>Ga0302132_10000924_pt1 | contig 16770 bp, 16 predicted proteins | sample CB9_321_MG_FD_203113 | JGI IMG/M metagenome (GOLD analysis project Ga0302132, IMG submission 203113) | Marine microbial communities from Western Arctic Ocean, Canada - CB9_32.1 | ecosystem: Environmental > Aquatic > Marine > Oceanic | place: Canada: Western Arctic Ocean | collected 2017-09-19
GTCATTTTAAGCACGCCCACAGGACGACAGTTAATCACTGCGCCATGTTGCAAAGGAAAAGGAGTTGGCACAAGCACATCCACTGGATCACCATCTTCTGATAGTGTATTCGGCACGAAACCATAATTGCATGGATATTGCATACACGTAGACATGAAACGATCCACAATCAGCATATCACTATCCTTATCAAACTCGTACTTAACGGGCTCACTGAAAGCAGGGATTTCTATAACGACATTAATATCATTCGGGGCATCTTTACCATGTTTGATTTTTGATAACATTTATCTTCTCCTATTGACGATTCATCTTAATTTTTCTAAAAAGTCATTGTCTGATAAATAGATGAAATTTTCAAGGATGAAGTGTCTTATACATAAATCAATTAAAATGCTGCGATTGCTAAAATATTTACATTCAGTCCAACCTAATACACAATAAAAGCATATATTTTAAAATGTTAGAGAGCTCCATATAAAAATTATGCCTGATGCACCTGTGCTTTCTCACAAAATACCTTTTAGCTTCGTCGCTCGAATATTTTTGCTTCTACTAAGCGCCATTTGGCTCTCTGGCTGCGCCTATTACCAATCTTTTTTTCCTGAGAACAAACCAGATATTCCAAACTCTGCCAATATTATAAAAATTGAGAGCCGTCCAAAATTAACCCCATCCGCCATTGGAAACCCATACCAATATGTCATATTTGGCAAAACATATACTGTTTTAAATACCTCAAAAGGCTATTCCATAGAAGGAAAACCAACCTTTTATCAAAAACACTTTCAAGGAAAAACCACTAACTCTGGCAGAATATATAATATGTATATCCCCAGTGCTTCCAGCAATACCTTGCCTTTACCTAGCTATGCAAAACTCACCAATCTTAAAAATAAGAAATCCATTATTGTCGTGGTCAATGATCGAGGTCCATTTCATGGGACAGCTGTCACCAGAATGTCCTATGCTGCAAGAACCTTACTAGATATTTCACCAAATAAAGAAGAGGCGCCAAATGTCTCTCTCACAACCATCGCGCCCTATACCTTACTTCCAGAAGACTCAATGAGCCTCTCTGATCACAATAAATATTATGTCCAACTAGTAACATTTAATGGTAAAGAGAAAGCTGAGCGTGCTCAAAAAATTATTGAAATTGTGACCAATAAAAGCCCACTGAGCATTCGTAAGCTAAAAGATGATCCAGAGGGAAAGTCCTATGGCTTATTTTTAGGGCCTTATGAAACAAGACAAAAAGCTGATGCCATCGCTTATGACATAAAGAAAAATTATGCTTTTAAGGCAAAGGTAACACAATAAGAGTTATTCATACCCCAAACTTTTCAAAGCATGATCATCATCAGACCACCCTTCTTTCACCTTCACCCAAAGCTGCAAATAGACCTTACTATCCAGCAAAAGTTCAATATCTTTACGAGCATCGCTGCCTATTTGCTTAAGCCTACCACCTTGACCACCAATAATCATGGACTTTTGTGTGGCTCTTTCTACCAAAATGGTGGCGCTAATATCAATGATATTTTTCTCATCATCATGTTTAAATTGATCGATTTGCACCGTCAGCTGATAAGGAACTTCTTGCCCCATGGTGCGCATTAACTTTTCACGAATAATTTCAGACACCAAAAAACGTTCACTTCTATCGGTCAATTGGTCTTCATCATATATAAATTCATTTTCAGGCAAATAGGTCGCCACTAATTTTTCAAGTTCCTCGACCTGTTGTCCATTTTTAGCCGAAACTGGCATTACGGATGCAAAATCATATTTTGTGGAAACCTCCGCCATGAATGGTAATAAATTCGCTTTGGGTTTCACTTGATCCACTTTATTCACCACCAAGATAACAGGCACATTCAAATATGAAAACCTTTGCACGATACTGCTTTCAAGCGTTGTCCACTTAAGTGCCTCAACAATAAAAATAACCACATCGACATCATTCAAAACGCTGGTTGCCGCTCGATTCATTGCTCGATTAATTGCTCGCTCATTCCGATCATGAATCCCAGGGGTATCCACATAGATAGCTTGCACATCTCCTTCCGTCTTTACACCCACGATTTGATGGCGTGTTGTCTGAGGTTTGCGGCAAGTAATACTTAACTTCTGTCGAAGGATTCGATTCATAAGCGTCGATTTTCCCACATTAGGGCGACCAACAATCGCAATATACCCTGATTTTGTCATATTTTTTTATCTAAATAATTAAGCTCTGTCAGTATTATAACCTTGAGAGAGGATGATTTATACTTTTGTTTTTGAAACTCTCTTAATCACCTTTTCTAGCACTGCATCATACTCTGCCCGAATTGTCACTGACTCATCCGTCCCAGGCTTTATAAACGTCAATTCATAAGCATGTAAAAACAAACGATTTAACCCCTTATCCATAAAAGGTTTATCTAATTCACGTCTTGAATATTTCCGATCCCCTAATATAGGATGCCCAACAGATTGTAAATGCACTCTAAGCTGATGTGTACGACCAGTATGCGGAGACGCCTGTACCAAGGTACACCCTGAAAAAATTTCCAGCACTCTTGTTGTCGTTAAAGAAGCCTTTCCCTCTTGATCTACCCGCACAAAACGCTCACCTGAACTGGGAACAAATTTCTTTAATGGCATATCAATCTTCGTAATGGACTTAGGCCATACACCAGAAACTAATGCATGATAAATTTTCCTCACTTTGCGTTCACGCAACTGTTCATGGAAATAAGTTAAAATACTATATTTTTTCGCAATAAGAATGCAACCAGAAGTATCTCGATCCAGCCTGTGCACCAGCTCCAATTTCTTTTCATTTGGCCTTAAAACACGTAATCGCTCGATCAAACCTGAATCCAGCCCACTACCTCCATGAACGGCGAGCCCTGTTGGCTTATTCATCACAATAAAATCTTTATCTTCATATAAAATAAAATCTTCAAGATAACTAAAATCAAGTTTCTTAAGTTTCTCTTCCGAAGTATTCGGCTCTAAGAAAACAGGTGGAATTCGCACAATATCATCACAAACCACTCGGTAAGTTTGCTTAACGCGCTTTTTGTTTACCCGTACTTCCCCTTTACGCAACCAACGATATACCAATGACTTTGGAATTTTGCCTACATGCGCCAATAGGTAATTATCAATCCTTTGTCCTTCTCTGTCTTTAATCACAGTAATATACTGAACTTTTTGCATAGCTACTCTCTTAATCTCACTTCATCAATAAACTCATCCGACTGCATTTCATTTAGACGGCTTAGCGTCCGCTGAAATTCAAAGGTTAAACGATCTCCTTGATAGAGTTCTTGCATGGGTACGCTCGCCGAAATAATTAGTGCTACTTTTCGATCATAAAATTCATCAACTAACGCAATAAAACGTCTGGCTTCATCTTCTAAATTTTCATCTAATATTGGGATATTACTGATTAAGACTGAGTCAAAGTGACCCGCAATATCTATATAGTCCGCCACGCTTCTGCCATACCCACAAAGTACCGAAAACTCTACCCATAAGACATGGTCTGATTGTCTCAGTGTTTCAATCGAGCGACCTTGGAGGATAAAAGTTGAGTTCTCAAGAAATTCCGTTACGGCAATCTTATCAAAATAATCCGCCATAAACTTCTTTTCACCTTTTAATGGCGTGTGGTAGCGGTTTTGTTGCTTCATAGTGCGCCAACGATAATCAATGCCACTGTCTAAGTTAAACTCTTCCGTATGCTCAACAAGTGCGGCGATAGCTGGTAAAAATGAGTTTCGCTGTAAGCCTCCCGCATAAAGTAATTCAGGCTTCACATTTGAGGTCGCGACCAATGTCACGCCGTCCTCAAAAAGATGTTTAAATAGATCACCCAAAATCATCGCGTCGGCAATATCTTCCACAAAAAACTCATCAAAGCATAAAAGTCGAACCTCATCGGCAATTTGATCCGCCACCAATCCCAATGGGTTTCGTTTTCCCTTATGCTTTACCAAATTCTGATGCACATATTTCATAAAATGGTTGAAGTGAACGCGACGTTTATAAGGTGTTTTGGCATATTCAAAAAACATATCCATGATAAAAGTTTTACCTCGCCCCACACTACCCCATAGATACAATCCTTTTACTGCCTCAACTTTATGGCGACGTAAAGCACTATACCACTTCGCTTTTTGTTTTGGGCTTTTGACAAAAGCATCGCTAATTTTTTGAAGTGCCAAGATTGCCTCTTCTTGCAAATCATCTGCTTGGTAATGTTTTGCAAGAATTTCTTTACGATAGATATCTATCAACTGCATGTGGTGCCTTAATAGGTGGTAAATGAATGATCAAACACAGGATTAAAGAATATGCTTAGTATAGCAAATATAAAAGGCGTTAGGCGAGATTCGTAATTGAGAGACTTAGTTGCTCTAAAAGACTCGCTTTCTCAGACTCTGAAATATTTTGTCTATCTAATATTTCCAACACAAAGCCTTCGGTTAGCATCTGCACCGCAACCGCATGAGGAATCCCACGAGACTCCATATAGAAAATAGCCGTGGTATCTAATTGCCCAACCGTTGCCCCATGCGAACAAATCACATCATCAGAATAAATTTCTAACTCAGGTTTCGTATTAATCTGTGCCGTCTTTTTCAATAATAAATTCTTATTACTTTGCAATGCTTTAACAGCATGAATTCCTTTTGAAACCAAAGCTTTAGCATTAAAAATACCATTCGACTTATCCGTGGCCACCCCTTTAAAACAAACATCACTCGTGGTATATGACGCATTATGAGTGACCATAATATGATTATCACTGTGCATCTTGCCCTTCAGCATAAAAATACCATCAAGCCTTGCCATCGCCCCTTTATCATTCAACTGAATATCAAAGTCATAACGATTCAAATCACCTTGAGCAATAAAATTAAAGTACTCAAACTCACTATTCGCTGCTTGCTGAACGTCAATACTATTAGTGATTAAAGCTTTTTCTTGTTGGCTTGTCGTAGACATTAACCAATTTAATTTTGCACCACTATTCAAATTCACATTATAAGCAATATTAATATAGGCAGGCGCATCTTCGAACAACACGATTTGCTTCTCAGAAATTTTCAGTCGTGAGTTCTCAGCTAAATCGATCACATTTTGAATGCACAAAGCGTGGTGCCCTGAATTTTCAGTCGTGATATACAGCAACTCTATGCGTGACTCGCCAACTACATTTTTTGCCACTTTAATTTCGATGCCTGACGTAAAAAGTGCATCATTAAGGCTTTTTGCATGATCTTTTGCATAATCGTTCTGATGTGTAATCACTTCACTTTCCATCACATTTGTGATGGAAACCCCTTCAGGCACTGACGCAATATCTGATAGATCACTTTCAAACTGACCATCCACAAAAACCAAAGAAATAACGCCATCCGTGAGACAAGCAACTATGTCTTTACGCTCAAGTTTCTTACGAACAGAAACAGGCGTTAAGGTTAGTTGAGAATTCAAAATCCATTTATTTAGATTGGTATATTTCCATTTTTCATCTTGGCGGGTTGGCAAACCATTTTCTTTCAGAAACTGCCACGCCTGCTCACGCTTAGCAAGCAGCGCATCATTTTGCACTTCGGCATAAGCTTGGGGTTTATAATCAATATCAAACATAAAATTACCTCATTAATACTCAGGCGTTATGCCGTTTCATTAATCCACGCATAACCTTTAGATTCAAGCTCTACTGCAAGCGCTTTATCACCAGATTTGATAATATTTCCATCAGATAGTACATGAACAAAGTCAGGTACAATATAATCAAGCAAGCGTTGATAATGTGTGATCAAAACAAAAGCACGGTCTTCTGAACGCATCACATTCGCCGCATTTGCCACCACTCTCAACGCATCAATATCCAAACCAGAATCCGTTTCATCCAGCATGCAAAAAACAGGCTCAAGCATCATCATTTGTAACATTTCATTGCGCTTCTTTTCGCCACCTGAAAAACCTTCGTTCACGCCCCGTTTCATGAATTTTTGATCCATTTCGAGCAGCTGCATTTTCGCACGAATTTTTTTCATAAAATTCATCGCATCAAGTTCTGGCTTTCCTTGTGCTTTCAGAACACTATTGACTGCCGTTTTAATGAACTGTGTGTTACTCACACCTGGGATTTCAACAGGATATTGAAATCCGAGAAATATCCCTAAAGCGGCACGCTCATTAGGCTCTAAATCTAGGATGCTTACACCCTTAAATAATACTTCACCCTCAGTGACCTCATAGCCATCACGCCCAGCAATCACATTGCCTAGCGTGCTTTTACCCGCACCATTGGGTCCCATAATCGCATGTATCTCACCTGCGTTAATCGTTAAATTAATCCCATTTAAAATACTTTTTCCAGCAACTGTTGCGTGAAGATTCTTAATTTCTAACATTTTAAACCCTTATTTTTCATTTCTTAAAATTTGTTCGTTATCCCACTGCGCCTTCTAAGCTAATTTCCATCAGCTTTTGTGCTTCCATCGCAAACTCCAACGGCAACTGTTTAAATACCTCTTTACAAAACCCATTTACAATCATTGCGATGGCATCTTCTTCGGACATCCCACGCTGACGACAGTAAAAAAGTTGGTCTTCGGAGATCTTAGATGTGGTTGCCTCATGTTCGATTTGCGCTGAGTTATTCTTAACTTCAATATAGGGATAGGTATGCGCCCCACAATCATGCCCAATCAACAACGAATCACACTGTGAAAAATTACGTGCGTTCTCAGCTGTTGGTAAAATACGAACCAAACCTCGATAAGCATTCTGAGCACACCCAGCGGAAATCCCTTTTGAGATAATGGTACTCTTGGTATTTTTACCCATGTGAATCATCTTTGTGCCCGTATCCGCTTGTTGGAAATGACGCACTAACGCCACAGAATAAAATTCTCCAACCGAATTATCACCCTTTAGAATGCAACTTGGATATTTCCAGGTAATAGCAGAACCCGTTTCAACTTGTGTCCAAGATATTTTAGAGTTATTACCTGCACATAAGCCTCGCTTAGTCACAAAATTATAAACACCACCTTTGCCCTCTTTATCCCCGGGATACCAGTTCTGAACAGTAGAATATTTAATCTCAGCATCCCCTAAAGCAATCAGTTCCACAACTGCCGCATGTAGTTGATTTTCATCACGCATAGGGGCAGTACAACCCTCTAGGTAGCTCACATAGCTTCCCTCGTCTGCAATAATCAAGGTACGTTCAAATTGTCCTGTGTTGGCTGCATTAATTCTGAAATAAGTGGAAAGCTCCATAGGGCAACGAACGCCTTTTGGAATATAGACAAAAGAGCCATCACTAAACACCGCAGAGTTGAGTGCTGCGAAAAAGTTATCTCCTTGCGGAACGACAGTACCTAGATATTTCCTCACAAGCTCAGGATGTTTTTCTAATGCCTCTGAAATCGGGCAAAATATTACACCGGCTTCTGCAAGCTTTTCTTTAAATGTCGTCACCACAGAAACTGAATCGAAAATCACATCTACCGCGACGCCTGCCAAAAACTCTTGTTCATGCAATGGAATACCAAGCTTGTTATAGGTTTCGATTAATTCTGGGTCTACTTCATCAAGGCTTTTCGGGCGGTCAGCCAATGATTTAGGTGCTGAAAAATAGCTAATGGCATTGTAATCCACAGGCGTGTAGTCAACATGCGCCCATGTCGGCTCTTGCATGGTTTTCCATTTTTCATAGCCTGCTAAACGCCATTCCAACATAAATTCAGGTTCATTTTTCCTCTTAGAAATGGCTCTGATAACTTCTTTATTTAAACCAGGTTTAAATGATTCTTGCTCAACATCGGTCACAAAGCCATGTTTATATTCTTCGTCTACCAGATTTTCAAATTTGGCCATAATACCATCCTTATTTTTTCTTATGCTTGTGCTAATGTTTTTATTTTATAATCGACCAAGGTTTGACGCACCAAGCGATTCACTACACTCCAACTGGGCTTCATCGTACAGGTTGTCGTTGCACATTGATATACATGATGTGCACTACAATCCGTCAATGAAATCGGTCCATCGATGGCTTCCACCACATCAGCAATGGAAAGTTGCTCAGTATTGGCAATAATGGCATAACCACCCTCAACACCACGTGTTCCTTTGAGGATTTCATGTGCTGTGAGTTGCTTTAGAACTTTTCTAACTGTTGGCAACTTCAGGCCTGTTTGCACCACTAATTGTGTCGCACTATACGTTATGGAACTATCTTTGATCATTGTCGAAATAATGACAACGGCATAATCACCGAGCTTGCTAATCCTAAGCATTTTAAATGGTACTAATCAGGTGCTATATTGGTGACCAAGATACGCTTTTTAACGCACCCTGTCAACTGCTGGAATAAGGGATTTTATTGTGCTAAATTGTAGGAAATCAGACAGACGAAACACACAGGAACAACCTAACCATGAGCTATCAACACATTGTGCTTGCCATTGACCTATCAAACAACTACGACCACATCGTTAAACGCGCTAAAGAAATTGTGAGTGACACCCATGCAAGACTAAGCATCATTAGCATTATTCCGAATACAGCCATGTTATCAGGCGTACTTGCCTCAGATGAAGAAGGAAAACTATCTACACATTACCATGAAAGAATGCAAACAATTATCTCGAACCTTGGGGTAATTGTAGAAGACACCAACATTACACAAGGTAAGGCAAAATCAGACATTGTAAAATACGCTAAAAGACAGAATGCTGACCTTCTGATCATTGGACATCGTCATGATAACCCAGTGCATGAATTTTTCTTAGGCTCCACCGCTCACGCAATCCTAAATTCCGCCCCTTGTGATGTCACCATTATTAAAGGCTAGTCCACTCAAATAGACAATTATGAAGATTTTGGACTAACTGGCGTTAACGTCTTACTCAAATGAAAATTTGCATTCTTCAAATGGATAATTTCATAGACTACCATATTTGAAAGCACGTGCCGCAAATAGGTGCGTGTCTCCTCAAATGGCACCGTTTCAATCCAGTCCGTTGCCCGCATCGTAACATGGTTTGGTAGCCACTTTGCCACATTACCTTGCCCCGCATTATAAGATGCGGTTGCTAACGCGATATTTCCATCAAACAAATTACTAATAAAATTCAGATTGGCAATACCGATATTAATGTTCGTATCTGCATCATATAAGGACACGGGTCCTTTATAGGGGATTTTATAACGCCCCGCAATAAACTTGGCAGTAGGAGGCATCACCTGCATTAGCCCCATTGCCCCTACATAAGACTCCGCTCTGAGGTTAAAATGGCTTTCTTGGCGCATCAATGCCCACACCCAAGCAGGTTGAACTTGATACTTCTTGGCAATAGCTTCCACTTCAGTTTTATAAACTACGGGATAATAACCTTTTAAATTCTGATTACCGTAGCCTGAGCGTCCATAGGCATAGATTGCCATATCAGGATAGCCCCACTTAGTTGCAATTTGAGCAGCCGCCAAGGACTCCATACCACTAAAGCCTAACAACTCTGTTCGCCAAACTCGATACGCCAACTGATATTGACCAATTGCATCCAGTTCTTTCACCTGCTCAATGCCTTGCACTTCTTCAACCTCTTTAAATAATGCCTCCGTTACCAGCTTAGATTTATCACGCAAAGCATAAGGCACATCTAATTCATCTGCCGACAGATAACTATAGTAGGAATTAGACTTTGCTAATTTTTCATAGATGGGTTTTGCTTTTGTAGGCTGCTTTGTTGCATCATAAGCTCGAGCCAGCCAGTACTGCCACTCATTGTCATCTTTTAACTTCCTTGGCATATTTTGTAACGTTGTTAATAAGTAAGTCCAATTTGAAAAACGAATGGACATTCTTGCTCGCCACTGCCACAACAAATTCGAGGTTTCGGCTCTCGGCACTCTCGCATACCAACTAAAAGCTCGCGTATCATAATTTCTGGAAAGCTGAATCGCAATATCACCCTCAATCAAGGCAATTGTCTTTTTAGAAAGAATTTTCTTTTGTGCAAATTTTTGCCAAAATTGCATGGCACTTGATAAAGATTTATTTGAGTATAATTTCATCACAGCAATAGCAACTTGGTCAAAATGCGTATTGTCTTTTTCTTTTGAGACAAAGGTTCCAAAATGGGCTTCAGGATTGCTACGCGCTTTTATCCAAAGCTGTACAAAAACCTGATCTGACTTAGGGAGTGTTTGAGACAAGTAGGAAGCAAGACTCGTTCCCCCCACTGACATTGCTAAAGAAATGCGCTTCCATCGCATCGCACCAGTATCATAAGCACTACCTTCCCACTTTTTCACCATAAAGTTACAACTATCTGGAAGTGAGCCACCTGCAAGCCAAGTGTTTGTAAACCCCTTCAAAGCTAACGTTTTATGACCTGTTTCATATTTTGCTTGCCAATACCAACAACGCTGTGTCACTGAATTTCCACGTTGATATAGCTTTGCGTATTGCGCCCATTCTTCCTTTTCACCTAGATAATCCAGCCATTGAGCACTTAACTGTTTTACCCAATAGCTTCCTTTATTTTTATCTAAATAGCTTTCTATTGTCGCTACTTTAAAATCTGAAAAATCTTGTGAGATCTCAAGATATTGAAGATAAGGATATAAGGAGTAATTTTTTAGCTTCGCTTTTAAACGATAATATTGCCCCATATCCTTAGACTGTAATGCCTTTTCAGCTTGTAAAAAAGTATTTTGTTGAACCGTTAATGAGAATCCAAGTATTGGTGTCAACAAAAATAGCGCCACAGTGACACAGGAGAGTATCTTGTTAATTTGCATAGAGTAGAGTGATAAACTGTAGTTTGCTCTAAGCTAAAGTAAATCTATGCCAAATAGCAAATAGGTTAGCCAATTATTTCAGCATTAAAAGATGATTTATAGCAGAACTACTGGTGAATTACGCTTCAACTGAATCTGCTTTTTTCTTCATTAAGAAGGTAATTGCAAGCCATAAGCACGCGATAACAAGGGCAGCAATAGAGATATTCCAAAAAAGATTTTTATATAGTGTTGCTTGAGCAATTAACGACTGGTTTGCGCCATCTGAAAAGCTTGAGAAGTCAGCCAATTTCGCTGCTAAGAAGCTTGCCACACTACCCGTAAACAACATATAAGCCGCTGCAATAAACCCGGTATTCTTGCTTTTGATCGCCGTGATCTTAGACAATGCAAGCGGGTCAATAAATAGCTCAGCCACACCCAATGCGAACAGTCCCATAATCACCCATATTGGAGAGCTGATACCATCAACTGTCGCCATTTTAGCGCCCAAAAAGAAAAGCACAAATGAAATCATTAGCAGTAGCAATCCTAAACCAAATTTAAGCATTTCTGTAAACTCAGTACTATTTTTCATTCTGGCAAATATCCATGCAACAATTGCACCACCCACCAAGATTGAGAAAGAATTAATTGAGCTAAATACGGAGGCAGGAACTATAACCCCCATCATATATGTGTTTACATTTCTCTCAATAAACATCACGACAGAGCTTCCCATTTGCTCGTCAAAAGCCCAAAAGGAAATTCCGAAAAGCATTAACAAGAAAACAAGGTTTAGACTCTTACGCTCTTTTGCACCACTTTGCATCCATATGAAAAATAATGCGATTGCCGTACAAGCTACCGCAATGGAAATGATGTAACCCACTAACATATAATCAAGCATCAAATACGCAAAGACAATAATGGCCGCTACAAGTATAGAAACCACCGAATTTCTTACAGATGAATTTTTAATTAAAAACTCTTGTCCTTCCACTTCAGGAATGTGCTTACTACCCATCATAAAAATAACAAAGCCAACCAACATTCCGATCCCTGCTAAAGAGAAACCAGCATGCCAACCATAATAATGCGCAACAAAACCAACCGCAATCGGTGCAACAAGTCCACCAATATTACCACCGAGATAAAGCAAAACGAAGCCTGCATCACGCTTGGTATCATGCTCGCTATATAAGTTACCCAACACACAGGACATATTACTTTTAAAGAAGCCATATCCACAGATAATAAATGCCATCGCATAGAATAAGGCATTATCGCCACCCAAGCCCAGTAGCAGGTGGCCACAAACCATCAATAATGCACCCATCATCACCGCATTTTTAAAACCAAATAACTTATCTGCAATCAAACCACCAAACAAGGGTGTTAAATAAACCAAAGCGGTATAAGAACCATAAATAGCAAAAGCACCTTCATCCGAAAGCAACATATGCTGTGTAAGATATAAAACCAGAATCGCACGCATTCCGTAATAACTAAAATACTCCCACATATATAGGGAAATAAGATACCATAATCCTTTTGGGTGTGACTTTTGCATACAATTCTTCCTTAAATGTAAAAATAATGCCATTAGCGACTAGCAATAGTACACAACAACCCATATTTTTAAAAGGTTTATTTTTTATTTCTAAAAAAACAATCCTTCATAGAATAAAACCAATACTCGGAATATTGACATTTAATTAAGGATATCCCCGCACTTAATGAATAAAAACTCAAATAATTGTCTTGTTTGAAAGGAATGATATTCGAAAATAAATAGAAGTAAGTCGTTTTACAAACAAATGGGATTAAACTTCACCTTCTTCAATTATTGGCCCTTCTTCGTCCTGCGATTTCCCCATCACTTTACAATAAACCAATGCCGCGGGTCCTGACAAGGCATACAAGAAAAATACGATAAACAGCACATAAGCAGGACTCAGTGCGATGAACGCAATCACCAAGACAACCACGAACATCGAGGTAAAGCCTTTACTTCCTTTTAAATCATAGTCTTTAAAACTGCGGTATTTTACATTACTGACCATCATTAGCGCTAAGAAGAAGGTTAATATCGCAATAAAGATAGCGGCTGCCAGACTTGTTGCGCCTTCAGAGCCTGCAACCCAAACGAGCCCCGCTATTACAGCGGCCGCGGATGGGCAAGGCAAACCATAAAAATATCGTTTACTACTTGAAGCAGGAGAAGAATTAAACCTCGCTAAGCGTAAACCACAACTTGCCACAAAAATAAATGCTACCAACCAACCGAATTGGTTCAGGCTACTGAGCGACCATAAGTAAACAACAAGACCTGGGCACACACCAAAGGAAACAATGTCTGCTAAGCTATCATATTCTGCCCCAAAAGCGCTTTGTGTATTTGTCATCCGTGCGACTCGACCATCTAGCGAGTCCAAGAGTGCTGACACAAAAATAGCGATCGCGGCAATCTCGAAATTTGAATTGATTGCCGCAATCAAAGCATAGAACGCCGCAAATAGTGCGCCTGTTGTAAACAAGTTTGGCAGGACATACATCCCTTTATTCTTGTTTGCTTTTGATTTCTCTGTTTCCACGATGATCTCCTATTTTAGTAAATCTGGGCGCAATACTTGAGCGCCTTCTAAATACACATGCTTAATACTAGCTTGAGTTTGCTCAGTATTCCAATGCATTAAAATTCTAATACACATTTTTAAAGCATTTTGCTTATTCATTTCCTGAAAGTTCAACAGCGGAACCTCTTTCCAACCAAGCTCTCTCACAGCAACAGCAGGAAATTCAGAGTATATATCAGGTGTTACACTAAACATCACACTCGCAAGATCTTCAATCTCAGCACTGTTGTCATTTAACATCTTGGCAACAAGCACCTTTGTTGCCTGCTTCACTGCTTCTGGCGTATCTTTCATAACGGTAGTCGCGCCACGTATTCCCCGAACCATACTATAATCTCGTTAAGTCTTTGTTTAATATCTAAAGTCTATCTCAACAAGTTAGATTTGAATAGGTGCGATTTTAATAATTTTGGTAAGGGAAAGCTCACTTCTTCTTGAATGCCATCTAATATTTCAATTTCATCACAATCAAAGTTTTTTTGTAATTGACTGATCACCTGGTTTACAAGTTCCTCTGGTGCCGACGCACCTGCAGTTAAGCCAATTGCCCTTGCATTTTCAAACCATGCTGAACTTATGTCTTCCGGTCCATCTATTAAATAAGATCTCGTGCCACATTTTTCAGCCAATTCACGCAAACGATTTGAATTTGAACTATTGACAGAGCCCACCACCAAAACAATATCCACTTGAGCTGCCAGTTCCTGCACAGCATTTTGGCGGTTTTGAGTCGCATAACAAATGTCTTCTTTTTTAGGTGCTCCAATACTTGGATATTTTATTCTTAACGCTATGATAATCTCTTTGGTTTCATCCATGGACAAAGTAGTTTGTGTGACAAAAGTAAGGTTTTCAGGGTTTTCCAGCTGTAACGTTTCAACGTCTTCAACAGTTTCCACTAAATGGATTTGACCTTTTGGATTCAGATATTGTCCAAGCGTTCCCTCCACTTCAGGGTGCCCCTTATGCCCAATTAGAATGCATTCTTTGGCTTGTTCAGAGGCTCTCTTTACTTGAATATGAACCTTAGTCACCAAAGGGCACGTTGCATCAAAAACTTTTAGTCCTCGCTTTTCAGCTTCAACTTTAACAGATTGAGAAACGCCATGCGCACTAAAAATAACGGTTTCATCATCTGGCACGTCATCTAGTTCATCCACAAAAATAGCGCCTTTTTGCTTCAGCTGATTGACAACAAAGCGGTTATGCACCACCTCATGCCGCACATAGATATCTTTGCCTTCCAGTCTAAGCACCTGTTCAACCACGTCAACTGCACGGCTAACGCCCGCACAAAAGCCTCTTGGCTGTGCTAATATGATTTTCACACATGCCACCTTGTATCTGAAACATCTTTCACATCAATTTCAATAAGAATGACTTGACCAGATAAAGGATGGTTAAAGTCAACAGTCACTTCATTCGTTTCCACATCTGTAATCACTCCAGGCATCTCCGTACCATTTGGTTGGCTAAAAGATATAATGGAGCCTAACTCTACCTCCATATCTTCTGGAAATCTAGATGTGGGCATTTGGTAAATCATCGCTGGATGCTTCTCTCCAAAGCCATCCTTTGCCGTCAGCATGATTTTTTTATGTGATCCTGACTGCAGCCCAATCATTTCTGACTCAAACTTATCTGAAAAAATTTCTTGTCCAAGTTGAAACTCAAATTGTTTTCCGTATAAAGTGGAGTCTTCTGCAATCGTGCCATCTTTAAGGCGAATTTTAAAATCCATTTTCACAAAGCTATCGGATATAATTTTCATTTACGGATCTCCTTGACCTTCTTGCTAACTTTTACTAGCGTTTCAATAGGAAAACATTCTACGAGATTTAGGTTTAATGTACAAATACTCTGTTCTGTTACTTGCTAATATTTTGTGTAGCACCACACTCTTTGCGACCAGTATTGAGGAGTCTCCCAATGCTCCCGGCATGCCAATGACCCAAGAAGATGGGCATAAACTTTCTACCGACTATGTCGCAGCCATCTCACTTCCAGCTCAAGAATTAAATGCCATCAAAAAAAATCCTGAGGGATTAAGCACCAAACCCTTTCGCAATTTTTTTACTCCTACTTATCTGGTTGACTCTGATAAGATAAACCATGGTACAATTATTAAAAGCCAGAACGGTAGAATGCTAATGACAGAAGGTTCTATCGTTTATGCCGATTCCACACAAGGTATGCCACATAAATTTGTTGCCGGTGATTACATGATATTATCTCGGCCGCAAAAATTAGAGCACCATGAAGCGCAATCAAGCTATATCGTTCACCCAAGTGGTACGGCAAAGTTAGTGGGCAACCACAAGTCCATTGCTATTTTAAAAATCATAAATGTCCAGTCTGAAATCATGTCTGGGGATTGGCTCATTCCACTACAAGAAATTAATACCCAACTCCCAAAAACAATGCATTATATGGAAACCCCTGTTTCTGGAGAAGTGATTGCCAGCACACAGGATCAAATGCAGACAGGCGAAAGCCACAGTGTGGCACTCAATATCGGTCGGAATCAAAATGTGAAGCTTGGAACATTGCTTTATCTTAAAACCGAGCCCACTAAATCTGTTGATCCAAATACAAAGAAAACGATAGAACTCCCTGGGCATCTCATTGGTCGTGCAGTTATATACCGTGTTAGTAGTAGCATGAGCATTGCGCTTATTTTAGATTCACAAGAAGAAATCACAAATGGAATTATTGCATCAACACATGAATACGAATGATTTAAAAAACTGGATTATCCTCAACCAAACACCAAGTATTAGGCCCAAAAGATTTTTAAAAATTTTGAATTCTCAATTGACACTCAAAAGCATTATCCAATCACCAAGGCTAACTCAATTTCATTTCAAGCTTCCTTCAAAAGCCATTGAATACCTAGAAAATCATGATGACTGCTATTACGATCAACCCGTTGACTGGTTGTCTCGCTCTTCCAATCATCATATTGTCACCGACGATAGTCAAATTTATCCTGAATGCTTACGCAATATTCCACAACCACCAATGATATTATATGGCATTGGAAATATCGACCTACTTGACACCCGACAAATCAGTATTGTTGGCACCCGTAACTTTAGCCCTTATGGTAAATCAAATGCACAATATTTTTCCAAAGCATTAAGTAACCTTGGTTATACCATCACCAGTGAGCTTGCTTCAGGCATTAATGTCATTTACCCACACCAAAACATGCGTGTTGCTCGGTCGTTCATAGAAGATTTTGGCTCCTGCCAAAATCGAATCACTACCCTCGCAGATGGTTTTGCCCCAGACGCCCACCTCCGTACCGATCTTCCAA
>Ga0302132_10000929_pt1 | contig 16729 bp, 10 predicted proteins | sample CB9_321_MG_FD_203113 | JGI IMG/M metagenome (GOLD analysis project Ga0302132, IMG submission 203113) | Marine microbial communities from Western Arctic Ocean, Canada - CB9_32.1 | ecosystem: Environmental > Aquatic > Marine > Oceanic | place: Canada: Western Arctic Ocean | collected 2017-09-19
AGCGAAAATGCCCGTAATGAAACACTTTGAAGGAAACTGTCACGTCTATATCGACCAGCACGCGAATCTTCAAATGGCAATCGATATCGTTGTCAATTCAAAATGCCAGCGCATGGGCGTGTGTAATGCCTGTGAATCCTTGGTTATTCACGAGCAAGTTGCCGCCGAAGCTATTCCAGCAATCGCTCAAGCACTGCTCCAACACGGTATCACCATCCATGGTGACTCGCTTACGTGTGAAATAGTCCCAGATGCAATCATTGCGACGGACGAAGATTACGGTCGCGAGTTCTTAGGGCCAGAAATATCGATTAAAGTCGTGGCAAATGTTGACAGTGCAATAAAACACATAAATCTGTATAGTTCTGGGCATACCGAAGCAATCGTAACGAATGACGAAGCAGCGGCAAGCCTATTTTCTAGAGCGATTGATAGTTCGGCTGTCATGATCAACGCCAGCACGCGTTTTAACGATGGCGGTGAATTCGGTTTAGGTGCTGAAATTGGAATCAGTACCGACAAATTTCATGCTCGCGGACCATGCGGGTTACAGGAATTGACCACTTATAAGTACATTGCTACGGGCACTGGGCATATTCGAGGCTAAAACGAGTATTCATTAATCGCGCAACTTCATCCAAGGACGGATATATTATGCAAGATTTAAACACGCCAGAACATATTAACAACTCCACATCGGAAATTGGGCACGAGGCTCTAGCGGGCTTGCAGCGTTTATTTGCTGAGGCAGCCAACGCTTGTTCTGAAGTCTTGACCGCCAAATTCGATCACCCCATCGAAGTCACACTCGACCAACAAACACAACGGTCATTTCGGCAGTTTACCTATTCGCTAGCTCCGCCGATAAATCTCATGCATTTCAAAAATCGCAAGGACCACCAAAGTTGGTGGATCCAATTTGATACATCTGTCGTATCCGCCATGCTCGATTTGATGTTCGGTGCAAAAAGTGTCGACTGGAAACCATTAGACCGACACGTAACTTCCGTTGAAGCGGAATTACTGCAGGCAGTCATTGATGAGATCACCACCGTACTCGCTGACACTTGGCGACCGGTCTGTCCCGTTGAACTTTCGTTAAATCAATGGGTACACGAAATAAATGACATCGAAAGCGAATTTCAAGATATTCTCAGCAGCGACATTGTGCATTGTCGCTGGGAAATTTCCATCGACCAACGTCAAGCAGTCATTAATCTCGCTTTGCCAAGCGCATTCGTAAAAGCCTGGGAAAAGCGGCTGACGCAGTATCATTACGATGAACTTGAAGTTCTCGCAGCCGACCAAATCCGCGGCACGGTGATGCTGACCTTAGATGAAGTCAACTTAGGATCAATCCAAGTTGGCGAGAATGTCTCAACCGGACACGCCTGTAACACTCCGCTCGATATGGTTTTCGATAGTCACGAAGCAATCGCGGTCCACCTCGGCTGCGTCAACAACCATAAAGCCGTCGAAATCGCCGGCGACTCATAGTCGTTATTTTATCTCGGTCAACGAAAAATCAAGGTAAGGCGGCCGCGCATCATTTGCGTTCGAGGACCTCTTCTAGCACACCTCGGGATTTGGGAATTAACAGCAGGCCTTCGACAACAACCCAAATCTGCAACAACAACGTTACGAGTCCAATCGTCAACAACAAGTGGTCGTTATTCCAAGCCCACTCATCGTCACCGCGGACCATTGCTAGCAGCGGATGTGCCCAACCCGAATCTTGATTGAACAATTGCCACAGCAACGCCCAAGCTGGCATGATCAGCATGATCACCATCGGAATCGCCACAAACCACACTTTAATTTTACGCCGCCAGAGGTAAAAGAAGATCACCATTAGTGCGAGTCCTGCTAGCAGCTGATTGGTCGCACCAAATAAGGGCCACAAAATCAGCCCGCCGGTGCCCATCGGTTTTCCGGGGGCGGGGATCATGGCCACCGCAGCACCAAGTGAAACAGCAATGAATGTAGCCGTGTATTTATTGGTCAAGGGCTTAATGTTAAGCGTTTGCCCCAGTTCTTGTACGACATAACGTTGTAGACGAGTGGCTGTATCAAGTGTCGTTGCGGCAAAACTGGCAACGAGCACCGCGATAATCCCAGTGGCCAATTTGATTGGCATACCTAACGCATTGATAAAGTTCGCGCCACCTTCAACAAACGCGCCAACTTTCTGTGATAGCTTAAACGTAGCCCAGCCGGTGTCGGGGTCATATTTAGTATGCCAAGCGTCTATATTCTTTAGTACTTCGCCACCCTCAAGTTCGACGCCCATACCTAATCCTGCACAACAAGCAAGAATGACGATAACCGCCAACGCTCCTTCAAGCAGCATGGCTCCATAACCGACATACTGTGCATCGGTTTCACAACTAATCTGCTTACTGCTCGTGCCACTACTTACCACACAATGAAAACCGCTAACGGCACCGCAGGCAATGGTAATAAACAAAAATGGCATGATCGGTGGAGCACCCGCCGGAGCGATTTCTGCGATCATCGGAGCACTCGCGTGTAAATCCGTGGCACCCGTCAAACCCGCCACTGTCAATCCCAACAACAACAACCCTAACGCCACAATAAGTTGATGACTATTGATAAAGTCACGTGGCTGTAAAAGCGTCCAAACTGGCAGCACTGATGCAATAAAGCAATAGGCCATCAGTGCCAGTGTCCACACGACTACCGGGTTACTTACTGGCAGTGTTATCGGCAGATAGTAAACTCCGACATAGACGCCAACGTACAATAAGCCAAGTGCCACCAACGATGGCAACAGCAGCCCACCACCTTTGCGATAAACCCAGAAACCGATAGCAACCGCGATAGGAATTTCAATCCACACCGACAGCACCGACTCGGGATACATATTGAATATTGAAGCGATCACTAGACCGAAAATTGCCAAGACGATGGTCAACGCAAAAAACAGAATTAACAGGAACAGCAACTTGGTCCTGCGACTAATCAACCGCCCCGCAATTTCACCGACCGTCTGGCCTTCATTGCGCAACGACACTACCAGTGCCCCAAAATCGTGTACTGCACCAATAAAAATAGAACCAAAGATCACCCAGATCAGTGCTGGCAACCAACCCCAAAACACAGCAATCGCCGGTCCCACAATCGGTCCAGTACCGGCAATACTTGTAAAGTGATGCCCAAAGATGACCTCTTTCTTTGTGGGTATGAAATCCACATCATCGCGTAATGCTTCGCTAGGCATTGTCGCACTGGCTGAGAGACCGAAGATTTTATTAGAAATCCAACGCCCATAAGTGTGGTAGGCGATGATAAAGCCAAAAAACGATCCAAAGGCAATCAGCAGCGTAGTCATGGTGTATTACAAATACCTAGAAGTTTTCGAGTATAAAATCGCTGGACTGTCCTGCACCGTGCGCGGCAACCGGATATCACGATTAATTAACCGCTGGTTAACCAACGAAGTTCTTATATTAATAACAGTACCAATATTACCAGAAACTAGGCAACTGTACCCGTTGCTGTACTTCACCCAACACACATAAAACTCGTATAATAACGGCTTTAATATAATCATCTTATGCAGTAACACTGCAGCGCTAGAGAAAGAATAGTTACCGTGGTCGAACATGTAGTCATCATTGGAAGTGGTCCGTCTGGTTGGACCGCAGCGATTTACGCTTCCCGAGCAAGCCTTAACCCGTTAGTTTTCGAAGGAGCAATTACCGAGGAGAATCGCCAAGCTGGCACACTGCCGCTGGGGCAACTCGCTTTGACAACCGAAGTCGAGAACTACCCCGGTTTTCCCGCTGGTGATCTCGAAGCGTACCTAGATAGCTCCGTTGAAAAATCGCGCCGTCAATATATGGCACCGCACATGAAGGAAGGCGTCAGTGGACCGGAGTTGATGGAACTCATGAAGCAACAGGCGTTAAATTTCGGCACACGCGTCATCACCGACGATATTGTCTCAGTCGATTTCGATGTACGACCATTCAAGTTGACCGCTCTCAGTGGTGAAGTCACCGAAGCGCATTCGGTGATTATCGCCACCGGCGCGAGTGCAAACTATCTGGGTCTGGAATCCGAACATAATTTCAAAAACCGCGGTGTCAGCGCGTGTGCCGTTTGTGACGGAGCGTTGCCTCGGTTTAGAGATCAGCCCCTGATTGTGATTGGCGGCGGAGACTCTGCTGTTGAAGAAGCCGATTATCTCTCCAAATTCGCCACCAAAGTCATGTTGGTTCACCGTCGTGACGAATTGCGAGCGTCCAAGATCATGGCCCAGCGGGCACTGGATAATCCTAAAATCGAAGTCATTTGGAATTCACAATGTATTGAGGTCCTCGGTAATGATGAAACAGGTGTTACCGGCGCTAAATTACAAAGCACTGTGGATGACACGATTACCGAAGTCGCCGCAACCGGCTTCTTTGTTGCCATCGGGCACACGCCCAACACACCGTTCCTTGACGGCGCGCTGGACATCAACGAAAAAGGATATGTTACTTGGACCGAAAGCCATCGCACAAATACTAGTGTCCCTGGAGTGTTTGCTGCTGGGGATGTGGCGGATGACTACTATCGCCAAGCGGTCACCGCCGCTGGCACCGGATGTTCTGCGGCGCTCGATGCGGAACGCTACTTGGCAGCCAACGGCTTATAAACTTGTAGATGCATTTATGTCGTGATCGAAGGATCACTTATATCTATTGATTCACTTTTATTAAAACCCAATAGGGAAACTAACAATGTCTGATAACGACCAACAGATCCAAACCAACCGCGCGATGATTCTGGCAGCGAAAGATAAAGGATTCGGCGCCACAATTGGTGCGTACACAAAGTTGTCTGGACCAGGTTGGTTGCAAAGCGCTATTACGCTTGGCGGCGGCTCACTCTCGGGTGCTCTGTTCTTGGGCGTCTTAGGCGGAACCGACATGCTGTGGCTGCAGCTCATGGCAATCATCATGGGCGTGATTATGCTCAGCGCCATCAGTTATGTCACGTTGTCGACCGGTAAGCGCCCCTTTCCGTTAATCAATGAACACATCAACCCAGCACTTGGTTGGGGTTGGCTGCTCGCAACCATCACTGCCAATATGATCTGGTGTATGCCTCAATTTGCGCTTTGCTTTGAAGCACTGGAAAAAAACCTCATCGGTTTTGGTAACTCCGATCAATATAAAGACGCAGTGGCTGGTGGCGACAAAATGTATGGTTATAAAATCGGCATCTCGCTGGTATTGCTCGCAATTGCCGGCGGTATGGTTTATCTGAGTAGTCAACAAGGACTTGCGGCTAAGGCTTTTGACTGGACACTGAAAATAATGGTCGCCGTCGTGGTCTGTGCCTTTTTTGGCGTGGTCCTTTTATTGGGTACCAGCGGAGCATTGGATTGGGGATCGATACTAAGTGGTTTCATTCCCGACCTCAGTCAATGGACTCAACCCGCAGGGAAAGTTGCAGGGTTTGTTAGCAATCTCGCGCCAGACGTGGGTCAGTTTTGGAGTGAAAAAGTTGTACAGTCACAACGTGATGTGATGATTGGCGCCGCCGCAACCGCAGTTGGCATTAATATGACTTTCTTGCTTCCCTACTCGATGCTATCACGGGGTTGGGATAAAACATTTCGTGGCCTAGCAAAATTTGACCTCTCTACGGGAATGGCTATTCCGTACGTTCTGGTTACCAGCTGTGTCGTTATTGCTGCCGGCTCGATGTTCCACGGCGAAATGGATGAGCAATTGGGCAGCGGTGATATTGCTGTGATGAAGCAAAGCCCGCTTTACGGTAATGCCAGCAAGTCGCTCATCGCACGTCTGGAAGCACTTGATCCAACAACCAAAACACTTACTGTTGAAGAAAAAGAAGTGATGATTGCTGGATTACCCAAAGCAGAAAAACGAATCGCGGCGTCACTTGTAAAACGTAATGCTTTTCAACTTTCAAAATCACTCTCTCCGTTGCTAGGGGAACGACGAGCAAATTTAGTATTTGGCATCGGTGTTCTCGGTATGGGATTTTCATCCATTATCATTCTGATGTTAATCAACGGCTACGCATTCTGTGAATTGCTTGGTAAAAAACAAGGCGGACGCCAACACGTCATTGGGTGTTTGATTGCAGGTGCCGTTGGTGCATCCTGGTGGCTTGTGTGGGACGGCGATGCCAAAATGTGGCTCGCTATTTTAGTGTCTGCATTTGGCATGATGCTGCTGCCAATTGCCTATACCACGTTCATGTTAATGATGAATAGTACGAAAGTCATGGGCGCGGAAAAACCTCGAGGTACCAGCTTAATCATCTGGAACGTGCTGATGGGTTTTTCGGTTTTGGGAGCAATCGCTGCTGCCGTTGTGGCGATTTATGACAAAGCAAGCCATCCGATTGCCGGTAAAGTTGTTATTGGTGTGGGCGTCATATTCCTAGCCTCCGTTGCAGTGACAGCATTCCAACGCTTAGGTAAAGATGCTCCCGAAGCAGATGACACCGCGTCTGAACCAGCGTATGCCCTACCAGACGATGCCACTACTAGCGAGGAAGATGATATTATCGATGTCGAAATCGACAATGAGTAATCGCACTAGGCAAGTCCTTTAAAGGAGCAGAAGTTCTCGAAGATGGCGCCGATGACGAATCGACTTCGAAATGATATCGCCAAATCCATAACCAATAGATTACCAAGGTAACAGCATGTCAAAGATGACAGTTTTAGCAGCGCGACAAACAGAAGCGATCGGCTCGCAAGTTCTGATCCAAGGCTGGGTCCGCACTCGCCGCGACAGTAAGGGCGGATTTAGCTTCATCGAAATCAATGATGGTTCCTGTATGGCCAATTTGCAGATCATTGCAGATGCAGATCTAGAAAACTATGAATCCGAGATTACGCGTTTGACGGCTGGCTGCAGTATTAGTGTCTCCGGTGAAATCAAAGAATCCGGTGGTAAACAAGCTACCGAAATATTGGCTTCGCAGGTGGAAGTTCACGGTTGGGCAGATCCTGAACAATACCCGCTGCAGAAAAAACGGCACTCGTTTGAAAAACTACGCGAATGGGCGCACCTGCGACCGCGAACCAATACGTTTGGAGCAGTTGCCCGAGTTCGTAACCGCATCTGTAAGTCGATTCATGATTTTTACCAAGACCGTGGTTTTCTGTACGTGCATACTCCAATTATCACCGCCAGTGATTGTGAAGGTGCGGGAGAGATGTTTCGCGTCTCGACACTCGATCCCGCCAATACTCCCCGCAACGACGAAGGCGGCGTGGACTTCACACAAGACTTTTTCGATCGGCCGAGCTTTCTGACGGTAAGCGGTCAACTGGAAGCAGAAATCTATGCGACTGCACTGGGTAACGTTTACACGTTCGGACCAACCTTTCGCGCCGAAAACTCAAACACTTCTAGGCATTTAGCTGAATTCTGGATGGTTGAGCCTGAAATGGCATTCTGTGATCTCAACGGCAATATGGATTTGGCCGAAGCATTTCTTAAACAAATGTTCAGTGACGTACTCGAAGATTGTGCTGAAGATATGGCGTTTTTCAACCAACATATCGATGACACAGTGCTGGAAACGCTGCAAGGAGTTGTGACATCCGAATTTACTCGTCTTTCGTATACCGAAGCAGTTGATATCCTGGTCGCGAGCGAACAGAAGTTTGATTATCAAGTCGAGTGGGGATGTGACCTACAAAGTGAACACGAACGATATTTGACCGAACAACATTTTTCAGGACCTGTGATCCTGTACGACTATCCATCTACGATTAAACCATTTTATATGCGAGTCAATGACGACGGCAAGACCGTTCGAGCGATGGATGTATTAGTGCCTAATGTAGGTGAAATCATTGGTGGCAGCCAACGTGAGGAACGCTTGGATGTTTTAGAGGACCGTATGCGACAACAGGACCTTGATCCCGCGGAATACTGGTGGTACACCGACCTCAGAAAATATGGCACTGTACCGCACGCTGGGTTCGGCTTGGGACTGGAACGCGCTGTGCAGTTTGCAACGGGAATGCAAAACATTCGCGACGTGATCCCTTTCCCGCGAACACCCGGAAGTGCTGAATTCTAAAATGATAATTCGTTCTTCCCAAAGATACTTTTCTCCAAGCGACGAACACACTATAATCTCTTTCCAAATGAAGCGCAGTTGCTTGGCGATTGTTCGCGAGGCATAAAAAATGAATGGGCTCCTGTTCGCCGAAACAGAAACCCATTCTTTGGACTGAAACAGGGCATTGCATCCATGCAAGCTCTGTGGACCCACAGCCACAACTAAAGTATCGGAACGTTCGGCCTGTCACCTTGAGCAGCACTCAGGTTTGAAATCATTCTCTGGCATTATTTTGATGTCCGAGGCACCAATCAGTTTTTTTGAAATGATAATGGATAGATCATGACACAGACTGCAAAGCTGGCACTTGAAGATGGAACTGTATTTACGGGCGAGTCATTTGGATCCGCCGGAGAAATTGACGGCGAGGTTGTCTTCAATACTTCGATGACGGGATATCAGGAAATTCTCACCGATCCCAGTTACTGTGGCCAGATCGTGACGATGACGTACCCTGAAATCGGCAACTATGGTGTCAACTCGGATGATGTCGAAAGTGGTAAACCGCAATTATCTGGATTCATCGTCCGCGAAAACAGCCGCATCGCAAGCAACTTTCGCGCCGAAGGTACGCTCAGCGACTACCTAAAAGAAAACAACATTATCGGGCTCACGGGCATCGATACTCGCGCACTTGTACGACGCATTCGAACACAAGGTGCGATGAAAGGAATTCTCTCGACCGAGGATCTCGATGACGCAAGTTTGGTCGAAAAAGCAAAAGCTTCCCAGGGACTCGTCGGACGCGACCTTGTCAAAGAAGTGCTTCCAGAACAGGATCAACAACAATGGGACCAGACACTGAGTGAATGGGCTCGCTTGCCGCGTGAAGCAACGCCTGGTGGAGAGGAATCTTATCATATCGTTGCCATGGATTTTGGTATGAAATGGAATATCGCTCGCCATCTAAAGGAAATGGGGTGTCGTGTGACAATCGTACCTGGCACGGCAACCGCCGAAGAAATCATGGCACTCAAGCCGGATGGAGTCTTTCTCTCCAACGGTCCTGGCGATCCTGAACCCGTTGATTATGCCATCAAGACAATTGGCGCATTAATCAGCCAAGTCCCCGTATTCGGCATCTGCTTAGGGCATCAACTTTTGGCACTCGCATGTGGCGCAACGACGTTTAAGCTCAAATTTGGGCATCGAGGAGCCAACCAACCGGTGCAAAATATCGACAATGATGTCATCGAAATTACTGCACAAAATCACGGTTTTGCGGTCGCAGAAGATACTCTACCCGAGCATCTAGCGATCACGCATCGTAATTTGAATGATAATACAATTGCGGGAATTCGACACAAGGAATACCCAGCGTTTGGCGTGCAATATCACCCAGAATCATCTGCGGGGCCACATGACAGTCGCTATCTGTTCCAGCAGTTTTACGACAGTATTGCGGCGTTTCAGGCGAGCTAAGCTTACGCTTTGTCGAGCACTCTAAAAGCAACAGTCGATTATGAGCAAGAAAAAGCGAAAGAAAAAACACGCCGCTTCCCAAAAAAATTCGCGCAATCGCGCGCAGACAACCATGCGTACTCGTACCGTTGCCAACAGTGACGATACACCACTGGAGTTGTTACCGGGTCAAGAAACACGTGCCGCAGAATCTGCCACCGTGGTCTGGGTATTGTGTACGCTCGCGACAGCCGCTTCGCTAATGGGAACTGTGACATTTGCAATGATTAACGCCGCGATGGGTGAACCCGACGGTGGGGAAATGATGCAGATGTTACCCAAGTGGTTCATGATGGTCGGCGCTTTGACGGGGATTATCGGACTCATCGGAAACGCGTTAACCCAGCGTTGGCGTAATCACAAAGCCCCATCGATTGTGCGATATATTTCCGCCATCGTTTGTGCCGTTGCCGTCGGCGTCGGCTTGTGGTTGTAAACATCCAACCGTCTACCCATTGCCAAACCGATTCGCATATCACGTCGTTTGACATAAACAGAGGTTACCAATCCGACCTCCGCAGGTTATTTTTGTAGTGTACCTACAATCTACTGCTAAAGATGTCCTATGACCTCCGACACCAACGAAACTCCTCAATCGCCAAGTTCAATCGACGATGCTCACGACCCCTCTACGCGTGAACATATGCCAGTGGCCGATGATATTCCGTCGGATAACGAATTTGAAATTGAAGTTGCCCAGCGAGTAAAACGGTTGCCGCCCTATATGTTTGGCCGCATCAATAACTTGCTCTATCAAAAACGACGTTCTGGTGAAGATGTTATTGATATGGGCATGGGAAACCCCTCCGACCCGCCTGAACAACTCGTCATCGACAAACTAGCCGAAGCCGCTGCCGATCCACGAGTTCACGGTTACAGCAAATCCAATGGAATCCAGAATCTGCGGCGAGAAGTGGCCAGTAAGTATCTCAAAAAATATGGCGTCCGCTTAGATCCCGAAGAAGAACTCATGGTCTGCTTGGGTAGCAAAGAAGGATTTAGCCATATGTGCTTAGCACTAATGGGTCCTGGGGACACCGCCATTGTTCCGGCTCCCTACTTTCCGGTACACACCTATGCCGTAGCCTTAGCGAGCGCAAACGTTATTTCACTCGAAGTCGCTGATAGTGATAAATTCCTCCGCAATATCGCCTATACCTGCGAGCAAATGTATCCCCGTCCCAAATTGTTGATCTTAAACTATCCTCACAACCCCTCAACGGTCACCGTCGAACAAGAATTCTACGATGACGTCGTCAAAATCGCAAAACGTTACGAGCTTATGGTCATCAGCGATTTTGCCTATGCCGATATCGCATTTGATGGTTACCAGCCTCCCAGTTTTCTGGCTTCCGAAGGTGCCAGTGACGTCGGAGTCGAATTTACTACGATGAGTAAGGGCTATAATATGGCGGGCTGGCGTATTGGATTCTGTGCAGGTAACCGGCACATGATTCAGGCACTAGCTACCATTAAGGGCTATTACGATTATGGGATGTTTCAAGCCGTCCAAGTAGCAGCGATTATGGCGCTGCGAGAAACCGAAAAGGCGGTCGAAAAACAATCGAATATCTACCAACTGCGGCGAGATGTGCTCGTCGACGGTCTGAATCGCATCGGTTGGGATGTGCAATCGCCTCGCGCTGGGATGTTCCTCTGGGCACAAATACCAGAAAAATGGCGGCAACAAATGTCAACCATGGATTTCGCCATGAAGCTACTCGAGCACGGCAACGTCGCAGTCAGCCCTGGGTCGGGATTTGGATCCTCGGGTGATGGGTATTTACGAATGGCGCTCGTGGAAAATGAAGAACGCTTGCGACAAGGCATCCGCCAAATCAAAGCCTGCTTGTCGTAACCGTTATATGAATCCACGACGATTCGTCGGCGACAGCCTACGCGATAATTTTTCGAATCGCTGCTGAACTACGGTAACGGTTGGCTAGCTCGCAGATAGGCAAATAGATCGCGGATTTGCTGAGGTGTTAGCGTTTTGAGTATGCCTTCGGGCATCAAAGAACGCTGTATCACTTGCATCTCATCAATATTATTACGATTCACGACAATCCGCTGGCCATCGGTTCCTCGCAATACAACCACTCGGCTATCTTGGTCGTCGATGAAGCCCGTTAAGGTCCGCCCGTCGAGCGTAAACACAGCATAATTCTCAAAGCCCTCGCGAATCGTGATGCTGGGATTCACAACGTTTAATAATATTGCTTGCAAATCATCGCGTTTGTACGTCGTTAAGTTAGGACCGATTTTTCCGCCATCGGTAAATAGCTGATGGCATTTACCACAATGCTGTAAATACAAACGCTTACCGTCGTAAGGATTACCCGATGCTTCCCCAATCACGCTTATCAAATCTTTGATGCGAGTTTGTAATTGCTCGGACGTCGCTGGGCTAATTTCTCCAAACAACTCCACGACTTGGGATTTAATTTCCTCGTTATCGTGCAACAACATCGTTAGAATCGCTTCCTGTCTGATTGAGTCGACGGGAATCTTCTTGTCCTGAACTTGCTGTAATAGTTGCACCGTCCAATCGGAACGACTGGCGAGTAATGACTGAGCAACGATTTGAGTTTCTTGGGAAAACTTAACATAAGCGGCCAATGTTTTCGTTGAGATGTTATCCGTATCAAACCCTTGCAGTGCGTTCAGGGTAGCCTGCTTGATGGACTTATCCGCGGTAGATCCGAGGATGCCTAGCAACGGTTCAATTGCAGCGGGAGCACTTATTTGCCCTAGAACCGAAATCAGGTCCTGGCGTTGCTGTGCCGGAGCATTGGTGTTGGCCACGGTCTCGATGGCTGTGGCAATGGCCGCTGGATCCCCTAAGCGAGCCTTGAGTTTCAATGAACCACCACCGGCAGCACGTATTTGTTCTAACAACGAAGTTGGTAAATTCGCCAGTGAACGACCCTCAAAGGATTGCTCAAAACCAGCCATTAATACATCACGTGTGGCTTTATCGGGAGCAGCTTGAAACATCCAAGCTAGGTTTTCTAATTCGCCTCGCGTGCCAGACATCGCGTAACGCTTGACCAATCGTTGTAGGATAACCGATTTGGTCATATTTTGTGTCCAGATATCCGACTCGCCAAAAACCTGTCGGATGCTTTCAAATTCAGTCGCATTCGCTTCGATTGCCCACCAAACTAACAGGGGAATATGGTGATCGAGAACATCTTCATCGCGACGTAACAGTTCCTTGACGATACCGGCAAACAATGACGGGCTCACACGCCGAGCCGAGGCTGCCATTTGACTACGCACTTGCACGTTGTCTTCTTGCTGCACCTGCATTAACAAAGCTGTTTGGTAATTCGAGTCCAACTCGAGATGGTCTACCGCCAAACGAATCGACCAACCCCGCACCGCCCAGTGGTCACTCGTAAGGGATTGTAGAGCAATGTCGAGATCGAAATTCCCCGTGATGTTAAGTGCCCAAAGAGCATTGATTGCAACAAGTATTTCCTCGTTGGCTAAAAGTGACTGCAACTGTGTGACGTCGGAATTGTTGAGTTTACGATTACGCAATAACCGCAAAGCTGTTTCCCTCTGTGAGCGAATGGGAGAAGAAAACAGCCCAAACAGTTCTTTATTCGTAAACTCGGAGCAATCAAAAGACTTAATCTTCCAATTCTCTGTCGGACGTAATCGATAAACCCGACCGTTGGTATTATCGATGCGACCTTGGAAATGCGCGGCATGATCGATTCGCTGCTCATAAAGATCCGCTACATAAAGCGCGCCATCCGGACCAACTTGAATATCCACGGGTCGAAACCAAGTGTCGGTTGTTTTAAGCGGATGCCCGAGGTCTGTTGTTTTAAACGTCGATGTATCCGGTTCAAAACTGCTATACACTACTCGACCTTGCAACGGTTCCACTCCGAACAAGCGATTACGGTAATATTCTGGAAGAATCGGATCCTCATAGATCACAAACGTATGCGTGAATCGAGGGACCTGGTTATGGGCCATCGCCGGGAAATAGCCAAAAGTATAGGGGTTCGATAATTGACCATGTTTTGAGAAGCCCTTTAGATAGTAGCCTCCTTGGACATAGTGAAAACCTCGTGTGTTGCCGCCGTTATAGCCTGAATAGACTCGGCCAAATGAGTCAAATTCTACGCCATACGTATTTCCTCCGCCTTCGGCGAACATCTCGTACTTCTTAAGCCGCGGATGATATCGCCAAATCCCTTGCCCCATCGTCGAAATCGGCTTTTCGTCAGTGCCATAATGTTTGATGTTTCCCGATACGGTACTACCCTGAGCGCCATATAACCAACCGTCGGGTCCCCAACGTAGATGGCTTGCCGCCGAATGCGTATCTTCAATTCCGAAACCTTCGAGAATAACCACAGGGTCACCATCCGCCTGGTCATCATTATTACTGTCTCGATAAAACAGCAAATACGGCGGATTTAATACATACACACCTCCGTCGCCGATGGCGAATGATGTTGCAATGTTCAATCCATCTACAAATACTTTATGGTCATCAAACTTTCCATCGCCATTAGTGTCTTCATGAATCGAAATACGGTCTTGGCCACGTGCGCCAAGCGGTGGTGGAAGTGGCAATTTGTCGTAGACCGTACGCAGATACTTATCTCGGCTGACAACTTCAATTCCTGCAGGGTCTGGATACTGTCGATACTCCATAACCCACATTCGGCCACGATCATCAAATTTAAGGGAAAGTGGTTGAGCGATATCCGGATCGCTTAATACCGTATCGACGCTGAGCAGGGGAGTCGTGGTAAATTGTTTAAGTGCGTCACTCGCTGACCGTGCTCCACGGTCATTTTCTAGCTTTCGAAACTCGGCGATAACTGTTTTTGCGTCGCCCACTTTGGAAAACAAGTAACTGTCGGGGCGAGCGTCTTTCCATAATGCCCAACCTTGATCATCGCCCGTCCTCGTCTGCCATGAACCACTTGTGCTGACGGCTTGTTTGCCATTGGTAATCACCGGAGCGGCGACGTTAAACCCGCCGCGTGGATACTTGCGGTAGACGCGAATGGCTAATACGTTACCCTGTCCAGCGAGAACTTGGGATGCTTGAATTTTATGTTCTGCATCTTCACCTAAACCACTGCGAAACTTGGGTGGCATCGCACCTATCGTACCAATACGTACTCCGTTAAAGAATATCTCTCGGGCATCATCGACCGGTTCGACAAGTAGTGTAAGATCTTGTGATTTCCATTCGGCCGGAATAGCAATTTGGCAACGGTACCACCGAAACCCATTCTCACTTGCGCCGCTTCGCGGTCGCTTCCAGTCCGCCGGTATATCAACGTCTGTCCAGGCTGCGTCTTCACTCTGTAAAGCAGTTAATTGGTAACCGAAAAGAGTGATTCCTCCCGCTAGTAAAAACAACAAAACAAAATATTTATAAGGAGCAGGTGCAAGGTGTTTCACGGTGCTAGACCAAAAAGTTAAAGTAACGGTTGTACAACTTATGTTAGATAGTTCTATCGTACCTATTAATCCAACTATGATTGGTCGTAGAGGCATGAAATTCTCGTAGATTTAGATTTTTGTAGAGAGCCTGTCACAATGGAAACCTATGTTGACGGTAAGAGAGAAAACAATTTAATGTTTCGCCTGTGTTTGAAAGGGCGTGAGAAGTATGAAAAATCGAAGAAACCGAATAGTGGTTCTGGCTTGTTTGGGAGCCTGGTTGCTGGGATCAGCAATCGCCTTTAGTGCCGACCAACTTGCCCCTGACTCCTTAGACCACCTACGTTTCAGTGAATTGAAGCTAGGTGATAGGATCGTATTAGAAACTGCGAACTCGACTTACGAGTTGAAAATTATCGACACGCAACGCGTCAGTGCTATGGCGAACCGACTTGAGACCGAGTCGAAAAGCGAGTCGCTAGGATTCGTTCGATTGCTTGGCGCAACTATTGGAAAACAACGGGGTGGACTGACCCTCGTTGAAATGGGAGTCATCCGTAACGGCATGAAGCTAGAACTTGGCTTAGGCGACCTGCACAGCACCAATCGATTCCAAACAGAACCGATCACCGCAATCAAAATCAATAACTAGTGTACATTTGTTCACTATCTCATTAGTCTACAAAAATGGCTCGCGTACAACAATTCGTACTCGAGCCATTTCTAATAAGTCGGGGCGGTGGGATTCGAACTCACGACCTTCTGGTCCCAAACCAGACGCGCTAACCAGGCTGCGCTACGCCCCGTAATCAAGAATCGAGTTTACCCAGAAGGAGTTGATTGGACAACCCCCATTCACAACCTAATGGGTCACCGTATTTGATGCTTTTAGCGACAGTTAGCAGCTATTAAAAAAGATCACTAGTCCACGTTAACCGGCGCGTCGCTGCTCAGTCTCACGATTACCTAATTGCGCTAATAGCCTTTGGAACTCGTCGCGGTTATTGAAATGGATGACGATCTTGCCTTTGCCATCCGCCTTTTCACGGATGTCAACCTTGGTGCCTAACGCCTCCTTGAGCTCTTGCTCGAGCCGTGCTATCTGAAACGGGTTGCTACCACCGGTAACTGGTTTTACCTTGGTGCCACCGCCACTGGTTGTTCCAGTGTCGTCTCCAACGTCAAACAACGAATCCTGTACGATCTGCTCTACCGCTCGAACGCTCAATACTTTGCGAACAATCTTCTCGCATAGTTTGATTTGCTCAGCTGCGGTCACTAGTGGTAACAGAGCTCGAGCATGCCCAGCGGTGATCAAGTTGTTTATTAGCGATTGTTTGACTGGTTCGGGGAGTTCCAGCAGGCGAATCAAGTTTGCTACGGTCGAGCGGTCAATGCTTAACCGCTTTGCCAATTCACTATGGCTACAACCGTGTTCGTCCAAGTACCGCTTAAACGAGTCTGCTTTTTCCAGTGCATTAAGATCCTTACGCTGCAGGTTCTCAATAATTGCAAGTTCGGCCGTCTCGCGATCCGAAGCCTCGCGTACTTGAGCAGCAATCGTTTTCCAACCCGCCATGATAGCTGCTCGCAGTCGCCGTTCACCGGAAATCAATTCATATCGTGTACCTTTTGGGCGGACAACGATTGGCTGTAACAGGTCATGTTGCTTGAGGCTTTGTGATAGTGCTGCGAGTTGTTCCTCATCAAAATAACG
>Ga0302132_10000950_pt1 | contig 16528 bp, 12 predicted proteins | sample CB9_321_MG_FD_203113 | JGI IMG/M metagenome (GOLD analysis project Ga0302132, IMG submission 203113) | Marine microbial communities from Western Arctic Ocean, Canada - CB9_32.1 | ecosystem: Environmental > Aquatic > Marine > Oceanic | place: Canada: Western Arctic Ocean | collected 2017-09-19
TGGCAATAGTAGTGACTGGATGGATTTAAAAAACCTAGAAAATGTTGGCTATCCAATCGCTGAAATATTCTCTGATGGAACATCTATTATCTCAAAGCCGAAGCAGTCTTCGGGTGCAGTTACTTGTAGAACTGTTAGTGAACAACTGCTTTATGAAATCGGCGACCCTACGGCCTATATCACCCCTGATTGCGTAGTTGATTTGAGTAATACAACATTACAACAAGTTGGCGCTAACCAAGTTCTAGTTTCTGCTTCAAAGGGCTTTGAGCAAACTAAAACTCTCAAAATAAGTGCCTCACATAAGGATGGTTGGATGGTTGCAGCAGAATTGCTAGTACCTGGTCCTAATGCTCGAAAGAGGGCTGAGCATGTCGACGAAATACTTCGCTCTAGATTGATGCATTTAGGAAAAATGGAGATCCATGTCGAGTATTTAGGTGACCAAGCACTAACGCCTCCTGGGCTCAGAAATATGATGCTCGAACCTAGTGAGGTTGTTATTCGCTGGACGGCTACTTCGGAAAATAAAAATGATTTGTCCGAGTTTTCCCGCTCAATTGCCCCACTGGTATTAACTGGGCCTGCTGGTGTTTGCGGCTATAGTGCTCGAACAAGGCCGCGTGAGATATTGCGCTTCTTCCCCACCATACTGGAACGAAACTTGATTGAACAACAAGTGCAAATTAAACAGATACAAAGTAGACGTCATCAAATGGAAAGCAGAAGGCCATGGCTAGGAGAATGGGTTTTCGACCCATTGGAAAATATCGTTGAAACAAATAAAGGGCGAATTAAAACAAGAGTTGCTGGTAGAATTCTCAATAAATTAAGTAAACCTGAGGAGAGTGCATAAGTATGGTTAAGCAAACGATTACCCTTGGCCAACTAGTTCATTCCCGTTCCGGTGATAAGGGCAACCACGTCAATATTGCCCTCATTTGCCATAAAAAAGAGTGGTTGCCACTGCTGCAGAAAACTATTACCCCTGAGATTCTTGCAAATTGGTTTGAAGGTTGGAGTGATGGCCCATTTGAAGTATTCTCTGTTGCGGGTGTTGGGGCTGTAAATTGCATGATTCATAATGTGCTACAGGGTGGTGGAACTGTGGCAAAAAGGTTGGACGCTCAAGGCAAAGCGATCGGTCAAGTGATATTGGATGCGAAAATTGTCATCGACTCTAAACTAGCCAAAGAAGTTGGCTTTTTGATCCCAGTTTCGCAATGATGAGTTGGCTTCTAGTCGTGAATTGAAAATTCTCTAGCAATCGCTTTGGCGATAGCGAGGGTGAGAGAAATCAATGTCTGAAAAGGCGATGCCCGGTGAACAGCATCGAAATTCCTCGCTCATTTGCTGCATCGATTACCTCTTGGTCTCTAATTGAGCCACCCGGTTGAACGATAGATGAAGCGCCTGCATCTGCAGCACGGATTAGACCATCTGCGAATGGGAAGAATGCATCAGAGGCTAGTACGCAACCTTGTGCTCTATCACCGGCTCTTCTCGCTGCAATTCTTACAGCTTGAACTCGACTGGTTTGACCTGGGCCAATTCCAACTGTTGCAGTTCCTTGAACCATAACGATAGAATTAGATTTGACTTGCTCACAAACTCTAACCGCAAATTTCATGCTAGCAATTTCTGCTTCTGTTGGTTTGATTTCTGTAACAACTTTGGCTTTATCCCAATCGATTACTGGAGGTTCTTCGGTCTGAGCTAACCAACCACCTTCGATTGGTTTTGGTAAGAGAATTCGTTGTAATGGGGCTAAGCGATCGTTTGGAGAATCGATGGTTAATATTCTACGATTGTTCTTTGCCATGACTATTTCTTTAGCACCTTCATTATATGCAGGTGCCATCAATACTTCAAGGAATAATGGTGCAATTGCATTTGCAGTGTCGCATTCAAGTGGTTCGTTAAAACAAATAATTGAACCAAAGGCAGATTCAGGATCGCTTGCTAATGCCATTTCATAGGCTTCTAGTTGAGTTGCACCCAATGCTGCACCGCACGGATTGTTATGCTTGACAATGACACATGCATGAGGAGTTTGTGGCCACTCATCGGTAGAAAGGGCCCTGCACAAACGTAGAGTTGCGTCCGCATCGGTGTAATTATTGTAAGACATTGCTTTCCCACCTTCTACTCTAGCGGTAACCAAGGACTTGTGTTGGCCGATTTCCTTTGGATTCAAGTAGAGTGCTGCTGCTTGATGGGCGTTTTCACCATAACGTAAGTTGTGAGATTTTATTGATGCTGATAGTAATACATCTGGCAAACGTTGGCTTTGGATTTCTGTATCATCGCTTTCCTCTGGCCGACCTATGAAGCGAGAATGTAACTCATCTGCTATTGCCGTATCATAGGTTGCAGTGTGTTGGAATGCCTCTAACGCCAAGTTTTTTCTGATATCCATAGAGACTCCTTCGGCCCCATTTGCATCGTTTAATGCTGAGATGATTTCATCATAGGATTGGGGATTGACAGTGATTATTACATTTCGATAATTCTTTGCTGATGCCCTAACCATTGTCGGACCTCCGATATCTATCATTTCCAATAAGTCTGGATCATCAAGTGGTGGTTGCTGTGCTGCTGCTGCTGAAAACGGATAAAGATTACAAGCGACTATCTGAATTGGCGCATAGCCTAATTCGTCTAGACCAACTCGGTCTGCTTCACTTTCTAAGCGCGCTAATAGTGGTCCATGAATCGCTGGATGAAGTGATTTTACGCGTCCATCAAAGATTTCTGGATGACCGGTTATATCTGAAACTCCGATCACTTCTAGTCCTGCTTCTTTTAATTTTTTAGCAGTTCCACCGGTTGAAACTAATTCAAAACCAAGTCGCGCCAATCCTGTTGCAAATTCAACAATATTGGTTTTGTCGTATACACTGAGCAATGCTCGTGGACGGGTTGCGTTGTTTTCCATGGTTGGACCCGTGTCATTGGCACTTGCGAGTCGGTATTGAACATAGTGGCTATCCGAAGTATACGCTATTGCCCAGTTATTGCAATTAATCACCGTACTGCAAGGTGGTTTCAGTCACCGCGAGCAGATATCACTTGGTCCACTCTAAGTAAGCCACAGGCAGTTTCGCAGGCCGCTTCGATGGCATGAGAAAGTGTTTCGGCACTTGCTAATGCTTCTTCGATTGTTCCTGCTTTGCCATCGCGCAAAACTCCCGCTTCACTATTTCCTGCTCTATGTAATGCTCGTAATTCAAGCAAACAATCTAAACGATTTACTCCGGCGTTTTCTCCTAGTGTTGCTGGAACTGATTCCAATGCTCTGGCGAATGCTTCCATTGCCAATCTTTCACGGCCAGGATGGTTTTCTGCTGCTTCTTTAATCGCAAGGCTTGCAGCCATATGCAAACTTCCTGCACCGGTTAGAACCTCGCCGGTTTCCATTGCTGAAGTTACTGAACAAAGTGCATCATAGAGACCACGAATTACTTCTTCACTAGCAACTCCGTCACCGCCTCCAACATCAATAGTTGCTATGCCGGTTTGCAGTCCGACCAATAAATGAATGCGTTCTCTTCGCCCTTCCGCACCCTCAAGAAGTTCAATCTTTAGTTCACTAAAATCACCCAATATATCCTGAGAAATATCATCTAAGTGATCTATCATTTGAGCACCTGTAGCCAAAGCAATATCTTCTGCTCCAGCCCTTTCCAAACCACCCAAAACAAAAATTCCCGCATCGGCTAATGTGTGAAGGATTCTTGCTTCAACCCCTTCCGCAGTAAATACTAGACTTGCACCACTGCTGATAACTTGTTGTGCCTTGAGTTGCAACTTCTCTTCCTCAGCATCCATGAAAGAAGCCCATTTCTCTGGGTCTTCAACTTCAATTTCAACGTCGCGTGTTGTTGATTCAATCTGTAAAGGACAGGACAAAACCAATACTTTCCCAGCATCTAATGACTTAGGAAGGCGGTCTAATTCTAACCTCTTCTCGATTATCAATCCAGCGATTACTCTACTATCACCAATGCTTCCAACGCCTCGCTTTGACATTCTAACATCCTCAGTACTAATGTGTAAATTACCATCTCTTTCCCCAGCAACAAGTTGTGCTGCAGTAACCACAAGGTCGGCCATTAAATCTCCACCGGCCTCTGCTGAAGTTCCACCTATTGCAGTCTTTGCAACCTTTCTAAGATCATCAATAGAATCAGGACGTATTGTAATAATTTTAGATTCAAGAGTTTGTAGTGTAATATCTAATGCCTTTTGATAACCATCAACCAATACCAATGGGTGTAGCTTCTTGTCAAATAAGCGACCTGCTTCTCTCATCAAGTTACTAGCGATTAACAAACAACTGGTGACTCCATCGCCACAAGCATTCTCTTGTGATTCTGCAAGTGCGACGAATGCTTTTGCTGCTGGATGTTTTACTAATAATTCAGAGACTATCTTTGCACCATCGTTGGTCACTGCGGTTTGACCATTGGTCTTATACATCATTTTGTCAAGACCATTTGGCCCTAAGGTTCCTGCTAATAAATCGCCAAAGGCAATTGCGGCACCAACTAATTTCTTAGTAACTTCAACGCCAGAAGTTACTGATGTCGTGGATGGCACAATCGCCACCGGGGCGCGTCCTGAGCCATCGTTTGGTAGCGACATCATCCCTTGGGCGCGGCCACGCCTTGATGAACCCTCCTTCAATTCTCATCAAGCGGTTTCATCGGTTTTTACGAGATTTGCGACGGTCGCCTTTACCCGACCCTTTGCGGTTTCCTTCCCTGTTACGGTTTTCTCTAGAGTTTCTGTCTTGGGAATCTTCCCAGAACTTTTTCTGTTCGCCGAGGCCTTCCGGCATATCCTCGAATGATTCAATGCTCAATTTCATCCCACCTAATTCATCTTGTAATTGGTTGACATTTTCTCCACCACGGCCAACTAAAGTTGAGATCATATTTTGTGGAGCGTAGACCTTTGCACTGGTTTCGCTAGTGAATTGCACTTCACATTGAACGCCAACCCACTGCTGGATTGTTTGTACGATTTGCTCTTTGGCCAATGCTCGCATTGGAGATAGTTTTCCTCTTGCTGCTGCGGTTACTGGAACTACTGCTATTTCCGAGCCGAAGGCGAACATTTCATGAGTGATTTTTCCACTAGGAAATTCAACCACTTCAATAACCGGTCTTGCCAACTCCTCTTGCATCCCCGTTGGTGCTTTGACGGTCATACGCAATTCCAAAACTTCCTGAATATTTCCAGCTTCAACGTGAAGAATCGTGTCCAATACTTGACTGACTAGACCCAATTCAACCTTGCCAATTAATCTCTGAATTGCCTCTAATGCTGAGTTAGCGTGAGTTACTCCAAGCAATCCCACACCTGCAAGCCTGACATCTGCAAAAATCTCAAAGTCTCTTGCCCTTCTTACCTCGTCAAAGATGACGAAATCTGGCCTGACTAGGAAAATAATCTCCGCGGTTTTTTCTAAGTCTCCTTCAAGAGGTGCATATTGAGTGATTCTGTCTGCTAATTGTAAGTCACGTGGTGCTTCCATGGTCTTGACCATAGCGCCGACTTCAGTGTCCAGGTATTCGGCGACTGCTTGGGCCAAGGTTGTCTTTCCTGAACCTGGGCGTCCACAAATGAATACACCACGATGGTGGTCTGCTAGTCTTTCGATTAGACGTGGGTCGATTTCATAATCACTGAGTGAAAGTTTTGCAACTGGGCGTACGATGGTGATTTCTCTTGCGTCTGAAAATGGTGGCCATGCACATGAAACTCGCAGATCTCCTAGTTGTAGAACTTGGCAACCCTTTCTATCAATTTCAAGGAAACAATCGCTACGATCTCTGTTGGTTTCTATCAAATCAACCAATTCTTCTTGCATTGCTTCCATGCGCAATGTATCCCATTCAGTAGCCGATTCAACCTCTGTTAATTTTAACTGACCAATTGTACCTTGTTTGACTCTTGGTATGCAATCTGCTTTGAGAAAAACTGTGTGCACTTGCTCCATCAACAAGTCCTCAAGTGCTTGCGGAAGCGCGGGGTGGTCGCCAAACTTAGCCATTGTAATCGGTCATGGTCGGGAAGGGGGGCATTTCACCCTTCGCCTCAATCGCCCTATCAATCAGACTACCTTGTTTGATTGATTGTTCTTTCAACTGTTGAAATGGTTTCCTGCTTTTGCGCGATGCGCGATGCTGCTTCTGATAGTGCTTGTTCTATCCAACGGGCTCCGCGTAATGTCGCACCCGCTGTTGGAAATAGGTCCGCTTTGCCATTGTTTTGTTGGCGAGATATGCTGAGTAGTTGGCGCCACTCCATCTCTAATGGCGGAGTTGAAAACTCGGTCGCTATAATAGTCTGAACCCCTTCTCTTTGCAATATTATATTGTCATGATTAATGAAATCAACAAAGATTGAACCGTTTTCTCCAATGAAATTGAGTTGGCGTTGTTCTATCTCTGAATCCCAGCCAACAGAGATATTGGCTTCTATGCCTGAAGGAAATTCAAGCCACATCGAAGCCTGTATTGGATTGTTATGCTGGCCGGTGGCCAAGCGAGAAATGTGCAAACGTTGTGGTTCGACTTCGCCTTGTACCGAACAGACTGTGTCGATTGCATGAACTGCTAGTGCCTCTATAACATCACCTTGTAATGGCGCCTTTCTAGTCGAATGACGAATGAATTGTATTCGGTGCAATGAGCCTATTGTGCCGCTTGCAACCATTGATTTAGCCTTTAGAATTCCTGAATGGAATCTCAATAAGAACCCAACAGAAAGAGAACGCCCTGTACTTTGACTAGCGGCTAAGACTGCAGCTGCTTGTGATTCACTAAAGCCCAATGGCTTTTCAACCAATATATCAATTCCTTTGTTCATCAAATCGATTGACAATTGGCAATGTGTTTCAGGGGGGGTTACAATGGCCACTAAATCAACCGGATTTTCTTTAACCATTTCCTGCCAAGTTGAGAAGGTTGCATCTACTCCCGATGGTAGATTAGAAAGTTTATCTGCATCGGTATCACAGACAAATAATTGTTTAACAAATCCTTCTGCCTTAAGGGATGTAAGCGTTCTAATATGAACCTGCCCCCAACGGCCAGCACCAAGTATTCCAACTGTGAGAGCCATACCAACAAATCATTCGTATGGTTGGGGTTTGATAGTGTTGCCCTGTTCGTCCTTTGCTTTGAATTGGAAGGAGGTGGGTGCTTGGATTAGAGTTGAAAGATCGGGAGTGTTTTGATCTTCAAATCCCATCTTTGCATATACTTCAGGAGAAAATGAAAAGCCCTCAACCCCGATATACTGGGCTCGGGAAACACGGGTGGTAATTCTTGTGAATCCGTGATGCCATAATGCAAGGGCTGTAATCGCGTCCTGGCTGGTTGGTGATTTACGGGGAATCTTGGGAAAGGGTGCCGTTAGGCACTCGTCTGGCACCATACGAGTTCCGCTACGTGTTTGGCGTTTCTTGCTCATCCATGAGCGCATGAACATCCAACGAATACGAAAATGGGAGCGTTTTGCATAGGAAGTATTCATCAAATATTTCTTTTCAAAATCATAAACAATCGGTTTGATTATCTGCCAAATATCCCTAGTTATAGCATAGCCCCAGAAATGGCGGTTGGTGGCGATAACATGGTCTTGTTGAGTTTGCTGTTCCTCCACACTATCGTTGTTGATAGTGTAAGCCATAACAGTTCCAACGTCGCAAAACTGTTGTGACCATTGTGATAGTTCTAAAACGGTTTTAATATAACTTGGTGCAAGAATCATATCATCTTCCAATAAGATTACTCGGTCATAATTTAATTCGTCAAATAATGTCCGTCTGGCATCGATTAAATGGCGGCCAATACCCCAGTTTCTATCGCGTAATACATAATTGACATTTTCAAAAGTTGATGCTTTTACAAGGGCGACTATTTCGTCTTGGCGTGCCTTCTCTCCGCCATCGATATAGACATGTAAATCACACCCATGCGCTGCTTCATTTGCTTGCAGAGCAGCAAGTGTTTGACTGAAATAGTCAACTCGATTAAATCCCAGAAGAAGGATTGCGTTATTCATTGGCCACCCTCCATTGACGCCGCATCTGCCCACAATCTGCCTCCGAGCGTTTCCCATTCGTCTGAAAGAGGTGTTGCTGAATTATGGTAATTAGTATATTCTCCAAAGTAGATTTTGTCGCCGCATAAAAACAAATCAACGCGAGTGTAATCTATTTCTTTGGACAGATTTTCAGCGGTTTGCATTAGGCGATTCAGTGTTTCGCTACCAAGTAATTCTTCGAGGTTATCGGGTTCGCCAAGATCGGCAAAGCGAGGATTAGATTGTTTTATTTTGATGCCCTCGCGGTCATAAATCGCTTGACTGTGTTGTGTCATTCGTCCAGTGTCTAACTGAACAATTCCAACCTTTCCGCCAAAGCAATGAAACTTCCAATCGACTGGTAGTGAGTCGCTTTCGTCGACGAGTAATTGTTCTATCATCACTCCACGCGGCTTGATAGTAAATGCGCCCCACTCAATCGGGAATAGATACTTTTTCTTGAGACATTTTGCCAGTGCCCGCTGTATTCTCCATCGAGGCCACGGCTTTCCGTGCTGGTCTTTTCCATGCCGAATTACCAAGTAACCATTTTCTCGCTTACTCAGTAGTTTGAATTTGCGATTGACCCCGTTCAATGGCTTGTCTCCATTATCGATGATAAATAGCGCATCTCCAGACCAATGATTGGTTTTTATCACACAGCGTGGTGGTAAATTTTCCCAATCAATTTTTGCCTTTGGGTCAGTACTCCAATGATGGATTTCCGGTAATGCACAATCTCCAAGTCGTTCGACCAATCCTCTTGCCGAATATTTATTTTCCATAATTGGAAGTGCTGGATTGCGATCGTTTACCATCCGATACAACAATTTCTGAGAGAAATGGTGAGAAATGGATGGGTCGAAGCGATGCCATGCACATTTGCCACCAGGCAAAATATCACCTTGGTTAGTTCCGCCCATGCTATCGCCTACCTGTCTTCTTTCAAGAAGAACGCGCTACTATTACTCGTCTTTAGAGTCGCCACTTGCGCCTTCGGACACCGCCACATCCCCTTCATCATAGTAGCTGTATGAATCATAGGTTGGTTGTTCTAATTTCAAAGTAACAACATCCTCCATCGTGGTTAAATTCGTAACTGAAACTCCTGCTGAAGAAATCGCATAGACATAATCGCCCATGAAAATAGACCTGCGGATATTGTATTCTCCCCAGTAATATTGATTGTCTTCACGGTTGTATAAATTAGAATGGTCAACAGTTCCATGTAGACTTAGTTCACCCGTTTCTTCTGAAACATTTACTAATGCAAGTTTGGATACATATTGATAACTCCAATGATAGTCGCCATTATCGGAATACCAATTGTTGTATCTGTAGGTTGAAATTGGTACTGCTAACAATCCCTTAGGTGCCCAATACTGGAATGCTTTATGCTCATATGTAGCTTCGGAATATGACCATTGCCAAGCGCTGTCGTTTTCATTTTGTACCGGTGATACAGAGAAGACATCGGCAAGTGTCGGGCTTGATGTATTGCTGACATCGAATAATGAGATTCTAACATTCGACCAATCCAAGCCAGTTCCATCTTGGTTCGCTGGACCCATTCCAATTGTCAATATCTGATCTTTTGATAGTGGATGAATATAGGTTGATACTCCGGGCACTTCCAATTCTCCCAAGATTGTTGGATTTGTTTCGTCGGATAAATCAATAATCCATAATGGGTCAATTTGCATAAACGTTACGATGTAAGCACGGTCGCCATCAAAGCGCGTACTCCAAATTCGTTCACCTTCTGCAATTCCTTCTAACTTGCCTAATTCAGTAAGAATTTGCTTTCCGTTATCATCAACTGCTCTTCCGAGTGTTACTACTTGACTCGACATCGGCTCAACGTCTTCTAACCACCAACGCGCCCATTGGCCAACGGTTGTTGCAACTCTGACAACGCCTTCGTATTCGGAAAGTGAGAATTGATCCAGTACTTGTCCAGCAACTCTTCCTGAACCAGTATAGACTGTTTCTCCAGATGCTGAAATATCAAAAGTGTGAATGTTGGTTGATTCCATCATATCTGTGTCTGCACCCCAGAACCACCACCAGTCCCATGCATTTTCAGTGATGATAAGAACGTCTTGAGAAGCATATACTTGTGGATAATTGCCAATGATATGATCTGCTTCAAAGGCAAAATCTTCATCGGCTAAATCCATGGTAAAGATGCTAGTGAATCCTCGGTTGAAACCATCGGATGGTGCAACGAAATCTGCACATTCCCCATCACTCATTGAGTGTACTGTAAGGGCACCGTCTTGGCGTTCGTAAACTCGTGGAAGAATCTCTTCTAGGGTGAGTCCATCAAGAATTTCTTGATTATCCATAATGGTTTGATAAGCTATCTTGTGGCGAATATCAATTCTTCGCGGGTCATCATAATCAAGATTCCAATATCCTGATGGAAGGTTGAGCCATGATTGAACTCCTGGGATGTTTAGCCAAGTGTGTGTCACTGTTCTAACAGTTGCATTGACTTCTCTTGCCGTCATATAATAGCCTTCAAGGAATAATTCTTTTCCAATTACTGGGTCTGAACGGTTTGTGATATCTAGGACTGTGAATTTGGTTAGAGTTTCAGTCCTCCACCCTTGATAGCCGTCGCTCCAGCCCAATTCAGAACGGAGTGGACTGTCTTCCGGAACACTCCAAGGCGATACTGTGGAAATTACTACTAGCCGATCTCCGTCAAGCATCATTGCTTGTGGTGTTCCCTCTATTGTGAAGTTCGATTCATAAGTAATTGTTCCAAAGTCTGGGACTCCAAGAATTTCTAATCTGTTGCCGTTAAGAAAGTAGATAAAATATCCATCTGTCTTGACGAAGTCGGCTTCATCAACTCCTTCTTCTTGATTATTGGTGCCTGAGAAATCTTTACCCTCTTCTCTTGGAGGAGTTGCGCTTTTTGTTTGGCCACCTGATGTTGCTGCGCCATCCATTGCTGATTCAGCCATTATTCCATCATCCATTCCAAATCCACCATAGTAGTATACTTCCTCTGCCGCTTGCAAAATTTGGGTCCGATATTCTTCTGCAATCGATTGCTTGAGGCTGCTTTCCAACTCTTCACAGTCGTCAAAACCGCTGAGTTGTGGATTGTTTACTGTCCTAGAAATCGAGGTCGACCAATCGCTTGGCAGAGTTACATCTGGCACATCTATTGGCTCATCTATAACCCCAGTACAACCAGATACTAACATCATCCCAAGCGCTAGTATTACAATGGCCTTGTTATTAATCATGAATCTCCCCCCACTTCTTTCCTTTTAATAAGTTGGTATCTTTGATTGCAAAGTTCACGGTATACTATTAAAACCCAATTAATCGGTGTATTTTGTGACCTATGAGGGGCGCATTAATTTGTGAGAAGAATTAGCCTAAACCGATTAGCATGGGTGATAGTGGTTCTTCTGAGGGTTTCTTTCGAAAGTGGATGATGCGTCAATACTGGCGTATGCAACAATCTCAAGCAGTGGTTAGTTTGCTGCTGTGGGGCACGACTATCACACTTTTACTGTGGCCCTATGTTAGTTGGAGATTTGATGCTGAATCTACCTTGATAGGCATTCCACTGACTTATTTTGGTCTTGCATCTATTTTTTGTGGTGTAATGTTTGGCGTATTATTAGTTGGTTTTCTCTATGATAATGTATTTTCACTGTGGACTGAATGGCGTAGTGTTGACATGGAAAGAAACCCCTATGTCACTTATGCACAAACACCTAACTGGACTATGATTACTGCGCTTCAAGCTGAAAACTTGAAGCGCAATGCTGCTGATGATGAAGAATTAGTGGCTCAGATGGATTGGATTCTAAATTGGTGTACTGATCATACAAAGGGCGAGATGTGGGCTCGAGCGGTTCAACGCTGGGATGTAGATTATGGCCAGACGCCAACCTTTTGGTTTACTAATGATGAATCAATGCAATCTGCACGTGATATTAAATTTGAAGATGAGGCGTGAATATGTCCGCCCATATGGAAATCGAAAGACGGTTTCTAGTTGATGGGCGAACACAAAAACCCTGGAGAAGTGAAGCAAAAAGCATTCACAATATTGAACAATATTACTTACAAGCATCTAATTTAACTTTGGATCAAGATGGTTATTTGTGCTTATCCGATGTTATTATGACTAGGCCGAGTAAAGAAGAGATTGTTATTTTTGAATCTGAGCCGGATTGGATTCCTAGAATCCGAATTAAAGATGGAGTTTCAATATTTACTGTAAAGGGGCCACGGCAAGGCGCTAGTGGTTTGGAATTAGAATGGATTGTCGAGGATGCTGCTGCTACATCCGTGCTACGTTGGGGACCATTTCCAAATGTTAAAAAAACTCGTTATTGTGTAGCTGGTGTTGATGGTTTTACATGGGAAATTGATGAGTTTGAGGGGGCATTGGCTGGACTAATTCTTGCCGAGGTTGAATTGCCTTCTGAACAACAACCCGTTGAACTTCCTTCGTGGATAGGTCTTGAGTTGACTGGTTTGAGAAATTGGTCAAACGCAGCATTGGCTGAAACCCTAATGGCCAACCTGTGAATCAATAGCTGCTCAGTGCTGAAATAACGCGCTCTATTTCATCGGATCTCATCTCATGGAAGATTGGGATTGCTACGAGTTTTTTACAAATTGACTCAGTAATTGTAAAATCGTCTTGATGTTGCGGGTGGTCGCTGAATACTGGTTGTTTATGGCAAGGAATTGGATAGTGTACTCTAGCATCTATCAGCTGCTCATCCATATGTTTGATGAAGGCATTTTCATCTTCTACTAAAATACAAAATTGGTGCCATGCGTGTTGAGTATTTTTTCTTACCTTTGGCATATTCAATTTTGTGTTAGACTTGCATTCTTGAAGGTATTTAGAAGCTATATATCTGCGATGTTGTAGCCATTGGTCAAGGTGTGTGAGTTGGATCACTCCGATTGCCGCAGATACCTCTGACATCCGCAAATTACTACCCAATTGTTGTGCTTCAACCCTTGAACTGCGGCCATGGTTTACGATTGAGTTCAATCGCTCGGAATAGATTTGTTTACTGGTGGTAATCATTCCACCTTCGCCACCAACCGCCATGTTCTTTGAAGGGAAAAAGGAAAAGCAAGCAAGATCTCCTATCGCCCCAGTATATGTTTTTTCTCCTGCAGAATTAGTAATTGTTGCACCGTGTGCTTGGGCTGCATCTTCGATCAATACCAACTGTTTTTGATGACATAATTCAACGATTCTTGGATCGATTACTTGGCCGAATAAATGTACTGCAATCACCGCCTTAGTTCTCTCAGTAATCGCTTCTTTTACCGCATGATAATCCATGCAATAATATTCATCCACGTCAACAAATATTGCATTCGCGCCAGCAAGTGGAATTGCTGTTGCACTAGCGATGAAGGTCAAAGATGGAACTATCACTTCATCGCCCGATGAAATCTCGGCTAGTTGTAGCGCTGCCCAAAGGGCAACTGAACCATTTTGGCATGGTGTTGCAGCAAGTGCTCCACAATAGTCGGCAAACGATTGTCCAAAGGCAATGTTTTGCTGACCCTTTACCCATTGCTTTGAATCCAATGCCGCAATTGCTGCTTGGCGCATTTCATCATCCCATGATGGGCGAGCCAATGGAATGCGCTGCATGATTCGGCGATGTGGTTCGCCTCCTTGAGTCTGCTTCTCGGGCTTGCTCACTGACGCGCCTTTGAAGACCCCCAACCGGACTGCCCCGTCTATGGTGTCTGACGAAAGTACTCCCAATGCCGATAAGTCGGCAGGGGGTATTGGTGAAGTCACAACTAATTTGGCCGACTTGGTTGGAGATATTTTGGAGTCAAATTCGGATGCTATTAGCAGTTCTAATAGCGCAAAGGACAATACGGAAGTAATCAAAGAAAAACCTCAGCCAAAGAAACGTAAATACAAACCAAAGGGAATGTTTCTTGGAACGCGTCGCGATAATGGAGATCCCATTGATATCAGTTCCACTGTTTTAGCTCGCCATGCGGCTATGTTAGGTTCAACCGGTTCAGGAAAGACTGTGATGGCTAAGGCACTCATCGAGGAGGCCACGTTGGCCAAAATCCCTTCTCTTATCATCGACCCACAGGGAGACTTGGCGCGACTTGCCTTGGGCATAGAACCGGATGATTTGGAAGCGCAGGGCGGCGATTACGCTAGAGCCAAGAAATTAATGGATATGTGTGAAGTGCGGATTTGGACCCCTTTGCGAAGTAAGGGTCTGCCATTGTGTATTGATCCATTTAGAGCACCTCCTGCTGACCTAGATCCTGAAGAAGCGATTACTGCATGGGATATGGTCGCTGCAGGTTTCACCAACCTAGCAGGTTATGATGTAGAAAAGGCTCAAGGAAAAGTAATCAAACCATTTCTTTATGAAATTTTAGTCCAGGGAACAAGGTGTGGATTAGATGTCGGTGATTTTCAAGCATTAGCAAAGGTTGTTCGCGAACCTCATCACGAGTTCACTAAAAATCTCTATCCGCATTGTTTCGCTGAAGTCGATGAAGATGAAGAAAAAATTGATGTTCCTGAATGGGAAGAAGTGATGTCTATACACAGGCTAACTAACTTTGAAGAAAGGTTACCAAAAACTACCCGTAATGATTTGGCAAGACGATTGTCTGCATTTTCTAGTGGAGTTAATCAATTATTATTCTCAAACGGTGTTCCTATTGATATCGATGCTTTCGTTGAACCGGCGATTCCTGGTAAAATTCCAGTCAATATTGTTTATTTGAACACTATTCAAGATGAGGCACAGAAGCAATACTTTGTGCAGGAATTGGCACGTGAACTGTATGACTGGATGTTGACTCAGCAACCGGCTGAAGGGGAGTTGAAATTACTATTCTTCATGGATGAAGTTGCGCCATATTTGCCTCCACATCCTAGAAATCCTCCGGCCAAGGATTTGATAAAATTAATTTTTAAACAAGCAAGAAAATATGGTGTTGCTTGTGTATTGGCAACACAAAATGTATCAGATGTTGATTACAAAATTCTCGCTCAGGCCAATACCACATTCATTGGCAGATTTACTCAGCCGCAAGATATCGACAAAGTCCGACATTTGTTGAAAGAAAGTGGGGGGGACCAAAATTTGGTTTCTCAATTACCAACACTCGACGCGGGACAATTCCAAATGGTTGCACCCGATGTTGACCCACACCCTGTACCAATTCAATGTAGATGGCTCTACACCGACCACGGTGCGCCTCTAAGTGAAGATCAAGTTGACGAGATAACAACTGACGAAATTCGCGCATGGGCAAGGACTCGTTCTAGTGGACAAGACAAGAGCCGGGGTGCCGGTGCTGCACATGCTGCAAGTCGTGGCTCTTCTTGGTCCAATGGTGGAGATAGTTGGGAAGTTGGAGCCGCGACCAGTGTTGTTGAGAATGCTAGAATAAAGGCGGTTGGAGGAATGACTGCAGCCGCTCATGGCATCGTTGATGATTCTGCATTTGAAGTCCGGTTGATGGGCGGATTAGCAGTCTTAAGAGACGGTAGAGACCCTCTTTATACGATGCAAGCCACTGTAAATGCTGCTTCAATTGTCGTATTAGCTTGGACCATGGTCGCATTGATGTTCTCTTGGAGAGATGGTGACTTAGATTGGTGGTGGCTATTGATTTCAGCCGGACTTTCCGGTGTTACTGGGCTGGTTATTGCATTGGAATCTTTACTTTCTCATGATGCTGAATTATTGCAGCGATTGACTCGTTTTGCTAGAACCTTCCAATTACTTTTGGTCGCTTGGTTATGGGGTTTGTTATCTTGGTCGACCTGGGGTTCTCTCGATTTATTTGGAGCAGAACCATTGTTAGAAGTTGTAGTGGTTTGGCTTACCCTATTCACCGTGATTGAATTCCTCAACAGATTCAGGCTTGGAAGAATTAGGTGGAATGGTGGTTCTGCACTAGACAAATTGGCCGGAGTGACTGCTGTTTTAACAGAAGTTGAAATGACAGAAATGAGAGCTAATTCATCTGATATTATGTCTGGATTGCGATGGGTATTGCATGGAGTTACGATGCTGTGGTTGTGTATTCTCTTGGTTATTGGAGATAATGATTTACTTGGAAAATATGATTCAATGGCCATTCAAAGTCGCCCAACTCTTTGGATCGCCTCACTATACGCATTGATGTTCGGTAGTGAAACTTGGTTACGGATTCGCGGTAGAATGCCAACAGAATTGGCTCCAACATCAGTATGAGTGAATGATTGGTTATTCACTGATGATGAAGAAGGCATCAAAAACAATAGCGGTAATGCAGTGGTATGAGCCAAGACGGATTCATTCCACTGGAATGGCAAGAAGTTCCTGTATCTGAAATGGAAAGGCGTTCCTTTGAAATTTATATCGAGGCCTCAAAAAGAAGA
>Ga0302132_10000951_pt1 | contig 16518 bp, 29 predicted proteins | sample CB9_321_MG_FD_203113 | JGI IMG/M metagenome (GOLD analysis project Ga0302132, IMG submission 203113) | Marine microbial communities from Western Arctic Ocean, Canada - CB9_32.1 | ecosystem: Environmental > Aquatic > Marine > Oceanic | place: Canada: Western Arctic Ocean | collected 2017-09-19
ACCAGAATGATATCGAGATGAGGGGCCACTGTGTCGGGCGAAGAAGTTGTCTTCCAGACAATAATCACGCCCAAAATCACGAAAGCCAAAATTATTGGTAGTACAAAAAGTAGTGTCAGGAATTCTGTACCGCTGAGGGTAGTCGAAGACTTACCCTTCAGCCGTTCAATCTCCACCCTAGCCTGGATTAACTGTTCCGTTATGTCAGATTCTTGGGCCATTTCCTATCCTAAGCTGGAACCAGGGCCGGAGCCTTGCCCCGGTCATACGCTTTCTGCCAAGTAGCCCGTTCAGAGCCGACACCTGGCGAATCGCCCATCCAATGGGCTATGAACTTGGGCAGATGGACGTGTGAGTTCCTGGGCATATGCGGTTTCAGCCAGTCCAGCAATTTAATGTGGAGCCGCTTCTTCCGCGCTGTCTCTTGCAAGTTCTCGTTCCACTGTTCCTTGTATTCCTTGCTAAGAGCATCGAGATACGCATACGCTTGCCCATGCCCACCGGCTGGGCCTTTGTAGGTCTTGGGCAGTTTGACCGGATTGTTTAATGGAAAGCCGATTTCCCGCCGCTCCTCGTCAGAAGAACGGCTACTTGCTTTTTTTGATTTAGGCTTACGACCCTTCGCGCTAAAACCCAACTCTCTGCGAGTCCCTGGGTCTTCGGTCATTGGTTCAGGGGCCGCATCGGCCATGCCTCCCAATCGTCGCTCAATTGCCGCTTCCAACTGCTCCATACTTCCGCCGACACCACTTGCTTTAATCTCTTGAAGGCCCTCTGCAATTCCACTGTTCAGAAGCGTTCCGTCGATAACCCCAATGCTTTGTTGTAAGCCGTTAAGATGGCCGTTGACCTGGGCTAAGTCCGCTTCGGTAGCATCTGCTGGAGCGCGCGAAAGCGACTCTCCCAGCTTCGACATCATATCCATTAGCTGTTGAGCGACTGCCCAACCAGCGGCGGCACCGATGGCATTGATTTTCGCTTGTGAGATTTGTCCGAAGTCTTCGCCGACAGCGTCGAGGCTGGCCTTGGGAGCCAGGTGCATCGGCGTGTGCGGATTCTTCTTCTTAGAACGCGGCAATCCCCTGGTGCCGGTCAGACTCTTCCTTATAATCCAAATCATCCCAGGGCGCGGCTGGGCTTGGCGTTTACCTTGGGTATGTTCCTTGCCAACCTTCTCCCAACCAGCCGGAATCGGCATTCCAGTGGGGTACAACATCCAAGCCTGCCCGACGTAACGGCCTCGCCCTGACTTGACCGGATTCGGGCCTTGGTAGTCTTCCGAATCCATCTCCCGCTCGACCTGGCGGTAGATGGACTGAGAGCGGCACTCTGAACAAACATCGTTGTGATGCTCACATGCGCCGTCTTCCATCGTGCAGGGATAGTCAGTCCCACACTTCATGCAGACGTGGCCCTCGCCTTCGTCGTAGTCTTCCTCATTGTCCCAATCGCCATTCGGATTGCGGCGGCGTCCGCCAGCTTTCTTGGCATCGGCGAGAGCCTGCTTCATAACCTTCTTCGCTTCCCTGGCCTCATCGCCCCGCCAGCTACCGATGTTAGCCATGATGTAAGGCACTGCCGACTCGATTTCACTGTGGCCCAACTGCATCGCTTCCATTTGATACGCGCCGCTGATGTAACCGTCGATATGGGCCAGGGCCGCACGATTGCCGCTCTTCTTGGCCCAGGCGCGCGCCGCTCGCATCGCCTTATCCAGGCTCATATCAGGATTCTTCTTGGCCGGATTCTTCGTCGCCGGAACTGCGACATAGAAGACCCTACCCATCGGCGGCTGATATACCTGGCCCCCGACTTTTGTCGCATGGTTTTGCGCCTGAGTTCTATTGGCAAAGGTATATGCTTCTCCGTTGGGCCTGGCTGAGACAAGCCGCCCATCGTTAAGCCTAGTCCAGCCAAGCCGCATACCATTCGTCGGTATCGTCGGATTCTTCTTGGCCGGATTCTTCTTGGCCGGATTCTTCTTGGCCGGATTCTTCTTGGGATTGGCTTGTGCGTCAACGCGGAATTCCGCGTTGCATTGGCATTCGTATTTCCCCGGTGCTAAATCACCGTGAGCGCGCTTGCACGCGGGGCAGTTGACCATCATTGCATGACTCCCAGAATCGAATATCGTAGGATTCCCTTCATTATATGAAACGACTAGCCGGTCAGTCCCTATCTAAGGGCCGTCTGAACTCCTCGCTTTTTCCATCTGCTTACGGAACTTTGCGAACATATTCCTCTCAGAATTCCCGTTCTTCACTGCATCCCTGCGGTTCCACCCACGCACTTCTTCGGGATGCACAGTATCGTTTGCATGGTCGCCAAAGTAGTCCTTTATATAAACCTGGCCGTAGAACTCTCCCTTTGCATTCGGCGTCTTCCGAACCAACTGCATGAACTTCTCATCGTCCCAAGGCGGCGTCCAGGCACCGCTACGGCAGATAAATATGGCGTCAACATCCCTGCGGCCTTTCTCCAGTTCGTCATAAGTGGTTGCATCGAGACGCCCTGATTTCACCCATCGGTTGGCCCTGGGATTCTCAAATTCAAACTCCCATTCCAATCTTTCGCGGTCAGGATAGACTATCGTCGCACCCAACTTCGGTTGCTCTCTCATTGTCTGGCCTAACCAGTTACCACAGTCGATATTCTCGCTGGCTCCACCCCGGTAGAACACATCATGGTGATTGTCGAAGTTGTAGATGTGAGAGACGCGGAACATATCGAACACATACCACGCCCCCAGGTTTGAGTCCGCGAAAATGACTGTAGCGTTATCTAAGTTGAACCCGCGCCGCTTCAAGTACGTCCATAACGTCCGCCATCGCCGGTCAGCGGTGTAGGTCTTCTGGAGGTCTTCGCCTACGGCGTACGCCCCAGAGAAGCGAACGGCCCACATCATCCCGCTGTAATAGAACGGACTCTCTGCGTGACCCCAGTCATGATTGGGATGCTTCTCCTCCTGTTCGAAGAAGAAGTCCCAATCGATATTCAGCCCAACCCCGAGCCGAGTCTTCTTTGGCATTAGGGCTTCCCCATCGGGTAACCGGCACCCGCCGCTCTTTCTTCCTCATAATGCTGAGAGCCAGGGTCGTACCGCCCTATCTTCCACTCATCGATATCGCGGTCAAGCTGGCCGGACTCCCGGTATCGACGTTCGTACTCGTCCTCCGCTCCTTGTTCCTCTTTTTCTTCTTGTCGCTTCCGCGCTCTTTTCGCCACTGGACTGGAACGAGCGGATTCTTCTGCCCATTCTTCCTGCTTCCGCTTCTTTGTGGCGACCTCCCCTTTATCAACGCCCAGGCTCTCAGCCCTGCCGGTGAAGTAATACTTACGCAGATACGGACGCGTTCCGCCCACCTTGGTCATCCCGCGTCTCGTTGAAATCTCTGCGGGTTTGGCGTAGTAACGCATGATGACACTCTGCTCACCCAGGTCTGTGTTCAGCAATGAATGTAAAACATCTGCCCCACGCTGACTCAGGTCAATCCAGAACCGCGCTGTCGGCATCGCCCGCATCAGCTTCGCCGGTTCCGAAAGTTCAGGAGTCTGCTCAACAGCGGCGTCGATGCGGGGCAGTAACTGCCTCCGCATATCCTCGCCGTACTTAACCTGCTTCGCCGATGAACCGGACAGGGGTTTCAAATCATCTGGATTGCGACGCCGATGATAGCCAGGGTTGTCCCTGGGAGATGGGTCTGGAGCATGGACTGCTTTCGTAAAGTTGCCATCCTTATCTGTTGCTACCCAGTTCTTCCGAAAATTTTCCAGAGAGACAAGGAGGGTTTTTCTTGCCGCACCCCTTCCAGTGTCCTGCCACAAAATAACAGTCCAACCGCCATTAGTACGGCCTGTATTTTCCCAGAGGCGTCCACCTCGCTTTGGCTTAACCCACCTGCTGTCCGCACTCCGAGAAGGGTTGTCCATCACGTATCTGGATGGCTCTTCCAATATGCGACCAGATACGCGACCTTGCTCGCGGTAACCTTCTTTATATAAGGTATCTAAAATCTCCTGGCGGCTCCCATGTAGTTTTTTGACCGGACGCCGCTGGTCAGACCTTTGACCGACAAGCCAAAATTCTAAGCCAAAATCGTCCGAGGGGTGATTAAAACCACGTTGCACTAATACATAGGAGCGATTGCGACGGACGAACACTCTACTGGCAAGCCCCTGGTGACTGTCCGTATGCGGATTCGAACTGGGATTCAAATTGCTAACCTGTGGGAACCAACTCCGCTCCATATCGAACAGCCCGCGCGCCCCGGCATCCTCACCGTGATGCAAGCGGAACGGCCCGCCAGGAGTTGTGGGTCGTTCCACAACGACCTCTGGCCCCAGGGCGCGAATCATTCCCTTCGCCTCCCTGACCGCCTCAGCTTCGTTCTTAGATTCCTTAAAGAAACGGTACTGAGAACCAGGGTCACTAGGGAACCCAGGAAGCGGCTCGTAGAACCACGCACCTTCCGGCAGTCCCCGGCGCGGGTCAGGGTTAGGTTTTTTAGATATTTTCATCAGCTACCTTTGTCCTCCGCAGGTGTGTATTACCCTCTCACAAGGGTAAAAACGTAATTTTCAGGATGGAAGAGCACATACTCCGTATCCTTGCTGGAGGGTAGCGTCCACTCGACTCCCTCATACCCCGCCGCAATCATCTTATCCGTCCATGTATCAATAGTTTCTTTATATGCGGCTTGCGACTCTACGGTTGGCATGCCCCGTGCGTCTCTAAGAGTATCTGCATGTGCTTGCTCTTTCGCGGTTAATATCCGCATGCCCCATGTATCGTATAGTTCGCTGATATCGTCAACGCGTATCAATGTAGCATCAGACGGAATGACCGTTGCCATCACATAAGTGCCCCAGCGTCCGGCCTTATCGAAATCAGTTGTAGTGTATGCCCCGCGCCCAAAGAACCCAGGGTCTGTCCGCTTCCCTAGCTTTGAACTCTCAAAGCGCGTGAACGGTTCGTCAGAGCCTGTATAGACGGTTACGCCAGGGTTGACTCTAAACTCAGCCGTGCATCGGCAACGGTAATCCCCTGGAGCCAGACTACCATGAGCCGTTCCGCAGGCTGGGCATTTAACGCTTATGCTCACGGTACTCTTTTACCATCGCTTTCCACCTTGGCCTTGCCAAAGCCGGTGTGTATCTTCTTGGCCCGCAGGAAGGAGAGAGCTTTTCCTGCCGGGGAGCCTGCCGGTTGAGTACCATTGAGGAGGAGCGCGAAATTTACCTGCCCCAGAGCCGCATACCATTCGTCGGTATCGATGGGAAGACCCAGGTTCTCCGCCGCGTCTGGGTGCATCACCACCTGGGCGGACTTCAGACCATGCTTCCTTATTAAACCGTCATGGACTCCGCCTAAGCTGGCATTCAACTCAAGGTTCTCAGGTATCTCGCCCAATCGCTCAACCCAATACGGAAGACTCTTCGTGTAAGCGTAGAAAAGAGTTGAGGGCCGCTGGCGGGCGACTTCCAGCCAGGCATTGAAGTAAGTCTGGTTATAAAAATCACCGTGGACGTGGACGCGGCAGACCCTGGTCGATGCAGGCAGAGGCTCCAGCAAGCTATCGGTCATTTCATTGACCGTCTTCATGGCCCTTAACTCGTCGAAATTCGACCAGTAATTCGCACGTATATTAGGAAGCCTGGCTTCCAGGGACGCCGCCCAACAGCGGAATTCGACCTGGGGGGAATCTGTAATCTTCCCGGTGCTTGGGTCTGCTTTTGACAGACAAATTTCTGCATGCGGACAAGACCAACCTGCGGGTAGAGAAAAACCAACCATTGCGAAAGGGGAGGTTAAGTCTTCGCCGGGGAAATACTGCGCGAGTCGCCGCGTCTTGGAATTCGTCGGAGAATACAACAAAGCCATCTGCACACCACCACATCACAGCCCCATCCATCGTTCTAGGGGCCTGTTTTACATACAGTATGCCCTCTATTGCATCTGTCGCACAATAAAAGAAAACAATGACAGGCGGTCACTCTCTGTACTAGTTTCTGGCATCCATCACATAAGAGGCGGTTCATTTCGCGTCAATGTAATCAATGTCGATAACTGTCCGGTCAATCGGACGCACGGTGATTTCAAAGAAAGTTTCCAGAGCGTTCTGTAGATGGAATGCAATCTGACCCATGCTCGCCCAGGTCTGGAGCGGGACAGCCTCCTGAGTGGAAACCAGATGAACGTCAAACAACCGACGCCGGTGATTTAACGAGCCGGAGGCCAGAAACTTTACCTGCACCACATCCGGTGGATTAACTCCCCAAAAGTAATCAATCGACGTATGACCCCTGGTCGTCATAGGTGGCTTGTGCCAGACGTGAAGGAGAACATCATACTGCGCTGGATTAAGGTGCGAGGTGTCAGTTTTCCTCACCGGCTCTGGGTGAGAAACTTTATCCTGTGGGGTCAAAAACTAACTCCCATACGCGAAAGGCTTTAACGAATCCACTGTCATTCTCCACCAGGCACTTACCCGAATGGAAATACCTCAGCACCGCCAAAAGGCCGTGAAAGCAATCTGGGTCAGGACGCATAGAGCGGCCATCACTTTTTTTAGCGGGCCTGGAAGGACAGTCGCATGATTCTCTAAGCCATGCTAGCTTGCGATGCTCTCTGCAACGACGCATGTCATTGCTCGTCCACCGCCATGAGGGCATGACAGGTCAAACACAATTTGTCAGTCTCCAGCTTGCCCAAAGCACGGTATGTCCAGCGGCCATATCTGTCGCCTGCGGCTATCTCTATCTGACATTGTTTACAGCTATAGGCCCTGGACGCCCGCACCACCCGCGTTGCGACGATTCGCCCCGGCCAGCCTTTGGCCTCCACGACCAATTCTGTAGCCAACGATGCTGTCGCTGTGTCCTGCGATGCCGTACGCTTGTTGCCTAGCAACCCTTTATACCACGTGAAAAAACCCATCCGTCACTCCCCCTGTGCGTAGACTCTAATCTCCGTTAGCGGCTTCCTTGGCGAGTCGAACCAACCGTATTTCGGCTGGTAATCGCGGATGCTATCGTCCCGCAGGACTCCGGCATCCACCAAACTATCAATGTAGGGTTTTGTTCTGGCGATTAGGTTATCCCAATCTCTGCGAACCTTGGTTGGCAATCCCCAACGGATTTCTACGACTGGGCCATCCTGCACCCCGTCCTTGTATCCGTACTCATTCACTGCCGCCAAGACTTCCGCGCGGGCCACCAGACCAGCCGCATGCCTTTTGTAAAAATGTACCCGCGAATTCCCGCTGAATTCCGCAGGCGGTAAGGCTGGAATACTAATAGATAAGACCAGCCTATTTTCGGACAGGGAGGACACGTTCCTTATTCCAATACCTGCTACGGCAGGTCTTACTAGCGCAAGCCTGGGGCGTGCTACGGCTCTGACGCGCGGCCCAGACGTATCCACACCGCCCGCAACGATACGCAGGCAGGGTCACTGCGCTTTCTGATTGATTTTTCATGCCATTAAGTACCATGCCGGTAGTCTATCACAGTTGGTGGGACACTACACTTTTTGTATTGACAATGTTGCCATATGCAACCTATAATAACAGTGAGGCCAAGAGCCTCCCCGAAGGTGAAAGAGTGAAAGAAGGGAAAAGCGGAAAATAGGGAGCGCGCCAGGGTGGCTCCCGAAATCAGACCCTGGGTGCTCCACTAAAGAAGGGGCGCGGTTGGGCGACCTAAAGCCCAGTGACCTGCGACTGAACGTGCGGGGTGGGGTACACCAAAGTGCCAGGATAGAACGATAAGGGAAGGCTAGAACGCCTTCCCTTTTTTATTGTGTGGTCTGACGAACGCCTGCCACTGGGAGACGTTCGATAGACAATACAAAAAAGGAGTGTCAACCATGATAGAAACTACTGCGGCCTCCAAGGCTCTTTTCATCGCGTTCGCCGAAGACGCAGGCAACTGGGGCGGCATGCCCCTGGTCGGCGGCAACGTGAGCATCACAAAAGAAGAACGCGGCAACCTGACCCACCTCAAGAAGTTGGGCCTGGTGATAACAACGGAAGTCATCGAAAGCGTCGGGCCGCTGATTTGGCTGGAATTCACCGAGGCGGGTGAGCGGTACGCCAACGAATTGGGCATCCACCTTGGCGCAGACCACGTCTACAAAATCAACGCCGCCCACTTTGGGCGCGTGGAGGCAATCGGTGAATAAAAAAGAACAGAAGCGGCTAGCCCACGAAATAATTCGGATGGCCCCGGTTGGCGTCCGCTACACCTTGGATGAGGCAATGGAACTGGCAGAGTGCGGCGCGCCCTGGAACCTAGATTGGTACATCAAGGGGCGCGCGGTAGTCCAGGCGGATGGACGGATTCGATGGGACATAAAAGGAGCATAAATCATGACAATAAAAGCATCGGCCAGCATCCCAAAGGGCATGCCTTTTGAGACTTGGATAGTCGAAACCGACACCCCCATAGCCGAGGTGCGCGGCTATGGCATCTACGCTATCGAAGGCAGATGGCACACCCTATACAGCGGTGAAACGGGCATCAGATACGCAATCATTAACATCGAGAGGGCTAAGGCCAGAATGGCCGGGGCCTGGCTCGCCGCTGGCTCTAATGGCATGGGGCAAAGCACCTTGAACGAGGCCCTGGAGTACATCGTAGACTTCTTCTCCGCAGTCGCAGTCTTAAATGCCGAAGAGGCGAGCAAGTGCCACTCTATCTAGTATCCAGTCGCGGCTACTACCACTACATAGGGCATAAAAGGAGCATAAACACCATGAAAGTACATTGCGACAAATGCGGGGTTGCCGCCGAAAAGAGTTCGGGGAACATATTGTTCGGGGAACACGGAAACATTTGCTGTGCCTGCCACAGCTTCAAACACGAATTGATGGAAGACCCCGATATGAATGAAATCTGCGCTTTTTGCAAAGACCTATAAAGGAGGGACGTTATGGCAAAACTACGATTTATATCAGACCCCGGCCACGGTTGGCTGGAAGTTCCTACGGCTGACGTAATCAAGGCTGGAATTGTCGTTAGTTCCTATAGCTACGTTGACACGAAACGCGGCCTGACATATCTGGAAGAAGATTGCGACGCCTCTAAATACCTTGCGACTCTCCCTCCTTCCGATAGAGGGACAGGACTCTGGGGTTCACATTTCATCAAGGAGGTCTTTGTGGACAACGAGGCGTGGATACGCAACTTGCCCCGGTGGGAAGAATAGAGGGAGAAACCATGATACTGCGTATGAACCTACGGAATCCCGACTGGATATGCACTGCTACGGTCAAGCGCACCGGACTCCCATGCAAGCGTTGGGCTACTACATGGCAAGGCAGTTGCCGTCAGCATGGCGGCTCGTATGAACACGAACGAATAGCTTCCCGAAGGGACTAACTTAATGCACCCAAACTAAAAGGGGGAAAGCAATGACTCAACAACCTGTCTGGCTTATCCAAGTTATAACACCAGCCACTATTCAAATCCTGGGGACGGCGCGGCTCCTATACGCTGGCAAATCTAAGAAGGGATGGTCAAAGTAATGACACGAATATTCATGGATATCATTTATGCGCGAATAGACAGGATATTAGACACTACACTTTGCGTATTGACCTTTGTGCCTGCATAGCTTAAAATAACAGTGAGGCCAAGAGCCTCCCCGAAGGTGAATGAGTGAAAGAAGGCAAACGCAGGAAATAGGGAGCGCGCCAGGGTGGCTCCCGAAATCAGACCCTGGGTGTCCCACTAAAGAAGGGGCGCGGTTGGGCGACCTAAAGCCTAGTGACCTGCGACTGAACGTGCGGGGTGGGGTACACCAAAGTGCCAGGATAGAACGAACAAGGGAAGGCTAGAACGCCTTCCCTTTTTTATTGTCGCGTGAACACCCTGGTCGACAGGATGTTGACGCAACCATAAAAAGAGGGGGAAACGAAATGACCACTTACATGAGTGCGGCTGAAACGGCTCGATTGGTTCGCAAAGAATTGAAGGCCAAATTCCCCGGCACCAAGTTCTCCGTCCGCTCCCGTACCTACAGCGGCGGCGCGTCCATCGACGTGCACTACAACGGTGCTGGCGGTGGGCCGATTTGGGACGACGTTGAGGCCGTAACCAATTTCTTTGCGGGTGGCGGATTCGACGGCATGATTGACATGGCCTACAGCAAGTACCACTACATGCTCCCCGATGGCACATTCATCAAGGGGTACTCAAGCGGCACCGTTGGAAGCATGGGAGTCCACGAAGGCTGGCGCAATGAAATGCCCGAAGGGGCCGTCGAAGTCCGCTTCGGGGCCGACTTCGTCTTCGTTACCGATGAAGGGCCACCGCGCCACCGCGAGAACTGCGAATGGTCGCACCTGGCCTGGTGCCCTGGAGTCCCTTGCAATAGGATTCCTCGCCGAGAAGAAGACACAACGCACCGCATGGCAGTCCCATTCCACTCTGAAGGATAACGAGGAGGAAACAATGACCACGCAAATAGACACAATCAGAATCTACGTCGCATCGCTCGCAGATTACAACGCAGGTAGATTGCATGGGGTTTGGATAGATGCCACGCAAGATGCCTACGATATCCAAGCCGAAGTCAATAAAATGCTGGCGGCATCCAAGGAACCCATCGCAGAAGAATGGGCCATCCATGACTATGAGGGATTTTACGGACTGAAGCTAGGCGAATGGGAATCATTCGACAAAGTTTCTGAATGGGCCACGGCCATAGCAGAACACGGCGAAGCATACGCAATCTGGGCAGACGATACAGACGATACAGACGTTCAAACATTCGAATACGCATACCGTGGGGAGCACGCCACGATGGCAGATTTTGCCGAGGAATTTTACACGGAGTTAGGTGAAGTAAATGACTCCTACCTGATGGGATTCATCGACTGGGAGAGAGTCGGACGAGAAATGGAAACCGATGGCTACAACTTTGAAAAGGGACACGTATTCAGCAATAGATAGGGAGGAGGGCCAAATGGTTTATCGAATCAACAAGCATGGCGCAGTAGAGCAAATCTACGCCAACCTAGGGGGCATTTGGAAAGACGGCTATGAGTGGAAAATCCGACTCCCTAAAGGCATTTGGACTGAGGCCACCAAAAAGCGATGCGTCGCTATCCGAGCGCAAATGGTCAAAGACGGCTTAATCAAGTAGGAGGGAAGCATGAAATATATTTGTTGGCGTTGCCGGATGTTGTCCTATACAACGGGGATTCCAGTCACAATTAAAAACGCCTGTAATGATTGTAAGAATCACCCAGACAATTGTACCTGAGAGAACAGCAGACCTAATCTGGGACGAAGAGGAGACTCCATGAACACTAAAAGTACACGCTCAAAATATCTGGTCTGGGTCGCAGGCGACGAAGCCACCATCGGAAAAGATGGATGGCACGCCATCTTTAACGGCACGCCCCTGGCCGAGGCTAACCTTAACCTTGTCTGGGACACGGACGAGCCGTCCAGTTTTAACATCGCCGTCGAAACTCCCGAAGAGGGCATCGCCCTGATGCGCCGCATCTCCCACTGCTGGGGCTTCGGCCTCGCCGAGTTGGAAGAAGACGGACTGTATCACGAATGGTACAGCGAAGACGCGGAAAGCGCGTCAGAGATTATCTCCAAGGAGGAAGAATAATCATGGGAGTCAATGTCCATACGAAATTGCCAGCAGACGTGCGGCTGAATGATGCCGCCGATGTAATCGGGATTCTAGCGGGGCTACCCATTAACGAGGAAAGCGGCTATCTCCGCGTCGATGGGGTTCGCATTAACAGCGTCGATGGAGGGAAAAGAGAAGGAAAGTATTTTGGCGGCATGCCAGGAATGGCCGAGATGCACTTCGAAGGCGATATGGTCGATGACGAATCAGAGCACTACGGACTTTGGCACTTCGAAGGCTCTGGTGGAACGCGCTTCTTCGGCCCCAGGTCAACATCGTTCTGGATTGCCATCTGCCGCCGCCTGGTCGACTTCTTTGGCGGCGAACTCGTTTACTTCGATAGCAATGGCTCGCTCTGCGACTACCGGAAGATACCCCGCTTCTCCAATGACGTTGAAGACGAGTACGGCGGCTCTGACCTGTTCCTCCGCATGCAAGAGCGGAAGCGCAACCTCAAGCCGATAACCCTGGAAGAACTAGCGGACGCAAAGCCAGAGGTAGTCGAAAAGAAACCAATCGTACCAGCACCGCCTCCAGCTTTCGAAAGAGAGCGGATGAACGGTGGCCTTACCGCCTCCGCCGCTTCATTTATCGATGTACTAAAAACTGATGTTTTATCCCCGAACGGCTAATTAACCACGCTGAGGTGGAATATGCGTAGACCGTAGGGTTCAAGACCCGCCCTAACGTGCCTGGAGTACGGGGGCAACGAGGCTCTGTCCTAAGAAATGGGTCTGTCAGCCTTCCTGGGCATGGGCACCCCAGGATTCAAGGCTCGTCAGGAGCGTGGGGCAGAGCCGCCTATCCCAGCAAAATCAAAACAACAACCGGAGGGCAACATGGAGCACGTCATCAAGGGCACCAGCGGCACCAGGGGCGAGATTCGGTTCGAAGACCTGGGCGACACTGACGCCTACAAGGTCACTGTCACCAATGGGCGGTTTGGCGATGCCGAGGTAATCATCAGATTCACAATTTCCAAGGAGGAACTCAAACGCCTTGGAAAGGCTAGCTAAGGGGGGGGGGGGGGAATTAGTGCGCTAACGCTAATCCCCCCTTAGCTAGACCACGCAAATAGGAGGAGAACATGGGAGTCGATATATTTATGAGATGCACCTGCGATGAAGAATTCCGAAAGAGAGACACCTGTTTTGCCTGCCACTATCTGGGCCGACGCCCTAGGCATGAGACTTCTAGTCCCAGAACAGGCTCATGGATTCCTAGATAAGAAAATCACAGGAGGATAGTGCATGAAAAGTTGCGAGCGTGGCGAGGATATAGGCAATGGCCTTAGCCTTCTCCATCCTATGGAGAAGGGGGCCGTTGTAACCCCAGAGGGCATGTTCTGCTCCGAGCATTGCGCGGGTATCGCGCACCGCGACGCCCTGCGGGAGAACGCCCTGGAAGACAGGGACTCTTGGTATTTTCTCAATGATGAGGGGGAAACGCATGACAGATAAATTGTCACATTCAGCCGTCACGGACATTAAACTAATCGTTGCCAAATCGTCTCTGAAGCAGATGAAGGAGACAACCCAAAAAATGCTGGCAGACCTGCAAGCCCCTGGGCCAGATGGGTCAGCAAAGGTTGGTATGCCAGTCAGCGAAGTAAAGACCATGTTAATACAGTTGTCGAACATGGCCTTATTCACACTGAACGACCTGACGGCCTCAGATGACCAAATCACAGGGATTGCTCACGGTGGAGTCCCGCTTGACGAGAACGAAGACATGAACTATCCAGCCGAAATGGAGGAAACGCATGAAGACCCTGGAGCGGCAGATACTGGCGAGCCTTGACCGGCTCCATCGGGACGCGGCTGAGGCTGGCCCCAGCCCATGCCGGTGGCACTACAACGGCACGCGTGACACATATTCGTGTTCGCACATCACCCTGACCGGGAAGGCTGTCATTGGCCGCGTTGAAAGCATGAACCGGTACACAATCTCTACGTTAGAATAAAGGCCAGCAATGGCAATTGGAGGGATGATTATGGCACGAACACGTAGCGCAGAACGCGACCAATTCCTAAACGATATCGTCGTTACAGCCGCTGAGGGCGGTGTTGAGTCCTGGGTTGACTCCATTACCGAGTATAAGAAGGTAGACCGAGGCGACGGCATCGAACACTACTCTTTCGTGGCCCACTACGATGACCCATCGGAAGACAAGCAACGCGCCCAAGGAGTGGATGAAGACCTCATTAGCAGGGGCCTAAACAAATGGCTTAAAGACCCAGACGCCAGTGCCGATGATAAGAGACTGCTCCGAAATGCTAGCAAGGAGAACGACGCCGGGAATATCGACGCTGGCTATGCGTCGGGCATCGTTGAATACGGCATCTTCGGCGAGATAGTCTTCGCATAGACACTACACTTTGCGTATTGACCTTTGTGCCTGCATAGCCTATAATAATTATGGGCCTGAAGGCTCCAAGAGGTGAAAGAGTGAAAGCAGGGTCACGCGGGAAATAGGGAGTGCGCCAGGGTGACTCCCGAAATCAGACCCTGGGTGCCTCGCCCTGAAAAGGGCTAGTCAGTTCGGCCCAAACCGCTTCGCGGCGCGGGGAACCGGACTGGTGATGAGGTACGGTTGGGTGACCTAAAGCCTAGTGACCTGCGACTGAACGTGCGGGGTGGGGTACACCAAAGTGCCAGGATAGAACGAACAGGGAAGGCGTTTTCGCCTTCCCTTTTTTATTGTCGCGTGAACACCCTGGTCAACAGGATTTTGACGCAACCATAAAAAGAGGTGAAGTCATGGCAACTATCTACCGCACGGACGGCACCACGGAAACAATCAAACCAGCGAAGGGAACATTCACTCTGGAAGAGGTCTGGGAAATCGTTGGCGGCTACGTCGAAATTATCCCCCTCAAGAAGGGGTTCCTACTGGTCGACGAGGAAGGCGGGATGCCTTGGAAGTCGCACTTGGACTGGAACCCTGCGGCTAGCGAGTTAGCTGATAGGGCAATCATTGGAACGGCCCTCCATACCAACAGCAAAGAATTCAAATAGAGGCAGGTGGGAATATGAGTTACGACAAATTCGTAGAAGCAGTCCCGCACTGGGACAGGATTTCACGGTCAGACTACAACTACGAGACAGGCGGCGAATACGGCCACTACTCCAAAGGGCGGAAAGGCAACGCGGCTGACTATCGCCGCTCTGGCGTCCACCGCCCCGCCGTCCTGGCGGCGTTCAAGGCCCTGCGGAAGCTGGGCATCATCGCCTTGGCGAAAGTAGACCCTCACAGCTACTCAGTGAAGGCCAGTATAAAAGAAAGCATGGCCGCGAAAGGGGCGCACTCTGCTGTCTGGATTACGAATGAAGACCGCGCCTGGCCCAGCAACATCGGCACTTGGAACGGCAAAGGCTCCGGCGAAACGGCTGGCGAACTCCGCATCGAATTCATCGGGGTTGGCGTGAACGACGAAGGCATCATGGACGTGGCCGCCGCCCTGGTCAACGCCCTGAAGGCCGAAAAAATCGATAGCCATCTGGTGCGGGATGCTAACGGCGGCGGCTCCGTGTACGTCGGGCCGTCCACTCGACTGTACGAGTTCACCGCTGAAGAGCGCGTCGAGTTGGCCGAAAAAACCACGCGTCGCCGCCTTGTCGAACTCAAGGCCAAACTCCGCGATGAAGAGAATTTGGCTCTGTGGGCCTGGGAGCGCGCCGAGCATGAGCGCAACACGGCTTACGAAGTCGGAAGCAAAAAGGTCTACATGGAGCACTCCATCGGAGGGGTGTTCACCCGAATGGAGATTGTAGAAGAACTCACCGCTGACCGCGACAAGTTCACCCGTGTTGAAGACTATATGTACATCGTGCGGCCTGTCGACGGCATCGGCGTTTCCCAAGTCCACCGGAGCAGGCTCCTTACCGAATCTGAGGCCAAGACCCGCGAAGAGGTAGAGCGGACGGGTCTATCCGCATCGCGCAAAGCGCGGGAGGCGGTCTACCGATAACTAACGTATAGGAAGTGATGACGTGTTTGATTACAGATGTGAACAAAAAATCTGGCAACCCAGAGGGAAGCGTGGCACATGCAGTCGAAGGGCCACTAGGTCTAGCGTTTCTGAGCGGCGTGGCCTATGCACCTTCCACGATACTTTCCACGGCCCTGGTTGGAGACGAATAGCAGAATCTAAGACCAACAGGAAGTGATGGCATGAAAATAATTTGCCAGGATAAATACCATGAGGCCGAATACGAGAACGGGGAGTTAGTAGAACTACGCAGGGTTGATATGGTCGGTAGCATATGCGTCGGATGTGATGAAGAACGCAGGGACAACGACGAATTCAACCGACAGAACGCGCCAGACTTTAACTAAATAAGGGGAGGCCAACAATGGGTAAAAGCTATACCCCGAAATACATCGTCGAAACCACGTACAGCACTCCGCATATTGACGTTGGTGGGCGAGGAACCTGGGCCGTCAAAGAATACGGCGCACCCACCAAAGAGAATCTTGAAGCCTGGCGCGTCGCCATGAACGCCAGTTTCAAACCTGGCGGGGCCAACGCTGTCACCGAGGGGATTGTCCCTCATATCTCCAAGGCACGGATACTAACAAATCGCCATATTGGACGCCACCGTGGTTGGACGCCAACCGCTGTGCGCGTCGTTGTGGCGGAAACCACAATGCCGATGTTTGAGGTGGTCTAATGAGTTACGGAGTATGGAGCAATCACGGTAAGGGCTATGCAGTTTTAGAGGTCGATACCCCTGGTGGCGCATATGGGGATGAATCCTTGGGAGGATACCGTGAGAGGTGTGAAGACAAGGGTAAAATGGGCGGTTACTACTTTCTAATACGTGGCTTGGACAAATACGGAATAGCATATGACCGTAAGTCT
>Ga0302132_10000953_pt1 | contig 16513 bp, 17 predicted proteins | sample CB9_321_MG_FD_203113 | JGI IMG/M metagenome (GOLD analysis project Ga0302132, IMG submission 203113) | Marine microbial communities from Western Arctic Ocean, Canada - CB9_32.1 | ecosystem: Environmental > Aquatic > Marine > Oceanic | place: Canada: Western Arctic Ocean | collected 2017-09-19
ATAGATTCGACTGCACCACAGCTAATCATAATTTCGGTATCTGCATTCACATCAACGTCGTAACAAGCTTTTATTTTATTGGCGCAAGCCTTACGAAGTTGGGGCATCCCTTGAATCGGAGAATATTGATTAAATCCTTTTTGTGAGTAGAAATGAAGTTGGTCAACAAGCCAATCGGGTGTTTTGAAATCAGGTGCACCTTGTGTCATGTTGACAGCGCCATGCTTTTTGGCAAAAGTCGCCATGTAACCGAAGATGGATGGTTTATTAGAAATAATGGGTTTGGCTTTCATTTATGTCTCGTAATGCTTTACTTAATAACTACTTAGAATAGTAGAAATCATGCTTTTGAATCAAGTTTGTTGAAGCAAATAATGATGCTAAGTTTTGCTGTATAGTGTCGTCATTGAATATGCGGGCTTTGTATTCAACCATTCTTGAAGTAGGCGTAATTCCTGTGAGTTTCCAGCGAACAATTGGTAACTTTCAATGTAACCTTTGCGAATGGATAATTGAAGCTTCATGTTTTTGATTGAAATAGTTTGTTCAAAAGGCAGCGTTTTTCCAAAACACCATTCCTTAGATCGTAGTATTTTTATTTCTTCAGAAATATCATTCAGCGCTAAGATTTCTGATTGAGAGATTTGTTTTACGTTACTGTTGGTGGCATTGAAATTTTGGCAGAATGCTTTTATTAGTGCGCTTTCATAGAGGGAAGTGTCTTTTATGTTGTTGATTTCAGAAAGATTTGTTACTTTTGAGCGCACCGAGGTGACACCTTTAGCATTGATTGTCGAATCTTGCTTGTGGTGTAAATAACGGCTGAGGCTAGAAGTATCTGCGTTAATCAACAGGGTGCCGTGATGAAAGGACTTATGTTTGGTTTCACGAAAAGCGCAGCCAGAGATTTTTCGGGGTTCATTATTTAGGTCATTCACCATGATGTCATTGCGGGGTGAGATGCTGGCATGTATTTTTAATAAAGCCAGTCCATCAATGATTGTTTTGAGGTTTTTAGCTTTATCATATTGGCTATTTGGGCACAAAAAAGTGTAGTTTAAATTGCCTAAGTCATGATAAACCGTGCCACCACCGCTTTGTCTGCGAATAACCTCCAGTCCATCTTTTTCTAGTTCTGATAAATGGCATTCTAGCCAAGGATTTTGCGCGCGCCCAATAATGACGCAAGGTTTGTTTTGCCAGAGGTACAGAATGGGTTGGTCTGTGACTTTATTTTGAAAAAGCCAATTCTCAAAGGCAAGATTTGTGTATGGATCTTGGCAACGGGAGAGGTATATTTGGTATTGTTTAGGAGATGACATAGTCTTTTGTCATAGGCTTTGTGTGAGGGGATGTTAGCATAGAGTCTGAAAAAGACAAAATTTAATAGCTTGTTCTTGAGTCAGTATATTTACGCAAACCATAAAGCCATTTTACCTTTCATTTTCTGCCACATTGAACCTTCAGGGTCGGCGGTGAGTGCAACAAGCGGAACTGTTTTGATGATTTTGTTTTTATAAATAATATTAAGAGCGCCTAATTCTTGCCCTTTTGTAATGGGTGCTTTGTAAGGCGTATTTTGATGAATGGTGAATTTCAAGTCAGCCTGATTGATGGTTTTGGGGTAAGTCAGTGAAACTGCTTTGGCTGTACCGACCTCAATATTTTCATTTTCACCCATGTAAACTCGATTAGTTGTCACTTTTTGCCCAGCTTTGTAAAACTCTTGAGTAGTGAAGAATTGGTTGCCATATTTTAACAGTGCAAAGTTATCATAGGCACTTGCCAGTGAGTTATTAGCACCGATAACCACGGCGATTAAGCGACGATTACCTTCACGATTTTCAGAAGCAATTAAGGAGAACCCTGCGGCACTGGTTGAGCCAGTTTTAAGTCCATCCGCATATTTGTCAATAAATAGTAATTTGTTAAAGTTTGGCTGCTTCACACCATTATAAGTAAAATATTTTTCCTTGAAGAAGTGATAATACTCAGGGTAATCATTGATAACATGCCGTGCTAATGCGCTCAAATCTCTGGCGGAAGTATATAAATCAGGCGCAGGCAATCCCATTACATCACTGAAATGGGTATTAGTCATGCCAAGCTTTCTCGCTGTGATGTTCATCATATCAACAAAAGCAGACTGGGTACCGGCAATGCCGACAGCGAGAGTGACGGCTGCATCATTACCTGAGGCGATAATTACCCCTTGAATAAGGTCTTTAACACTTACCTCTGTTTTTGGCTTTAGGAACATTCGAGAGCCTCCCGTTGCCCACGCAACAGTGGGAACCGTGAGTTTAGTATCTAAAGTCAATGTGCCATTGTGTAATTGTTGTTCTACGATATAAAGCAGCATTAATTTTGTGAGAGAGGCGGGCGGAATGCGTTTATTGGCATTATAACTTGCAAGTATGTTTCCAGTTTGTGCATCCATTAGAATGTAGCTCTTCACCTCCATTGTGGGTTGAGCGGGAACACTTTCTTGCCACTGTGTGGCTGCATTATTGAGAATAGGGGCTTTAAAACTTAATGGGGCGGGTGGAACTTGTACACTGGTCGGTACGGTTGCGTTAACATCTACAGCACCATATTGATTTAAAGGAATGGCATTTGTGTTTGCCATAATGGGTAAACTTATGCCTGTAATCAGGCTGGCGAGAATGATGCGGTGATGTTTTTTATGTAACATGTTTTGGTTTCCTTATTTGATGTCTGAGTGTACTTAATTTAATTACTTTCAATAACGTGCATTAACCATTTTTTATTTTTATCAATAAGCTGATAGCTGTCTAAATGTTGCTGGTAAGGCGTGCCTAAATATTCTAGAGACTGCCGTGCAATGGACGCAAAAATAGGGGCTGCCGAAACACCACCATATTGATAGAAATGATTTTTGTGGGGGTTGTCAATCCAGACAATAATAACCAGTTTTGGGTTCTTTAAGGGTGCAACCCCAGCAAAAACTGCGTTATAACTATTTTTTAAAAATCCACCATGACCTACTTTATGGGTGGTGCCTGTCTTGCCTGCAACCTCAAATCCAGGGATATTAGCAAGGACACCAGTTCCATGAATGGTGACGACACTGTGTAGCATTTGTAGAACTTGATTAGCATGAGTGGATGAAATGACCGACGGGCAAAAAGGAGGCTGTTTTTCAAGCGTTAATGATATGGGGCAGAGTTTTCCGTCATTTGCAAAAATAGAGTAAGCATGTGCCAGTTGTAATACTGAGGAGGTCATGCCATATCCAAAGGCGGTGGTGGCATAAGAGAAGTTTCCCAATGACTCAACGGGTGGGAGGTAGCCTGAATTTTCACCTGGGAAAGCATAACCAACTTGATTGCCAAATCCAAGTTGATGTAAAAAGTCATAAACTTTTTCATGAGAAAGGGAAAGGGCAATTTTACTTACGCCAACATTGCTTGATTTTTGGAGGACTTGCGTAACCGTGATTGCGCCAAAATTGGCATCATCTCGAATGGTGTGTCCTTGTACTTTATAGCGCCCTGGCGAGGTGTTGATAATGGTATCAGGTGTGTATTTTCCTGATTGAAGACCCATGGCAACTATGAATGGTTTGATTGTGGAGCCGGGTTCAAAAGTGTCAATAATAGGACGTTCGGAAATACTACGACCCGTTCTTGATGAAAAAAGGTTAGGGTTAAAGCTTGGGTAGCTTGCCGATGCAAGCACTTCACCTGTTTTAGAGTTAAGTACAATAGCCGCACCAGAATCTGCTTGGGCATCAATAACCCCCGCTTTTAGCGCGTTAAATGTAAATTGTTGAATAACTGCATCAATGGACAAATAAATATCTTTGCCTTGGTGATAGTGTTTGAGTGCGTGAAGGGTTTTGATTAGGTTGCCACGAGAGTCTGTTTCGATTATCTCGGTGCTACTTTGTGCCTTTAACTGGTTGTTATAAGTCATTTCGAGGCCATCTTGACCTTTGTTAGAGGCATTTGTGAAGCCGATGAGTTGGGCTGTTGCACTGCCTTCTGGGTAATAGGTTCGCATTTGTTTTTCAAGATAGATGCCAGGAATGTGTAAATCTTTTATGCGTTGGGCATCAAGTGGGGTGATGTATTGGGCGCTTATTCTATAGCGACTGTGGGGATGCTTTTTAATAAGCTCATGAAGGTATTGTATCGATAGTCCATCAATATTAAGAGAGGCAAGTTTAGGGTATTTATCTGGATATTCTGAAAGCACTTTTACATCTAGGATCAATTTGTAAAGCGTGGTGCTAACCGCCAAGGGTATGCCGTTCCGATCAAATATAACGCCTCTGGTGGCAGATACTTTGACTTTGTGTATGATTTGACTCTTTGCTTGTGTCTGCAGGAAGTCCTGATTTACGGTGTCTAGATAAATGATTCTATAGGCTAACCCGAGTAGACACGCCAGAATAATCGCAATCACGATAATAAAAGAGAGTCGAAAGCGCTGTGATTGAGTTTGATTTTCGTTGGTTTTGCTGTTTTTTTGGTCAAACTTCATGAAAATCAAGTGGATAGGCGTGTTTAGCTAGTTATTATAATAAGTATTTTGGTCGTACGGCTAGTGTAAAAATGAAGAATTTGGCAGATATACTTGTTGTGTTTTCCTTAGAGTTTTGAACATACTAAGGAGGTTGTTATAATTTGTGTATGGATAATTTGATATGTCGGACACCTTAATTGTCGTTGGAGCGGGATTGATTGGATCCAGTATCGCCTACCACCTATCTCTGATAACCAATAAAAAAATTATAGTCCTTGAGCGTTCACAAGACAGTTTTCCGGCATATTCTAGTAAAGGGGGCTCCCGTATTACTGGGCGTGCTTTAGGCTCAGAATGTGCTGAGTACGTTTCATTACTCTCTGTCTCGAATGAAATCTACCGCACACTGATTAAAAAAGGGTTTCCAATTTTTTATCCAGGGGATTGTGTGACAGTGGGGAGTCATGGAAGCCCTAAAATCATACAAACACTTGCGCAAATTAAAGATTACTCGGTTGAGGCTGAGCACTTTACAAATAAAAATACAGCAAAGTTTTATACGGATGAGTGTCTTGTAACAAATGATGTCGCAGATGAGATTATTGTAGAAAAGCATTCTGATATAAACATGTTAGGAATACTTGATCCTTCCGTATGTGTTCAGGCTTTTCAGGCATTGGCGATTAAAAATGGTGTTGAGTTCAAATTTGATACGCAGCTTGTTTCATTATCCAAGTGCGAAGATCAAAATCGCTTGGAAATTGTATCAAATGGTGCCATGGAGGTGATGCTCGCAGAAAAAGTTGTTCTGGCAACCAATGCAAATACAGGCTATTTATCAACATTAAAAGCAAAGGTCTGGCGACAGAGAATGCCTCTGATTTTTATTGAAATCGAACATGCAGCTTTTGTTAACAGTTATTTATATGTAAATGATATTGGAGCTTATGATCTTTTTGTTATGCCAGAGCATATGGATGGAAAGCTTTACCTTAAAGCAGGAATCCATGATTTAGAATTATATGAAGACGTTGCATTGTCTGATGAGCAATTTTTGCAGAAGATGCAAGGAGTGATTCATGATAAGGTTTGTGAATATTTTCCTTTTGTGCGGGGCAAGAAAATTTCTCATACTGTAATATGTGAATATGGTGTGACGAAAGATGGGCTGCCTTATATTGGTGAAGTGGATCAAGGTGTGTGGGTGGCAGTGGGCTTTAACGGAAATGGGGCTAAACACGCTGGTGCTTTTGGCCTTTTGGTTGCGCGATTGCTCATAAATCAGAAAATAGACCCGATGTTGGAAAGGTTTGCAGTGAATCGAGGAGTCTAAGCTAAGGTGGAGATGACTTCTTTTACATGCCCTTTCACTTTTACTTTGCGCCATTCATGTTCGAGTAATCCGTCAGGCGAGATAATAAAAGTGCTACGCTCGATCCCAATATATTTTTTTCCAAACATGCTTTTCTCTTTAAGGGCATTAAATAAGTGGCAGATGATTTCATCTTCATCAGAGATTAGCTCATAGGGTAAGTTCAGCTTTGCTTTAAAGTTTTCATGTTTACGAATACTGTCGCGAGAAACGCCAAAAACAACGGCATTAAGTGCGGTTAGTTTTTTATAATTAGCAGCAAAGTCTTTGTTTTCGTCCGTGCATCCTGGTGTATTGTCTTTAGGGTAGAAGACAAGTACAACGGATTTCTCCTTGTAATCATCCAATGTAAATGTTTTACCAGAAGTCATGGGTAGGGTGAAGTTTGGAACGGTACTACCAACAATTAAATCATCATTCATGAATATCTCCTTTAAATTCGTGTTTTCACATTATTAATTATCATTTATAATAGCCTAATAGAGGTGAGTACTAAAGAGCGTCTTTTTGAAAAAGTTCCCGGTAAGATTATTTAACCCTGAAAAAAGTGCGCGAGAAAGGCACGAGTATATTGGTGAAGTACCAATATCGGATTTTTCGAGATTAATGGAAGTCGTCGTAAGTGATAAAGGGCATGTAAATGCCCGGATGCGATTTTCTTTTAAGAAAGGAAAAATTGTCATTATATCTCTTAAAATTAACGCAGAAATTGAGTTGATCTGTCAGCGCACGCTGAACCCCTTTATGTATGCTATTGATAGTCAAATAGAATTGGCGGTTGTTGAGAGTGAAACACAGATGGAATATTTATCTGATCATTATGAACCTGTGATTATTCAGGATGGGTTATTAGACCCAAAAGAAATTATAGAGGAAGAGATCCTTTTAGCGATTCCAGTAATACCAAAAAGCCGATTAAACGATTGTGATTTGAGTGGTAATAGTGCATACTGCACTGCTTCAAAAATGGAAGAAGACGAAAAGATCTGTCAAAAACCGAATCCTTTTGCTATTCTTTCAACATTGAAGCATAAAAAAAATTAACGAATTTTATAAACATTAACTTACAAGACTAATAAGTAATAGGAGAATAAAATGGCTGTACAAAAAGTAAGAAAAAGCCGTTCTAAACGTGATATGCGTCGTTCGCACGATGCTTTAACCGCTGCTCAATTATCAGTAGATAGCGCTTCAGGTGAAATGCATCTTCGTCACCATGTTACACCAAACGGTTTTTACAAAGGTAAAAAGGTAGTCGCTGTTAAAGACGACGAATAGGTTTTCTGGTGAGCGGACTCATTAAGATTTCAGTTGATGCTATGGGCGGTGACCATAGCGTTAAGACGACAGTTCCAGCAACCGTTGAGGTGCTTAAGCGACATAAGAATTTGCATATTACCCTAGTTGGTGATGAGTCTGCAATTCAAAGTGAGCTTGATGCATTGGCTGGAAAGTACGATTCGAAACGTCTTGAAATCAAACATACCACACAAGTGGTAGAGATGGATGAGTCGCCTTCCTTGGCGCTCCGCGGTAAAAAAGATTCCTCTATGCGTGTTGCCATCAATCTTGTTAAAGATAATGATGTGTCGGCATGTGTGAGCGCCGGTAATACTGGTGCTTTGATGGCGACATCAAAATTTGTTCTAAAAATGCTCCCTGAGATTGATCGCCCTGCCATTGTTTATGCAATGCCAGCCTTAGATCAAAAAACAGGCGAAATGCATTCTGTTTATATGCTAGATCTTGGCGCTAACGTAGGTTGTTCATCTGAGCAACTTTTTCAGTTTGGCGTTATGGGTTCTGTTCTTGCCTCTTGTATGACTGGAATTGAACGTCCAGCCGTTGCCTTGCTGAATATTGGTGAGGAAGAAATGAAGGGGCTTGATAGTATTAAACAAGCTGCCAAAATGTTTCATGCTTGTGATGATATTAATTATCATGGCTACATTGAAGGCAATGATATTTATAAATACAAAGTAGATGTGATTGTTTGTGATGGTTTTATCGGGAATATCGCGTTAAAAACCAGTGAAGGTATTGCGCACTTTATCGGTACGGTTATCAAGGATGCTTTTAAAAATAGTATTTTTTCTAAACTTGCGATGTTGATGGTCTCTCCTGTCTTATTGAAAATTAAGAAAAGGCTTGATCTAGACCAGTATAATGGTGCAAGTTTCCTCGGACTTCGTGGTATTGTTGTGAAAAGCCATGGCGGTGTGGATGCAAAAGCATTTGCGACTGCGATAGAGGTTGCTATACACGAGGTTGAAAAAGACATCCCAAATAAGATACAATCACAGGTAGAGAGATTAATGCTACAGCCAGAGGAGTAGTTCTCTATGTCAAAGAAGACATATATGAGGCTCCTGGGAACAGGAAGTTATTTACCGAAAAAAATTGTTACAAATGATGACTTATCTCAATTTGTTGAAACTTCCGATGAGTGGATTAAGCAACGAGTTGGGATTCATTCTCGTCATTTTGCAGAAGGCGAAGAAACTACTTTATTCATGGCCGAAGCCGCTGCAAAAAAAGCTTTAGAAGCATCAAATACTGAGCCAAATGAGATTGGATTGGTGTTAGTGGCAACAGCGACTGCTGATTATATCATGCCAAGTGTTGCCTCGACCCTGCAAGCAAGGCTGGGCATTCCATCTTGCCCCGCAATGGATATTAATGCTGCTTGTAGTGGCTTTGTTTATTTGGTGGACATTGCAAAGCAATATATTGAAAATGGTGCTTGTAAAAAAGTTTTACTTGTCGCTTCTGAGCGCCTTTCTCGCATATTAGATTGGAAAGACCGCACAACCTGTATTTTATTTGGTGATGGTGCGGGTGCCACTATTTTTGGGCAAAGTGATCAACCTGGTGTTGTGACTTCTATTATACATAGCAATGGCAATGGTTGTGACATGTTAAATATTAAAAACAGTATTCCTGATGTGCTGTATGATGGTTCTGCCTATGCTACCTACATGACGATGGAAGGGAATAAGGTCTTTCGTCATGCCGTTGCAGCACTAAGCGGTCTCGTTACGGAACTGTTAGATGATAGCGATTTAAAAGGTAGCGATATTGATTGGTTGGTTCCACATCAAGCAAATTATAGAATTATTAGTGCGGCAGCAAAAAAATTAAAAATGCCAATGGATAGAGTTGTGGTGACACTAGACACACACGGCAATACCTCGGCTGCCTCGATTCCACTTGCCTTAGATTATGCTGTTCGTAAAGGTATGATCGTGCGCGGAGAGACCATTTTACTTGAAGCATTTGGAGCTGGGCTTGTTTGGGGTGGTTGCATTCTTAAATACTAATTTTTAGCCGTAGAGCTGTCCTATAAATCCGTACAATTTTGCTCAATATTTGATCCGCTTTAGCCATAAATAACTTGCAAAATACTTAGATTACAATAGGATGTGTCCAAGTATACATCATTCAAGGATAACCATTATGGAGAAAGTTGCATTTATCTTTCCAGGACAAGGATCACAGAAGCTAGGAATGCTCGCGGACTATTATGATCAGTTCCCAATTATAAAATCAACATTTGATGAAGCAAATCAAGCGCTCGGTTTTGATTTATGGGATATTGTACAAAATAATGCTGAGAAGTTGGCACAAACACAATATACGCAGCCTGCTTTATTGGCATCCAGTGTGGCGATTTATCGTTTATTGATGGCGCAAGGTTTTGAAAAACCAGCATTAATGGCAGGGCATAGCTTGGGTGAGTACTCAGCTTTAGTCTGTGCGGGTGCGCTTGATTTTGGCGATGCGTTGCGTTTGGTCAAAGCGCGTGGTGAATTCATGCAAGAAGCGGTTCCAGTTGGAACTGGGGCAATGTGTGCAATTATTGCTTTAACAGATGAGCAAGTGCGTGATATTTGTGAAAAATCTTCAGAAGGTGAAGTCGTTACGGCAGCGAATTATAATGCGCCAGGTCAAGTTGTGATTTCCGGTGAGGCGGGCGCAGTTGCTCGTGCGAGTATTTTAGCAAAAGAAAGTGGCGCAAGAATGGCACAAATGTTGCCAGTAAGTGTTCCATCGCATTGTGAGCTTATGCGCCCTGCAGCCAAAAAATTGGCTAAGTTGCTAGAGGAGATTAATATTTCTATTCCGACAATTCCCGTTATTCATAATGCGGATGTAGTGGCTTATTCACATAAAGATGATATTAAAGATGCGTTGGTAAGACAGCTATATGCACCAGTACGTTGGGCAGAAACGATTATCTTAATGGCAGATGACGGCATTGAATCTATTCTAGAGTGTGGTTCAGGAAAAGTGCTTTCTGGATTAGGAAAACGTATTGTTAAAGGAATGAAACTACAAAACACATCGAGTGTTTCTGAGTTAGAAAAAATATTAGAACTGACTAAATAAGAGGAAGAGATGATGAGTTTTGAAAATAAAGTCGCATTAGTAACGGGTGCTTCAAGAGGCATTGGTAAGCAAATTGCACATGATCTTGCTGAAAAAGGCGTGTATGTTTACGGAACTGCGACAACTGAGAGTGGTGCAAATAAGATCACTGAAAGTTTTGCAGCAGCTGGTTTGAAGGGTATGGGTCTTCAACTGAATGTGACGGATACTGAAAGTGTTGCTGCCGTTATGAAGTTTATGAAAGATAATGCTGGCTCAGCTGATATTCTGGTAAATAATGCTGGTGTTAGGAAAGACAATATCATGATTAGAATGTCTGACGAACAGTGGGATGATGTGATTGCGACAAATTTAACCGCTATTTTTAAGATTTCAAAATTATGCTTAAGACATATGATGAAAAAGCGTTGGGGCCGTATCATTTCTATTGGTTCAGTGGTGGCCTCTTCAGGAAACCCAGGACAAGCAAATTACTGTGCTGCAAAAGCGGGATTGATTGGTTTTTCAAAGTCATTAGCCAATGAAGTGGCTTCACGTAATATTACTGTGAATGTTGTGGCGCCTGGCTTTGTGCAAACAGATATGACGAATACACTAACTGATGAGCAAAAAGAAAGCATCATGAGTGTTGTTCCTGCAGGGCGTATGGGGCAGCCAAAAGAAATTTCAGCCGCAGTTTGCTTTTTAGCAGAAGAGAATGCAGGTTATGTAACTGGAAATACTATTCATGTGAATGGTGGAATGTATATGGCGTAAAGGCTGATTTCGGTAAGTATTAAATTATCAATATAAATGCTTGCAAATTAACCGCTTTACTCTAAACTACCCCATAATATTATTTTAATCGTAAAACAAAAGAAGGACTATCGAAAATGAGCGATGCAGAAACAAGAGTAATCAAAGTAATTGTTGAACAATTAGGTGTTAAGGAAGAAGATGTGAAGCCTGAAGCTTCATTTATTGATGACCTTGGTGCTGATTCACTGGACACAGTTGAGTTGGTAATGGCTTTAGAAGAAGAATTTGAAGTTGAAATCCCTGACGAAGAAGCTGAGAAAATCAGAACTGTTGCGGATGTTATGTCTTTTATCAAAGATAAGGCATAAAATTTTCGAGTGATCGAAATATTTTTTATTAAGAATCAGTGCTGACGAAGGTGAGTGCTGATTTTTTCGTTTTGAGGCTAGAAAAATCTTTGCTGTAAATTCGTCATTTTGGGTGGGTTTATGTATACTTGTCACCAGGTTTGGTAATAAGTTTTTAACTAAAAATCTTTAGAGGGAATAGAAAATGAAATCATCTAGACGCGTTGTAGTAACAGGGATGGGGATGATAACACCAGTAGGTCTTGATGTGAAATCAACCTGGGAGAGTATTCTTGCTGGAAAAAGTGGTATCAAGAAATTAGATGGTTTTGACCTTCCTGGCCCACCAATTGAAGACTATAAAGCTAGAATTGGTGGGCGTATTACAGACTATAATTCTGATCTACATTTCACAACAAAATATCGTAAAAAATTAGATATATTTTTAGAGTATGGTATTGTTGCCTCTCGCCAAGCTTGGGAGGATTCTGGGCTTGAGGTCACTGAAAAAAATGCAGATCATATCGGTGTGATGGTTTCAGCGGGGATGGGGGGACTTGAAACCCTTGAAGCGACAAGACAAATTTTAGATACAAAAGGAACACGTCGTGTCTCTCCTTTTTCGATTCCTGCGACGATTGTGAATATGATTTCAGGACATGTATCCATTGAGCTTGGCTTAAAAGGTCCAAACTTAGCCATCGTAACGGCTTGCACCACAGGTACACACAATATCGGTGCAGCGGCACGGATCATTGCTTATGGTGATGCAGATGTAATGCTGGCGGGTGGTGCTGAAAAATCGAGTACCGCAATTGGTATTGGTGGTTTCTCAGCAGCAAGAGCTTTGTCTACACGTAATGATGATCCAGAAGCCGCTTCTCGTCCTTGGGATAGAGATCGTGATGGGTTCGTATTATCAGATGGGGCGGGTGTCATGGTTTTAGAAGAGTACGAGCACGCAAAAGCACGTGGTGCACACATCTATGCTGAGCTAACTGGGTTTGGGATGAGCGCAGATGCTTATCATATGACCACACCAAGTGGTGAAGGTGCAGCAAGATGTATGGCGAATGCAATCAAAGATGCGGGCATCAATGCAGATAAAATTGATTATGTGAATGCACATGGCACTTCAACACCAGCAGGTGATGCGCAAGAGTCTATGTCGGTTGAGAAGGTACTTGGCGATCATGCTAAAAATATCGTGATGAGTTCAACCAAGTCCATGACTGGCCATTTATTGGGTGCCGCTGGAGCAGTTGAGGCGATATTTTCTATTCTTGCAATGAGAGATCAAGTTGCACCGCCTACAATCAACCTTGATAATGTGGATGAGAACTGTAATTTGGATTATGCGGCTCATACAGCGAGGCCTATGAAAATAGATGTTGCGATGTCAAATTCATTTGGATTTGGTGGCACAAACGGAACATTGATTTTTGAGAAGGTGTAAATAATCTTTAAATTGAAATTAAGCCTTTTATTTTTCTAAGCCTGTTTTGACAGGCTTTTTTGTGCCTAAGCCATAACATCTCATGACAGATTTCCTCCTTTTATGATAATCTAATACGCATAGTGTGTAGAAGGTTATTATTTATCATGAAATTAGAAACAAGATACGGTAAATTTGGTGGTTTTTATGCGCCAGAAAGCCTTATGAACGTATTGGCAGATATAGAAGATGGCTTTATCGCCATTCAAACAGATACCCATTTTCAGCAAGAATTTAAAACGCTATTGACTCAATATGCTGGACGAGAAACACCTGTGACGCATGCTAAACGACTTTCAGAAAAATATGGATGTCAAATATACCTAAAACGTGAAGATTTATTGCATGGTGGGGCGCATAAAACAAACAATACCATAGGCCAATTATTATTAGCAAAATACCTTGGGAAAAAAAGGATTATCGCAGAAACGGGTGCGGGGCAACATGGGGTTGCAACAGCAATGGTGGGAGCGATGCTTGGCATGGATGTTGAGGTCTATATGGGCGCGGTGGATATTGCACGGCAAGAATCAAATGTTTCTAGAATGAAACTCTTTGGGGCAAAAGTACATTCAGTTGAGTCTGGGAGTGCGACATTGAAAGATGCCATTAACGAAGCCATGCGGGATTGGATTACTAATGCTGAGGATACTTATTATTGTTTTGGAACGGCAGCGGGGCCGCATCCTTTCCCACGGTTGGTGCGATATTTTCAAGAGGTGATTGGGCGTGAAGCGCGTTCGCAAATGCTAAAGCAAACAGATGTGCTTCCAAGTGCGGTATTTGCCTGTGTGGGTGGAGGCAGTAATGCCATTGGAATTTTCTCTGGATTCATAGAAGATGCCCAAGTGGAATTATATGGTGCCGAACCTGCGGGCCACGGCATTGAAACTGGGGAGCATGCGGCAACCTTGACTGAGGGGAAGCCTGGTGTTTTTCATGGGATGCACTCTTTGTTTTTGCAAAATGATGAGGGACAGATTACAGAACCTTATTCTATTTCGGCAGGCCTTGATTACCCAGGCATTGGCCCTGAACACGCTTATTTGCAAGAGATAAAACGGGCGAAGTATTTTTCTATTACCGATGATGAAGCGCTAGATGCTTTTGAAGAATTGTCGAAGCTTGAAGGTATCATTCCCGCGTTTGAGTCTGCACATGCATTAGCGTTGGCTTTTAAGGTGAGCAAGCAGTTTTCTAACAATGATAAAATATTAATTAATGTTTCAGGGCGTGGAGATAAAGATCTTGATAGTTACTGGAATGTGAGAGGGGTGGACTAAAATGAATCGTTTTCACAAATTATTTCAATCCAAAAAGAAACATATTTTTGTGCCATTTTTCACTTTGGGTGACCCAAATCGTGAAGCAAGTATGAAAATCATTAAGGCGGCTGTGGATGCAGGCGCAGATGCTTTGGAGCTTGGCTTTCCCTTTTCAGACCCCATTGCGGATGGTCCAACGAATCAACGTTCAATGGAAAGAGCGTTGGCTGCAGAAATGAATTTTGATACTTGCATCGAGATGATCACCGAGATTAGAGCTTGCTTTCCTGATTTACCTATTGGGTTGTTATTGTATTATAACTTACTGTTTAGAGCTGGTGAAAATGGTTATCGCAAACTCGCAAAGGCAGGGGTTGATGGTATTGTCTCAGCAGATTTACCTTTTGAGGAAAGTGCAGATCATCAGACATTGTTAGATAAATTTGGAATTGGTAGTGTACAGATGGTAGCGCCCAATACCGCTTTGCCTCGTGCACAGATGCTTTTTGAAAAGTCTTCCGCGTTTACATATGTTTTAAGTGGCTTTGGCACAACAGGTGCTAAAAAAGAGGTGAGCCCTAAAACACTTGAACGGGTTCGGGAGCTTAGGGCTAGAACAGATAGACCTATGATTGTGGGCTTTGGGATTTCACATCCTGATCATGCAAGGCTGGTGTGGGATGCGGGAAGTGAAGGCGTGATTGTTGGAAGTTATTTTACTTCTTTGATAGAAGATAATCTTGATGATTTGTCGCAAGCAGAACAGGCGATTACCAAATTTATTCAGCAGGTTCAAGCATAATGCATTATTCTGTTTTGTTGAAAGAATCAATAGATGGGCTGAATATCAAGTCTAATGGTCTTTATATAGATGGCACTTTTGGTCGAGGTGGACATTCTACTGAAGTGTTGAAGTTATTGGATGATACGGGGCAGCTTATTGCTTTTGATCGCGACCCAGATGCGATTGCTTATGGGGAAGAAAAATTTAAAAATGAGCCAAAATTAACCTTGGTTCACGCTGCCTTTTCGACCATGCATGATTATTGTGTTTCACATGATTTATTGGGAAAAGTAGATGGTGTGCTATTAGATTTGGGGGTTTCTTCTCCACAGTTGGATGAAGCTCGACGTGGGTTTAGTTTTATGCATGATGGTCCTCTAGATATGCGGATGGATCCGACATCGGCTGAACCTGTGAGTGAAGTGATTAAAACGCTTTCTAGAGAAGACTTATCCACGATTTTTAAAAAATATGGTGAGGAACGCTACGCTTGGAGTATTGCGGGCGCTATTAAAGATGCTTTAGATCGAGGCGTGGTGATTGAGAGCACTTTGGCTTTAGCAGATGTGATTGAACAGCAGGTCTCCAGAAAAGAAAAAAAACATCCTGCCACGCGTTGTTTTCAAGCACTTAGAATTTATGTGAATGAAGAATTGTTGGAGTTAGAGAAAACCTTAGCATCATTGAAAGAGATTCTTGCTATTGAGGGGCGGGCATCTATTATCAGTTTTCATTCATTGGAAGATCGTATGGTGAAAAAATTTATGACGCGAGAAGTGCGAGGCACAGATATTGAGTTGCCACGAGGCTTACCATTACCCACAAATATTATACCTACTTTTAAGTGGGTCACTAAAAAATCCAAAGCATCCGTTACGGAATTAGGTGAGAATGTGCGCTCAAGAAGTGCGGTATTAAGAGTGGCAGAAAGAATATGAGTCTGAGTCGCCACGCTGTTCGAAGCAGATTAGTTGAGTCATTAAAAGAAAATTTTTTGAATGCGAAAGTTGGGATTATTTTTCTTTTAGTGGTTATTTTAATGGGATCCGCTTTTGCGGTTATTGTGGTCAAATTCGAACACCGTCAATATATGATTTTAGAGCAAAAAGCCCAGAAGCAAAAAGAAACCTTAAGGATTGAATGGACGCAGATTCTTTTAGAGCACAGTTCTCTTGCGTCTCCAAACCGAGTGGAAATTGTCGCAAAAAATCAATTAGACATGAATTTACCAGAACCAAAAAATATTCAGGTTATCAAGGAGTGATAAAAAATGCTCAATAAAAAGCGTTATATTTTTGTCATGTTCTTTATTGTCGTTGTAGTGCTTGCCATTGTGCTAAAGCTAGTCATGATGAGTACGGTCGACCATCCGTTTTTAAAAAAACAAGGCGAAGACCGCGTTGAACGTACTGTTCAGAAACATGCTTATCGTGGGAGCATTGTTGATCGAAATGGATACCCTTTGGCGGTGAGCACGCCTGTCGATTCTATTTGGGTGAATCCATTGAATGTGGATATAAAGAGTAATAGTTTTCAGAAAGTGATGTTATTGCTTGAACTGTCAAAAGAACAGCAAACGAATATTATAAGACGGATTAAAGTGCGAGAAGGGCGTTCTGGATTCGTGTATTT
>Ga0302132_10000957_pt1 | contig 16454 bp, 17 predicted proteins | sample CB9_321_MG_FD_203113 | JGI IMG/M metagenome (GOLD analysis project Ga0302132, IMG submission 203113) | Marine microbial communities from Western Arctic Ocean, Canada - CB9_32.1 | ecosystem: Environmental > Aquatic > Marine > Oceanic | place: Canada: Western Arctic Ocean | collected 2017-09-19
TTGCATCGATAGGTAGCGGTGCCAGCGCGATCCAGTATGTTCCTGAACTCGCGAAAATATCTAAACAACTAAATGTCTTTCAACGCACGCCTCAGCATATTTTTGCCAAAGGTGATCGCGCCAATGTGCAACAGGATCAAAGTACGACGCTTTGGCAGAAACTTTCGCACCGCCGCGAGAGGCTTCAATTATTCACCCGATTTGAAAAAAACAGCCGCCGCCGCAGTTCGGAGGAATTGACACAGAAAAGCGCAGAAGCCTTCGAGAAATATATTCACAGTCTGGTCGATGACGCCGAGATGCTCAAGAAAGTCTTGCCGGATTATCCGCCAGGCTGCAAACGTGGGCTACGCTCGGACGACTGGTACCCGGCGCTTCTGAAAACAAACGTCAATTTAATTGACGCGCCAATCGACACGATTACGGAGACTGGTATCCGCACCAAGGATGGAGAACACCATGACGTCGACGCAATCATTTATGGCACCGGCTTTACGCCGACCGCGTTTTTAACTCCGATGCAGATCACCGGCGCCAATGGACAAGACCTCAATCACACTTGGAGAGACGGCGCCGAAGCCTATCTTGGTATATCAGTTTCGGGCTTTCCTAATTTCTTCATGATGTACGGCCCCAATACCAATTTGTCCGGCAGTATCATCTATATGCTGGAAAATCAGGCCCGCTACATAACCAAATGCGTCAAAACGCTTGAGCTCACCAACGCGCGCGCAATGCATGTCAAAGCGGACGTCCAAAAACGGTTTAATGACGAGATCATGGAGCAGCTATCAAAAACCGTTTTAGTCCATGAAAACTGTCGCAGCTACTTCCAGGCGGAGAATGGCCGTATCACGACAAACTGGCCGGGACTGATGTTGGATTATCGTCGTCGAACCCACCGAGTCAGAAAACAGGATTACATCTATATTTGAAAAAAGGTTGGGGCCAGCCGGAATGCGGCCAGCCCTAAACCTCATGACAACCGGTTGAGATCGGCCAGCACTTCATCTGGATGATCGGCCGGTTTTACCGTCGCATAGGAGGCGGCAACTTTACCGTCTGGCCCTATCAAAACGGATACCCGGCTAGGCCGGGCAGAATCATCGTCCGCCGCGCCATAGGCGATGGACATTGATTTTTGCGCATCAGTTAGAAGATCGTATGGAAACTCGAACTTCTCCTTGAATGCACGATTGTCTTCCTCAGGGTCAAAACTGACACCAAGAATGACCGCATTTTTCGCCTCGAAGTCTTGGATTCTATCACGGAACCCATTGCCCTCGATGGTTCAACCAGGCGTATCAGCTTTAGGATACCACCAGAGCAGAACGAATTTGCCTGCATAAGAAGATAGGGCAACGGACGCCCCATCCTGGTTGGTAAGCTCAAACGCCGGGGCATCGCTACCTACATCAATTACTGACATATCAGCCCTCTCGTTAAAGTATCTGTCACAAGTGACGAGGCGAGTTTAACACTCAGCGGAGTCGTGTCACCCTGATGAAAATTCGAGCCGATTGAATCAGCGCGGGCGGGGTACCGCTACAGCTTCGGATCAGGACTTCCATGCCCCAGCCGGACATTCCCGTAGAGCCCGGTCTGCACATCCCAGACCAACCCGATATGCTGCGCCACGGCATGAACATCTCGCCAGGCGCGCTGCATCGGATGCGTTACTTCAAGCCCGCGCCCGCCGGTGAGCGGCAAAAGCGTATCAACCGCATCACAGCAATTCTGCGCCACATGGCCAAGGTTGAGCCGATAGCGTGCTCGTTCATCCATCGTGAACTCTTCGCCCGCGCGGCCTTTTGCAACAATCGTGGTCCTGATTTTTTCGACCAATGCATCAGCCGAATCAACCAGCGCTGTCGCCTGACCAATACGGGTATGTACCGTCGCTGCCTTTGATAAATCAGCACCGGTCACGGATTGGCGGCTGGTCAAATCCTCGATCACATCGTCCAGCGCACCGCGGGCGGCACCAAGCGCAGGGCCGATAATGTTAAACGGAAACACCGCAAACAACGGTAGGCGATAGAGATAGCTGCCATTGGCTTTTGAGCCCGCTGTTTCTTCCCCGCGTAAGCCCATGACACGCATCATCCGGTGTGGCGGGATATCCGCGCTGGCCACGACAATATCGTTACTGCCCGTCCCGGCGAGTCCTGCACTATTCCAGGTCGCCTCGATGACACAGTCGTTCAAGTCGATCATTGCAAATACCGGGTCGGGAGGACCTTCACCATTTTCCGGCGGCACGATCACCAGAACGATTGCCCAACGGCAATGATCAACGCCGCTGGAAAACCGCCAGCGACCGGAGATATTCAGAATATCGCCTTTGCGCTCAACCTTAACGCCAATTGGCAGAAACGACGTCGAGACAGCGACATCCGCATTATCACCCCAGATCTCAGCCTGGGCCTCGTCCGGCAACATGCCCGCCATCCAGCCATGACAGGCAAGGATGCCACCTACCCAAGCACTCGATGCACAAGCCCGGCCAAGCTCCCGCGCAAACATGGTCTGCGCACCGTAATCGAGTTCCAACCCGCCATAACGAGCAGGCTGCAAAGCACGATAAAAACCCGCCTCACGGAAATCCGCATCGGTATCTTTTGGCATACAGCGGTCGCGTTCCGCCTGCTGCGCGCGTTCTTTTAAAACTGGGATGAAGGTCTGCGCTTTTTCAATAAGCGCAGCTTCTGCTGCCATATTGCCCATCGTTAGATCTTGATCCCTAAAAATTTAGCGGCATTAGCGCCAACAATAGCGTCTTGTACCGCATTGGAAATATTTTTTGCGCTGCGGACAAACTTGACCGGGTTCTTTTCACCGAACGGATAATCGGTCCCCATCATGATGTTTTTAGTTGGCACTTTCTTGGCGAGATATTCCAGCATATCGGGATTGAAAAAAACCGTCTCGTAATTGAACCGCTTCAAATACGAGCTAAAGCTACCCTTAAGCTGGCCGCCGGTATGCCCCATACGCTGCACATAATCATGCCGCCCAGTATAGAACGGCAAATAGCCGCCACCATGGGCGATGGCGACCTTGAGTTTTGGAAAATCATCCATCACCCCATCATATACCAACGAGCCCTGCGCCATCGCTTCTTCCAGTGGCTGCCCCACCGTAATCATCTGATAATGCGCCCGCATCCGCGGATCAGTGCTGCCGGTTGGATGAATAAAGATCGCGGCACCTAGCTTTTCAGCCTTACGCCAGAACGGCTTGAATTTCTTATGCCCTAACTCATCTCGATTTACGTTGGAGCCGATAATAACGCCTTTCAGGCCGTTCTTAGTGAAAGCGCGTTCACCGCCAATTTGACGTCCTGCAACGGCACGGATCCGATCCCAACCAACCGGTCAGGATGTTGTGCGACGGCTTCGGCGACAAAATCATTACTCTGCCGTTCCATCTTAAGCGCCACCTCCGGCTTTGCCCAATAGGTGCATTGCTGCAGAATGCTCGCTCTGATGACCTGGATATCAATCCCCATTCGATCCATTTTCTTGAACCGGATTTTCATGTCGGACATCCGGTCGAGATATGGTTTCGGGATGTCTATCCCTTCGCTGCCAGGCTTGCTCTTGGCAATCGCGCGAGCGAATTGTGAATGACTAAAGGTTTTTTCGAGAATCTCGGTCACAGCGATATGGGCGTGAAAGTCGATTACGACGGGTTTCTTGGCCATTTAAATTGCTCTCCCACTGGATATGAAATCATCCAGATTTATTCGTCACCATTGATGAGGCAATAATCATTTCTTTTGATAAACTGTCGGGGAACTGTTTCCAGGCGACAAGGAACCGGAAACACAACAAGGGGCTGTTATGGCAACAGAAATGATAAGCAACGCATTGCGAGCCGAACTCGACAAGCTTGCACAAGCCTGCCGCATTCTGGAAATGGAGGGCCATGGCGATATGACGCTGGGTCATCTGTCATTGCGTGACCCCGAAAGCCGCGGCTTCTGGATGAAACGCAACGCCATAGGGCTCGGTGAAATTCGCGGCGCCGATGATTTTGTCCTGGTGACATTCGACGGCGAACAGATTGCCGGGTCCGGGAACTGTCATTCTGAATGGCCGATCCATTCCGAGATACTGAAGCAGCGCGAAGACATCAATGTCGTCGCCCACACCCATCCCTATTACACCTGTGTTTTCTCGGCGACCGATGGCGATCTTCGGCCAGTCACGTTAGAGGCCAGCTATTTCCCGGATCGTATCCCGATGTTTCTCGGCACTGGTGCCCTGGTAAAATCAGTTGATCTCGGCCGATCGTTGGCTGAAGCCCTTGGACCGGCCTTTGCGGTCTTTATGAAGAACCACGGCGTAACGTTCTGCGGCACCTCGATTGAGATGGCGACGCTGGTTGGCATCTGGCTGGAACGCGCCTGCAAGGCGCAACTCGATATCACAGCGTCCGGTATTGAGTGGAGCTATCCAGACGATGAAGCGGAGACGGTGCGCAACAGTCAAATATGGTCGGATGTTCATTTCGAGCACAGCTGGGGCTATTACAGCCGTAAGCTCACTCAAATAGAATCGTCGAATGGCGGCGCGCCGCAACCGATCTTTGGACGAGCCCTATAAAGTTTCCGGCCGCACTAACTTACGAAATTTCCGATCCCGTTTGAGATACCATTCGCGGCTCATCGCTTCTGAACGGGTAGCGTAGTTTTCGGCGTAGAGCAAACTCCATTGCCGACCGTGGGTCGACCGCGCACCGGTGCCTGCATTATGCGCCGCCAGCCGTTTTTCCAGATCGTTGGTCCAGCCGACATAGGTCTGCCAGCCTCGCGCGGTCTTACACCCCAAAATATAGACGAAATTTTCCATTGCCCTCGATCATAACCGGACCGGTGCGAATCCGTGCACTATCAGTTATAATCCCATAAAATATTTCACGTTATCAGGAAAACAAACCAAACAGGGGTAAGCCAATGGCTTTAGAAGGCGAAAAATTCATCGATGTCGATGGTGTTCGCACACGCTACGTCGACCGCGGCGCCGGCGAAACCATCGTGCTGTTTCATGGCGGCAATTTTGGATCAACCGGCAGCGCCGATGCCACCGACGACTGGGGCAGCACGATTGATGACATCGCCAAATGGGGCCGCGTTGTTGCCATCGACAAGTTAGGTCAGGGTTATACTGGGAATCCCAAAAGTGATGACGACTATACGATGGCCGCCGTTGTTGACCATGCCCATCAGACCCTGCGGACACTCGGGATCGAGAGCGCCCATCTGGTAGGTCACTCCCGCGGCGGCTATTTGACCTGTCGACTGACCGTTGATCACCCTGAGCTCGCCAAATCCTGTGTCATTGTCAGCAGCAACACCTGTGCACCCGGCACCGGTGGCAATGAAAAGGTGTTCGCCAATAAGCCAACACCATCGCTGACGGCGGAAAGCCAGCGCTGGGTGTTGGAGAAATATTCTTACAGCGCCGATTGCGTTACCGATGAATGGGTCGATGCCCTGACGGCCATTGCCCAACAGCAGAGCTATGCCGAAGCTGTCGATAAGATGACCCAGGACGGATATCTCTGGACCAAGTTCCTGCCGGGCCTGTTGACCGACAAAGAAGATATGTTCCGCCTACTACAAACGCGCGGTATCCAACGGCCTGTCCTGCAAATATGGGGCTATAACGATCCCACGGTATCGCATGCGCAGGCCTATGAGCTGTATCGGATATTAGCCGAAAAAGAACGCAGGGCACGCTGGCAGACACTCAATGAAGCCGGTCATTTCTGTTATCGCGAACAGCGCAAGCGCTTCAACGAAGTGCTGCGCAGCTTTGTCGCCAACGCCTGACAGTCGGAGGAAAAAATGGATTTTTCACAAGCCAAGTTTGTTGACGTTGATGGCATCAACACCCGTTATTTTGACAAAGGCGAAGGTGATATTGTCGTGCTGTTTCACGGCGGCAATTTCGGATCTCCACACGGTGCTGATTGCGCCGCCGATTGGAACCTGAATTTTGATGGACTGGCAAAAGAATGCCGAGTTATCGCCGTCGACAAAATCGGTCAGGGCTATACCGACAACCCAGAGACTGACGATGACTACACGATGGCGCGGGTCGTAAAACATGCCCTTAAATTTCTCGAGGTTCTCGATCTCGATGATTGCCATATTATCGGCCATTCGCGCGGCGCCTATCTGACCTGCCGCATGACACTGGAAGACCCGTCGCGGATAAAATCCAACATCATGGTAGATACCTCGACACTCGGCCCCGGCCAGGGGCGCAACCATATAGTCTTCACCGACACGCCCTTGCCCTTCCTAACTCGCGAAAGCCAACGCTGGGTGATGGAACATTACTCCTACAATTCAAAATGCGTTACCGAAGATTGGCTGGATGAGCTGATGCGGGTCGCGGCCCTGCCAAAATATATTGAAAGCTGCGAAAAGATGGAGGATGGCGGTCTTAATCAATCGGTCTTCCTCCCGAGCCACGGGCGTGAGAAATCCGAGACCTTCGATTGGCTGATGGAACGTGGCACCGGACGGCCAAATTTTCTGATCTGGGGACATAATGACCCGACAGCGACCATAGATCAGGGGTTTGCCTTGTTTGATATGTTGATCCACAAGGAACCCCGTACTGAGATGCATGTGTTCAACGAATCCGGCCACTTCACCTATCGCGAACACCCGGCAGCATTCAACCGGCTAGTGCTGGATTACGTTAAAAATCTGCCTTAAGGAATATACTTGGCGTCCTGCAACCATAGCGTCGTGTCGACTTCAGTGCCAAGACCCCGCTCTTTGGCGCGCTCATAGAGCCGATACGCTACCGCTGCAAACTGAACACCGTCGCCGGTAACCGGAAATAAGATCACTTGGTCATCGCTGGTACGACCCGGTTTTAATCCGGCAACGACTTCGCCGAAAAGCGGGATATCGTCCCACTCCACGTCACCAGATTTACCCCAATTGTCACTTTGACCTTCCGGGATATCTTCCGTGCCACCGATGGCGAACCGATTCCAGTTGGGGCCATTGCGATTGCTCACGATGTAATCCGCACGTTCAAAGGTTTCGAATTCTATCTCCGTCGCATCCTTAATCGCCGTAATGAGCATACCCGGTTCAAGCCATTCTGTTCTTAGAACAGGATCAACAGCGTTCGTCGCCGTGTTAACAACATCCGCGCCGCGCACCGCCTCTTCAGCAGTATCGACAGCCCTAACCTCGATACCCAGCTTCTTGGAATACTCGGCAGCAAAAGCATCACGATTTTCTTTCGTCGGGCTATAGATCTTAACCAACTCAAAATTCGCCGCCGCACAATGGCATTCGATTGCCGATGTCTGCTGCCAGCCTGATCCAATGAGACCAAGAACCTTTGAATTCTTTTTTGCTAAATATTTGGTACCAAGACCTGCTGTACCGCCGACACGGTACTTTTGCATAAAGCCATCATGAACAATCGCCAGCGGTTCTGCCGTTTGCGTGTCATAGAGCTGCACAAATCCGCAAAACATTCCACTCGGCGGGCCTGGCAAACGGACCTCACGGCGAAGCCCATTGATTTCAGGATAATGGATAAAGTCAGAGTCCACCCGATTTGCCGTCACATTCCACTTCGCTATCGCCCCGTTGAGAGATGTATAGACATGATGCAATGGCTCGGTTCCGCCTTCGATGTGAGCAGGATCGCGAGGTGTCATGATGCGGAATTTGGGGCCATTGATAGCCCGGCCATGTCCAAGCTCCGCATGTCCCTGCTCCAACGCATCCATTACGTCGTCAACGGAAAGGATTTCTTCAACAGCTGGGTTATCGATAAAGAGCGTCATTGGCTAGTTGCTCCCGTTCAATACTGCGCCGGGCCCGGTGGCAAGCCGAGCTGCGAGCGGCCATAGAGAGTTGCCACCGCGTCCCAGTTCATGCTGATGTGTTTGGAGGCCGCATGAATATCACGCCAGGCGCGCTGCACCCGGTTTTGGCTGTGCAGCCCCTGACCACCAACCGATTCAAATAACAAATCCACCGCCTGAACACTGAGTTTAACAGCGAAAGCAATGTTGCCTTTGTTGCGGACCCGCTGGGCCTCGGTCAATTCCTGACCAACCTCCATGATATCCATGATTTCTTTGGTATCCCGCAAGACAAGTGTTTCAGCGGCATTTATGCTTGAAGAAGCTTCCGCGATGCGGAGCTGAATGCTCTGGAACTCAGCGACGTTCTTGGAAGCCCCCATGGCTGCGCCTCTTGTTACGCGATCCCGCATGCCTTCGAGATAATCTTCAAGTGCGCCACGCGCCATGCCAAGAATGGCAGAGCACAGGCAATAGGAAATTCCGGCGAAAAACGGAACCTTGAATAGTCCGCTTTCATTGATTGCTGCACCCGGTGGCTTGCCGGATTGGGATTCCGCATGAGTAATAATGCGATAGGCAGGCACGTAAGCGTCTTCAATGACTAGGTCGTTGCTGCCAGTCCCGATAAGCCCGAGAACATCCCAATTTTCTTCAATGCGATAATCTGACTTCGGGATCAGGGCAAACCCAACCTGGGTTGGCTCTACGCCCTCGGCGGGTGAAATCCGCACGCCGAGCAACATCCACTGGGCGGTATCCACACCACTACAGAACGACCATTTACCACTCAGCCGGTAGCCGTCGCCTTCCGCCATCGCCACACCCGTTGGCGCATAAGATGAAGCGGCCAATGCCGTTCGATCACTTCCCCAGATTTCTTCCTGGGCTTCCGGTGCAAACAATCCGATCTGCCATTGATGCTGCGCGCCCGTCGAAAATACCCAGCCAGTTGAGCCACAACCTGACGCTATAGCCATCGCAACTCGAACAAATGTATCGATACCGTACTCGTATCCACCATATTTCTTCGGTTGCACAACACGATATAGATCCGCGGCTTGAAACGACGCAATCGCTTCTGGCAGAACGTGTCCCGCCTTCTCCGTTTCTGCCTGCCGTGCTCGCAGTTTTGGCACCAATGCCTGCGCGCGAGCGACCAGTGCGTCAGGGGAGTCATCTTTGGGAGAGAAAGCTGTTTCGGTGTTGGGTTGCATCATCTTCCAGTCTGATTGGTAAGCTTCTTAATGTCAGCATAGCGTTCTAGACTCGGTCCCAACAGCTTTTATGCCGGTGCATCCTTCAAAATTATCGGATAGTTTAGGGCGCAATAGCGCGTTGTACGTAACCAACTTAACTATATCAAATTCAGGGACACCCTATCATGAAGCTACTACATTTTGACGATTTCAAACTCGGCGTCCTTAATGGCGACACGGTTATTGATGTTAGCGACATCGCTAATGAAGTCCCTCATATTGGGGCCCATGACCGCATCAACGGGCTGATCGAGAATTTCGATAACTACCGCGCCCGGCTTGAAGCCGCCGCCGTCAGTGGCAATGGTGTGCCGCTCAGCGGCGTTCGTATCCGCCCGCCTTTGCCCAAGCCCGGCAATATCGACTGCATGGCAGTGAACTATATGGAAGATGGTACCCGCGACGAGCCAGCACCAATCAACGCCTTCTTCAAATCACCAAACAGCGTCATCGGTGAAGGTGACACAATGGTCCTCCCGGATATTCCGGCGACAATTTTTGAGGGTGAGGCGGAAATTGCCCTGATCATCGGCAAACGGGCGAGCAATGTCTCAGAAGCCGATGCGATGGATTACGTGTTTGGCTATACCAACTTTATCGATGGTTCGGCGCGCGGATTGCTACCGCCCGGCAATACTTTTTATCAAATGAAAGGCCGCGAGACGTTTGCCCCTATGGGTCCCTATATCGTGACCAAGGACGAGATCGCCGATCCTCAGAAGCTGGCAGTACAGCTGCGCAATAACGGCGTCGTCATGCAAAATTTCAATACCGATGATATGGCGCACAAAATTCCGCGCTGTATTTCATGGGTTAGCTCGGTCCATACGCTAGAGCCCGGCGACGTCCTGGCAACCGGCACAAACCATCGCGGTCTTAATCCGTTTATGGATGGCGACACAATCGAGCTGGAAGTTGAAGGACTCGGCTGCCTAACCGTCTATATCAAGGACGATCTGAAGCGGACCTGGGAACGCATCACACGACTGCAACATGCCGAGAGCGGCGCTGACGGCGTCCTAACACCCCAGACCGGCGGCAAATACGCGTAGTCAACTAGGGTACTAAGTTATGGATCTCGGCCTTAAAGGAAAACGGGCGCTCGTCATGGGCTCAAGCTATGGCATGGGGAATGGGGTCGCCCGGGGCCTAGCCGCAGAAGGGGCTGACATCATTCTGACTGCCCGCAGCGGTGACATCCTCGAGACAGAAGCCACCGACATCGCAAACATCTACGGCGTCCGGGTCGAAGTCCTTGCATGCGATTTCGCCAAAGAAGGCGATATAGATCGGCTAATCGATTTTGCCATCGCCCAAATGGACGGCATAGATATCCAGTTCAACAATTGCGGCGGCCCACCGCGTTTGCTGCCATCGGAAGTGGATGACAAGACCTGGCATGACTGGTTTGACCTCATCATGATGTCAGCCATTCGTGTTACCAACAGCACCCTACCCGGCATGCGCGAACGCGGCTGGGGGCGCATACTGTCGATGACATCTTCCAACATTCTACTCGCCGCAACCGAGAATGTTTTGTCGAGCTCATTACGGATGTCACTGGTCGGCTGGTCTAAATCGCTCAGCAATGAAGTGGCTAAGGATGGCGTAACCGTAAACTGTCTGATCCCGGGGCGTATCGAAACAGAACGGGTCCACGCTGGCGATATCGCCCGTGCCAAACGGGCCGGTGTCACTGCAGCGGATATCAAAGCCAAGATGATCGCCGAAGCACCGATGGGTCGGGATGGCACAGTTCAGGAAATGGCCGATGCCGCAGTCCTACTGTGCAGTGAGCAGGCCCGTTATATCACCGGTTCCGCCATCAAGGTCGATGGCGGCCGTATTCCCACCAGCCTCTAGAAACGCGCATGGTTGAAATTTATATCGATGCTGATGCCTGTCCGGTTAAAGACGAGGTTGAACGGGTCGCAACGCGCCACCAACTCAAAACCTGGCTAGTGTGTGATGGCGGCCTCCGCCCATCGCAGAATCCGCTATTGCAGCTCATTGTCGTTACGCAGGGCGCCGACGCTGCCGATGACTGGATTGCTGAACATATCAGGCAAGCGGACATCTGCGTTACCAACGATATTCCCCTCGCTGGACGCTGCTTGAAACAAGGGGCGTTTGCCATAAAACCCAATGGTGAAACCTATACCGATGACAGCATTGGTATGGCCCTGGCGACTCGCGAAATACTGCAGGGTTTACGGGACACAGGTGAAATCACCGGCGGACCACGACCGTTTAGCAAAGCCGACCGGTCCAAATTCCTCGACCGAATGGAAGTTACTGTCCAGGCCGCGAAAAGAGCCTAATCCCGCTTAACGGCACCGAGTCCGGGGCGGTAGCTCTTATTATCGAGAAACTCAGACATACCTTTTTGCCGTGTACCCTCTTTGTCCGCATTACGGAGGGCACCTTGCTTGGCCTGAAGATATTCATAGGCCAGATTCATATCCATACCCTGAACGGCTTTAATCGCCTGTTTAGTGAAGGCCAAAACCGCCGGGCTTTTCTCCATCAGCTCTCGCGCCAAGGCGATAGTTTCATCACGCAATTTATCACCGGGCACCGCTAAATTAGCGATCCCCATCTCAACCGCTTTGGTGCCATCAAAGGTACGGCCCGTCATGGCGTAGAACATCGCATCACGATGCGAGACGAGATCGGAGAAGACCTTGCTGACATTGCCGCCCGGCAGAATGCCCCAATTTATTTCTGATAATCCATAGGTCGCTTCTTCTGCGGTAATCGCAATGTCGCAGGCAGCCAGGGGTGTAAAGGCGCCGCCAAAACAAAAGCCGTTCACCATCGCGATGGTCGGCTTGGACGACAGCATCAAATATTGCGCCCAATGACGATGCGACCAGTAAGACTTAAATCGCGCGGCGGGATTGTTATCGGTCTCGCGGAAGTATTCTTTGAGGTCCATCCCCGCGCTCCAGCTGACCCCTTCACCGGTCAGAACCATCACCTTTACGTCTGGGTCAGTTTCCAATTCAGGGAGCACCTCCTCCATTTCGTAATGGAGGGCCGGGCTCATGGCGTTGCGTTTTTCAGGGCGATTAAACGACACCCAGGCAATGCCCTCATCGTCGATTTCTACTTTTACACAGCTATATTCCTTGGCGTCACTCATTTCGAATTTCTTCCTGTCCTGGCCCGTTGCAGCACTGGCCATACTCTGTTTTGATTTATCTTCACGCTCTGACATTGCCGTCCCTGTGTCAACGGGCCGCCTTTCAAAATAAATCGCTTCTGTGATCTAATCCTGGCCATCGCGCATCATGATCGGAGAGCTTTCAGATGAGCCGCAAAAACACGCGGATGTACGGCCCCAATAAATTCAAGTTGGGTCTGTTTGGCCAAAATTGTTCCGGCGGGTTGAGCATGTCCAAAGTGCTGGAACGCTGGGATGCGAGTTGGGATCATAACCTTGAAGCCGCGAAACTCGCGGACGAAGCCGGGCTGGAGTTCATCCTGCCGATTGGCCGCTGGCACGGCTATAAAGGCGAAACCGACACTGAAGGAACTACCTTCGAGACGCTAACCTGGGCTTCCGGTCTATTAGCCGCCACGAAGAATGTCTGCGTATTTGGCACTGTCCATGTCGGCTTCCTCAGCCCCATTTTTGCTGCCAAACAAATGGTAACGGCGGATCATATCGGCAAAGGTCGGTTCGGGCTGAATATGGTATCCGGCTGGAATGCCGGTGAGCACGCCATGTTTGGCGTCGATCTGCGCCCGCAGGAAGAGCGCTACGGTTTCACCGAAGAATGGGTGACCATTCTCAAACGTGTCTGGTCGGAAGATGAACCTTTCGATTTCAAGGGCAAGTATTTCGATCTCGAAGGCGTCCTCCTCAAACCAAAACCGTGGGGCGACGACCGACCGATGTTGGTCAGTGCGGGTAATTCCCCGGCTGGCAAAGCCTTCGCCGCCCGCCATGCCGATTGCTTGTTTACGTCAATCATGGAGTTCAAGGATTTTGGCGCCAGCGTGCAGGCGCTCCGCGATTCATCGAAAGCCGAGAACGTTGGTGTTTTTGCCAGTGGCCACATGGTCACCAAACCAACCACCAAAGAAGCCGAGGAATATTACCACCACCTCGTCTATGAGATGGGCGATTGGGAAGCCGGTGAACATGCCGCCACTATCCGCACCAAAGGACGGGACACACCACTCAAACAATTGACTACGCTCACCGAACGCATGATCAGCGGCGTTGGCACCTACCCGGTTATCGGCAGCTATGACGATGTCGTAGAGCAATATCGTAAGATGAGTGAATGTGGTGTCGATGGCATTGCCATCGGGCTGGTTAATTACATCACTGACTTTCCGGTCCTACGGGACGAAATCCTGCCCCGCATGGAACGGTTAGGCCTGCGGCTACCGGTCAGCGAAAGTTAAAGACCAGCTTGCCACGGAAATGCCGTGACTGGCTGAGCTTCTGAGCCTCGATCGTCTCGTCTAGGGAGAACAGCTTTACCGCCGGTACCGTAATAGCGCCCGCTTCGATCAATTCTACAACCCGTTTGAGATGCGGCCGATCGCGATAAACATTGGGCCGGAGAGACGTAAAATCACTCGACGGTGATTCTACGCCGTTAGCACCAGATGCAATAAAGGCAGCACGACCACCCTTCTTCAGGATATCGAACGCGCCTTTAGCGACATCGCCTCCGACAGTGTCAAACACCGCATCACAATCGGAAACGACTTCACGAAAATCTTGGGCGTTGTAATCGATGACCTCATCAGCGCCAAGACCTTTGACGTAATCAACATTGCCCGCACTGGTCGTGGTGATCACATAGGCGCCGATATGTTTGGCGAGTTGAATGGCAAAGCTCGCAACACCGCCCGCACCGCCCTGGATAAGAATTTTCTCACCCGCTTTAAGATGCAACGTATCTTCGACTGAAATCGCGGCCGTAAGCCCGATGAGCGCCAAAGCGGCAACATCAATATGCGATGGACCAGCAGGCTTGGTTGCACAAAGAGCCGCTTTCATCGCGATCTTTTCGCAATAAGTGCCTTCCTGCCCAACATCACAGACGCCAAAAACTAAATCACCAATCACAAAATCAGAGACGCCTTCACCCACTTCGCAGACAGTGCCCGAAAAATCTCGGCCCAACACGTATGGGAAATAGGGGACCTGCTTGTACGAGCCTTCACGAACTTTCCAATCGGCACCATTCACGGAAGCCGCATGGATATCGATAACAATCTCGCCAGCACTGGCGACGGGATCAGGCAGTTCGCCAATCTTGATAACTTCCGGGCCTCCATGTTCTTCGAAATATGCCGCTTTCATTTCTTTGTCCTAATATTGCTGTGACGGAGAAGGTTCAATGTCCTAAATCACGCTATAAGCGGATTTCTCCGAGAAAAATACTCTCGCCCAATTCAGCGGTCACTGTCTTTTTATCGTGACCGCTAGCCGCAATCTCAACCGTGTAACTGCCACTGCCATCATCGAGCTTATCAAACTTGAAGTCGCCGTAAATATCAGTGACGGCTTCCGCGACTTTGTTACCGTCTTTCGACAATGTAACAGCAGCCCCGTCAACACAATCAACCACCCCATCGACTTCGGCAGAGACACTGCCACCGATGAAGGATTTAGAATAGCGCCACAAATTGCGGTACCAGACACGGGGCTTAGTCCCGAGTTCAGGCTCGATCACTTCAAGCCCTTCTTCTTCTGCCATTTTTAGCATGGCGGCATCGTCCCGTTTGATGGCTTTCATCGCGCCAGTCGGGCAGGACTGTTCACCCCGGGTCTGCTTCCACCCCTGATCCAGTAGATGGGCATCGAAGGTCCAGATTTGCGGCAATTCCAGTTCTTCATTCCACCAGATATGACCGTAAGGGCAAGCCTCAACCAGATCCTTACGGCCTTTCGCTTTCTCCGGATCAATCAACACAATGCCGTCGGCACGCTTGGTGATTGATCCGTCATCGCCCGCTGCCTTCATGCAGGGGGCGTTGTCGCAGTGATTACACATCGTCGGAACATAGGCGATATCCATAAACGGCACCTGCCCCCGTTCCTTTTGTTTGATGTCGATCCAGCGATGACCATGTTTTGGCATCGGCGCAGAATAGCCGGGCCAATCATTGTCGATATATTCATCCATCGCCGCCAACGTGCAGTTATTGCAGTTAGTGCATTCAGCAACGTCGACGATCAGGTTCCATTTAGACATTTTATTCTCCCAATCCTTACTCAGCTGCCGCGACACCCTCAGGGTGTCCGTCGATAAACGCCGCCGACAAAAATTCTGTATTGCCGTCCCAGACCGCCACCTCAACCAACGCATTTGCGCCAGCCAGTGAATGAGTGGATTTGGTTTGTGTTTTATCCGGTGTCAGAAGGTTCAGACACCCGCCACGATCCACCGACTTACCGGGTTCACCCATGGGTTCATACATCGCCGATGACTCATAGCCATGACACACACCGCGCGGCAAACGCGCGGTTGGCAGGGCAGCGCAGATCACACAACCACGGTCATTAAAGACTTTGACCAAATCATTCTTCTTGATCCCGCGCTCAGCCGCATCATCCGCATTGAGGCGCATCACCCAGTAATACCAGCCATCGACCAGCACCCGATGATCCGGGATGTTGAGCAAGAAGCTATCCTTGCCATCGCCCTGGGTATGGAAGCTGTATTTCGAATGCGGCGTCAGCATTTGCAGCGGGAATTTATCAAACATCTCGCCACTATGCGGGCCTTCCCAAGCCGGCACGTATTTCACAATCGGTGGCCGTTCAGGATCAACAAAGCGTTTCAGGCTGTTGCACTCAAACTCCAGCTTGCCGGATTGAGTCTGCAATCCTTTGAGATACTCCTCGGTGTAATCCGATGGCAAGGGCTGCGGTTCAGGCACGTCTTTCTTGCGACCTTCCCAGAACCAACGGAAGGAAACCGGCGCGCGGAATTCTTCCTTCTCGGTCGGCACCACGAAATAGCCCTTCTTGATGAACTTCTTCCAGGAAATCTGCGACGGCAGATCAGACGCATCGAATTGGCGTTTAACCCAATCGATCTCATTGATGCCTTCCGAGAAATAATTCGACAGGCCGAGCTTTTTGGAAATTTCGTTAAAGATCCAGTAGTCCGATTTAGAATCACCGATTGGCTTAATCGCCGGGGCCTGGAACACGATAACCCGGTGATTGAGTTGCTGCTGGCCGTGATGGCCATAGCCGCCGAGACCGGCCCACTCGCTAATATCGGGTCTTTCGAAATTGGTACAGGCCGGAAGGATGACGTCGGCGAACTTCGCTTCGCCTTCATTCCAGATCGACTGATTCAC
>Ga0302132_10000959_pt1 | contig 16432 bp, 9 predicted proteins | sample CB9_321_MG_FD_203113 | JGI IMG/M metagenome (GOLD analysis project Ga0302132, IMG submission 203113) | Marine microbial communities from Western Arctic Ocean, Canada - CB9_32.1 | ecosystem: Environmental > Aquatic > Marine > Oceanic | place: Canada: Western Arctic Ocean | collected 2017-09-19
AACCATGATGTTAAGTTCTTGGATTGTGGGGAATCTCGAAGTGACACTACGGAACCCGAACACCAATTTATCACGATCGGATTCTCCTCCGCTGGTAAGCATGCGTTGTCCGAACCGTCGCGCCGCTTCGACAAATTGTTCATCGTTCATCAAAACTAAAGCTTGCATCGGGGTATTGGTTCGACTTCGTCGCACGGCGCAGGATTCGCGCGAGGGTGCATCGAATATCTGCATCGATGGTGGCGGAGCTGTCCGTTTCCAAAAGGTGTACATACTACGACGGTAGAGCTTCTCACCGGAATCCCGCGCAAACTTTACGGTGTTGCTGCCGGAATAACCAACCGCCTTCCAAATCCCGGATGGTTGGTAGGGTTTGACGCTCGGGCCACCCACAGTGTCGACCAACAGTCCGCTGTGAAATAGAGCGACATCGCGGACCATTTCCGCGTCCATTCGAAAACGGGGACCGTATGCCAATAAACGATTTTCGGGGTCGAGTTGATATTTCTTGTCTGAGATAAAAGAGGATTGCCGATATGCATGCGATGTAACTATCAGCTGCATCAAGTACTGAACATCCCAACCGCTTGCTTGAAATTCAACGGCTAGCCAATCCAGTAACTCGGGATGTACGGGCCGTTCACCTTGGACTCCGAAATCCTCGGAGGTCTTTACGATGCCGACGCCAAATAACTGTTGCCAGAAACGATTAACGATGACTCGCGCCGTTAGCGGGTGTTCTGGTGCAACAAGCCAATTGGCCAATGCTAATCGATTATTGGGGGCATCAGCGGGTAATGACGGTAAAATCTCCGGCACGCCGGATTCAACCGCTTCGCCTTGTTGGGTATAGTCACCGCGAATCAGCAAGTAAGCCTGTCGTTTTTTGGGCATATCTTGCATGACCAATGTGCTCACGATCTGTTTTTGGATCTCCGCAATACGTTGGCGGCGTATATCGACTTCATGACGGTAAGGTGAGACGAGATCGCGACTTTCCGCATACACATGAGTGAGAAAATAAGTTCGCAGTTCACTTTTTTGATTTGCATTACGGTCCGATGCTTTTACCTTAAACGCCGCTTGCACCGCCGCAGATAATTTACTGAGATCCCCAGCACTTTGTACCAATTCCCATGCCCGTTGAGATTTGAATTCCGTATTGGCTTGTACTGTCTGTGTGTTGATCCCCGCGTAATCCCAATATGCGCTGCCGCCGAACTGAGTGAAGGCCCAACCGTTGACTCGCGAACCGGGCTTGAGACCTACTTTGGACGCGGCGACCTCGAGACGGATCCATTTTCCAGTTTCTGGTAAATCGCCAATTCGGAGCCGACTGGATGTATTTACATTGCCCCAATCGATCAAATTATCACCCCAGATGGCTCGATGTTCCCATGAATTGCTCTCATTGAACTGCAACATAATCTCTTGTGGTGGGTTTTTAGGATCGAGGTAAACATAAGCAAATAGGATATCGTCCTTGCCGATTCGCAGTGGCACGGGAGCATTTTGCCACAGGTGTTGCGTAAGTCCTTTTTCCGATCGGTAGGTTGCCTTTTCGCCGTGAAAGACGGGGTGTTCAGGAGCGGTCACATATTTCCACGGGTGACCGGATTGATTGAGTTTTGCTCCCGTAGGCGGTGAGTCGTCGAACCAGATATAGTCAGCGCGTGCGACAATCTCTTGTGCATCATCCTTCAGAGGCAACTCTTGATATTCAAAATTGGCAATGGTCTGTTGTAGTTTTCCTTCCCATTGTTGCATCTCAGATTCTAATTGAGCGATCTGATTGGATTGCTGTTGCGAGGGTACTTTGATCACCGGCGGTGGTAACAACGCGTTGCCGTCCATCGCTTTTTCAGTCAAGCTGTAAAAATACGAGAACAGTTTATAGAACTCTTGTTGCGAAATAGGATCAAATTTATGTTCGTGGCAAACGGCACAACCCATGGTCAATCCCATCCAGACCGTGGAAGTTGTTTCGACTCGGTCAACGGCATAGCGAACCAAATATTCTGCAGCAATCGATCCCCCTTCGCCAGTCGTTACATTACAGCGATTAAAGCCGGTGGCAACGCGTTGGGCCAGCGTTGGCGCTGGCAGCAAATCACCAGCGAGTTGCTCGACGGTGAATTGGTCAAATGGCATATTGTTACTGAAGGCGTTGATGACCCAATCTCGATAGGGCCAGATGCTACGAATATTGTCGAGATGCAGACCATGGGTATCTCCGTAGCGGGCAGCATCGAGCCAAAAACGAGCCATATGTTCACCGTAGTGCGGTGACTTGAATAAGCGAGTAATGAGCCGGTCATAAGCTCCGGGTTGTTGATCCTCTAGAAAAGCATCGACTTCAGCAATCGTCGGTGGCAGTCCGGTAAGATCAAGTGTTAGACGTCGAATGAGCGTTTCGGGGTCTGCCAGAGGTTCAAAGTTGAGTCGTTGTTGCTCGAGTGTATTAAGTAGGAAAGAATCGATGGGGTTGGCAACTTGCTTCCGATTTCGTACTCGCGGAGGTTCCGCTTGTTGTGGTGCGATAAACGCCCAATGTTCTTGATAGGGTGCTCCTTGCTTTATCCAGCGTTGCAGCAATTCTTTGTCGTGTTGCGTCAATTGGCGTTTGGCATGGCTCGGTGGCATCTTTAGATCAGGATTGTCGCTAAATATTCGCTGCAGCAAAGCGCTGGAATTAGGCTTTCCAGCAACGACCGCATGCTCGCCGGATTCAAGTTGCTCGTAGACGCCTTGTTGTGTGTCTAGTCGCAGATCCGATTTTCGTGCGGCTTCATCCGGGCCGTGGCATTGATAGCAAGTATTCGAGAGGATCGGCAGGATGTCTTTGCTAAAATTAACACCTTCTTCGCTCGGTGCTGCCGCCGCGACTGATGTGCATAACAACCAAACAAAGAGGCTCAATTGATTAGTGTCATGACGTAGGATTTTCATGCCATGCATTGTAACGCAAACAAATTTACCATGCGAATCAGTATGGGTGCTGTGCGTGGGGCCTAGGAGAGATCGAGTGGCCGAGCGGGAATTTGCATATGTCCGCCATTTTCGGGTTTTTTGTATATTTATGGTAGTGATTATACAATATGTTTGACAGGTTTTTCTATTTAGACGAATATTAACTTGGTAACGTCATTTCTATAGACGATTAGCACTACGTATAGCCAATAAACACTGTTTGCATTCAATGACTGAATCACCGCACAACACGAATAACGACGAGTCAATGATGAGTGACTATATAGATGGTCGACTCGATCCATCGGAATGCGCTGAGGTGGAAGCGTTCCTCGATGAGGATGCCGAAGCAGCAAAAATTATGGACGAGCTAATCGCAATTCAAAGTGGATTAAAGTCGTTCAAAAATGAAGAAAAAGAACTGGGACCTGAATTCACCGCACAAGTGCTTAGTGCGATTGCCAATGACAGTAGCGGTACGGTTCATGACGCGGTTGAATTGGCACCGATGCCCCCCTCACGGAAGATGAAACCGATATGGGTTGGGCTGTCTGTATTAGTGGCAAGTTTATTTCTAGCATTTACGTTATGGCCGACCGATCCAGCCATCAATAATGAACCTTTGGTAAATCAAATTGATGTAAATACACCCGATGGCGAAGGTCCGTTGAACGGCTCAGACCTTGTCGGTGGTTCCGATAATAATAACGGAGAAGTTGATGTCGTGGATCCAGGAATGGTCGTCCCGGATAACCAGAATCCAGTGGTTGTCGCCGACCCGGATAAACCAGGTACTCCTGATAAACCTAACGTTCCCGAGCAGCCAGACAAAAATGCAGTTGTTGGTCCGACCAATAACCCTAGTCTTAAAGACATAAAGAATATGGTTGGGATGGAATCGCTGTTGATGGGAAAATTGTTGTTTGTCATTGAAATTGGTGTAACCCCTGAAGGTATAGAAAACGAAGTCGTTAAAGATATCTTGATGAAAAATGGGATTGTTTATGATGATGGACTCGAAGTTCCACCAGCATTGGAAACGCAATTGCTTGCAACGCGTTATCTTGACGGTGTCATTAAAAAGCCAATGGCGGGACAAGAACAACCAGAGATAGCCGGACAAGTAGATTTGATTTACATGGTTTGTACGGGGATGCAAGTTGACCAAACAAGGTTGGATATACATTCACGGCACAAAGACATTGCTAAGTATCGATTTAATCTGGCAATGTTACCTAAGGACATGAGAACTTTCGATCTATTGCACGATGCCGTGAATGCTCAATGGGCATCAACTCCTGTTGAAAAACCAAATCAAACAGCCAAAGGGGCATATCAAGAGCGACTGAAACAGTGGCAAGGTAAAGCTGGTCAACTCATGACGACTCTCGTATTCTTAGCGAACCCGCGTGCGGCAACGAGTGCAATCGAATTTGAGTTCAAAGAACCTTCTCTCCCTAGCGGCGCTAAACGTGGTGAATTACCGCAACCAAAGCCTTCGAACAAACCGATTCTCGGTGCGGATTTGGTTTGCGAAGTATTGCTTGTTGTCCGTAACATGACCAAATCCGAAATTCAGCAAGAGCCGTAGTTTCTTTGCGGATTAAAACCAAGCTTCATTAGATTTCTGTAGGAGTTTGGTCCTGCCATTTGTTTTTTGTTCTTGTAGATACAACCGCGAATGGCGGTTTCATAATCTGCTATACTATGATTTAACGCTTTCTATTCATGTCTTGGGTATTTCATTATGTTATTTCGCAGCTTGCTTTGTGGTTGTTTTGTGCTTTGGACATCGTTTATTCACGCAGATGAAACGTGGTCTCATTTTCGAGGTGACGCCGGCGATGGTCGTGCCGACGATGCTCAACTACCTTTGGAGATTAGCGAAGGCGTAAATGTAAAGTGGAAAGTTCCAATTTCCGGTCGCGGATGGTCTTCGCCAGTAATTTGGAAAGATCAGTTATGGTTAACCACTGCTACTGAAGATGGCGTTAAGATGTCAGCGATTTGTATTGATCGCCGCTCTGGAAAAACGCTGCATGACATCGTTGTATTTAAAAATGCTTTAGACGACATCCGTTTTCGTCACCCAACAAACAGTTACGCCTCACCCACTCCAGCGATTGAAGAGGGCATACTGTATGTTCATTTTGGTAGCTATGGCACAGCGGCTATTGATACAGTAACCGGTAAGAAAAAGTGGGAGCGACGGGATTTTCAATGCAATCATTGGCGAGGACCAGCAGCATCTCCGGTGATCGACGGCGATCGCATAATTATTTCCTACGACGGATTTGATGTTCAATTTGTGGTCGCGTTGGATAAACAAACAGGTAAAACGATTTGGAAAACCGACCGTAATATTGATTACGGTACAGACAACGGTGACCGGAAAAAAGCCTATAGCACACCAACAATAATAGAGGTGGCAGGTAAGCGACAAGCGATTTCGCCCAGTGCAACTGAAACAATTTCATATGACCTAGCGTCAGGTACTGTTTTATGGCGAGTGAAACATGGTGGCATGAACGCAGCTGCGCGGCCGTTGTTTGGACATGGTTTGTTATATATTTCAGCGGGTGATGGGGCTCGCGCGATGGTGGCGGTTCGACCGGGCGGTGCAGGAGACGTTACGGCAACACATATTGCTTGGGAGTTCTCAAAAGCAGTTCCAAAACGTGCGTCACAGCTTTTAATAAAAGATCATCTCTACATGATGAATGATGCTGGTGTGGCCACCTGCCTCGAAGCGAAGACTGGAAACTTGGTTTGGCAAATGCGAGCGGGCACGGGTGAATTTCGCGCGTCGCCTATTTTTGCAAATGGAAATATGTATTGCTTCGCCGTCGAAGGTGGCTGCGTGGTATTACGGTGTAGCCCTGAATTTAAGAAAATCAGTAGCGGAAAGTTTGCCTCGGGATTTCACGCATCACCAGCGGTTGTTGGTAATTCACTTTATATTCGCTCCATTACCGATCTATATTGTATTGAACAAAACTAGCGGTCTGACGTACCATTGCGTATGTTAGCTCTTGAGCATTCACATAACCAATCACTGTTTTGCGAGCACACCGCTTTTCATCTATGAACACTTCTAAGAATCTCGCCGTTGCCTTTATCGCTACGTCTCTATTTTCGGTCCTTGCCCTCGTCGCCGGTTGTACACGGGCTCCTAAATGGGATCCACAAAAGATAGATGAAGGTGCACTCGAGCAACCCTTTGTCGAGACGGAAAGTGGATTAAAGTGGCGTATCCTCAGAGAGGCCAGTGGTCCCCGACCTACAGGAATCGATGAATTCACCGTGCATTATCAAGGGTGGATTCTCGATGAAAATGGTAATAAGGATATTTTTGATACGAGCTATGCGATTGGATTTGCTAGCCTTATGAGACTTGACCGAGTCGTTGCTGGTTTTGCCGAAGGGTGTCAAATGTGTTCGGTTGGAGCAATGATTGAATTAGAAATTCCACCAGACCTTGGTTATGGTGCTAAGGGCAACCCGCCCTCGATCCCCCCCAATGCGACATTATTCTTTCGTATTGAGATGATTGAAGTGCAATAGGGACGATAAATTACACAATTTGAGTTACTATTTTTTGTCGCGCAACTCTTTGCGAGTTACTCAAATTCCTACATATGCTAGAGAATAAGTCATTTTGGCTTTTGTAGCGTTTCAATGGATGAATCTCAAAATGGGGGTTTTTTTTGTAAAACTGCCTGTTAAGAATGGCAAAAACTTGTTTTAATTAGTAGTAGATATTTTTTGGGAATAATTCTTAGGCGGATTGGGTCTGCATTAAGACAGAAACCCATTCGTTAATGGTTTAAACCATTTTTTTTACTTGAGGAAATAACATGAAGATTACAAAGATTATTGCTGCATTCATGCTAGCAGGACTTATTGGTATTGCAGGATGTGATACAGCAACAGATGTACCAGAAGGCGGACCGGATCCAGCGGAAATGGGTACTGAAATGGAAGGTGAAATCAGCGAAATGGGCGAAGACCCAGGCGAAGAAGCACCTGTTGAAGAAGCACCTGTTGAAGAAGCACCTGTTGAAGAAGCACCTGTTGAAGAAGCACCTGTTGAAGAAGCCGCAGAAGCACCTGCCGAAGAAGCCGCAGAAGCAACCGACGAATAAGCCAAATTTGGTTTAACATTTTAAAAAGCCCGTTGTCTTAATTGGCAGCGGGCTTTTTTGCTGCGCTCATAGGTAAGATAGTAGCGATGTATCTCTTAATACTTCTGCATCGCTTAAGAACCTTGGGCGTGGTACAATGGTGTTTTGTCCCAAGAAGTAACGTCTGTCTTCTCCCTCCGATTAATAGTTGACATTCATTAGCCATGAGAATCTTGCAATACCTTCTGTTATTTATAAACTTTGCAGTTTCGTCCGCCGTGATGGCAGAGAAACCGAATCAAGTCGATTTTACACGAGATATAAAACCGATTCTGTCGGATCGTTGTTACACCTGTCACGGTCCAGACGCTCAATCTCGCCAGGCCGATTTGCGGTTAGATTTGCGGGACGAAGCGTTTGCTGCTTTAAGCTCCAGTGGCGGTAAAATAATTATTGCCGGCAAGCCACACCGCAGTGAGTTGTTTTTGCGAATATCGGCAACAGATACGGATCTAAAGATGCCCCCGCAGGATTCAAAGCTCAGTTTGAGTCCTGCGGAAATTGAAATCATTAAACAATGGATTTCTCAGGGGGCCAGATGGAGTAATCATTGGTCCTTTGAAAGAGTGATCAAACCAGAGCTTCCTCGACTAGGCAAGTCGACTTGGGCTCACAATGAAATCGACCGTTTTGTTTTGCAGCGTCTGAGACAAGCCAAGCAATCTCCTGCTAGGCCAGCGAATGCCGAGACTCTCATTCGCCGAGTCGCATTTGATTTAACTGGATTACCGCCTTCTTTTGAGATGTTAGATCGCTATTTAGCGTCTCCCAACGAGACAACCTACGCGGCAATTGTCGATGAACTCTTAAAAAGCGATCATTACGGCGAACGGATGGCATCGATTTGGATGGATGTTGCCCGCTATAGCGATACTTACGGATACCAAGTTGACCGTGATCGGCAAGTTTGGCGGTGGCGGGATTGGGTCATTAATGCTTACAACAGCAATCTCCCCTATGACCGATTCATTACGCAGCAAATCGCCGGTGATTTGTTGCCTGAGGCAACGGATGATCAGCGCCTAGCAACCACGTTTAACCGACTGCATTCGCAAAAAGTAGAAGGTGGTAGCACACCGGAGGAGTTTCGCGTGGAATATGTTGCGGATCGCACACATACCTTTGCCACCGCATTTTTGGGACTAACATTTGAATGTTGTCGTTGCCATGACCACAAATATGATCCCTTCTCACAGGCAGAGTACTACCAACTGTATGCTTATTTTAACAACATCGATGAAGCCGGCCTGTATTCTTATTTTACTTCCTCCGTACCGACGCCGACTTTAGCGATCACTTCCGCGGATCAAAAGACACAGCTTAGTGCCTTAGTTGCACAAGTCCAAGCGGAACAAGAAAAATTGGCTGCTATCGGAGAATCCGCCACCGCGGCATTTGATTCGTGGTTACAGAATCGCCCTAAATTTAATGATGCAGGAGAATTGAGCACTGCGTTAGGTGAAGTGGAGCATTTGAAGTTTGAGGACACAACAGCAGGAACGAACAAATCTGTTCCGGGTAAAGTGGGCCAAGCGATTCAATTGACCGGTGACGATGCAGTGAATCTCTCCGTCGGCAACTTTACTCGTAGCACTCCTTTTTCTGTCTCGCTGTGGATGAAAACTCCGGATCGTAAAGAGCGTGCCGTAGTGTTCCATCGTTCACGGGCCTGTACTGATTCCGCAAGTCGTGGGTATCAGTTGTTGATTGAAGAAGGTGAATTGAGTGCTTCTTTGATTCATTTTTGGCCAGGTAATGCAATTCGTGTGCGAACTACGGAAGAATTACCTATTGATAAATGGGTTCACGTAACGATGGTCTACGACGGTTCAAGTCGCGCAGCGGGATTGCGGTTGTTTGTGGATGGCGAGTTAGCAGAGACGTACGTTGTACGCGATCATTTAGTTAAAAATATTACTGGCAGTGGCGGTGCAAATATTGCTATTGGAGAACGGTTTCGTGATTTGGGATTCAGTGGCGGTGCTGTTGACGAGTTCCGCGTATTCCAGCGGGCAGTAACGCCAATAGAAATAAGAATGTTATTTTCAAATGAATTGCAGCCCATCGCTTTGAAACTTCCCAGCAGCGATCTAGACAAAAATACACGCGCTGATTTGCTCGACATGTTTTTGTCGCTGTACCATGCACCCTGGTCGCAACAGCAAGCCGTTTTGAAACAAGCCCGTGAGGCACACAATAAGTTGAAAAACAGCTTTCAAGAAATTATGGTGATGCAGGAAATGCAACAACGTCGTCCAACGTTTGTGCTTAATCGCGGAGTTTATGATGATCCGTTGGATGTTGTCGTGCCAAACACACCAGAAGTGTTTCCCAGTTCAACACCGTCCGCTAATAAAGCCGATACAACTGCGAACCGTTTGACGTTGGCGCGGTGGTTAACCGACCCCAGTCACCCTTTGGCCTCACGGGTAGCCGCGAATCGTATTTGGCAGATGCTGCTTGGTCAGGGACTTGTCCGTACCCCAGAAGATTTTGGCAGCCAAGGGGAAACGCCGACGCATCCGCAGTTATTAAATTGGCTCGCTGCCACGTTTATGGAATCCAATTGGGACACGAAATTACTCATACGGAAAATTGTAATGTCAGCGACTTACCGACAAAGCTCGTTGGTTTCGCCAGAGATCGCGGTGCTTGATCCAGAAAATAGACTTCTAACGCACGCGAATAGGTTTCAGTTTTCGGCTGAGATGCTACGAGATAACGTGTTATCAGTCAGTGGGTTGTTGGTTGATAAAACGGGCGGGCCTTCAGTAAAACCGTACGAAGTAGCCGAGTCATTTAAAGCAGTTAGTCGAGACAAGGGCGATTCACTGTACCGTCGCAGTCTGTACACCTATTGGAAACGTACTGGTCCGGCGCCAGTTATGATGACTCTCGATGCAGCAAAGAGGGAGGTGTGTAGTGTCAAACGTGAACGTACTGCTTCCCCATTGCATGCCATTGTGTTACTCAATGACCCACAGTTGATTGAAGCAGCCCGAGTTGTGGGGCAAGCGATGGTCAAAAAATATGGTGATGACCATGCTGCATCGATCCAGGAATTATTCCGCAGATTTACCAGTCGTTTTCCGAGTCAACGTGAATCTGCTGTTCTGCGTAAAGCGTATCAGCAGCAATTTGACTATTTTGAAAAACGACCCGAACAAGTCACACAATTTTTGAAAACCGGAGATGCGCCGGTCGATGAGACACTACCCGCAGCGCAAATCGCAGCGCTGGGAATGGTCGTTAACCTGTTAATCAATTTTGATGAGTGTACGATTCGACGTTAGCCGATATAAAATCAGCATGTTGTGTAAAAGGCATAAATCAGCGATGTCCAATTCAAATTCAAAACTTAATTCACCCTCTCCAACCGAGACGCAACAGTGTACGGGCTACGCTCATCCTAGCAGCATGGGTCGCCGAGAATTGTTGCAGCAGTTCGGAATGGGGCTCGGTTCGATTGCGTTGAGCCACATGTTGGCCAGTCCCAATGTTGCCTCGGCGAAGGAAAACGGGAAGTACAAATTAGAAAGAGTGCCTAGGGCAAAACGCATTATATATTTGTTTCAGAGCGGTGGTCCTTCGCAGATTGACCTTTTTGATTACAAACCGGAACTGGAAAAATTTCATGGCGAACAACTACCGAGCGATATTCGTAAGGGACAACGGTTAACATCGATGAGTGGCAATCAAGCTTCATTGCCACTGGTAAAATCACCGTTCAAATTCGCGCAACATGGTAAAAGCGGACAATGGATAAGCGAATTATTGCCACATACAGCGAACATCGCGGATGAGTTGTGTATCGTGCGATCGATGCACACCGAAGCGATTAACCATGGCCCTGCAGTGACGCATATGCAAACCGGCTCTCAATTTCCTGGGAGACCTAGTATGGGGGCTTGGTTAGATTACGGACTAGGCACGGAAAATGAAAACTTACCCTCCTTTGTCGTTTTAGTGACGAAGAATAAAGGTGGACAACCTCTGATCACACGCCTTTGGGGTAGCGGATTTTTACCGTCTAAATATCAAGGGACTCGTTTTCGCAGCGGTAAAGATCCCGTGTTGTATTTGAGCAACCCTCAAGGTTTAGATTCCACCGGCAGGCGATTGATGTTGGATCGACTGCGGGAATTACATGAACTGAAACTTGCTGCAGCAGCGGATCCCAATTTGGAAGATCGCATTGCCCAATATGAACTTGCATTTCGCATGCAGTCTTCGATCCCAGAGGTCACCAATATCGCTGACGAGCCCGAACATATCTTTAAGTTGTATGGTGATGCTGCTCGTCAGCCTGGTTCGTTTGCCGCAAATTGTTTGCTAGCGAGAAGATTAGCAGAGCGGGGCGTGCGGTTTATTCAACTCTATCATCCAGGTTGGGACCAACATGGGGGTTTAGTGGGAGGATTGCAAGGTCAAGCGAAAGAGACCGACCAAGCTTCTGCAGCGCTTGTGACGGATTTAAAACAACGCGGCTTGTTGGAAGATACGATTGTTATTTGGGGTGGAGAATTTGGCCGTACTAATTATTGCCAGGGAAAATTGAACGGTAATAATTTCGGTCGTGATCATCACCCGCGGTGTTTTTCGCTGTGGATGGCTGGCGGTGGATATAAGGGTGGAGTTACCTACGGGGAAACGGGACCATTAGGCTACAATATTCATGAAAACCCAATGCACGTTCATGATTTTCATGCGACATTGCTGCATCAAATGGGAATCGATCATGAACAGCTTACGTATCGATATCAAGGTCGCCGCTTTCGCCTCACTGATGTACACGGCCAAGTTGTTCGTGAAATTGTTGGTTGAGCTCACAACCACGAATTGCGTGAATTTGAAACACGCGCTCTGATGGTGCTACTTGCTTATTTGGCGGTGAGGTTGGACAAGCGAAATTGATTTAGGAATACGGTTTCACCTTGTAGGTCGTGAATTTTTAACTCAATTGCAGGATCTTTTTTGTCCCAATTGATTTCGATGGATCCAAAGTTCACGAGGGGATAATTGTCAGCGGTTGTACGATAGCGATTGGGTTCTCCGGCATTTCCACCGCCACTAGGGACATTGAGGCTAGAGGATGTGATGTCATAGATGTCAAATCGTCTGTCGCCGATTGTGATTTTTGAAATTTCCGCAATATGACGGTCACCACTAACGACGATCGATCGCCCGCCACTTGAGCTAATGAGATCGAGTAACCTTTGGCGATCACGTGGATGATTTTCCCACATTTCCCAACCATGCTCAGCAGGCAAAAATTGAATGCTTGAAGCAATAATCCGAATTTCCGCAGGCACTTGCATTTGTTGCTCGAGCCATTTCCATTGGTTCGCTCCGAGGATCGTAGACGCCGGATCGGAGTTCGGTGCGTAGGGTCCGGGAGTTTTTTCTTGACCCTTGGGCCATTTCAGCAGTGACGTACGATGATATCGAGTATCTAAGAGAATAATCTGTACTCGTTTTCCGACGGGGCCCAAGACATGTGCATCATAAACACCCTGATGCCGTCGACTACCTGCACCTTGGGGGACATTGAAAAAGTCATTGAACAACTGTTGAGATTCTTTTTTGATAGGGAATTCGACACCCCCATCGTTGACTCCATAATCGTGGTCATCCCATGTTGCTAAAAACGGTGTCGTGGCACGGAATTTCTTAAAGCCTGGGTTGTTGCCTAGTGTTTCATATTTTGCTCGTAAAACTTCGATGTCTTCGGAATCACCATAGATATTATCGCCGATCATTAAGAAAAGTTGCGATTGCTGTGCGGCGATTGTATCCCATATGGGTTGTTCACGCTCTTGCCGACAGCAGGATCCAAAGGTGATGAGATTCAGTACAGGTGGTTGCTCGATTTCACGGACACGAACATTTCGGAACCGGTAGGATAAACCCTTTTCGCCGTGATGTTGTAGCGCGATATAACCTTCGGAGGTGACGGCATCATGGGTGTCAACCGTCGCAATGCCGTTTACCCAAATCTGAATATGATCGCCGACCGCCCGGATACGATAGTGGTTCCAGGCACTATTCTTGAAGGCAGCCTGAGCTGTTGGATTATCTTTGAGTGGTACTAGCCAACCCCGTCGGCCTTCATCATAAAGTCCGCCCGCCCATTGGCGATCAGAAGTATCCACCTCGGCCTGATATCCCCACAGTTGATTGTGATGATAATGTGATCGAAATTGAATGCCACTATTTCCGCCGGCAGGTACATTGAGTTCGACTTCCAATTCAAAATCTTTGAATCTGCGATCAGAAACCAAAAAATATTTACGTTCACCTTGTAAGACAATTTCTTGGTCGGTGTTCACCGTAATCTGGCCCCAATCAAATGGGTTTTCCCAACCCTTGAGGTTTTTGCCGTTAAATAACGACTCCCAAGCAGGTTCAGTAGCATCACAGACATTTGTTGTGGTGGTAAGTCCGGCTATAAAGCTGAAACATATCGCTGTACTGACGAGCGTAAAAAAATAGTTTTTCATGTGTAGGATTTTTTTGTTAGCGGTTGTTGGTGGATTTAGATTGTTTCTGTTCAAGCTCAGCCGTAAGTTTTTCAACGAGTTGCAAGATTTCCGCACGGTTATGACCACCGACGCTTTTAAGTCGGATGATTCCGTCACCGTCAATGACATATAAAACTGGCCATGTCTTAACGCCCCACTGAGTTGATATTTCTCCGAAGCGACTACCATCGTTCCAAAAATTGCTCCATTGGATTTGTTGAATTTTCATGATACGGCGAGTGAGGTCTCGGTTGGTATCACTATTGACTCCAACTAGAGCGAAACGACGGCCTTCCATCTTTTGATGTAACGTACGGTTGAAGGAATATAGCGTTCGACAGGCAACACACCAATCTCCCCAAAAATCCAGCAGCACAATTTTGCCGCGGAAATCTGATAACTTCAATGGCTTGCCGAATACATCTTTCCCGGTGATTTCCGGAGCAACTCCGCCAACACTCAAATGGGCCAGCTTGAACTCTTGGATATTAGCCAGCGGGCCTAGTTGTCCTTGAAAGGTTTTAACAGCTGCGTATTTCTGTTGTATCACGACGAAATGCTGCAAAGCTTCTTTTCGATTTTGTGTGTGGTTCATGGTCAGCAGAAATGCGGTTAAGTCCTTACCATAAAATAGATCATACTTTTCTCGCGCCTCGGGTTTCGCTTGGACTTCTCGAGAAATCTCAAGCTGCCGCATGAGATAGATGCCCAAACGAAAATGGGCTTTGCCAAGAATCGCTGGGTTTTTGTTGGTCGCGATCACTTGCCGGTAAAACATACCAACTTGTAACGAGGGATTATTCCCTATGTAAATAAAGACTTCATCTAGCGTGACCGTTGCCGCGTGATGTTTGGCTAACAAAATCAAAGCGCGATCAGCATAGTTACCCGATTCGAAACGTTTTATGACCCAGTTAAGTGCATCGAGCGAAGCTGTTGTATTAGGTTGCTCGGCCGCCAAGGCAAGAAATTTTTCCACGAATTTACGACTTTGCCGGTTGGCCGCGTATTGATCTAACAAATCATTGAGTTGCGTTTGAGCTTCGCAATTGGCAAGCAGCCGATTTTCCGAGAGTACTCCAAATGTACATGTTAATTGGCTTAACAGCAGTGCTAGTATGTAGCAATTTCGCAATGTACAACAACCTAGTAGTGGAACTGGAGCAGATTAATGAAGTTATAGATTTAGTATACCAAAAGAAAACTCCACTGCTTAACACAGTGGAGTTTCTTAGTGTTTGTTCTGCATTTGATCCATGTAGATCCAGTCAGATCCAGTCAGATCCAGTCAGATCATTCAGGGCGAGTCGGTCGTTGAGGTCGATCGCTCCCTTGACCAGTAGCGGGTGGGCGATTGCCGTCAGGTCGAAATCCATCTGGACGTCCGCCTTGGCCTGGTTGACCACCTTCGCGTTGGCCACGAGCTGGCATGAGTTCTTCCATGGTCAGTTTGCCATTGCGGTCTTTATCAAGTGACTTAAGTGCTTTAACTGCATTGGCTATTTCGTCACTGGAAATCTCGCCATCTTGGTTTGTGTCAAGCGCTTGCAAGACAGGCAGTGGTGGTAACCCTCGTCCTTGGCCAGGTTGTGCATCCGGACGTTGACCAGGTTGTCCTTGAGGACGTTGACCAGGTTGTGCATCGGGACGTTGACCAGGTTGTCCTTGAGGACGCTGACCAGGTTGTGCATCGGGACGTTGACCAGGTTGTCCTTGAGGACGTTGACCAGGTTGTGCATCGGGACGTTGACCAGGTTGTCCTTGAGGACGCTGACCAGGTTGTGCATCGGGACGTTGACCAGGTTGTCCTTGAGGACGCTGACCGCCACGCTCAGCCATTCGTTTTTCCATGACGGCTAGTTCTTCTCGGTCGATTACACCATCTTGGTTCGTATCGATGCGGGGGAACATTCGCTGCATCTGTACCGGAAATTCGTCTTTGGTAATTTTACCATCTTTGTTCTTGTCGGATTCTTTGACACGTTTGATGATGTCCGCTGGATTAAACTGAGGTCGTTGACCTTGTTGTCCTTGTGGTCGTTGACCTTGTTGTTGTTGACCTTGTTGTTGACCACCTTGGGCAATACGGTCTTTCATCGCATCAAGTTCTTTATTATCGATCGCTCCGTCTTTATTCGTATCCAGACGTTCAATCATTGCTTGCATGCGTTCAGGCATTTCATCCTTGGTGATTTTACCATCGTTGTTTTGATCAAATCCTTTGATTCGTTCGATGAATTCAGCCGGACCACCTTGTGGTCTTTGTGCTTGCTGTCCCTGAGGACGTTCCGGTGGTTGAGCAGAAACAATCGCTGTTGCTGCGAGGAGCGCAGTGATTGTCAAAGTGCTTAGTATGGTTTTAATTATCATTTTCTCTCTTCTCCAAGTTCGTTAGTAATGTGCCCTGTAATTTATTGTGAAATACAGTAAATGTGACTATTGGATCGTAGCAATAAATGATTTCCAGTTATGACTGGGCTCGCATTAAATGCTGTCTCATCCATGTGTTTGTTATTGGTGATTTGCGTAAATTTGTCACCCGTCTCATATATAAATGTACCACCGTGGCGACTAACGGCGTACAGTTTATTGTTGATAAGTGAGACCGACGCATAAAACAATCGCCCTGTGCCACTTGCTGCAATACGCTCTTGATAAACTAATTCACCGGTCTTAGCATTGGCGCATAATGCAATCCCTCGATCGTTGACCCAGTACAAGCGGTCTTTGTGAATAACGGGCGAAGGAACGTAGGAA
>Ga0302132_10000960_pt1 | contig 16419 bp, 20 predicted proteins | sample CB9_321_MG_FD_203113 | JGI IMG/M metagenome (GOLD analysis project Ga0302132, IMG submission 203113) | Marine microbial communities from Western Arctic Ocean, Canada - CB9_32.1 | ecosystem: Environmental > Aquatic > Marine > Oceanic | place: Canada: Western Arctic Ocean | collected 2017-09-19
AGAGACTCATTGCTATTAATTAAAGACAGGGTTTGTTTGTAATCATTAAGAGGTACCTTAAGTATGCCTCTATGCGCCCCATCAACTATTTTGAAATCAAAAAGTCTCCAAGAAATCTCAAGTAAACTTTTCGAAAGCATCTGTTCGCATTTAGTCCGTGAAATATCACTATCGCAGACTTGAAAACCAATCCAACGATGTTTCCCTCTAGCAGCCTTGTTGACTGTCACCATGCCCCCTGGAAAAGGTCATAGTTAACGAACTGAACGGTACACAGAGTATATCAGAGGCCACTTACTACTGCCACTACTCTTACCCTACCTACCATTTCATCACTAGCTCTAGCACCCAAAAGTACTTGGCAATCAGGATCTAATCTAGATACAAATTCCTCTGTGACTTGATTAAGATGAGAAAGGGTCATATCAGGGCCACCTTCTACTTGAATCCAACAACCTTTTGCACCATCAGCACTCAAATCAGACAAGGGAGATTCACGCGCCATTTTAACCACGTCTGAGAGAGAATTTGTCGAACCCGACCCCACCAAAATTGTAGTTTCACCTGGTCTTTCGACAATTGTCCTGAAGTCCATTAAATCTAAATTTATTTTACCTACCTTAGCAAATGTAGTCAACAAGCCTTCAACTAGTTCTTCAATCCAACCAGCACCATCTTTCCAGTCAAGATCTCTTTGTTTAGCTTGCCATGATAACCTCTCTAAACTTACTCTAATACAAACATTAGAGTTATCATATAAGGGAGGGAAATTTTCCTCTGCTAATTGATACCTCATAGGTTGCTCTGCAAATGGGAACCCAGCAATAGAAACAACCATACAATCTGATTTTCTGGCTAAATTAGCGAATTCAGATGATGCGCCAGATCCTACACCACCCCCAAGACATGTCAGTATAACTACCAATTCAGCATTATCGAGTAACGGTTGGATCTCATGAATTCCATCTTTTAGGCGTTGTTTAGCCAACATAGGCAAAGCAGCGATACCACGAGCTTCTCCAATAGCATCGAGATGAAGGCAATTAGCTTCAAGTGTACCAGTAAATGTTTTTTCATCTGCATCTACCAATAATAGGTCAGAGAATTGCGAACAACGAGAATGAGATCTTTCTGCCCAAAGGCACCCTAAACCACCTACTCCTACGACAAGCAGGGTACCTTGATGCATATGTCTTAGAACAAGGACTAGTGTTTAGATATACTTCAATCATATGACAAATATCTGCTATATTTGCGCCTTTCATCTCTAGCCCAAGCATTGTCTGGTTCAATATCAAGAACAAGTGTATAATACTCCACAGCCGATTCAAAATCAGACAGGTGGCGGCCATACATATGCGCTAATACATTCAAAACAGGGATACAATTAGGAGATGCTGTTTTCATCTCTAGTAGAATAGATTCAGCCTTACTCAAGTCCATCATTTCGATTAAATTTTCTGCCTCATCGAGATTACGCAATTGATCATCGGATAAATTGTAAATATTCTTCCAAGGAGGGCTTGCCATGAGTTCAACCCAAGACTATGTTGGTTTTAGGTTTCGCGATGAATGATACTCAACAATCGGAAAAAAAAGAGGCTGCCTCTTAGTGACCTAACTGGAACGTTAATATCCCTTGTTATGGTGGCGAGGTATGTCCATTGGTGAGAGACTATGAGCAGTATCAATCTCATAACCCATCGCACCTTGATTTTGATGATTGTTGCGCTATTTTTAGCGACAACAACACAAGCCTACCATACAGGCATCGGTGGAGACGAAGATAGTAAAGGAAATGTTGCTTTGGCAGGGTGTACATGTCATGCAGAAGAACCAGATAATTCGGTAACTGTAGTATTAGACCACGTCCCTTACCATTATGAATCAGGGAAGTCATACCCATTGACCTTGCAACTAATCGGAGGAGCAGATATTGGAGGAGAACAAACAGGAGGATTTTCTATGAGTGTCTCAGGAGGCACCCTTGACTCTGGTATTGGATCTGAATCAGATGTACAAAACTGGGAAGATGAGTTAGACAGTCTGACGCATACTAACTCTGGTTCAAAAACTGAAGATAGGAGGTGGAACCTAGTGTGGACTGCCCCCGATAGTGGAACCGGACCAGTACAATTCTGGATTGCAGGTAATACAGTCAATGGTGATGCTATACCTTCAGAACTAGATAGATGGAATCGATTAACTCTAACATTAGATGAAGGCGAAGATAATGAAAAAACACGTACTGTATTCTCAGGAAATGGAGATATTGTCCCGCCTGCACCTACTGAAACACATGTGGATTTACACCACATGGGTGCTGCATTAAGGGCTCATTGGTTGGGATTATTAGGATTCTTTGCAGTAATTATAGTCATCGTATTCTGCGGATTTTTCCTAAGATATGGGTTTTCGGCAAACTACACAGGAAGATCTAACCTTCTGAAATTAAGAATGAAACATGAAAGAAGAGGCGATCAGATATGAAAGATGATATCGTACTTCAATTGCTTAAGCAAGTAAAGTCAGGAGAAGTGTCTATCGAAGATGCACGAACAGCATTAGATGGTGCCGATTTAAGTGAAGAAAACTACCTCTCCGCTATAGATCATGGTGTGTTCAATGAACCTGATGCAGGCACCATTGTAAGGTCAAGTCTATCACCAGCAGGTGACTCAATCATGATAGTTCTTGTAGGAATTTGGGGGTTAATGTGGACTCTGTTTTGGGCGGGAGCATTAAGTTATGGACTCTTCAACCATTGGGATCAACAACTCTTATCGTTATTTTTAGCTATGACAATGACAACACTAATTATCATGGGAATTGTTTACCTGAGATTTGTTATGCCAGATATAGTAATAATAAAGCATAGGAGAAATAAATACATAACTCCAAAAGATGCAGAAGGTTGGAAAAAATATGAGGTGTAAATATGAGTAGAGATTTTAGATTAAGGCCTCTCTCGGATTTGGATAATCACACGGAAGAGAAATCTAATTTGATAGACCGAAGAGATTTCCTTAGGTACTCCTTTAATACTGCAGCAGGAGGAATTACGATGGCATGTTTAGGGAGCATAGGGTTTGCTTCTTTACTAATGGGCCAGCCGGAGGCATCGGGAGGAGATTCAGCAGTTAGGTTTTGGGTCCCGACAGGCGCAGAAGATACAGTTTGGTATGGAGATAGCCACCTACAACCAATGAGCTACGACGCTTTTGTACAAGCATCAGCAAACAGCAACACAGGTATGACTGGAGCTCAGGGTGTTTGGTCAGGTATGCCAGTTAATGTGATTTACGTCCCTGATGCAGAGAATAAAAATACGGCCACAGCTGCAAATAAGCCAAGATTCCAATACACGGATGGATATAATTCGGGAGGAAAATATGTGGGTTCAGGATATGAAATTTATGAAAATCAGGAGTACGCAGCACTTTCAATACATGATAATCTAATTATTGTGTTCTCAAGGTGCCCCCATCTTTGTTGCATACCAGGTTGGCAACTTGTGACTAATGATTATACAAATGATAGTTGGGAAGCAGGAGGAACCGAATCAGGGGGGAATAAATTATTTTGTATTTGTCACTCTAGTAGGTTTGATCCAACTGCTATAGAGAAAAATAGCATGGGTAGAGGGACTCCTTTTCAGTACATTGGAATAAAAAGAGTAGGAGGGCCTGCGCCCAATGGTATGCCATTAGTTCCATTTGTATTAAATGGAGATATGATTGAGGCGTTACCAGATTTCGTAGACTGGTATGCATACTGTTCGTGAGGTTAAAGAAATGATACAATTTTGGTTTTTATGGCTTTTTATAGCAATGGTTGTTGTTTTAGTAGCATTCACGCTACGCAAAGAGAGAGAAGATTTACCGAGAAAAGACATCCTAAGGGCTGTTGAAACTAGTGCAGCGGGGATGGGGCTTGCTGAAAAATTATTTTTGTGGGCATTTTCGTGGCTAGATACAAGATTTAGACTTCAAGATTATTGGGGGATGAGTCGTGATGCTTACCATAGCATGCATAGGCAGATGCCTTTGACACATGCTGAAAAATATAAACTAAGAATAATTTGGTACTGGTACCCACTATATTGTTTAGGTGGAATATCGTTCCTCGCATTTGTAATATTAGTGATAACTGGAACTGTTCTGGGGCTGTATTACGTACCTGGAGGGGAGGGAGATCCCACTCCTGCATATTCATCTATGGAATTCATAATGACTCAGTTGCCATTTGGATATATCATTAGATCAATACACCACTGGGCTACACACTTTATGGTTGCATCCGTATTCTTACATATGTGTAGAGTTTATTTCACAGGAGCATATAGAAATCCGCGGGAATTAAACTGGCTGATTGGAGTAGCATTAATGTTTTTCACAATATTCTTTGGATATTCAGGTTACCTACTGCCGTGGGACAGTCTAGCATTTGGGGCCGCAACAATTGGAATAAACATGGCAACTTCAACACCACTAATAGGTGGCTGGTTGGCAAAGGCACTATTTGCAGGAACCTCATTATCAGGACAGACAGTCACGAGAATGTACTTTTTGCATGTGTTCATTCTTCCAGTAATAGTGACAACATTGATTATAGCTCATTTATTCATAGTTTGGGTTCAAGGAATTGCAGAGCCGCATTAGGAGAGATTGTAAATGGGATTAATAGAGAGATTTGGTAGGATTGCAGACGTATATGTCAGCGAGAGAGATGGCCTAGTCGAAGGTGACCAAGAAAGAAGAAGACCTCACATGGGGCATCCATTTTGGCCTTCAGAGGCTCTAAGAGACACTATTATTTTAGCAGCGATGATGGCGACATTAGCATTTTATTGTTGGTTAATTCCTCCACCCTTACATAGTGCAGCAGATCCTTTTGCTCAAGCAGGATTTGTATTTCCAGACTGGTATGTATTATTTTCTTATGGTTACCTAAGATGGGGGGAATATCTCCCTGCCTTCACTATACCTGCTGGGCCAATAGGGGCGTTTTTTGGATCTGAATATATATTTTGGAATGCTGCTTGGTGGGGTGCAGCAATAACAGGTATACCAGTCGGACTCCTAGCATTACCTCCATTCTTACCAGGAAGAGAAAAGAGAGGAGTGGAAGACCCTTGGTTTGCAACAGCAGGAGCAATATACTTAGCTCATATTTGGTTCATTTCAGTTTTCTCGATTAATATATTCCTGGAATTATATTCAAAAGATTTGTCGAATTATTGTTGGTCCGATTCTCATGGATACTTATTCTGCGGGAGACAACAACCGTGGACTGCAGAAATATTCAATGCAATACCTTGGATTTTAACGGGTATATTCATATTTGCAGTCATCTACTTTGGTGTCAGGAAATTTGGTTTAAATGCACTAGGGGCAAGAATGAAACCGCAGATTGGAAGACAAATAGCAGTTGGTTCCGTAGTGGCCGCTTTCCTAATATGTGCAATCACATGGCCTATTTATGAGTCAGGGTTCTGGGATTATGGAGGACTAGGAGCAATGGATGAAGTGAGCGAGTTAGACAAACTAAGATCTCAGCCGTCAGATACTCTAATCCATACAGAGGAAGGTAACGCTTGGGGTGAATGGGCTGATGAATGTTTACCTTATGAAGAATCTTCAGATTTATTGCTTTGGGATACTTTAACGCATGGTGAAGATTTTGAGGATTATTGTGTACTTCCCGCCACCCATTGGGTCAATTGGGGAATATATCAACCCACAAAAGAAGTAATTTTAGATTACTCTGGAGTAAATCAACATTCAGTTCCAGAAATAGGTAGAAATGCAGCTGCAGGGGATATGAGTTATACAGGAAATATAGAATCTGAAGAAATTAGTTATACTGAGACATCAGTATTCAATGTAGAAAATTTTGGTATAGATAAAGTTCCGGCAGATATTGGTTGTAATTTCAGAACTACAGTTAGAGATGCAGGGATACATTCACAAACCCTAACTGTTATAGATTCAAACAATGATATACTTTGGAGTACAGAAGGAGGAGTATGTTCCTCGACCACAATGTACCTAAATGCAGGAGATGCATATACACTACAGTTTACTACAATTAGCAATGGAGTAAATGAGTCAGTTACTATGATTACTGATTACTCGGCAGTAGTTTATCAACCACTTTTATTAAATGGGGATGGAACAGCTCTTCTAAGATCGAAAACATCATTAGAACCTACAGAATTAACTCAACTCATGATAGATAATCCCACTTATCATAAAAACCCGAAAAGTCTTGATGCGAAATTGATATATTCACTTTTCATACCTTGCTTAGGAGTAGGTGCAATAGTATTCATGCTTATGAGGAGCATGGCTAGAGGATATGAATGGGAAATGAATAAATGCTACGGATGCGATTTATGTGATGATGCATGCCCTGTAAGATTGTTTAATGCAGGAGATAAACTAAACATAATTTACAATTCATGGAATAATGAAGATGATGGAGTTCCACTTTACTCATGCCTAACGTGTACTGCTTGTACAAACGCTTGTCCACAGTTAGTAGACTATGACTCTTATGTGGATATTAGGCGCAGTCTAATTGTGGGTGGACCTCCAGCCACAGAAATACCACATACAGTACTACAAGCGGTTCTTGCTGCAGAAGCAGAAGAAGAAGCAGATGAAGCATTTATTTCGGTGGAGGAATATCCTATAGACTCAAATGTTGGGTACTACCCAGGTTGTGTGGACTATATCGACCAAGAGATGATATTCAGCCATGTAAATGAAGGAACAATGAATCTTGGAGATACGACTACTGCAGCCTTTACTTTGTTTGAAGACATGGGTTCAGAGGTCACATACTTAGGCAGAGACTTTTTGAAATGCTGTGGGCATGACCAAAAATGGCAAGGAATGAATGAAGTTTTTGAAAAGCTTAAGTCTTACAATCAGAAGAAACTCGGAGAATCTGGCATCGATACATTGGTTACATCATGTGCAGAATGCTTCAAAACATTTGCAATAGACTATGAATTAGAAGATATGAAAGTTATGCATACAACTGAATATCTAATTGAAAATGGATTTGATATGAATTTACAATCTGAAGAAGAGCTAACTGTCACATATCATGACCCATGTAGATTGGGGAGGCAGATGAACATCTATGAAGAACCAAGAGAACTAGTGCAAGCCGTTGAAGGTGTAAATTTAGTTGAAATGGAACATACAAAAGAAGATGGTTTGTGCTGTGGAGTATCAAGTATGATGTCATGTAATGAGAATAGTCGATCTTTAAGAATTCAAAGATTCGATGAAGTTAAGGCTACGGGAGCAGATATAATGCTCACGTCTTGCCCTAAATGTGTCACCCATTTCGAATGCTTGAAATTTGAAGGTGATCCAAAGCATGATTTTGAAATCCTAGATGTTGTGTCGTTCCTTGCAAGACAAGTGAATGCAAAAAATCAGTAAATTATGCGACAAATGCGTAATATGCAGAAAAGATTGCTAAAATAGCATTGATAGCGACCCCTAATACAGTAGTTTTAGCCATCCGTGGATTATCATACCCTAATGCAATTAACCAAAGAAAAAATCCTATCAAAATACCACATGGTAAAGAGATCCAAGCGCCTTTTAATGATAAAAATAAATACATACAAATCCATAAAGAACCGGGCAATAATAGACTTAACAAAACCATTGGATCTTTCCACCAAATTACAATGCCCCCCTCATCAAACATGCTTTAGCGGTGATGAAGGTTAGAAATGAATCTGACTATTAGAAACATAGTATTGAGTAGAATGATTCGTTCGCAAGCATAATGACGGACGCATCAGAGGTATCCGAACGTCGAAAAAAACAGCAAAGAAAGATACGCATTATGCTGAATACGATAAAGGCTGGTGAACTGGCATCGATAAAGGGGGGCGAGGAAACAGTAGCATGGGTGAAAGAAGAGCTCTGTATAGGTTGTGACCAATGCACAATTGTTTGTGACGATGATGCAATAGAGCTGTACAATAAACCATTAGCAAGCCCTATAATGAATATTGAGGTCAATAAAAAGGCAAGAATATTGAGAGACCCATGTACAGGATGCAAACTTTGTGTTTTAGCATGCCCTACTGACGCCATAATAATGATTGATAGGTGATGAAATGAAAGAGGATGAACCTATTAGATTTGGAGCCGAATTTGGGCCTAAAAGAACTGAGAATAGTACTGGAGTGTCTCTATCGACATTCAAAACCTTAGTTTGGGTTTCAAATCTTGGTGGACTCCTGCTTGTAGTCATAGGACTAGAATTAATGATGGTCCAATCTCAATTCTATATGGCATTATTCTGTATTGTAGGAGGTGTGGTGATAGCCTTATTCCCATCTAACTATGAAATAGTTGGCATGGAAGGTGTGGAAATTAATTCTAGTGAGGAAATTACAGATAAGGAATAAAATGTATTGGTAAATTAAAGGTTATTCCATTCACTAACATCATCAACTAAATCCATAACAGAACCTTTTCTAATTCCATTGTGATAATCAGTAAAATGCATTGCATGGAAGAGTCTAATCCCAATAGCCATATCTGGTTGATTGCGGAGAACTGGAGACAAACGCCCATAATCATCAGCCCATTCTAAGGCATGAGGCGTTAATTCAGAAATTAGTTCTTCAACTATATTTGGAGTAGTGGCTGTTCCAGCAGGAAGTTTAGGACGGTTGACAATATCTTTAGGCAAATTGGTTAATTCTGCTGCTTTTCTAAGTGCCATTTTCTCATTGATTTTACTAATTTTCCAGTTCAGAGGCAATTTATGAGACGCAGTTCGATGTTTTTTTGATAAGAAAGGGACGCGGGCCTCTACACCAAAAGCCATGCTATGCCTATCACCTAATCTAAGTTGAAAATTCGTTAATTGCCCCCTATCTAACTCGAATTGAAGTGAATCTCTAAGATTAGAAAAGTTTTCTTTGGCAGAAAAATTACTATTAATCCATGGTTGGCCAGCCCCTACGTTTTTTTCATCAATAGAAATATTACCAAATAAAGACAATCTTTCATCAATTATTCTTGCATGTTCGGATAATTGTTTATATCTTGAATAACCAGCATGTAATTCATCAGCACCTTGTCCACAAATACCAACTTTCACTTTTTGAGACATCTGTTCAAACAATGGTTGCCAAAACAAAACTGAAACATCTAGATCTTCGCCACTCCACACAAAATTAGGAAGAGTTTGCCAAAATTTCTCTTTATCTATTATCAAAGTGTTATGTTTTAATTCATTATTTTGGGCTACATTGATTGATGCAACCATATCAGGATTATCTTCATCACCTGCAACGGTCCAACATTCAGGTACGGATCTACCATTAGAATCTGCAACATCCTTAGCAAGTACTGCCAATAAGCTAGAATCTAAGCCACCTGAAAGTACGATTCCAATTGGAACGTCTGACATCATTCTATCTTCAACACTAGAATAAAGACTATCTAATAGATTTTTAGCACCGATTTCAGGATCCCAATATTTACCTGGAGAAATTGTATCTTGACTGTGCCTACATATTCCGGTAAGAATCGCTCTGCCTTCCACATCCAATGACCAAGTTTCTATTGTTCCTTGCGCTACTGACGTTACGCCAGAAAAAAGAGTGGTATAATCAAGAGAGTATTCGTATGCTAACCGGGCAGCAAGAGCATTGATATCTGGTTTAGAAACAAAATCAGGATGAGCAAAAAATGACTTGATTTCAGAGCCAAACAAAAGTGTTCCGTCTGGCAATAGGGTTCTAAAAAGAGGTTTGACACCCATTGAATCCCGGCTAAGTATTAATTCTCTAGACGATGGGTCCCATATTGCAAACCCCCAAATCCCATCTAATTTAGATACCCATGATCTATGCTTTTCTGCAAAATTTCCTTTTTTATCAGCATTCTTGGTGCGAAATAATTCACCAATTTTTTGACCTGTGTGAATGTAAGGTGGTTTTTCATTGTTAAACGCATATTTCCTGTGAAGAGCCAATATAGTTTCTGCATCACCAGAAGTTTTCCATGGATAATTCGATATTGACTTCTTTATTTTGTTATGATTATAGATTTCTCCATTTTGAACTAAAACACAACCATGATCAGATCCAATTGGTTGCCATGAACCGTCTATATCCACAATTGCTAGGCGGGATTGAGCCAGGCAAATGCTTCCATTACTCATATCTGCCTCAAAACTACCAAATCCATCCGGCCCCCTATGAGACAAGCGAGCAGCCATAGAGTTGGCAAGCGATGCATCACCATTACCGAGAATACCAGTAATACCGCACATAAGGCACCCTCTATGTGCTGTTATTTAAGGCAATGTTCGCAATATGATAACTAAAAATATACTACATATATCACTAAAGACACTAGGGACGCTATAACCCATACCATCACATAAGTATTCTGCGAAAGTGATGATTCAATGATTCCGTTTTGCTCTTCATCATCCGTGTTCATCATGCCTTCGACAAGTAATAAGACTGTAAACATGACGCTATAAGATTTCAAAGGAAAGGTTCAATGATTAATAAAATTGTTAATGGGAGGAGTACCATGGTAGCATTATCGTCAATCCATTTAACACTAGGCAATTCACCTAGAACAGTCAATGGTGCTAAAATTAATGAAGCAAGCACAGGAGTACCGAGAAGATAAGAACTACTAAACCAAATTGTATAAGATACGATTAAGCCACCGATTATCGCTGCTTTAATGCCTCTTTTCGAACGTTTTATTTCGCCCATGATTGGATCAACAAAAGTCAAACCCCAAATTAGAGGGGCGGCATAAATACCAGATTTCATTCCTTCGGAAGTATTTGATTCTGGAGACAATAATAATGCAAGGCAAACAGCGAATGCACCCCAAGCCAGAGCAGAAATCTGCTTAGCTTCATATTCCCGCTGGCCAACAATAATTATACCAAAATACAACCTTACCATTTCAATAAATACTAAAATTAAACAAGCTAATGTTACAAATTGAGTGGGAGTTAATGAAAAAATGTTAGAAATTTGCTCCCCTATTGTAAAATACAATATTGGAATGATTGCCATGATAACATGAGTGAACCTACGGAAAAAATGACCACCTAAACCACCTACTGAATGCTTAGCATGATCTATATCTAATGGTATTTCGTTTTCAGTCATTTATTCGCCTCCATTGAAATCAATTATTCAGAGTCTCTCCAACGCTTCATCAAGATTTATATTTCCAGATTCTAAATCTAATAATACCTCATTAAGTAAAGGATTAGAGAGTAATAAAAAGTCCCATGCTGAAAGCAACCTTTCTTTGATGCGCAAAGAGGTTCTTTCATTATTTACCTTTAACATCTCAATCTCATCTATTAACTCGGATATACCGTCATTATTCAATGCAGAAGTCATAAGTACTAATTTATTACTGTCATTACTAGAATAATTAAGCGAGTTTGCGATGGAATTCAAAGTATTCAGAGCATTTGGTAAATCAGATTTGTTAACTACAATTAAATCTGCTAACTCCATAATCCCAGCTTTCTCGGCCTGGATAATATCTCCTCGATCAGGTCCATCTACTAACATCACCCTATCAGCGAATGCAACGATTCGAATTTCAGATTGGCCACTCCCTACTGTTTCGATTATTATCCTAGACCAGCCACATAATCCAAGTAAATTAGTCATATTATCTAAAAATGGAATCAAACCACCAGGATGGTTTCTAGTTGCTAAACTACGAACAAATACTGATTCACTCGAATCGGCTGATGACATTCGCATTCTATCTGCAAGTAACGCCCCACCACTTCTTGGAGAGGATGGGTCAACTGCTAATACTGCAACCTTTTCACCTCGACTTACCCACTCTTCAATCATTACACCAATCAAGGTAGATTTACCAACTCCAGGTGGACCAGTGACGCCTAATACCCAAGGACTGGATGACTCAATTGGCAACTTAACTCCGGATTCAAGTGAGGAAAGGAGTCTAGCTAATTCCCTCCTATTACCTTCTCTGGCCGAGTTTATGCTTTGTTGTATATTCAACTCCATCTCCACCCTGTATCATGCCCTACTCCTACTTCTAAGCCATTTTTCTTACGTTCAGATACAGATTCTAAAAATTCAATTATTGAACTTGTTGAAGTGCCAGGACCAAAAATAGCTCTTACTCCTAAAGAATGTAGATTTTCCCTATCCGACTCCGGAATTATACCACCTGCAAAAACAATAATATCGCCCATATCATTCTCAATTAATTCTTCACAAACTTTAGGAATAAGCACATTATGGGCACCCGACAATGTTGAAAGACCGACGGCAACTGCATCTTCATCCATTACTACACGTACTATTTCAGAAGGTTTACGCCTTAATCCGGTGTAAATTACCTCATGTCCAGCATCACGTAATGCGCGTGCAATAACCTTAGCACCACGGTCATGACCATCAAGACCCGGCTTCGCAATGACAATACGCATACTCATAGCAAAGTTATCCGAGCGGTCAAACGATTTCAAACAACCGATTTACTGAACTTCGGGAGTTGCCCCATGGGGAATGCTAATTGGGTGACTCTCTCCAATCCTATATTATCACATGTCAGGCGTAAAGGAACGTATCGACGACCTTCGTCGAAGAAAAGCCCAATCAGAGGCAGGAGGGGGGCAAAATAGAATTGCGGCACAGCATTCAAAAGGCAAGTTGACAGCTAGGGAAAGAATTGAACTGTTACTAGATGAAAATTCATTTATGGAAGTGGATTCACTTGTTGAACATAGATGTAGAGATTTTGAAATGGATAAAAATGTGATACCAGGAGATGGAGTAGTTTGTGGGCATGGTACTATCAATGGGAAAGTCGTCTATTGTTTTGCACAAGATTTTACGGTTTATGGTGGTTCTTTAGGCGAAATGCATGGCTTGAAAATATGTAAGATATTAGATATGGCATTGAAAACAGGGGCACCCGTTATAGGATTAAATGATAGCGGTGGTGCTAGGATACAAGAAGGAGTTGCAAGCTTAGGATCTTATGCAGAGATATTTTTCAGAAATGTCAGAGCTAGTGGAGTTATCCCCCAAATTTCAGTTATTATGGGCCCGTGTGCAGGAGGCGCAGTTTATTCTCCAGCAATTACAGACTTCGTGATTATGGTAGATAAAACATCCCATATGTTCATTACTGGTCCTGAAGTAATTAAAACTGTAACAAATGAAGAAGTATCCTTTGAAGATTTAGGAGGGGCATCAACACATGCTACGAAATCAGGAGTCACGCATTTTACTGCTGAAAATGATGAAGACGCCCTAGATCTTGTAAGAGAACTGGTGCAATTGTTACCTTCAAACAATCTAGAAAAACCCCCGGTAGTGCCTACAAATGACCCAATGTCAAGAATATGTGATGAGTTAGATGATGTAGTACCCGAAAAACCATCACAACCATATGATATGCTAACTGTAATCGAATCAATAGTTGATGATGGTGCTTTCCTAGAGGTGCAAGCCGACTATGCACAAAATATCATAGTAGGATATTCGAGATTAGGTGGCCATACTGTTGGAGTTGTAGCTAATCAACCTAAAATATTAGCTGGATGCTTAGATATAGACGCATCTGTAAAAGCAGCAAGATTTGTGAGATTTTGTGATGCATTTAACATTCCAATAATTACTTTAGTAGATGTTCCTGGATTTTTACCAGGAGCAAATCAAGAATGGGGTGGGATAATACGCCACGGTGCAAAATTGCTCTATGCATATGCCGAAGCAACAGTCCCCAAAATTACTGTAATTACAAGAAAAGCATATGGCGGCGCATATGATGTTATGTCTTCAAAGCACATAAGAGGAGATTACAACATAGCTTGGCCTAGCGCCCAACTAGCTGTAATGGGAGCAGATGGAGCAGTACAAATAATCCATAAAAGGAGGATAAACAGCGCAGGAAATCCTGAACAGGAAAGAGAAAGACTTGTGGAAGATTACAAGGAAACTTTCGCTAACCCGTACCAAGCAGCTGCATTAGGGTATCTAGATGATGTTATCCAACCAAAAGATACAAGGAAAGTTTTGACCAAGGCATTGGGTGCTCTTTTGGAGAAAGAAGAAAGTCGTCCTGCAAGAAAACATGGAAATATCCCCCTATGAGGAATTTTAATGGCGAAAAAAAAGAATAGAGAAGAATTTCTTAGAAGAGTCGCTATTGCAGCGGTGATTTTACATTCCTCTAACGGTGAATACCTGAAATCATCAAACCATAGAACTAGGGGTAAAGCATGGGCAATAGATCATAGAAGGACATTAATAGGTAGGAGAAACTTGTTTAGATCTAAATCTAAGAGAAGCACATCGAGGTGATTTATTGTCAGAAAAAAGAAAAGTCATAGTAGATGGAGAAGAATTTGAAGTAGATATCGAAAAAAAAGGTGATTTTTGGGTTGTAGAAATTGAAGGCATGAAATTTTCAATAAAAATGGACGAAATATCTTCGAAAGATTCGCCCGGAAAACGAAAAAAACGAGGAGGAAAAAGAAAACTTTCTGGGAAAATATCCTCCTCAATTCCTGGTAAAATAGTTTCATTGAATGTGAAAATTGATGATTTAGTGGAACAAGGACAAGTAGTACTGATATTAGAGGCGATGAAAATGCAAAATGAAATCCAAGCCCCACTATCTGGAAAAATTATAGAAATAAATTGTGAATCAGGCGATAGTATCGAGGCAAACATGCCTCTAATTGTAATAGAACCGGAAAATATCGGCAAAGATTAGAGAAGTTCAATTAATACATACTTAGGCGGGCATACATGAGTAGTTGCGATTATGAAGATTGTTCCGATACTGGAATAAATATTAGTCGTTTATCACCAGAAGGTTTTCTGGTCTCAACGGGGAATAAAGCGTACTCATTTAGAGAGGCTTACAAGAGATTTCATTATTGTGAATTACATCATGAACTATTGATGAATAATGTATGGAATAGGGTCAGGAAGACTGAAAATAAAGATGATGATCATGTTGCCCCTACGGCGATATAATCAAATTAATCCTAGAGCATCTTCTATGCGATTTAGTTCTGGACCAGTGGAACCTGAACCAACCAACGCTTGAGTATCTGAAGTGACACAACCTGCTCCAACATATGGTGAACCAAAACAGACTGTACCAACCATTACGGGAGCATTCATGGTTGCTTCAATTTCCTTAACTTCATAAGATGTAATATCTGGATGCGATAAAATACCCTTATTGTTAGCCACTAGTAGTGAACCTACTGTATCTTGACCTGCAACTCTAACTCTAGCTGTTTTAACACCAAGTACTTCACCAATTAGTTCCACGCCTGGTTGAGGTATAGACTTACTAACAACTGCGCCATAATCATTACATTCAACCAAATTACCTGCAGCGTTAACTCCACTCTCTAAAATTACAATTTCTCCAAAACTAGAGAGAATATCAAGATCTTCTTCTGTAGCTATATCCGCTACTGCGATTCCTTTGCTGTTACCACAAACAAGACTACCGAGTAAAGCAGATCCTCCAATTAATAGTGGATTCATTTCAATATCAAATATTTGTTGAATTTCCTCAACTGCAGGTTTATCAAGAGATGTTGGGTAAAATAAATTGTCACCAACTATGCTAAGGTATACACCAACTTGAGAATGCCCTAGGATATCTCCTGTTGATATTGTCATACTATTTACCTCACTTGTTTCATGGCTACGCCCATGGTTGTTATAATTTGTGCGGGGAGGAAAGAGAGTGTGGCACAACGACAGACGTTCCCGTGGGCTTTCGCACCACAGTACAAGAAATGACGCAGAAGGGCTTGACTTCCGGGTTCGAGATGGGACCGGGTAGTACCCCTTCGCTATGGCCGTGCACAACTCTCTTTCGAATTTGATGAATTGATATGACTGTTGGACAGAGGCCCACAATAGAGCCCTGTATTAATTTAATTTAAAAATTTAAAAATTGGTGTGTAGAAATTGATGAATGCTCGGGGGGTTAGTGCAGCTGGGCTGAATACCTCGGGCGAACCCTCGGTACTTACACCCGCTGTCTATCAAACTCATCTTCTATGAGTCCCCTGAGATGCCTCGTCTTTCGGATGACTTCGAGCTTAGATGCTTTCAGCTCTTATCCACTGGAGCGTGGCTACCCAGCATTGCCCTGTCGGACAACTGGTAAACTAGTGGCTCCGAGTCCTCGTTCCTCTCGTACTAAAGGACCCTTCCGATCAGGCATCTGATACGCCTCAACCACAAAGCAACAAACCTGTCTCACGACGGTCTAAACCCATCTCACGATCCCCTTTAATGGGCGAACAACCCCACCCTTCCCAGCTGCTGCACCAGGAGGTTGGGAAGAGACGACA
>Ga0302132_10000970_pt1 | contig 16373 bp, 17 predicted proteins | sample CB9_321_MG_FD_203113 | JGI IMG/M metagenome (GOLD analysis project Ga0302132, IMG submission 203113) | Marine microbial communities from Western Arctic Ocean, Canada - CB9_32.1 | ecosystem: Environmental > Aquatic > Marine > Oceanic | place: Canada: Western Arctic Ocean | collected 2017-09-19
CCTCTTCACCCGGGGTAAGGTATACTGGTTGCGGCCGTCGTCGCGCTAGTTCTGCCCTGCGTCGGCGCATTGCTTCATTTAGAGGGTGCCTTGTACTCTTCTGATTGCGCGCATAATTATACGCAAGCATTGCAGCAGGTACACCTGAAGCCAGCGCTAAAGTAGCTAAAACCCCGCCGTACTTACCTGCGACATTTTTTGCCGTTTGGCGCACATCCGACGGTATTAACTTCTCTGCCTGATCACCAACAAAGCCCGTGATGCCGCTAAAAGCCTCACCAATAGAAGGCCAGTCATAGCTAAATCTACCTGCTTCTTTATCAAATTCATCGTACAAAGCATCCAAAGAAGAAGGCAGCGATGCATCCGCAGACGCTGCTTTGCTATCAATAAATTGATCTGCGATAGAATCTTCGTACTCGTCTTTCGCATCCTCCACAGCTTCTTCGCGGATTCGCTTTCTTCGTTGCTTAGCAATGTAATCGCCCAAAGCGTTTGCGCTCCAAAATCCGCCCACGCCAGCTGCAAGCATAGCAGGAACCGTCACGGTGTGCTGGCCTGCTTCAGCCCCGAGCCAACCGGCTGGCTCGCCCTTGCCGCGGGCTGCTTTAGCCAAACCTACTTCACCTACAGCATCCTCTTCCTCTTCTTCCGGCTTACGCCGCACAGAACTACGTTGCGGTATTCTCAATTCCATCCCACCCATAGTACTATTCTCAGGATTCGCGAGGTGGTCTACACTCGGGCGCTTCATCGCGCGGACTAACGCGGCAACCCCGCCAAGCGCCACACCACCGCCGCCGGCTAGCAATATACGAGATAAGTTCTGGTTATATCTGATATGGTCCGCGGTTACTCCAGGCCCGGTTTCAGGGTAAAAAATACTGGCTGCTTTGCGCATATCCTGTGCATGCTTAACCAGCTCCGGAGCGATATTAATATAGAAGCGATCGTTTGCAACAGATCCTTGCTTCTGCCCAGCCGCATCCCTGGCAGCCTCGTTGTATGCCTTCTGCACACGGTAACCCGACATCCCAGGCATACCGGTCGTCTTTGCGCCTTCGTATGCATTCAAACCACCCATCGGCGTATCAGCGTATGTTTTCGGAGGAGTTCCAAAACCGTAGTTTGCCGCGGGTGCGGGTGCAGGCTTAGGGGAACCGCCGACTGCTGCAGCTAGATTACCAAGCCCACCGCGCATCCAAGCAGGCCAAGCAGCCTGTTTACGCGTATACTGCGCATACTTAACCAAGTCCGGAGTAACGTCGATATAGAAACGTCGAGCCGTTGAAGCTTCCTTTTCTAAGGAAGCCTTCCACTCTTCATGAGTCTGATCAGGATGTACTACATGGCAATCATGTCGCGGAGTCTGATCAGCAGGCTGTTCGGACTTACCGTACTTGGCCATTACTGAGTCCTCTATCTGTGACCCAACACCGATCGGCTCTGCCTTATTTCCGTCTTCATCTACAAAGTCAGCATGCTCCCGTTCGGTGCCATGCTCATCAATATCTTCCCACCGCCAGTTTTGACGATAAATTTTCTTACCTTCAGGTGTAGTAGCGAATAGTTCTCTGTCCGCTGGGTGCTTCTCTTCAGGGGTGCCGTCATTGATCGTACCGTCGCCATCGCCATCTCTCTTTCCCCTTCTTGGTGCTGCTAAATCGTCTAGCACATCCAGGCCAAGCTGTTCTTGCTCCGTACGTTCCTTCGGCGCCTTGGACTTTAACTGCTCACGTTGCTTCTTAGCGGCTCGCTGCTGATTGAGGTGCGTAACAAGACCGCCTAGAAATGTCCCGCCCGCCGTGGAACCAACTACAGCGCCCTGTGACGGCTTCGCATCAAGCAAATACGGTAACCCAACGCCCGCTAAGCCGCCCACTGCCATGGGCCATGCCGATGAAAGAGCCTGCGAGAACGGTGATGCCTGCTTCTCTTCAGGGGTGCCGTCATTGATCGTACCGTCGCCATCGCCATCTCTCTTTTCTTCCTCCGAGCCAAACAATGATTGGCCAAGCTGATAACCGCCATAACCGCCGCCCGCACCACCTGCCAGGGTTCCGACGCCCGGCCCGGCGAAGGCAGCAAGTTCTCCACCCGCCGCCTGGGCAGGAATACCACCAACAACTGAGCCCACATCAGCCCCAAGATTCAAGCCAGCTCCAGTCAAAGCTCCAACACCAGCTCCGCGAGCGATACTCTTACCGCGAACAGCATTTAACAAAGCGCCGATACCTGCACCAGCTGCAGGTACCGCAAGACGAGCGCCGGAAGCAAGGAGGTTCCTTTTATTCAGGTCACCCCAGAAGGTACCGCTGCTGGGGTAAAGCTTCTCGCGGAGTGCTCGCATATCAGCGAGGTCACTTATCGAGTCGGATTGTTTGTGTAGAGGTGTCAGCATTAGTAGCTCCGCGATAATTGGGTGATTTGCCTCGGGGAAGTTCCCCGTATATTTGATTCCATTCTAAATATACCCGCCAGTTCGCACGCTCCTCGTCAAAGAGGCGCTCGATATGCACTGACTGATACCATCCATTTGTAATCCGATCACGTATCTGTGTGTATTCGCGTAACTCATCTTCTTTCCACAGCTCGAATACCTTGCAATGGAAATCAAACGCTAACGGTATTTCTTCTGTTTCTTCTGTTGTAAGTGTTGGAACCTGGTTACCTCTAAAAGGAAACCCTCCTGCTGTTCCCGGCCAATGTAATTGACCCCCGTGTTCACTATCATTACCACCACGTTCGCCAAAATACTTTAATATCGCCATCTATCTCTCTCTCTACATTATTCTAGGGTATCTGGTTTCTTTTGCCTTGGCTTCTTCTCGTTCACGTTTACGGCGAAGCATTGCGGTGCGTCGACGTGCTGCTGCTGCTTCTCTGCGCAACATCTGTATCTTCTCGGCAGCTTGTATATCTTTCACCTCTTCTGGTGTAGTGAGTTCCCGGACATCAGGGGTGAAGCTGTTAGCAAGACTTCCGCCCATATAACCTAATCCAGCACCCGCCGCACCACCAGTAACTGCTGTCGTGAGTGGGATCGTTAGGCCTACGTTTTTGACGAGGCCGGCACCTAAGCCGTATAGATTTTTCGCACCACCAGAGATGGCGTTAATTAGGCTCGATGCCGCTGATCCGATACCTGCGGATTTGTTCCATTCTAGGTCTACCGAGATACCGTCTTCTTCCATGTTACGGGAAGTTGTGATGCATAAAACTTGTGCTGCTTTAACCCGCTCAAGTATAGCTTCCTCGGCTAGGCCTTCTTCCTCGCAGCGTACTAGAAAGGCTGTCTTGAAAGCTTCGTTAGGTGTAAGTGGCATCCGTGCCCCCTTAAGGAATAATTATATTTTTGTTTGCGGTATTAGGCATAAGGAATGAACGCGTACGTTTCATCTCATGCTTCTGTATGTACTCAACAACTTTCGGGTCCATCGGGTCGCCTTGTGCCTTTGCACGCTTTGCGCAATCAAGCATAGCTTCCACTAATGACACCATAGCATCCCGCTCTTGGATGGCTGTGTTCTTCTTCCACTGATTGCCGGACTTCTCTGCAATATCTCGCAACCTGCTCGCATCTGCATGAAAAGAAGCTGCGCGCTCTATCCAATCCAGTCTATTGCATGTAGTAAAGGATCCATCGTCTTTATCTTCAATATAGATAAAACCATTCTCTGGCCAAAAAATTAAACTTAGATACTCATAACGCCCAGCTGTTTCGCGTGGTTTCTCTGGGAATAATGCTCTATCAACCATAAATACAAATCCTATTTAAATAAATACCTACAACCAGCATAACTAAATTAAATACCACAAACCACAGTATAACGTGTAAAGGGTTATCTAGGGAAACGTTACTGGGTATCTATCTGCTATTGAAAGCCATTTCGAACTCGTTGTTCCTAGTGGTGTAGCTTTCGGTAGAACCAACTAACATAGGGGCCGTCCTGCGTAGATGCTGTTACATTATCTTCTCCTAGTAACTCATCCACCGCACGTTTAACGCCAAAATCATTATTAACCTCTATCCTATCCACGTAATCGTGTCCCGCCAGAAGCCCGCCAAGCCTGACTTTAGGGAGCCACGCCTGCACATCTTCTAAGACGTGTTCGTATGCGTGACGCGCATCGATGTATACGAAGTCTAATGAATTGTCCGCAAACTTCTGCGCTTCCTCCACAGAATACCCTCGTACTATCTCGCTACGTTCACCGAAGTGCGCTAATCGCTCCTTCGTAAACCCGTACCGCTCCTCGTGTGCTGTGTCAGAAACATTGGCAATATCTCTATAGTCCGTTTGTCTCTGTGCCGCCCATGGGTCTATCGAATAAAGTTTACGCCCTGGCCAGTTTGCTAAGATATGCTCGGAAAAGATTCCGGATTGCACGCCTACCTCTACGCCTTCGCCGGTAAGCCCTGCAAAGTGTAGCGCCGTGGGTAGCTGATCACGGCTCTGCAACTTAAATCTTGTCATCTCTAGATGGTCGTGGATACCGTTTTCAATCTTTTGAGGTGCGTTACCTGTGAAGTGCACTATAAAATGCCCTGGCACCATCTTACCCGCCTCTGGAGTTTTGGCGACCATCGGGGGGTAACTGTTAAAAAGCTGCTGCGGCGCTACCCAGATATGTTTGCCACGTTCCTCGGGGCTAGCTGCCTCCATGATACGTATGATAGCCGCTTGCTCCCACCACTGATGGTTAATCAAGTCAGTACATGCGTACGCGCGCTCAAGGAATGCCCTATTCCATGGGGTATTACGTACCAGTAGGGATCCTGTGCAAATGCCTGAGCTAGCATCTGCTGACACGATAAAGTCACGGGCGTCCGGTGCGCCTATGATGGACTCAAGTGTGTGGTCCATGTTCATGATGAAACTATCTGCATCATGCCAAAAAACCCATTCAAACCCTTCATCAAAACAGCGCTGAATAGCGCGAATAGTAGACCACGCAGCAGGGCGTGTCTTGTCTAAGGTCTTGTGAAACGGGCGATAGCCGTACCCTCGGAGTGTGCAATAGTCTTGCTTGTTCCGAAGGGTGTCCGGGCCTATCTCATGATACAGCCCTTCCCGTCCGCGCCCTTTCCCCGCCTCCAACACTGTCGTAACCGCAATACTACTCTTCGGCATCTCCGTCTTCCTCTATCTCTATGTCGATAACAGCATCGTCTGATTCTTCTTGTGGTTGCTTATCTGCAATAAACTTACGGATAATGTTAACCACAACACTCCACCCGGCGACTATAAGCGGTGTAGCTTCGCCGAAGCTTGCGCCTGATATCCATTCAGTGATGTACGTAATAATGGCTCCGGCAATCGCAATTGCCAAACCCACTCCAAGTTTCTTGTAGTCATTCCCGTTAAGCGAAAGACTACTACTATTAGATTCTGCCATCATAGGCCTCCTTAATTAAAATATTGCTCTGGCGGCTGCGCCAAGCAAACCACCCCACAGGCCAATTTGTTGGAGCTTCTTTTGCCCTTTAGAATTAAGACCTGCTAAACCACCTGCTACTTTACCAGCTATTAGACCAGAAAGGGCGCCAGATCCGGCACCCCAGGCAATTTTTGCTACGTCCATGGGAGATACCCAGTTAGACTTCCTTGACATCGCTGCTGCGCTTACCATCCCCGCCATAGCCCCGGCAGCTGCTGGTGGTGTGTAGAGGGGTGCGTATCGTGAACCGTAGGGATCTTTCGTGCCAAATGGATTGGCTCCTTGTATGGCGTGACTGATAACGGGATTACCTACAGCGTCTAACGGCGGGCGCAGCTCGCCTAAGCTGCTATGTATCTGCCCCACAAATTGAGATGAGTTGATTGTGGGCCTAAACATAGATCCCGCACCGCCAATAGAGAAGGCCATCTTAGTAAAAAACTGATCCTCCGCTTCTTGGTCTGCTGCGGATGCGCTTTTGTTGTGTGGGCCCCTGTTGTACTTACCCCAGTAACTACCACCGCGGTTATCTTGTACACCTGCGGCAGCCCACAAAGGAATACCTCCGCCTAATGCCGCCCCAGCTATCGCGCCTCCCGGAGCCCACCAATCTTTTTCGCTGTCGTCGAAGTATTGGGGGAATAACGTACTAAGCGGTTTGCGTACAAGCCACTCCATACCCTTACCGAGACCGTACCCTGCTAATCCGCCTAATGCTGCACCCGTGAGCGTGCCTGTAGCTGTGTTGTGTCCGCCTATTAGAGAGCCTGGTACTTTCCATATATCCTGCCCTACGTTCATGATGTCTTTAACTGTTGCCGCATCCTTCTCCATCCACGACGTCTTAAGCTTTGCGCCAGTCTTCAGGTAAACCCAGCCTTCTTGTTTCTTAGGAGCCGTGTCCGCAACATGTACACTCTTTACAGCGCTTAGTCGTGCTAGCTTCTCCCATTTGTTGGCATCAAAGTTTTTGTTATCCCTAACAACCCATAACTCACCCCGTAAAGGAGCCAATAGCATATGCCCAGCCTCCTTAGGGAATCCGGATGTAGCCTTAATAACTAACGTAGCGACTTCCTCGCCTGCTTCAACATACGTAGCTACCTTCGTAGGAACTTGTTTCCAATGATATCGATCCACAGCTATATTTAGCGCATTAGACTTATTTTCCATTGTTCATCCTATGAGTTAGCGGGAGCGGGCGCATCCGGAACTGTGTACTGCATGCCTGTGGGTTTATACGTCCAAGTAGATTCACTGCCTGTACTAGAGCTTAACTCAAACGCTTCCGGATTACGACCGATAACATCGTAGAACCATCCTGAACGACCGTCCCAACTTGCGCCTGGTGCTTGTACTTGCGGGGTAGGTGTCGTGTGGGCTGTTTGCTTGCCCCACGGGGAATCTACCGTCGTAGGTTGTTGACTTTGAGAAGCAGCGGCCTGTGTACTGTTTCGAGCGGATATAGCATTACGCTTAGCGATAGCTGCTTGTATCGTTCGTAATGATCGAGCGTGTCGGGTTGTTTCCTCCCTGCGCGCTAATGGGCGTTTCAATACGCTCTCAACAGTAGAGCCAATGTCGCCTTTCCATAGCGGGCCTTCGCTTGGTCGTGTAACAAGCGCGCTGGGTAGTTCGTCCACATACTCACCTACGCTACTGAAGTTCTGCGCATACGGTTCCACAGGTGTATTAGCTGTGAGCATGCGGAGAGTCTTATTACCTGTAGGTGGTAATGGTATTCCTGCCTTCTTACCGAAGCTTTCAATTATTTCAGCTTGCGACTGTGGCGTGTATCCAAAAGACTCAAGGTTCTTAATGGTACTCCTAGCCTCTCTGTAATGAGATGGAAACTCTACAAGCCGTCGCCGTCGTCCGGCTTGATCGCCTCGATTGTCTCGCCTGTGCCCCCGCCATGCACTTCTTAAAGCACCTGTGTTCAATCGAATCTTGTCCATGTCCCCCGGTAATTCGACGTTGGTCAGGGTCCCGGCCAGCACAACATCCTTATCCTTGTTGTTATTGTCTTCGATAAACTGATCAAGCCCCTGCTGCTTTTTAGTCTTCCACTTCAAACGATTCTCATCTGACCAATCCTTACCCAGCTGGTGCCTCTCGCCCCATGTCCAGGGGGTCTCTCCCTCTTCCTTCAATGCGTTGTTGGCCAGATAATCTAAGTCATCCAAATCCATCAACGCAAGCTCAGGATACTTCTCTCGAATCTCCTCCAAGACAGTGGTTTTACCGGAACCACTCGGTCCGCCTATATGCGTAACCTTGGCCTGCTTACTTAAAAACATCTTATTGAGGGCCGCTCGCATGTCATCGTTAAATGTGTAATGTTCTGGCCCTGGTTGTGGTCGCTGGTCGACTGGGATGTCTGCAATGTTCGTATGGCCCAACTCCTTAAACAACTTCTGGTATCGCGCAGCTTGCACCCGGCGTGTGTCGGCTGGTTCGTAGTCATCCAAAGCTAATGTTTGCACGTTCTCCGGTGCGTAATCCAAACGACTTACGCCTCGGGAATGTCCGATCCAGTATTTACCACCAGGCGGGGATGTGTACGCGAGCCCCGGATCAAATTCCGCAGTCAGCCCTCGTGCTTCCACATTCTTTTTAATAGCATCGTAGAACGCTTCATACTCAGCGGCGTGCCCTGTATCTACGTCAGGGTTACCACGGATAATGTAAACGTCCGCAGGCGGCATTACCGGAGAAGTGGAGGCTTGTTTTTGCGGCGCTGGGGTTCCGATCTCCCGTAACTTAGCTAGGAACTCGTTGTTAAGCTTTTGCTTACGGCCTGCCAAATTCTGTACGTGCTTATCTGCCGTGTCTCGTGACTGCGCGGAAAGCATGCTAAGAACAGATCGGCGCTTCTTAGGCAGCTGGGAGATATACCGCTGAACACGAACTTTACGTTCTTCTTCCGGTAAATGGTCATGGCTGTCATATCGAATGCCCCGGCCTACTGCCTGCTCCAGTCGTGCCTCGTTCCAATGAGGATCCAGCAACTGGATAAGCTTAGTGCCTGACAAAGATATACCTTCGCTGGCTGCGGGCCCAAGTAGTAATGCTCTAAGCTCCCCAGCGTTATACTTATTCACTAGGTCTGCGCGCTGTTTATCTGTAAGTCCGCCATGAAATACTCCGTGCGGTATATTCTTTTCGGCTAACGCTGCGGCATAGGGCTTCAAGCCTGCTTCGATAAAGTTAGAGAATACTATTGTCCGACTATTGGGATCCTTCTCTATCTCAGATTCCATCTCTTCCATCGCACGCTGAAGTTTAGGTGTTTGAGACAACCCGACAGTTTCCTTGTCTTCGTCGGATAACCAAGGGTGGGTAGATAGCGCTACCTGTCGTGGTCCGTTGAGGAACGCCATAAGGTTCTTATTCTCTGACTTACTCATCGGGAAGTTGCTATCTAGCTTACGACGTACGGATTTAGGTAAGCCTTGATAAAACCTTTGATTAGCTGCTACCTGTTCCGGACCCATATCCACGAGGATGTCTTCATCTATGCGTTCTACTGCTGGGGCATCCGGTTGGTGGTAATCTACCTTGCCCTTCAACTGCTTCTCTAATTCGCGTTGGTTCTTAAGTCTGTACTCTACGCCAGGCTTCATACCTTGCAAGGATTGCCAGAATGACGGCTTGGTACGTCTGGTACCTAAGAACTGCTTATCAAACTCTCCAGGAGTCATGTCTTGGCGTGTGAGTATCTCCATAAGCGGAGCCATGTCGTTAGGTGCGTTAACGATGGGTGATCCTGAGAGTAGGTACACTTGCTGCGCTTTAGCTGCCAACTCTTTAGCATTGCGGGCGCGCTTAGACTTAGCATTGCGCAACCTATGCGCTTCGTCGAATATAACCGTGGAGGAGTGCTCTGGTGGCTTATCTGTAGCGAGAGCTGTATAGCTCTTTACATCCGGGGTGAGCTTTCTGTCCGTAAACTTATCAAGCTCCTTACCGAAGTTAGGTCGTAAGGCTGCGGGAACTACAACACCGTAGGGTTTTCTTAACTCTTCTGCGGCTGCTATAGCGGATAACGTCTTACCACTACCTAACGTGTGGTACAGCAATTTACGTGTGTCAACACCCGCGTCCTCAAGAACACGCTGTTGATGCGGTTGTAGTTGTACGTCCGCCTTAACAGCTGCCTGCTTCGTACCTGCTGCAAGCATAGCGTCTTGTGTCGGCCTCTTCTGTAGCCCGCTAGGTGCTTCGCTCCTCGGCATATGGATCCGGAAGCCTGTAGGAATATGCGTAACCCCGTAGATATTGCCCTCCTCGGAATCGATCATGAAATCACCAGGGCTCTGCTTAATGAGCTTACGGAGGATAGCATGCTTAGCAGGGTAGTTCCTGCGATCGGATTCTTTTTTAGCTGCCAGCAAAGCATCAAGCGGCCTATCCTGCTTACTTAAAAGGGAAGCCAAGTCCGACTTATTCAATACATAAGCCGGATACTTCTTCTTCTTGTCCTGTCGTGCTTGCCACAAACGATGAACCCCGTCAGCTACCCACCTACCGTCAGGGTAATCAACAACCACACCCGGTAATGTACCCGCAGCCTCAGCGCGGGTTACAAAGTCAGGATGGCCCGGGAGCTCTTCGCCCTCCTCTTCCGGCGAAGGTTCCAGATTATGTAGCAGGTCGTCTATCTTTAGATTTTGCGGCTTACCTTTGGCTTTTGCCAATTCATACAGGGCAGCAACGTTATACGACCCGTCACTATCCGTGAACGTCTGGTCTTCCAAACGATATTCAGCCCGCTTAAGCAGCCCAGAAAGATCGGAGATAATGTCACGCTCTATACTCATATTCGCATCCGTGCTGAACTAATAAGTAAACTACTCAATAGTACCACTATAACGATTTTGAGCGTACAACTCACGCAGGTTTATTCTACGTAGTCCATGATAAACGGAGATACGCGGTTATCGTCCTTTTCCGTCACGTTCCAGTTTTCCCACACTAGCGGCTGCTCTCTCTTCTCAACGACTAACAGGTTAGACTCGTTGTAGTTTATATGGATAGTTTTTATGTGCTCGAAGAATGGTCCCAAAGCCTCTAGTGCTTCCGCCACATCTTCACCGCGGCGCGCGTCATGTATCACAATGGTACGAGCACAATGGAAGAAGTTAGTAATCCACCCGTTACGACTATCGGGTGTCCCGTCTATCCAGAGTACGTCACACTTAGGTAGGTAGTGTTGTACCCCGCTGCCTATGTTCGTAGCGGGATGGCAAGTCTTATCGGGTATCTGGTATAGCCGATCACGTGTAACATCACACCAGTACTCGCTCTCATCAAACGTACTAAGACTGCGTGCACATCGGGCTAATATCAAAGTACTACCGCCCATTCCGTACTCTATTACATCCTTACCCGTGCACAGTTGGCAGAGGACCACCACGTCTGCGCGACTAAGGTCTCCCTGTATCTTCACCGTTTGAGGATCCATAGCTTACCAGTTTATCCACCGGGGTTCGAAAGTATTTAGGTCGCCTGGGGTGCTAAACATCGGGCGGTAGTACGTACAATCCGCGCCGTAGTAATGTGTTACCTGGCTATGTCGTGTCGAGTCTTCTTTGAGTATAGGCATGCCACCGTGTAATAAGTTAGAAGCCCATATAATTGCTTGCCCTTGCCTACATGTAAACATCTGTGAAGGCATATTCTCTCGCTCTACCACTTTAGCCATGTAGTCTGTGTACGCAGGGCATGGGGTATACCCATCATTCACAGGCGGTTCAGTCCCTACGTCCGCCATAGTATACTCTGGCAACGTATGGCTTCCTGGGTAATATAGCAAAGGCCCTTCCTCATAAGTGACGTCATCCAGCGCTACCCACACACCGCACATACGCCCCGCAGGTGCCGTATTAAAGTGAACCGTGTCGCTGTGTACGGCTTGCTCTGTTCCCTTTCTGAAGCTCATCGACTGCGCCGGCCTCATAGGAAAACCGTACAAGACGGCTAGGGTCTCTAGGATATTGATGTCCAAGGCTATCTGTTTGACACAGTTATGCTTGAGTACCATGTCGTACATACGGTTGTCCCCGTCCTCTTCGTACGCCTCGTCTATGGCTACACATGCTGCGTCGAGCCATTTTTGGTCGATGCCTGTATCGATGACTATGTACCCGTCACGCCTGAATTGCTCGTCCTGCTTCTCTACCATACTTAACCCCTATCTCCGCCGTTTAAACGTATAAACTCATCTTCTATCGTTGTGTCGTATGTATACCACTCATTCCGGATGTGGTGCTCTTGGAATTTATTATGTAAGACTTTCTCTAGAGGCCGTCCTCCGATCACCTTATGCAATAACTGTAACGCACCAGCATTTCCTGTGGCCAAGGTGCTCACACGCCGCTCCGGGCGCGTTGAGATACCAATCTTAACCTGTGTCTTGTCCATATTAGCCACTAAGTACACATAAGTTTTGACGGCACGCCGAATTACTGGCTTTTTACGCAATAAACTAGTTACAGCCTCGTGCATTTCTTTATGGTGTCGCGCCTCCTGCTCGCGAAAGGTCTGCGCAGCAGCATCGTACTCCTGTAACAGCTCACTATCTAGTACTTTTATAAGCTTGTTTCTTAATTTATCTAGTTGGTCTTCGTATCGTCTCTTAGCATCCATACTTTCCTCGTAATTATGTGTGAGCGAGGTACGCATAGGGCAGTACGCTACCCTTCAAACGCTTACGCAGCTCTGACACATATTTGAGCATATATGTGTCCTCTTTGTCATTGTATAGATCCGCGCCTCCGTGGGCCTTGAGCCATTCTTCCTCGTCATGGATGCCTGATGATAGGCGACCGCGGACCCCTATCTTGTGTCTGTACTCTTCTTCGGAACGCCGGATGTAATGGTTTATACGAAACAAGCCCCATGCAGGTTCATCTGTGTGGGATCCCGACAATACAAACCCGTCTTTTGCCGGCCGGGCTGGGATGTTATCACCTTTGCCGTTTACAAATGTGTGCACAATACCTGTCTCTGTACGCCCTACCTCCCACTGATGCGGATCTCTTGAGTTTCTAATGCGCATAGGATTAATGATAGTCTTCACATGCTTGTTCGCTATGTCGCCAATCAGAGCTCTGAACGTAAAGTTCTCTATGGAGAGTCCTGCAGGCTTGGTCTTATGTCCGCTTGTCCCAAACATAGCCCAGTTAAGGGCCACACCTGCCTTGTCTTCGTGCTGCGCTAAGAACTCAGTGAGTGTTAGTTCAGTCATCTGCACTACGAACTCATCGGAGTCGATCACAACAATCCACTTAGCCACTCCGCGCAAGCTCTCTAGTGCGTGGTTATATGCTGATGTTTGCGGGAATGGCCCGCCTCCCCGAGGTGCGGCCCTTCTGCGCGGAAAGTTCCACTCTATAAGCGTAACTTGCTCGGCTTTGATATACGGACGAAGGACTTTCTTGTAGTCGTCCTGGCTCATGTGGCTATATAGAAAAAAATGCTCAACACCCAGCATCATATGATACTCGAGCCACTCGGCGAGGTTTGGGGCCTCGTCTCTAAAGATCATACACGCTGCAATGTTGTACCGAAGCATAATACTTAAAACCAATAATCCGGTGGTAAAGGGCATTCGGGGGAATGAATGTCGTGGGCGTTGCGTTGCCCCTCGTGTGCGACCTTAATATCTGTCAGGTACACCGGCTGTATGCCATTGGCTCGCCAGGTATCTCCCCTGTTATGATCGCTGTAGGGGCCGACGAGGTTCCACTCATCATCTCGCTGCCGTGGTCCGTTATGCCCGTGCGCTGCAATGCACTCCCAGCCTGCATAGGTCATCAAACAAAAGATGCCGCCAACGTGGGTAACTTGCAGTACAGGGTACCCACCTATATCTGCGCACTCATCGGTTAGTGCGGGCATGTTGGCTGGATCCTGTGCGAGGCCTTCCTGTTCCGGCCCTACTACGTGAAGAGGATGCGCCTCTAAGAACTCAACGCAGCGTGCTAGTATTCCATCTGTTATGATCCTGCAGTCATCATCGAACTTCAGAATGTAATCCGGGTTGCTGCATCCGCCTCCGTGGGGCTTAGGGTAGACAGCTGTAGCTACTGCTTGGTTCCACCCGGCAAGGATGCCTACATTTTTTTTGTTCCCCAATACCAGGTCAATGTCCTGGGTACGCAACCACTCAACAGTCCCGTCTGTAGAACCGTTATCGACCACGACATGAAAAAAGGGATACCCGGCTTTTTCCCGTAGCTCTCCTAGGTACCGCTTAGTCGTCTCTAGTCGGTTGTGCGTTAGCGTAACAACAAGCACGTTCTTGTGACTACTGTCCATCACCTACCTCATGACACAAACCCAACGTATGCAGCCAAGATCGTATGGCTGTCCCGTACAACAGTGTAGTAGTGATCGTGAAGTAATGCTAACGCCGTTTCTTTCATTTCAAAAAAAATAAAGAAACAAGTAAGGGTAGCTGGCGCCACGAGGGGCCGCAATTCCGTCGGCTACCTAACAAACAGAAACGGGATATAGCTACATAACACACCAATCTGCACAAGAATCAGCGCCCATATTACAACGCTCATGTGCTTGTATCGGGCATGCCGCATAGAGGCGCAGAGAAGCAGAGCGAGGGCGGTTCCAAACGTTTTACACCCAACCATCAGGGCAACGCGGCCACCATCCAGATTAATGAGGTACTTGGCCATAGGATTTAATTCCCGAGGACCAAGGGAGGCTCCTGCGATCGCAGACATGTAGCTATCAAACGCTGAGATGCCTGCAATGACAATCATCGCAAGCCAGAATGGGAATGGTTTTTGGAATAACTTAGACATGGGCATCCTTGCCGTTGTTAGTTAGTTATCGTCTGCGTTCTCGTCGTTAACCACCTCTTCCTCTAGTATATCTTTCTCGTACCACCGATAGACACGGCCGTAAGCTGTTTGCCACGCTGTCCCATGATGTGCTGTCTCGCAGAACCATGACAACACATGCGCATACTCGTGGAGTAATACATGCACATCACGTTCTACCGCGCCGCTCTTGCGCACAATTATTGAAAAACGAGGATTGGGGCCTTGCTCTATATACTGGCATGAGCCATGCGAAGTGTATGTATCGTCTAAGCGTACATGCACCTTATGGCCCACAGGCATATCTTCCCGTAACCGTTTGGCTACTTCGTAGAAAAAAGCATACTTGGGATCTCGCGGCATCCTTGCCTCCTTTCGCCCAGTGTCATCACTATTTTTTACGCACTAGTGTCGCTTTTTATCGTCCTCCTTGGTCGGTTTCTTCAGGCACCCCTCTAAGCGGCTCATGACTGCTGTGTTCTCCGCAATCACCTTAGTACACTGCGCAACTAAGTCTTTCAACGTACTCGTGTAATCTTGTTCTAGGGTGCTTAACCGCTCGTTCATTCGTGTCTCGCGTTTCCAGCTCTGCCATGTAAAGAAAACCACAAGGGCGACGGGCAGCCCAAACTCTTGCAGTACATTCAATAACATTATTTCCATGTCGTGCTCCTTTCGCATCCCTGCGAAGCTTTAAACCTTGTTACTTGTTACCGCTAGTGATCGCATAAATTATCGCCGTACGCTTGTTGCTCTAGCTGCGCCCACGAAGGAGCTTGCCTGTATAGTTCCTTGATCTGGTCCTTAGTGAAGTAATTGATTAGATCTCTATTGTATTCCCATGTTTTCTTCGTGGTTCCTTCATGAATTATACGATGTCTCTCCGACCCTAATCCATAGTAACGCCCAAGGACTACCGCTAAATCACTACGTAATGTCTCTGAGCGAACAAAATAATCCGGAATATTAGCCAACTTGTTCGTATATACCGCTGCCAGCCCTTCAGCATGGCACCCTTCGAGCGCCCATTCTCCAACGCCCTGGCAATCCAACTCGGGTACTTTATCCGGCGTTTGAAACCGCATCTCGTGGTAAAGGCTTAGAGCATGGTAAGGCAGCCGCCTGATGCTCATGATGAAATCTTTACCTTCTCTGTATATGTAGGCGTGCTTTGTGCCGTCGTCTACGTCGTGTATCTTTATCTTTGGTAGCTTTAACTGCTCACATAATTTTTTAATGGCGTCTCCGCCTGTTTTAGGTATGTGGCAAAAATAAAACCCGGTCCCTTCGATCATAGTCGCGTACATCCTTGTGCGTAGAGATAGATACCCAAACCCCTTGGATCCCCTCCCCAAGGCCCATATTATACGAGGGCTACCCCGTTAAACTTGTGAAGGACTTAATGCCGTAACCTTCACACTCCTCCCGCCTTGCAGCCTTCGCTAACGACGGTTTCCTGAACATAATAAACGGCGTCCTGCGAGTTACCTGTTCCCTAACCTAGTGACGGCTCACTAAATTTGAATATCTATAGTTTACATCCTAACCGCGGAAGACGGAATTATAAGGCCAAATAGTGTGCCAGTCCATCAGGGCATCTCTAACGCAATTTTCTGCGTAGCGCTGTTGGGTGGCGGCGCTGGTCGTACACCTCTGGATCGTAGTCGGTTATCGAGCGGCTGTACGCATGCGCTATTATTCGGCGAAATACCTTAGATCGCTTGTCGTAAAACATGAAGATATACTGTTTAAGCCTGTGGTCGTACCGCGGTACCGGGTCCCCTGTGTACCATCTGCGCCAATCTAAGATGACATGGCCGCTGCGGTATTTAGTTAAGCCTGTCTTCTTATTGTAGTACGGCACGTGCTCTTTATATTCCCAGAATATAACTTGGTACAGCGTCTGGGGGCGCGCCGCTGCTGGTCTATATTCGTTGATTTCGATGCGATCTACGTGCTCTTCTACGTAGGGGGAGTTCGTCCCTGTATATGCTAATAGCCCTGCTACTAGGGTCATGATTATATCTTTCATTACCTGCATCCTTGCTAGTAAAGAAAAGTTAAATTACATCCTTATCCTCTTGG
>Ga0302132_10000975_pt1 | contig 16352 bp, 16 predicted proteins | sample CB9_321_MG_FD_203113 | JGI IMG/M metagenome (GOLD analysis project Ga0302132, IMG submission 203113) | Marine microbial communities from Western Arctic Ocean, Canada - CB9_32.1 | ecosystem: Environmental > Aquatic > Marine > Oceanic | place: Canada: Western Arctic Ocean | collected 2017-09-19
GAAGTTCGATCTCTTTCAGGCGATGCCAGATCCAGCATTGCCGCTCTCGAGGCCGATCACCGGGAAGAAACCGGGATAAAAAGCCTGAAGATCGGGTACAACCGTGTATTCGGCTACTACCTCGAAGTCACCAAGGGCAACACACATCTCGTTCCGGAACACTTTGAACGCCGACAAACACTGGTAAACGGCGAGCGGTTCATCACTCCACAGCTAAAAGAACTCGAATCTAAGATCCTCAACGCACGGGATCGGATCAGCGAACTCGAACGAGATATTTTCCGGCGCGTCTGCGCGGAAGTAGCGGTTCATGGCGACCGCATCATGGAATCTGCGAAGGGCCTCGGTGTGCTCGATGCCCTTGTGTCGATGTCACAGGCGGCGGCCGAAAATGGCTGGATCAGACCGCTGGTCGATGACGATACTGAACTCGAAATCAGGGCTGGACGGCATCCCGTTGTCGAATCGGCTCTCGGACCGGGGCGTTTTGTGCCGAACGACCTCGATCTTTCGAACTCCGAACGACAGGTGATGATCATCACCGGGCCGAACATGTCGGGTAAGTCGACGTACATACGGCAGGCGGCTGTTCTGGTGCTCATGGCGCAGGTTGGCAGCTTCATTCCGGCTTCGAAGGCCCGAATCGGTGTAGTTGATCGCATATTTACTCGTGCCGGCCTTTCAGACGACATCTCTGGAGGGCAGTCGACATTTATGGTCGAGATGGTCGAAACGGCTTCGATTTTGAACCAGGCAACCAGTCGATCACTGGCGGTTCTGGACGAAATCGGCCGCGGTACTTCGACTTACGATGGTCTAGCGATTGCCCGATCAGTGGCCGAACACATCCACAACTCGCCAAAGCTCGGCTGCAAAACGCTTTTTGCCACTCACTATCACGAAATGACGCAGCTGGCCGATCAGCTTCCTCGTGCGCACAACCTGCGTGTGGCCGTCGCAGAAGAGGCGGGCGAGGTCCTTTTCTTGCACCAGATAGTCCCCGGTGGTGCCGATCGCTCGTACGGAGTGCACGTGGCACGACTGGCGGGAATGCCCGGATCGGTGATCAGCAGGGCCTGGGATCTGCTGGATGAACTGGAGAACGGCTCCAAGGCGACAGGAAACTCCCCCGGGTATCAACTTCAAATGCCTTTTGGTGAACAACAGGTCGGTAACGAAACTCTGGACGAACTGAAAGACCTCGACATCGCCAACATGACCCCGCTCGAAGCCATAAATGCCCTGTTCAGGCTCCAGGAACAGGCCAATCGAACTCCTGAGTAGCTGAAACATCGGTTCGGGCACGCGTGTACTCAGGAATAATCCGTTGTACGATGCGCCGAACTATGATGTGGCTTTTGTCGAACTCGTTTGCGCTATTCATAGGTTCGAATTGCCAGTTCGGTTTAGGAGATTGGAATGGAACTAGGCTTCTTCACAATGCCCCTGCATCCACCGGGTGCAAATATCGCCGATACGCTCGAAGCTGATCTCAACCAGCTCGTTTATCTCGATCAACTCGGGTACTCAGAGGCGTGGATCGGTGAGCATTTCACCGCCGAGTGGGAAAACATCCCGGCGCCCGATCTTCTAATTGCCCAGGCTCTTGGTGTCACTTCTCAGATCCGTCTTGGGACCGGGGTTACGTGCATGCCCAATCACGATCCGTTCACGATAGCCCACAGAATCGCCCAGCTGGACCAGATGTCCCGGGGGCGCATCATGTGGGGTGTCGGTTCAGGGGGATTCCCCGGTGACCTTGCTGTGCACGGTTTCGACCCTCGGTCCGGTGATAATCGAGAGATGACACGCCAGGCCGTCGATCTGGTTCTTCAGATCTGGAAAGATCCAAAACCCGGCAACTACAAGAGCAAGTGGTGGAACTTCAATATCCCTGATCCGCAGGATGACATTGCACTACGAGTTCATCTGAAGCCATTTCAAGATCCGCACCCTCCAATAGGAGTGGCGGGCGTATCACCAAAATCCGAAACACTGACCATGGCAGGGGTACGTGGATGGCTTCCGATGAGCATCAACTTTGTTCCGGTGCAGATGCTTGTTTCACACTGGGAGGCGGTCGCAGATGGGGCAGCCAGCGTCGGTAAGACGGCTGATCGCTCCAGCTGGCGTATCGCCAGAGAAGTGATGGTTGCCGATTCAAGTGCTGAAGCCCGCAAACAGGCTCTAACTGGCACGTTGGCGAGAGACATGGAGGGCTACTTCCTCAAGTTGCTCCCAAAGTCGAAGATGTTGGGTCTACTCAAGATCGATCCCAATATGCCCGACTCCGATGTAACAGTTGAGTATTTAGTCGACAATATCTTCATAGTGGGCTCGCCAGAAGAGGTTACCGAGAAGTTATCTGAACTTGATTCGGCAGTAGGTGGCTTTGGCACCTTGATGGCGATGGGTCATGAATGGGAGCCTGAAGGGTTCTGGAAGACTTCGATGGGCTTGCTCAAAGAAAAAGTACTTCCGAAGGTCGCAAGCAACAGCTCTTGATATTCGACTAAACATGCATGCAAGTAACAGTATAGTCGAGTATAGACTGATACTCCATGTGGTTGAATAATTACAGCGCTCGCACGTTCTATCCAGCTCATCAATTCTCTCGAATCTCGTAGCGCCATCACTCACGTCACCGGGCCGTGTGTCCTGCAGAATTGATGTTCGATACGTTCAATTCTTGGCTTTGACGGGATCTGAATTAGTCAGGTGCGGGTCTGGAAAACATGGAAGCTGGTCTCTTCGTATTACTGGGACTATTCGTCGGCGCCGGGCTAAACGTGCTTGTCGACAGGTCCCCTCCCCATGATTACGTCGATGGCGTAACTAAAGGCGCACGTCCCCGTCCGATCAAATACTGGGAATGTCTTCCTCTTCTATCTCTGTACGGAGCGGTGAAATCGACACGGGTTCTATTCCCAAACTTCTGGATCCGATACCCGCTAGTCGAACTGACCACCGCTGCCCTATTCGGACTCGCCTGGTATCGAGTCGCCGATCCAGCATGGCTGTTGGTCGTAATCCTCGTCCTGATATCCGTACTGATCGCCCTCGTATTTATCGACTTCGAAACCACCTATCTCCCCGATGTGCTCGTGCTACCCGCCCTGGGTGTCGGTCTGATTGCATCTTTCTTCGTTCCTGATCGAGAATGGTGGCAGGGACTGGCAGGAGCTGCTGCTGGGTACGCTATTTTCTACCCGTTTGCATGGATCGGCGACCGTCTGAACCGCCCTGTGATGGGTTGGGGCGACGTGAAACTCTCTGCCGCGCTTGGAGCAATGCTCGGCCTTGCACCGCTGTTACTTGGCCTTTATATGGGTGTACTGATAGGCGGATTAGTAGCGATAATCGTTTACGCAGCCCGTCTATTCGGGTTCAATCGAATACTCATCCCCTACGGTCCCTACCTCATCGCTGGCGGGATCGTCTCAATGCTGTACTTCCGCTCGATCGCCGACTGGATAGCAACGCAAATTTAGGAGTGCCAAAACATGGCTCGTGTCGATGCAATTCAAGTAGGACCGCTAGCCACTAACTGTTATGTAATCCACTCCGGGACCGGTACTGATTGTGTAGTAGTCGATCCCGGCGGAGACTCCCCACGAATAATCGAGTTCCTCGATGAGATTGGCGTACTCCCCTCCCAAATCGTTGTCACTCACGCCCACGCTGATCACACGGGTGCTGTGGCGCCACTGGTTGCGCGATTCGGCAGCAAGTTCATGATCGGCGACGGTGACGAACAGGCAGTCATGGACCAATCACCGATGCTAATCGACATGCTCGGCGACTTCGAACAGCCGCCTACGCCCTCTCGAGTGCTCCAGGGCGGCGAAAAGCTAACTGTCGCCGGCGTCGAGATCGAGATTCTGGCGAATCCGGGTCATACACAGGGCAGTATCTCGCTACAGGTTGACGGTCGAGTACTGACCGGTGACACCCTGTTTCGAGAGTCGATTGGACGCTACGACCTGCCAGGAGGTGACGGCGAGCAGGAAATCGAAAGCATCAAGGACATCTTGATGACTCTCGATGATTCAACGATAGTTCTGCCCGGTCACGGACCCTCCACTACCATCGAACACGAGAAACAATCCAACCCGTATCTCCAGTAGTTCCGTCAGACGGTGTAAATAAGCAACAAAAGAAAAAACTCCCGGGTCATTACGATCCGGGAGTTTTTTCTTTTTTCTTGGCGAGGCTACTAAGTCTCGACCGATCCTCTAGATAACCCTTTTAGATGAAGAGGGGCCCGAAGATCAGCGACACGATTGCCATGAGCTTCAGCAGAATGTTGATAGCGGGACCCGAGGTGTCCTTGAACGGGTCACCAACAGTGTCACCAGTAACAGCTGCAGCGTGGGAGTCTGAACCCTTGCCGCCGAAGTTTCCAAGCTCAACGTACTTTTTGGCGTTGTCCCATGCTCCGCCAGCGTTTGCCATGAAGATCGCAAGCAGGAATCCAGAAACGATAGAACCGGCAAGCATGCCGCCTAATGCCTCTGCACCCATGAATCCGCCGATAACGATGGGAGCGACGATTGCGATCATGCCAGGCACGATCATTGCCTTAAGCGAACCCTGCGTGCTGATCGCAACTGCGCGAGCAGCGTCAGGCTTCACGCCAGGCTTGCCTTCTCGCAGTCCAGGGATCTCCCTGAACTGACGTCGAACCTCTTCGATCATCTCTCCAGCTGCCGTACCAACGGCCTGCATTGTGAGACCCGAGAACAAGAACGGCAGTAGGCCACCGACAATCGTTCCCATCAGAACTTGCGGGTTCAGCAGGTCGAGTGAATCGATGCCAGTTACGAAAGCGTATGCCACTAGAAGCGCCAGAGCCGTCAGCACAGCCGATCCGATAGCGAAACCCTTACCTGTAGCGGCAGTGGTGTTTCCGAGGGCGTCGAGAGCGTCTGTGCGCTTACGTACCTCAGGATCAAGGTGAGCCTGCTCTGCAATACCACCAGCGTTATCGGCAACAGGGCCGTAAGCGTCGGTGGCGAGTGTGATTCCAAGAGTCGACAGCATTCCGACAGCGGCGAGGCCGATGCCGTAGAGACCAGCAAGTTCGTTAGCGAAGTAGATACCTATAACGATTGCGATTGCCGGGATAACCGTGCTGTAGAGACCAACCGACAGACCAGCGATGATCACGGAAGGGTGGCCGGTTTCCGACTGCGAAGCGATCCACTTCACCGGGTTGAACTCTTTACCGAAGATCTTCAGACCCTCGTAAGAAGTGAACCATTCGGTCGAAGTTCCGATCACCTGTCCAACGACGATACCCGTGACGACGACCCAGAACAGGTCGAAGCTCAGTGTGTCGGTCGACATGATGTAGGCCGCAGTACCGATCAACGACAGGGCGCCAGCGCTGAAGATTCCATAGCGGAGAGTCCAGAGTAGTTTGCCCATATCGGCGTTGTCGCCAGTACGTACAAGGAACATTCCCAGTATGGAGGCGATGATGCCGATACCAGCGATTACGAGAGGCAGAACAGCCTTCTCAGCGTCAACGTCGAACGGAATTGGTGTAACGCCGGTCGCCGTAACGGCGAAGAATGCCAGGGAAATCGTAGCGATGATCGATCCAACGTAAGACTCGAACAGGTCGGCACCCATGCCGGCTACGTCACCTACGTTGTCACCAACGTTATCGGCGATCACAGCAGGGTTGCGAGGGTCGTCTTCTTCGAGACCAGCCTCAACCTTACCCACGAGGTCAGCTCCAACGTCGGCAGCCTTGGTGAAGATACCGCCACCAACACGAGCGAACAGTGCGATTGACGATGCGCCAAAACCAAAGCCGGCGATGACGTTCGGGTTCTCAAAAATGATCCAGAGGGCGGATACACCGATGATGCCGATGCCGACTACCGTTAGACCCATCACAGAACCAGTGCGGAACGCTACCTGAAGTGCTTTGTTGAGTCCGGTTTGTGCTGCAGTTGCAGTTCGAGTGTTACCTCGTACTGCGATGCTCATTCCAATGAACCCGGCGAGGGCAGAACCAATTGCACCAAAAATGTATGCAATGGCAGTCCATGGGCCGTCGGCGGTAATTGCACCACCGGAACCGAGTTCGGTAATCGTGGCGTTGTCGAGAACGTTGTAATCAATGAACACTGCCAGGATTACAAAAATGATCAGTACAAATACAGCTAGGATCGAGTATTCCTTTTTGAGGAATGCTGCCGATCCTATTTTGATAAGTTCACCAATCTCTCGGACTTCTTCATTGCCTTCAGGTTGCTTCAGTACCCGCATAGCTAGCAGGCCGGCGGTCACGAGACCGACAACTCCTGCTGCAATTGCAAGCAGAATCGAATCCATTTATATATCTCCGCAAAAAAGACCTTCCACGTTCAAATGCAACTGGAATTAGCAGTCAGCGTCATGGGAAGGTCTGCATTAAAAACTGGAACCTAAGACTGTCGATTATCTTCGAAATTCGTAATCGACCCGCCTCCCAGCTTTTGGTTGACTAGTGAACGCTAGCATCGGCATATATGTCAGTCAACGAAACAGGCGACCGATTATGTCGATTGGAACTGTCGAAATGAACAATGACGAGGATTCATCGTGAGGCTATCTGAAGTCCCACTTGGGAAATTTGCCCTGTTCTAAGGAGGACTTTTCATTGAGACAATGCCGAATCACCGGTGTTTATTTGTTAGGGCGGCGGTGTGGGCGTGAATTATTGAACACGGTAAATAATAGGTTGCTCATCTGTTCCAGTTAGCTTGACTATACTGAAATGGCGAATCTGCTGCCAGGTTTGCAATCGTAGTCCGATAGAAATGCTACTGAATAGAGTGTGAACGATGGGACTCGGTGCCGTCTGATCAGCTGATTCTTATAAGCTTCACCAACTAGTAAGAACGATCTTTGACTACGAGTGCAGGAGTGTTGCTTCTATGACCGTTACATGGCCTTCTCAGGATGATCTGCTGAACTGGTTGAAGTCCGACCTCAACAACTGGGGACGGTGGGGCAACGATGATCAGAAAGGCACTCTGAATCACCTGTCGAGTGAGAAGACGCTTCAGGCGCTCAGCCTAGTCTCAGAGGGCGTGACCGTCAGCTGTGCGCAGCCTGTGGAGTTCACCGGCTCTGCGGATGTACCTCGGCCGCCTCAGCACTTCATGGTTTCGGCAGGAGACACGTTTCGAAAGGGCGAGGGAGTCGATCGCCAGGTAGCTATGGACTATTTTGGGATGATATTCCACGGTCACACCGTGACACACATCGATAGTCTGGCTCACTTTTTCTGGGACGGCCAAACGTACAACGGGCGACCCTCGAGCGTTGTTTCTACGATGGACGGCGCTACTGAGTTCGACATTATGGCCGCGTCAGGTGGAATCGTGACGAAAGGCGTTCTGGTGGATGCTCCGCTTCTCAGAGGGGTCGATTACATCGAGCGAGGCGATGGCGTTGGAGTTGCCGATATCGAGGCTGCCGAACGAGAGCACGGTGTAAAAGTGGAGCAAGGCGACGTACTGCTGCTGCGAACAGGGCAACTGGGTCGTCGAGCGGTTTCAGGACCAGTTGATGTAAGCGTTGGTGGATCGTCAGGGCCATCTCCGGAGATTCTGCCGTTTCTTCACGAGAGGGGAGTGGCGGTTATGGGTTCTGATACCGGTAACGATATCGGCCCCAACCCGTATGAACGCTTCTCAAATCCAGTTCACCAGGTGGGAATCGTGGGACTTGGGCTCTGGATCCTCGATAACGCGTGGCTCGATGATCTGGCGGAGGCCTGCAAGAAGCGTGGCAAGTGGGAGTTCATGATCTCGATACTCCCGTTGAAACTGCCGACTGTGACAGGCTCACCAGTGAACCCGATAGCGATCTTCTAGGTTATCGTTTAGTACCAAATAGAGGATAGTCGAGTATACTCAAATGTGGTAGCTTTAGCCTCGATCTTCTATGGCTGATGGGATGTGCTTGATGTTGCCTACGCGGCCGGATCGACTCATCTCGATACTCAACAAATCGATTCTCCAGTTGACGTCGTAAAGATCATTCTCCGCAAGGAATCGCTGCGCCGTAGCCTGGAGACGTTGCGCCTTGCGAGTGGAAATCTGCTCCACTCCGCTACCAAAACCATGATTGGACCGAGTTTTCACCTCGATGAAAACCCATGTGCCATTGTCGGTCGCAACAATGTCTACCTCGCCTTCACGCGTCCTGAAGTTGGTTTCGGCGATTTTGTAGGCCAGTTCTTGCGTCACAAAAACCCTGGCAGTGGCTTCTCCGGCACGTCCGATTCCGGGTGGGAGTCTCAATTTTCCGCTTGATGAGTCCAAATTAGGCAATTCCAAAGGTTGGAAATCAAACGCAGAGGCATTGACTCAGTCAAAAAGGCCCAACACGTCCTTAACAGGCTTGAAGCTGCGTCTGTGGATCGGTGAGGCGCCCAATTTTTTCAAAGCAGACATGTGAACAGCGGTTCCATAACCCTTGTGAGCCGCAAATCCATATCCGGGATACTCGTCTTCAAAAACGCTCGCCATCAACTTATCCCTGGTGACCTTCGCGATTATTGACGCCGCCGCCGCACTCTGGCTGCGCGAGTCCGCCCTGATGATCGACATCTGGGGAATATCAACACTCTTTAGCTCAACCGCATCGATAAGTAGGTGGTCTGGCTGAGGATCGAGCTCAGCGATCGCCCTCGACATGGCCAGCCGAGTGGCAGGCACAATGCCAATCGTATCTATCTCATCAGCCGTGCAAGCCCCAACACCGTAGCTAACGCACCAATCGACCAACCACGAATACGTACGTTGCCGTTGATCAGGAGAAAGCAGCTTGCTGTCATTAACCAGCCGCTCATACTCGGCGGGGACAGGACCGGGCAATATTGCAGCAGCAGCGACTACCGGACCCGCGAGTGTGCCTCTGCCAACCTCGTCGACACCAGCAACCAGCATTTGGGATCCGTTGGCGATCTGGGTTTCAATCGAAAAATCGGGAAGAACTCTGGCAGTCTTGGTCAATAACTGGTCCCACGGCCCATGGTTACTAGTAACGCGCCACGTCAGGCTTTCGGCAAGTCGCCACGGCGAAAACCGCGAAACGACAGAACCTGAAGCATACCGTGATCGTGGGAAAAGTCAGACCCCGATGGCAGGGCTTTCAAGCAGCCCAGCAGAATCGCCTGAAGCGAGTTCGGGAAGTGACGTTTCGATTAAGCCACCGCCGATGACCACGCTATCCGCGTAGAACACAACAGCCTGACCCGGCGTGATAGCTCGAACAGGCTGTTCGAACTCAATCTCCGCCGCATCGCCGATTGCTCGGACTATCGCAGGTGTGTTGCCACCGTTGTACCTGATGCGTGCTTCCACCTTGAGCGGCTCTGTGGGGGGAGAATCAGAGATCCAGTTTACACCTGAAGCGTAAAGGCGCGACCTCATCAGATTCTCGGCGTGACCAACCGTTATTCGACCCGAATCAGCGTTAATTTCAGTGACGTAAAGTGGGCGTGTCGTGTTGTTCACGGCCGGAATCCGCTTTCGCTGACCGATCGTGAAGCCGTGTATACCGTCGTGCTCACCGATAACTTTTCCTTCAGCATCCACGATATCTCCAGGCAACTTCCTCTTCAGCCTGGGCTCGATGAATCGGTTGTAATCGCCATCCGGGATGAAGCAGATGTCCTGAGAATCTGGCTTGTCTGCGATTGAAAGGCCAAGCTCTCGGGCAACCTCTCTGATCTCGTCCTTCGAGTAGTCACCAATCGGCAGCGCTAGCTTCGCCAGCTGATCCTGCGAGAGGGTGTAAAGCACATACGACTGATCCTTCAGAGGATCAATGCCGGCAAGCAACGTGTACTTTCCGTCGTCTTCACGTATCCGGGCGTAGTGACCCGTGGCGACCACATCGGCGTCCATCAACTCGGCTCGCTTGATAAGAAAATCGAACTTCAAGCGATCGTTGCAGGCAAGGCAGGGGTGGGGCGTGCGTCCACGTTCGTACTCGCTAACGAAGTAGTCGACCACGTGCTTTTGGAACTCTTCTTCGAAGTTCAGGAAATAGTGCTTGGCGCCGATCTTTCGACACACGGCGCGTGCATCTTCAACATCTTCAACTGAGCAGCACGACTTGTTCAGCCGCGCGATCTGTTCGTTGGGCGCGCTGAAAAGTCGCATGGTTACACCAACGACCTCGTAGCCTTCTTGTGCCAGCAGGGCAGCGGCAACCGATGAGTCGACACCGCCGCTCATTGCCACCACAGCACGTTTCTTCTTGTTTTGAATTTGCGCCATTAATCCAGAGTAACAAAAGCTAACGAAATAACTGCTAATTCAGTGTTAAATGAATTGTTCAAAATTAGTGAGTTCGAATTGCACTAACTGCATCTATAATTCTTTAACACATGGAAGACACTAAACAGGCGAAAGCCACCGCCACCAACGAAGAACTCGCACGAGCTGCCGTAGATGAGGCATCTGAGAAACTCGGATCCGACATCGTTCTGCTCGACACACAGGGCATTAGCAGCTTCGCCGATTTCTTCGTGATAATCAGCGGTGAGACTGACCGCCATCTCGAATCAATGGCTGAAGACATCAGCCGGCGCTCACGAAAAATGGGTATACACGTCACTCATCGTGAGGGGTCGGGCAAGGGCGGCTGGGTGTTGATCGACTTCACTGGCGTCGTCATCCACCTCTTTACCAAGGATCAGCGCGAACACTACGGCCTCGAGCAACTCTGGTCGCGAGCCACCGAAATAGTGCGTATCCAGTAAATAGGTCTGCGGTCATCGATGTGTCTAACCGACAAGATCGATTGCGGAACCGTCTACATCGTCATCCTGAACTAGATTCAGGATCTCGCCCAACGCAAGTGATTGCCACCCGTTCGACTGCGCTCAGGGCTGGCTTCGTCGAACTCCTCGCAATGACAGAGCTTGACGATGCAGCTTACAGACCCGCTACTACTCAACTATCCAAGGCTGAGTAGCCCTGTCGTACGCAGTCAGTTCGTCATCATTGAAGAAGAGACCTACTTCCCGGGCGGCGTCATCTGTGTTTGCCGATCCGTGGATCAGGTTTCGTCCCATGTCGACACCTAGGTCGCCGCGAACAGTGCCGGGGTCGGCATCCGCAGGGTTTGTAGCGCCCATTAGCTTTCGGGTGGTCGAAATAGCGCTCGGGCCTTCAAGGCAAAGTGCCACAACCGGGGAAGAAGTGATGAAGCCAACAAGTCCGGCGTAGAACGGCTTGCCCTCGTGCTCACCGTAGTGAGTGCTGGCGAGTTCGTCAGAAATCTGCATCAGCTTCATCCCGATAATCTGCATGCCAGTTCGCTCAAGACGTCCAATAATTTCACCGGCAAGTCCGCGTTGCACGCCATCAGGCTTAACCAGTACGAGTGTTCGCTCCATCGTCATGTCTTCTCCAAATGTAATTCCAGGAAATATTTCTACTTATTGTGCCGTGAAAATCAGCAAATTGGCATGATTCACAACAGTTACTTCGGCGGTTTTGGCTTGCTGATCGAGGGTGGGCGCGCATATATCGGTCGCAGCTCCTCATACGGAGTCGTCAAACCCAGTGCGAACTTATTAACCGCTATATCGAGAATAACGTCCGGGTCACGAGTAAACGAATCGCTCCCGCGCAGACGAGAAGAATCGACAAGACCCGCCATAAGATCACAAGCCTCACCGCAAAGAATACCTCCCGGTTCCAATTGCGAAACAAGGTTTTCAGGAGCCAGCACGCCAATATCAACTTGGTGTCCGGGCGTATTTCGTGACCAGGATAATTCGTTACGACCTGCCGGTATGAGCGAGTAGAGATGAGCTTTCTCCGTCACCTCGGCCAGATACGGGTGTGCCTCGATTTCGTGCGTTGATATTCCCAGAACAGGCAATTTTTTCGAAACCACTAATCCCAGCGCTGCACTGATTCCAACTCGTACAGAGCTAAAACCACCCGGTCCCAGTGCAACCGCAACGTGTGTCAGGTCCTTAGGCTCCAGTTCAAGTTCACTGAGGCAATCGACGATAGCTGGCATCAGCTCTCGCCCGTGATTCCGGTTCGATCGCCAACTGCGCCTGCCCCGTATCTCGCCGTCATCGCCTGATTTCAGAACTCCTACACCAGCAAATCGGGTCGAAGTATCGATTGCTACAAGATTCAATTTGCGTTGGACTCTCCGGCCGATGATTCAGCCAAACCGACCGCGGCGTCCAGCGCCTCGAAAACAGCGGCAGAACGACCGAGTAATCGAGCAGATGCTGGACCGGTAGGAGTAAATGTAATCAGCCGCTGGTTTTCGTGGTCGCCGTTTACAAGCTGTAAAAACAGCACGTCAGCGGGCAGGACACCTGCACCAACCTCGGGCCACTCGATAACCAGCGCGCCGTCGGTAAGGCGCTCTTCAAGCGCCAGCTCTTCCACCTCGTCGACCGAGCCGATTCGATACAGATCACAGTGGCTGAGACGGATTCTTCCAGGATATTCGTTGACGATTACAAAGGTAGGACTGCGTGCTGAAATAGGGCTGTCGATAGCGTCGGCCATCCCGTGAACCATTCGAGTTTTTCCGGCGCCAAGATCGCCGGACAGCAACATTGTGTCGCCAACACGCAGCGCGTGCCCGATTGATTCACCAATTCGAACCGTATCATCCTCTGAATCAGATACCAGTAGCAATGCTGGGGTTGGTCCGGCTGAGTAGTTATCAACCATTCAGGTGGTCCCAGCCCTTCCGTATCGGTTCATAGTTTTCACCTGCGGCATCGATAACAGAAACCCTGCCACCGTGTGTATCGCCGTCAGTTACTCGACCGATCACGCAAACATCGGTAGCGTCGACCTGCTCAAGTTGTTCGACGGTCTTCTCAGGTGCTGTGAAAACCAACTCGTAGTCTTCTCCACCGCTCATCGCCAAATCGATTGAGCTGGTGCCGAACATAAATATTAACTCGGCTGGCAACGGAATCTCCGACATTTCTATCGTGATTTCAACGTAGCTGGCCTGTGCAATTTTTTCTACGTCACCGATAAGCCCGTCACTCACATCCATCGCGCATTCGACACCCGAACTAACAAGAAGATTGCCCAGTTCGATCCGTGGAGTAGGGCGGAAGTGACGATCGACTAATATCTGACCACTTGGATTCGACTCCCCGCTGAGCAGGACCTCGAGACCACCAGCAGCCCCGCCAAGAGGACCACTTACGCACAGAAGGTCACCGACCCGTGCGGCGTTACGCAACAGCCATACAGGAGTACCGCTCGAATTCAAACCAGGGTGCCCAGTCAGGGCGAGGTTAACGAACATGGTTGGAGAAGAAACAACATCACCCCCAACAACGATCCCGCCGAACCTGCCAAACGCCTCGTTCATCCCCGCGTAGAAATCAGAATAGGTCTCCTCAGTAACGCCCTTCGGAACGCCGAGAGTTACCAGTGCATGATCGGGAACACCACCCATCGCAGCTATGTCGCTGAGATTGGATACAGCGCACTTCCAGCCGATGTCGTACCAGCGCTCGTCCGCTGACCTGAAGTGGATACCATCGACGATAGCGTCAGTGGTGAGCAGCAACTGTCCGGATGGAACCGCAACGACCGCCGTGTCGTCACCGATCCCGGTGAGAACAGAATCCTGATTTTTCAATTTACTGGCATCACTGAACTCGGCGAGTCGAGAAATAAGCCCAAATTCGCCCGTACCGTTGCCGTCTTTATCGAACGTCGAATCAATCATTGCGTTCATTATATTGGGATAAGAATGAATCATTCCGTCATCGGCATAGAATGACCGGATAAACCACGTGAATCCACTTATAATTTGTCCGATTTAATCGTCGCTCATTCGCAAGAGGAATAGAACATGCCAGTTGTAAACGTATCCCTGTACGCAGGCCGAACCCCCGAGCAGAAGGCCGCACTCGCGAAGGCCATAACAAAGGCCATTTCCGAAACTGCTGATGTACCCGACTCAGCCACAACCATCATCTTTCAGGATGTAGAAAAATCCGACTGGTCAGTTGGCGGCAAAATGGCCTCCGAAAGCTAGAGATCGCTGGTTCAAGCGGCCTGTATTAACGTAAGTTCGTCGGTATCTCGTAGTCGGCTCGTAGCAAGACGAATATACCGATATGCCCCAATCCAGCTATTATTTGCCGGGAGTAAACGTAGCTACGAGTATGGCGGAGTAGACGTTATAAAGATAGAAGCTATCGTTCGACCTGACCGAGTCAATATCGTCATCGATGCGCTCAATGCTGTTGATTGCCGCGGGTTAAACATCCAGAACGTAAACGGTCGTGGCCAGCAACAGGGCGTCGAGGTGTTCACTGGTCGTGGTGCCACAACGACTACCCGGACTTCACTGCCAAAGGTGATGATCACCACGGTGGTTCAAGAAGCCGATAAAGAAAAGATCATCAAGGCTATCGTGAATGCGGCAAAAAGCTCTGAGGAAGGCGCTATTGGCGACGGCAAGATCTTCGTATCGCCAATCATGGAAGTCGTCAGAGTACGGACAGGCGAGCGGGACGAAGCGGCTCTTTAAGACTGTTACCGAGAGTGAATAGCGGCCGTGCCGTTGTGGTGTCTGCCAACGCCGTTTACTCACCGGATGATCGGTAGCGCAAGGTCTATCGGAGGGGTGAAGAGTCATTTCAAGCGGGTTCGCAGCCGCCATTGAGTTGGACACATTGTCATACAGGCGTTAATTGCCGTTGACACTGCCAACATCCTCCGATTGAATTGTTAAGCGTGACATGGGACGGGCTAGCTCAATTGGCAGAGCAAGTGACTCTTAATCACTAGGTTCGGGGTTCAAGTCCCCGGCCCGTCACCAAACTGAAACTGAACGCAAAGAGCCGAGTGTCATTTCAACCGACATTCGGCTCTTTTCCACACTAACTGATTTCTGAACCTGTCATTATTGAGTGAGCTTACATCTCGCAATCGGGATGGCCGTCTGCCCACCGGCTGAACGAGACCTCATCCATGCCCCGTTGATTGAAGTTCGCCATCCGAGTGCGGCAATCGAGCCATGAACGCCGCCACAGTTCAGGATCTCGAAGTTCACTATTGGGATTTGCAGTACTTCTTGCAACAAAACCAGGGAAGACCTCACGCCCGGTGTTCTGGCCAATCGGGTTGTAGCGAAGATCGAAACTCCAGCGAATCTGATCGCTCACGTTTGAGAGCGATCCGTGAACGAGCTGCTTGTGCAGGAATATGACATCGCCACGCTTCGTGGGCAGCGGAATCGCCTCCTGATTTTCGAACAAACGCTGTGGAATTTGACGACCACCCCGGAATTCCGGACCGTTGCCATCGTAGTCGAGGCAATGGGTCAACAATCCGTCACGATGACTCCCCGGAACCACGTGCAATGGACCCGACTCAACTGGTGTGTCGGTCAACGAAAACCAAGTCGTAATCATGTTAGTTTCGTCCGCCTCTTCCGTAACGACGCCATGGTCCTGATGCCACGCTGTCGCACCGATCACCGGCATGCCGAGGTCGTTTTTGGGCAGTAACTTCTCGGGCGGTTTTATTCGGACGTGCTGTACTGGATTCGAGTATATTTCCGGGCCAATCAACTGCTCAACCACGTCGAGTAATCGTTCGTTTGTAAATGCGTTAAACACCGCTGGACCTGCCCAAAATGGAGTATCCGACCGGACACCCTGAAACGGCAGCGAGAAGTCGAAGTACTGGTTGTAGGCTTGACCCGTCTCCTGATAGATCATGATCAATCGTTCATCAAACGACAGATCAGAAAATTCTGAACTGATCTTGCCATCATCAAACAGATCAGCCGCAAGTGAATTCAGAACGCCGTGATACTCCGCGATAATCGGGTCAAGCACGGTTTCCGGATCGAGCACACTTTCGACTTTCACAAAACCCTGCTCGGAAAACTGCTCAGTAAGTGTTTTGTTCACTGTGACCATATGTTTCGCTCCAATGCGTTCGGCCTAGATGTCCACGATCGCGAAATACTGCATGCGCGTGGGTACAGATAAATAACATTGTGCCCAGACGACTTCGGATCATAGAATAGCAGAGCCCGAGGTTAATCACATCGAACAGGAGCTAGGTCTTGCGAATTGGGAATAGTCCTTTTGAATATGAGTGGATTTCAGATTGGGCCGAAATCCCTAATCAGGACACCGCAATCTCCGGGTGGGCGCACCATGGCATGGCAGTTACCGATTCTGGGGATGTGATCGCTATCCATCCCGCAGAGTCGCTTGCCATGGTACTCGATCAGGGCGGCAAGTTACTGAGATCGTTCCAGATTCCCGTTCGAGAAGCCCACCAACTCACTTTGGCCAACGTTGA
>Ga0302132_10000977_pt1 | contig 16316 bp, 10 predicted proteins | sample CB9_321_MG_FD_203113 | JGI IMG/M metagenome (GOLD analysis project Ga0302132, IMG submission 203113) | Marine microbial communities from Western Arctic Ocean, Canada - CB9_32.1 | ecosystem: Environmental > Aquatic > Marine > Oceanic | place: Canada: Western Arctic Ocean | collected 2017-09-19
CATCCCCTCAATTTGTGGGAAATAATCGCATCACAAACCATAAGGCCATCTATGCAACTCTAGGGGATTTGATGCATACGGATATTCATGCATTGAGTATTGTTTTGAGGAAATAAGCCTTATTTTTTATCATCTTCTGAGCCACCTTTATCAAGTGGTGTTAACTTCAAACCAGAGCCAGGTTTACCTTCTTTTGAATTCTCTTCCTCAACCTCAGACACATCGCTTTCTTCATTCGGTTCGACTTCGGTATTTACTTCTTCATCACCAACAATTTCGGTTTCAGTTTCAGCTTCCCCAACCTCCACAATTTCTGGTGCAGGCATTAGATCTTCAGTCTGCAATTCTTCTTGGTCTTTCTTTAAATCTCCCTCTTCTGCAAGATCGCTATCCTTTTCAATAGTAACTTCTTCTAGATCGCTGTTTAAAAACATCCCGTCATCACTTTTCATTTTTTCACTAATAAAAAGCGCCTCATCTGGGATGACATCTGCCTCATTTATTTCTTCATTAAAGCTTTCCTCAACTTCAGGTAAGTTCCCCACGGCTACCGGAGCATTGGATTTTGGCGAAGCATCTTCAACATTCGAATCCTTATATCTTCGCATCAAGTAATAACCCAACCATAAAAAAGCTAACAGCAAAATGCCTAAAATTGCAACCGTCCAGCTAAATGGGCCATTAGCTTCATGATGAATCACAGACTTTCCTAGATCTGGCTCAACACCTTTATGGGACGGACTCGTTGAAATTTGTTTGCCTAATTTTGATTTCATTATATTTTGGTTTCTTTCAATTCTCGCAATACTCTCCAACAACACACTCATCTTCCCCTCTAGGGTCACAAGGTTCTGGGATAACTGACCATGCTTGTCATAAACACCATCTAACTGAGTGTTTAATTGTTTTGAAAGTGCTTGTAATTGACCATCTAAATCTGCAATTTTTGACTTGTTTGTAACCTCATTACGATTAATATGAAAAGCCAAATCTGGGATAATAAGATACGAGCCTGCTATAAGTTTTTTAGGGTCCCCTTTATCAAAGGCATGAGGGTTTGCCGTGTGAATGGCGTTACTTGCTGCTGCTAAGCCCACATAGACTGGTTTGACTGATGCCGTAATAGAGTCAAGTGTTTCGCCCTTTTTCACAGGACCATATTGATCAAAATTTACTTCCGCCGCATGAGGAATAGGATCCAGCATAATCGTATACTCTTCGGCCAAAACCTGTTTCCCTTTATCCGTCGCAACAATGTCTAACGTAACAATAGCCTTATCTATTGGGCGTTGTGAAGAAATTTTTAATATATCCGAACCGGAGTCACTTTTTTGAAGGATGTAACCAATACCACCGATCTTCTTATTTAAACTTGTCGCACTCACTGCAAAAAAAAGATCGTTATCCTCGGAAACATCTGAAAGTAACACCTCAGCATGCAAACGCTGATCTAAACCAGACTTCACCTCGATACCATTCACTCCAATAGCAAAAGCCGAAATCGTCAGGCTTTGAAGCACTAAGGATGATAAATAAACACTTATCTTTTTCATAGCAGATTATTTGATCTATTTGCCAATATTTAAAGAATAGTAAATTTTAGTGAGAAGTGCATAATATTTTTTTAAGTAAAGTAATCTATTTTAAATTTTTTCTATATATTCAATCATTGCACTGAGTTTATGTTGGCGATTAAAATACTCTTCTGTCAGTTTAAAAATAACGCACACCTCATCCTCTATACCTATATCATGAGCCACTTTATGTGCAATGGCATTGAACCAGATTGCTTTCACTATTTTTCCAGAAAAATTAAGTTGTAACTGAGCATGTTGCATTTCTTTCCCCACCATACGTTTTGCAACAATGGTTGCATTTGCGTTATAAACTGGATACTCAAAACCACGACCAAATGGCTCTAATGATTTTATCTTTTTGACCGTCGCCAAATTAATATCATCAGGGTGAAGCTCACCATCTGTATAGATAACTGGGCCTAAAATCACCTTCTCTTCGCCCTCATCTTCAACCCTTGCAATAATTTGTGACTCGAAAAGGTTGCAAAAAGACTCAAATTTTCCTTTTACAATGGTCATGCCAGCCGCACCACTATGTCCACCATATTTAATGAAAATAGCCTCATCCATTTCATTAATCTTATCTAGAATATGCTTCAAATGAATGCCATCCACACTTCGAGCAGAACCCGTCATCACATCAGGCTCTCCCTCCTTTGGCGAAAAAATAATTGTTGGGCGACCAAAAGCATCTTTTATTCGACTGGCAGAAATCCCATGAACACCGGCATGTCCCGATTGTAGATACACAGCAATAGAGCTTTGTCCTGCTTCAACCAACTTAACGGCTTCTCGCATGGCTTGATCCGTGATATTTTTTTGAATGAGCTTGCGTTGTTCATTTTGCTTTGTGAGTTCATTTACCCAATGATTTGATTCTTGTGAAGATTCTGATAGTAAAAAATTAACTGAACTAAAAGCATCCGATAAACGCCCATCACTATTCAACATGGGTCCAATCGTAAATCCAATAAATTCACTGCCAATTTCCTTTTGGAAACTCTGTTTAAAGGCACGCCAACAAGACCTTGATTGTGCTGAAATACGCTTCATCCCATAAATGGTTACCGCACGATTATTAACACTATTCGCCATACTCACGCAATCAGCAACAGTCCCAACCGCGACAAAATCAAGCATTGTGGATAGATTCATCACCTCTTTAGAGAGTAGCCCTTGCTGAATCATAAACCCTCGTGTTGCCGCCATAAACAACCATGCCACCATACAGCCCGCAATGGCTGAATCTGGATATTGACAATCTTCACGGGTTGGATTTAAAACTGCAAAAGCACTTCTTGGGATACCTTCTTTTGGAATCGCATGATGATCTGTCACAATCGTGTCTATATCTTGATATTTTAGTTGTGCGATTCGCGCTTCATCCGTAGAACCATTATCTGCCGTAATGATCAAATCTGCCTTAGGTTCATCATTTAATATACGTTTTGCCAATGAACCCGATAATCCATAGCCTTCCTTCATTCTATGACCAATATAAGATCTTATTTTTGACTTCGGATGCCCAAATACCTTTATGAGTGTCTCATGAATTACGGCATGTGAGGTTTGCCCATCACAATCATGGTCGGTTTCAATGCCAATAACTTGTTTTAATTTAATCGCTTTCGCCAATCGCTCCACTGCTTTTTGCATATCCGCCATTAAAAAAGGGTTATCTAAATGTTTTAATTTTGGCGCAAAAAGTTCCAGTGCTTTTTCAGCAACACTAATTCTACCTGAAAGGATATTGCTTTCAAAATCTGCCACGCCACTTGCTGATAACGCTGCTAAAACCGCTGGGTTTTGGGTTCTTCGTTGGATTCTAGGAGTAAGCATATTTATGTCTGCAGGGTATTCACTTTGTAATCGCTATGGCGTGTCCACATATTCAAAGCCGCTTTAGTGAGTGCGGCCAAGGGTATCGCAAAAAATAACCCCCAGAAACCCCAAATCCCCCCAAAAATTAAGACTGACGCAATCACCGCAACAGGATGTAGACTCACTGCCTCGGAATATAGAAGTGGCACTAATAAATTGCCATCCAAAGCTTGAAGGATCAAATAAATAATAAACATATAAGCAAAAGTACTGGTAAAACCAAACTGCATCAAACCGATAATCATCACGGGAATCGTCACAATCACCATCCCAATATACGGAATCATCACGGAAAGCCCCACACAAACAGCCAGCAACAAGGCATAATTCATGTGAAATACTGCAAGCCCAATATAGGTTACGATTGTCATAATAACCATTTCAGCAGCCTTCCCCTTCACATAATTAGCAAGTTGTGGTCTCAAGTCTAACCAAACCTCTTGCAACCCGCCTTTTTCTTTCGGCAAGCTGTTTAATGTCCAATTAATAATGGTGCTTTTATCTTTCATAAAAAAGAAAACTAAAAGTGGGACCAAGAAAAAGTATATCAAGATGGTGAAAAGTGTCGGCAAAGAAGACAAAGAGAATTTTAAAATATACGTGCCAATAGTCGCCAGCTTTTCTATACGGACACTCGAGAGTGTTGAAAAAATTTGATTCACTTGATCTGGATTAATCACACTTGGATATTTTACCGCTAAGTGCGCAAAAGACTCTTTTAAAGAAGCGATTGCGGCTGGTGCTGTTTTCACTAACTCAGCAAATTGATGTACCAATAAAGGAATCAACACAACTACAACAGCAACCACTGCTGCTAAAAAAATCAGGTAAACGATAATGACCGAAAAAATTCGTGATATTTTTGTATACTTACACAACACATTCACAATAGATTCCAGCAAAAAAGCAATGACAATGCTTGCCAGAATGGGGGCAAGCATTTCCCCGAAAAAATTAATGATTAGTACACCTGAAATTAGGATAATCAAAAACACTGCCGCATCTTTGGTGGCAAATTTATTGTTATACCAATTTGAAATATCCTGGAGCATTCAACAACCTGTGAATTTTTCACCTTTGCCACAATCATACTGCCAAAGCGCTAAATTGACACCTCTCTACACAATTTTATTTATGTCAGATAGACTCTGTATTAGACTCACCCCCCCCCATTGATATTTTTTATGAAAAAAAACAATCTGACTCGCAACATAATGATCGGCATGTTTCTTGGGTTTGCAATAGGTGCGATACTTCACCAATTTCAAGAGACACCGTTTATCCATGAATATATCACCACGGGCATTCTGGATCTTATTGGACGTATCTTTATCATTTCGATGAAAATGCTTGTAGTTCCTCTCGTATTTGTTTCGATTGTCTGTGGAGCTTGCAACTTATCCGATCCAAAGACACTGGGGCGCGTTGGTGGAAAAACCATCGCACTATATCTTGTAACCACTTGTATTGCCATCACACTTGCAATCTGCTTTGCACTATTGTTTCATTTAGGTCAAGGCGCTGATTTACAGACAGGGGATATTAATTTTATTCCTAAATCACCCTCCACACTTACAGAGACTATCATCAATCTATTTCCAAGCAACCCCATTGATGCCCTAGCAGAAGGAAAAATATTGCAAGTGATTATCTTTGCTTTGCTCTTTGGTTTTGCTATTTCCATCTCAGGAGAATCGGGCATTAGAATCCGCACGTGGTTTAACGACATTAATCAGGTGATCATGTCTTTGGTCAATATTATCTTACTCATCGCACCTATCGGTGTCTTTGCCCTTATCACAAAACTTATGATCACTACTGAACCTGCTCAAATCCTACATATCTTTGGTTATTTTGGAACAGTGTTGTTGGTTTTAATAGTTCACCTCCTTGTCACAAATTCGATTCTACTAGCGGGCATAGCAAGACTCTCTCCTATTCCATTCTTTAAAAAAATGTTTCCCACTATGCTTTTTGCATTTTCAACGTCAAGTAGCAACGCCACCATCCCTCTCACGCTTAAAACCGTTAAAAATGATATTGGCGTAGATAATAAAGTTTGTGGTTTCACTATCCCACTTGGCGCTACTATCAATATGGATGGAACAGCTATAATGCAGGGTGTTGCCACTATTTTTATTGCCAATTTGTATAATATTGATATTGGTTTGACGGGTTATTTAATGGTAATTATTACGGCAACATTAAGCTCAATTGGCACAGCAGGCGTACCTGGTATTGGACTGATTACCTTAACAATGGTGCTTCAACAAGTTGGGTTGCCTGTTGAGGGAATTGCGCTGATTATTGGTGTCGACCGTATTTTAGACATGGTTCGCACTGCGGTAAATGTTACTGGCGATGCGGCGGTTACAACGGTTGTTGCAAAGTCCGAAGGTTTATTGGATATTAGACAGTATCAAGGACAAAAAATATCTTAGTCAACTGACGTCGTTTTATCCACAATCACCGCCGTGGTCATGACCGCATTTACATTGACTGCCGTACGCCCCATATCGATAATTGGATCAACACCCTGCACTAGTGCCACAATACTGTAAGGGAGCCCCATAGTAGAAAGCGTTACACCCGCCGCGACAAATGCCGTTCCTGGAATACCTGAAACACCGAGAGAAGCAATCATATTAATGAAAGCAATAAAAAGAACGGTTTCCCAAGTAATAGGCATTCCCAAAATAGTCATCGTCATCACCACCAACATAGCAGGATAAACCCCCGCACAAGCATTCATGCCAATCGTCGCCCCAACACCTGGCACAAAGTTCGAAACACTTTCAGACAACTTCATTCTATTGCCTAATGCATCCATCGTCACCGGCATGGTTCCGAAACTCGAACGTGTGGTAAAAGCAACCAATAGTGCACGATAGACATTTTTAAAATAGGTAATCGGATTCACACCCACCAACAGCAATAAAACAATGTGCATACAAAGTACGATGACCATAGCAATATACATTGCACCCACAAAAGTTATCATCTGGTGTAAGGTTGTCCAACCTTGAGTTAAAGACATGTGCGTCATTAATGCCATCACACCATAAGGGGTTAAAGAAATTACCATATTTGCTAACTTTTTAGAAACAAAAAAAGCTGAGTGAATAAAGCCAATAAAAGGCTCTGCAATTTTTTCTTCTTGTTTGTGTAGCTGTAATGTTGCCACACCGATTAACACTGCAAATATCACCACCGCAATCACATTATTATTTGCCATCGCTTCAACTGGATTACTTGGAATCATCGCTAACAAGGTGGTTAAAATACCTGCCGAGCTATGCGAGGGATCTAGCACCACTCCGGGAATACTTAAACCATGTCCAATATCAAAGAACTGTGCGACATAGCTACCAATAATAGCACTGACACCTGTCGTCAATAAAAGAATCGCAACCGTTTTAAAGGCTACCTTTGTTAAATAACTTCCTTTTTTACCCCTCAGATTAACAATCGAATGCACAATCGCAGTAAAGACAAGTGGAATAATCAGCATCATCAACAGCTTGACGTAAATGCTTCCTGAAAAATCTAATATCGCCACCAGATCTGAGAGATGCGCCGCCCCATCCGTAACGGTTGTTCTTAGAATTAAGCCAAAGCCCAAACCGATCACCAGTGAACTTAATGCACGAACATTAAAGCTAACCTTTTTCACCTGAGCGAATAACAAAACTCCCAGTAACAGGACAAAAATAACAATTCCGACTATTGAGCTTGCATACATGTAGTATCCTCCTTAACCTTTATGGTAAAATCTACTGCGTGTAACAGTAGCAGAATATTTTTAGAAATTGCACAAAAAAAGCGCTGAAATCGAAAATAAATAATCCATGAGTATATTAATCCATGATTGCGATTAAAGAACGAGCAAAAAAACTCAAACTAGATAAAATCAAACGCCACATATTCTTATGTTGCGATCAAAGCAAGGATAACTGTTGTAGTAAAAAAACCTCCATGAAATCGTGGGATTTTTTAAAAAGCAGACTCCAAGAGCTTGGACTGACACAGTCTGGTGAAATTTTTCGCACCAAAGCTAATTGTTTACGTGTTTGCAAACATGGGCCTATTGCTGTCATCTACCCTGATGCGGTTTGGTATCACAGCTGTTCACCCAAGGTGCTTGAACAAATTATCCAAAAACATCTCATTCATGGTGAGATTGTGACAGAGTATGAGATTAAGACCTGTGATTTGGATTCTGATCAGGAATAGTCTGCTCTGCATCGTAATGAGAACACTATCTCTCGAACCACAACCATTAGTAAATGTGAGTACGTCTTTATTTTCAAAACAAGTAAAGGCACATAATTGTTTTGACAGCAAATTTCTGCCAGACTTAAGTGCATTACATAATCAATAAAAAATAAAATATGATGCTTAAAATCAAATCTCTTGCTGTATTAACTTGTGCAACCGCATTTTCAGCTGCGGTCGTTGCGAATACGACACCCACTATGACAACCTCAACCTCCTCTGTACTTAGCCCTGCATTCCAAAAAGGTGAAACGCTAATTAAAAATCTTACCAAAGGGCAGCTCAATGTTACCGACACCTTTACGCCTGAAGGTGTCGACTTGCAAGGCTATGTGGTCAAACAACAAGGTGGCGGGCAATCTCAAATTATTTTTTCTAAGGATGGTAAGTATCTCTTTATCGGAAATGTTATCACTGCAAATGGTGAAAACATCACTGAAAAATACCAACAACGCCTCATTCAAAGCAAGATTGCAAAAGCAGCCTATCAAGAAATTGCGAAGCTTCACACCATCACTGAAGGTAAAGATTCTGCTAAACATAAGCTCTATATTATCATTGATCCAAACTGTATATATTGTCATTTGATGTATGAAGAAATCGTTAAATCTAAAGTCATTGAAAATGGGGATCTTCAAATTAAGTGGTTGCCTGCAGGATTCTTAAGAGCAGACAGTGCCGGCAAAGCTGCCGCTATGCTCACTGCAAAAAATCCATTACAGGCTTTACGTAAAGATGAAAATGCATTTAATATTGCAAAAGAACAAGGTGGATTACAAGCCCTAAACCCATTGTCAACGAATGTGGAAACACAAACAGCCTTCGCAAACGTAGAAGCGAACACAGAGTTCTTCACAAATAATGGTTTTGGTGGCACACCTACTCTTCTCTATAAGACAAAAGATGGGAAATATGACTCTCTAGCAGGATTTGTAAAAGGCAAACAATTCACCGACCTGGTAAATACCTTATCTGCTACTTGGTAAGACAAGGCGTTGCTTCAATCTTTTGATAGACTTTTGTTACTGTTTCTTTAAATACTTTCTCTGAGTCACTAACGATATTAATATGTCCCATCTTACGATTTTCTCTCAAAGATTTCCCATAAGATTTAACTGTGACACCTTGTAAATGACTCAAGCGATTATCTAAAACATCTTCGCCGATCAAGTTAATCATCATGGTATAAGTATGCGTAGGATTGGTCTCACCAAGCGCTTGTCCCGCCACTGCACGCAAATGATTTTCAAACTGGCTAGTCACGGCTCCACCTATACTCCAATGTCCAGAATTATGAACACGTGGTGCCATTTCATTCACATAAAGGGCATCATCCACAACAAAAAATTCCATCGCAAGTATCCCAACATAGTCAAAGTGGTTTAATACTTTTTCAATCGCTGCTTGTGCTTTTCTTGAGAGCGTATCGCTCATCGCTAAAACATGCGTTTCACGCAAAATGCCTTCACGGTGCTCATTCCGCACCAAGGGGTAATAAACAATTTTGCCAGATTGGCTTCTTGAGGCAATTTGTGAGACTTCATAATCAAACTTTACAAAAGACTCTGCAATCAAAGCATGTTCACCCAAAACGCTCCATGCTTTTGAAATATCATCTTCAGACTTAAGCACATACTGCCCTTTTCCATCATAGCCAAAACGGCGTGTTTTTATGATAAAAGGGTATCCAAATTTTTGTGCCGCTTTTGTGAAATCAACCTGACGGCTAATTGACATAAAAGCATTTGTTTGAATGTCTAACTTGGTAAAAGTGGTTTTTTCAATCAGTCTATCTTGTGAAGATGCAAGCGCTGGAATAGATGGATAAACAGGCACGACATCATTTACTGCTTCCAATAGTGACACAGGGATATTTTCAATCTCATAAGTCACCACATCAAAGTTTTTCAACTTTTTCACCCACGATGAAGTCTCCGAATGCGGGCAACTGCCATCTTTATTAATCTCTGGTAATGGAAAGTCTGTCGTTAGAAGCCCAAGCTTTACTGACACATCATGCATCATTGCCGCTAATTGACCGTTTCCTAAGATTGCGATTTTTTTCATGGGATAGTGCCCTTCACCGTATAGATTTTACTCTAGCATTATAAGCGACTTCATCGAAAAGTCACCGGATAAAGACATATTAAGAATGCTGTTTGGTCGTTTTAGTAATGTATAAACAATCTGAAACTTAAGAGACAACGAATCTGTCTGAAATCTTGGTAGCATTATAATCACCAAATATGCATGGTTGCGTGCAAGATTGAATTTAGATGAGCTTATAAGGGTAGTATTTTGGTTCCCACTGCACAGAACGAATACGTTTTTCTAATAAATTTAAATCCAAATCTGAAACGCCATCTGCAACGGCTCTCTTAGCTACGGCAACCGCAACTACGTGACTCAGGCTCTTCGCATCTTTTAATGGTGGCATTAAAGTCTGGCTATTATCCTTTCTAAATGGAGATAAAGCACTCAAGGCATGACATGCTGCTCGAATCATACTCGGCGTTAAACGCGTGGCTTTTGAGGCAATAACACCAAGCCCTAAGCCTGGAAAAATATAAGCATTATTGCCTTGCGAGATTTCATAGACGTGATCACCATATTGAACAGGGTCAAAGGGACTGCCTGTCGCCACAATCACGCGACCTTCTGTCCATTCGATTAAGTCTGCAGGGTGCGCTTCACTTTTTGAGGTTGGATTAGATAATGGCATAATGATGGGGCGTTTCATATGACGTGCCATTTCCTTAACAACTTTTTCTGTAAAGGCATTATAAGCGGTGGAAACACCAATTAAAATCGTGGGTTTTGCATTTTTAACCGTATCTTCAAGCATGATATTTTCTTGATCGGCGACATTCCAATCAGCAACATCTTCCTTGCTATGCACATAAGGTTCTTGAAAAAATTGAATAGTTTTTTGATGGCGTGTTAATAAACCTTTGCTATTTAATATCCAAAAGCGGCTTCTTGCTTCCGCCTCAGAAAGTCCTGCCTCAATCATCATATCGCAGATTTGATCTGCAATACCACAACTTGCCGTACCCGCACCATGCATCACGATACGTTGATCTTTCATAGAAAGTCCTTGCCCTTCTATTGCTGATAAAATATTTGCCGTGGTGACAATCCCCGTTCCTTGCATGTCATCGTTAAAGGTACACATTTTATCTTGATAACGAACGAGATTTTTACGTGCCGTATCTCGACCAAAATCTTCCCAGTGCAAAAACACCTTTGGAAAAGTTACCTGAATCGCGGAAACAAATTGATCAATAAAGTTATCATACTCCGGCCCTCGAATTCGCTTATGCCGCCTCCCTATATACAATGAATCATTCAATAATGCCTCATTATCTGTTCCCACATCCAAAAATATTGGCAGCACTGTTGTCGGATCAAGCCCCGAGAATAAGATATAAACCATCAATTTTCCAATGCTAATATCCATGCCCCCAACACCTTGATCGCCTATTCCAAGAACCGCCTCACCGTCCGTCACAATAACAAAATCAATATCCTCTCGACAATGACTTGCCAAAATAGTCGCAATATCATTTTTATCCTCATAATCAATGTACACACCACGAGGTCGACGCATTTGCAGACTAAAGTTTTGTACAGATTCACCCACAGTCGGGGTGTAAATAATGGGTAACATTTCTTCCATGTGATCTGCTACAAGCTTATAAAAAACGGTGGCATTAAAATCATGCATTTGCATTAAAAATATATGCTTAGCCAAGGGACTTTCTTTTTGATGAAACTGTAAATACAAACGATGTGCTTGCTCTTCTAAAGTTTCCACCTTACTTGGAAGCATTCCCATCATATTAAAGGATTTTCTCTCTTCTTTTGTGAAGGCAATACCCTTATTGATAATCGGGGTATTAATTAACGCGCGGCCCTCTACTGAAATTTCAATATGATCAATATCACCTTCTTCATTTCGAATACGTCGGTGTGAAATAGTGTTGTTGCAAAACATAAGATCTCTAGACTATAAAATTTTTATGGTGGCTAATAGCATAATCTACTGAGATATCAAGCACAATGGATAATATTGTTCCCAACTATACATGAATTACAGAGGAATTGTGCTATTTTGATATGCATTCACCCTAGTACTCAGCCACCCACCATCATTTTGAGGAAAAGTGCCAACACTTGTTGTATTACCACCGCCCCACAAAATAGAAAACACATTGCTATTTTTAGCTTTTTCTAGATTGCTTTCTTGCCAGCCATAATCATTCACTGTGAGATAAGTTGTCATTGAACACCCACCACTAGAATCACAATTATATGCACTATCAGGCAATACAATATCAGTAATATAACTTTTAATATTCGTTAATCCATCGTCTAGCTCAATATCACCAAAAAAATAATGGGGTGCGGTAGATGCATGATTTTGACGAAGATCAACATCATTTTGTAACTGCAGATGCCCACCAGGAATTTGCCATAGCATAACAGGCGCCTTATTTAAGCCATCGCTCATTTGTTTGACATAAGTTAAATAATTATCCCAATCTCGTGCATTCCAAACATAGCCGATACCTGCGGCTGCGGGTATTGCATCCATTTCATATTTATCAAAAACTAAGAAGTCTGGCTTGTAATTCCCATTATAAACGCCTAAATCACTCCAAAGCTGCACGGATGGCGAGGATAATTTGCTGTTTATTTGAGCCTCACTATAATTATTATGAACCCAATTTGCTGAGTTCCCACTCCATACATTTTCCTGCCAACCAAATGTAACATTTGCTCCAACTTCTTTTATAGCCCAATTTGTTGCCTGTATCCATCCTTTAAAATTATCTGCAAATTTAGGGATTGTTAGATCAGAGTTATGGGGTGCTTGATTTAAAATACTGATAGCATCTGCTTCCCAGGCTGTCTTTATATCCCAAGGAGAGTAAACTCCATCCTTTTTATAGGCACCCGCAAAAGCATTTTTTAAAACATTAACTGGCGTAGTCTCATTTATGATTAGTGTATTTCCATTATTCAGGTTTAATGTCCAATTGTGCGGTGTTGTTATAAACCAATAAGCCTTTGAGAGTGACTCTTGCACTTGAATGTCTTTCAATGTTCCAATTTCGCCAGTAGTGCTATTATAAAGGTTCTGCTGCTGAACCATTCCAAGTAAGTCTGGATTCAAAACGATTGAACCTACACCTCCTTTTTCAGCTTCGGCAGACTGTAAAACCTGAGAAACAAGCATGAGATTGATAAAATGCATTGTCAAATTCGTCACATTGTCTAAATCTTTATAGGCAGTTCCCCCACTCATTTCAGCAGTATAAACAACCATAACAGGCTTTACTGTATGACTATTTTCTTTCGATAAAGACTCTGCTAAATTAATTGTGTTTTGTGTGTATATAGGGAAAACTATTCTTCCTGGATCACCATTACCGCCATCGCCAGCATATTTGAAAATGGCATCAACTAAACGCCCTTTTAATTGGTCAATATTTAATATATTCGCATCGGTTACCGCACCCATTGCCAAATAATTTGGCCAACCTGCTACGCTGTTTGATGACTCTTTCTTTTGAAAGATAATTTTAACCTCATTTTGGTTGCCAGGATTTATGGTGATTTTTTTTCCTTGGCCGTTATTATATGAATAGTTATAACTGCCTTTTGAAATCGTTTGCCCAGATAAAATATACCCTCCAGCAGGCACCTGATAGGACTTCGTTATATTACCAACAGATTCACTGCCAACTATATTTCCTTTGCCATCTTTTAAAGTAATGGTGCTTTTTTCTTGATCTGGCAAACCGGAAACATTCAACGATACTGGGTATGTTACAATAGGTGTTCCTGTTGCTTTTACACTTATAGAATAATTTGTCTTAGATGATAAGGTTGATATTTCTGTTGGATCAAAAGAAAAGTTGTAATTCTTATTATTCGCATAAATATTATTTGCACTAAATGAATACACATGACCCGAGGCAAGGTTGCCAATATTTGTTGGTATATTTCCCCAAGGTAACTCAAGCTGAGCTTCAGAATCATTGGTTTTGTCTTTAACCGTTACAATCACATTTCCAGCACCTATCGGCCTAGATTGATTTAGTGAAAATGTAAATATTCCCTTATACTTTTGATACGTTAACTGCACGGGAAAATTTTGATTATTTTTGATATTTACTTCTGAAGGTAACGCCGAAATAATATTACCATTCGTGGTGGCTGAAATGACGTATTTACCCGAGTCAATTAATTGTGCTTTACCCGACATCACGTCACCCCAAATGAACTGATACCCATTAGAAGTATTGCTTTCTTTTGGTTTTAAAAAAATTTTCGTATCGTCCAGAATATCGGAACTATCAACCGCTTTTGAGAAAGTTATCGTTCCCTTGTTTATAGGCTTAGTGCCAACATTAAATTCTGAAATAGTGTAGTTTGAATTGCTTGGACTAAAACTAATGATAGCTTTTTCATTTGCAGGCAGTATGTAATCTTCTACCGGGTGATACTTTTTACCTACTAATATTTGAGCTGTATCTTTATCCATACTAACTTCTGTTGGAGCGCCACTCAAACCCCAAGCACTTTCAATTGTTACACCGTCAGATAGTTTGAAAGAGATTGGACTTTGAGATAAATTTGTTTTCGCATCACAGTGGAATGTGATTGAGCCCGTCCATCCTTGCTGATATGTATCTAGTGTACAGTCTGCAAATGCGCTACTGATAAATAAACTAGACATCGCGACTGTAACGATTCTTTTTTTCCATATGCCATTCATTATTGATCCCTCATGGTTTGTTTTACTCCGTACAGACCATCTCTCTAGTAATAGAAAGTGGCTTCCTGCCATAATCAGTTAAGCATTCTATCTATTCTTATTTGGAAGTCAAACTTAAACACATAAAATATTCAACTAATTGAAATTAATGTCGTTTTCTGTATCTTCATGAAAATACTTCGACTGATTAAATGAACCATGAGGGTAAATTATAATCACAGCCTATAATGGTTTGAAATGGCTGCAAACCCGGCCTCTTATGCAACAGATTATTTTCGCTAACAGATCTGTATAACAGGTTTTTCTTGTAGAAAATACTATATTGTGATCATTATTTTCCTCCACAACAAACAATCAAACCTTATCAGGCACCACACTCAAAACCCTCAAACTCTGCGACATAATCCGTGCAAAAATAGGCGCGGCTACCGAACCACCACCATAACTTTCACCTTTTGGGTCATCCACGACCACAATAATGATCAACTTTGGATTGGTTGCGGGCGCCAAACCTGCAAATACCGCCATATAATCATCCGTAGCATAACCGCCGGCAATCGCCTTACGAGTTGTCCCCGTCTTGCCTGCCACATGATAGCCCCAGATCCTTGCTTTCGCACCCGTGCCGCCTTTGCCTTCAACAACATTTTGGAGCATGGTAATCACCTGCTCGGCAACCACATCATTCACCACTTCAACCTTTTCAATATTCTCACCAGGATTTACACGAATAAAAGTGGGCTTCACCATAACACCTTTATTTCCAAGAGCTGCATATCCTCTAGCTAACTGCAATGTTGTTAGGTTCATGCCATAGCCAAATGACAATGTTGCCAGAGGAAACTCACCCCACTTTGTAGGTGATGGCACGAGACCCGTACGTTCCCCAGGAAACTCTATTCCCGTGGCCGATCCAAAACCAAACTCACGGAGCGTATCTGGTAAAGCTTCTGGCGGCAGAGATAATATCACCTTAGAAATCCCCACATTACTGGATTTCAGTAAAATATACCCTAAATCCATCTCACCGTAATTTTTAAAATCACGAACCGTTCTCTTTCCAACTCGATAGTACCCGGGTGAAGTACTGATAATAGATTCTGGCGTGTACTCACCACTTTTAAGACCGGCAACGGCTGAAAATGTTTTCATCACAGATCCTGGTTCAAAAACATCTGTTACCACACGATTACGCATTGTATCAGGAAAAGCTGTAGTCATATTATTTGGGTTATAGGAGGGTTGATTCACCATGGCAAGCACCTCACCAGTCTTAACATCCATCACCACCACACTGCCCGCAAGTGCATGATTTTCAACAACGCCTTCTTTGAGTGCTTTATAGGCAATATATTGAATCTTACGATCAATACTCAACGCAATATCATTCCCATGTTTCGGTATCTTACCGCCCTCTAAGATACGCACATGATTACCCTTTGCATCTCGCCAAAGGTTTTGGTGACCACCTTCGCCATCTAGCCAGTCGTTAAAAATCAGCTCAATTCCTTCTTGGCCTTTATTATCGATATTTGTAAAACCAACCACTTGAGAAGTCACTTCACCATCAGGGTAATAGCGCTTGTATTCTCGTTTTAGATGGACTCCCAATAATTCCATATGGGAAATTTCAGAAGCAATTTTCGGATTCACTTGCCTTTTTAAATACACGAATCCAGAACGCCCTTCTCGCACTTTAATCCGTCTTATAATATTCGTTTGCTGTTCTTTTGACAGTTCAAGCAATAACATCACTTTCTGAAAACTATTACTCTTTATATCCACATTCCATGGAT
>Ga0302132_10000983_pt1 | contig 16257 bp, 20 predicted proteins | sample CB9_321_MG_FD_203113 | JGI IMG/M metagenome (GOLD analysis project Ga0302132, IMG submission 203113) | Marine microbial communities from Western Arctic Ocean, Canada - CB9_32.1 | ecosystem: Environmental > Aquatic > Marine > Oceanic | place: Canada: Western Arctic Ocean | collected 2017-09-19
GCGCAAAAAGAAATAGGTTTATGGGTTCGGTCAGGGGTCTCTAGTGGGATGGGACCGATTTAAGGCTCATACGCCCAGCGTGTAACGCCCATCAAGCCAGTTCCGGGCGAGTGACAGAAAGAATAAGGAGAAATACTATGAACTGGAAAACGATTGCCGTCGTTGCCGTGCTGGCGACTCTCTTTGTCGCAGCCATCGTCTGGTTGACCGGCAGCATGGTTTGCACGCCACCCTGCATCTGATGTGTTAACCCCGGCCCAAAAGGCGACCATGACGTGGCGCTGGGCGGCGCTGTCGGTGTACCTTCTCATATGTTTTTACGACTTCCTGTTCGTGCCCGTGTGGTACGGGATCTCACGGCCAAGCATCGGCGTGTTCATGGAGATAGTAAACCAGACCAGTGATCCCGCTATTCGTGCTGAGTTGATGAAGAAGCTAACAGGGCAACATAGTCCGTTCACGCTTATGGGCGGCGGGCTGTTTCATTTAGCGTTCGGTGCGATCTTAACGGGGTCAGCATTTGCAAAAACTGACGGCTAGTCTCTTGGAGGTTGATTTTGGCGGCGAGGGAGAGCAGGATGGCTGAACTAACAACAAAGGAAGTTAAGGATATGGCCCAGAAGTACGGAATTTCACAGCGCGAGGTCCGCAAAATCGCGGCCCGCTATGACGATATACTCGATGCGTTCGGCCTATCGGACTCTCCCACAGGCGATCAGGCCGAGCCCTCCGATGGAGGTCTCCCACTATGATTATCTCTCGGAGGTGCCTTTTCAAGGGACTGGCGGCTATCGGCGCTTTTGTCGCTTTTGTCGTTATTGTCGCGGCGGCCCCCCGGCCCAAACCCAAACCCCGCCCCAAGCCCTACATCCTCACCGGCCATGACCCAGCCGCCCCCCTCGACGCGGGAACCGCTCTTGAGGTGCAGTGGCAGTTCAGTCTGCCCGGGCCCCAGTATGGCTGACCCCCCATTACCCCTCCCCCCCCTCATAATCACCACCCGGGCCCCATCGCAGCGGCTAATAGACCCGGTTGAGGCGGCGGAAGTCCTTTTGAGCCACCTTCTGGACCCGAACATTGCCGTGGAGGTCGATGCCGTGGATTGGCTGGTGGCGGCGTCCACCGTGGCTTTGGACAACAAGCGGCGGATTGATATGTACCTAAACGGGGAGTTGAGCCAGTGACTGCTCGGGCACAGGCTCCCCCCCGGGGGGCTGCCGATGGTGACTTTGATCGGGCACCACTCGCACCGGCGGCCCCCACCCACCTTTGCACCGGCTGCAAATACAACGAGGGCGAAACCGAAAGAACGTGGGGCCGCTGCTCTATCCATCACTCTGCCGCCATCAAGCGTTGCAATCAATACAGTCTGGGGAAACCCCCATATGAGTGAGCCTCTCCCCACGGGTGAAGAGGACAACCGTAGAATACGGATTTTGGCCGTCGTTAGGGCTGCTGGGCCCGAAGGTATAACGAAAAGACAAATGCAGGGGGAACTCAATATCCCGATGGGGGCTATCGTGGCCGCCATAGCTTTTCACAAAGCATCTGGCCATTTGGCCGTCCGCTTCACCCAAGGAAAGCGAAATCGTGAGGCCCTGTATTATTGGCGGGACATCCCCGAAAGTTTTCGCACCCCCGTGGAATCTGGCGCTAAAGAGCGCGCTTGCATGATGTGCCAGAAAAAATTCCTAAGCACATTTTCTGGCCACCGCGTCTGCCTCCCCTGCAAGAATAGCCGCGATTGGAAGACGGGAACAGCAACCGTCAGCACGATTCTGCACTTTCGCTCCAGGTGAAAGCCGATGGCCGAGCCTGGATGAAAAAGAGCCGCAAGGGAAGCCTACCTTGGACGGAAAAACCTGAGCAATTTCAACGTCATTCGTGCTCTATTTGCACGAATTGCTATCTCCACATGATCGTCGTTAACGGCTGGGACGGCCCTCGGCTGTACTGTATATTCGGTGGGCCTTTCACCGGACTTGAGTTGGTCGAATAATGGCGCTTCTGCCCGAAGGCCTCGAAATGGAGGACATCTTGGCGCTGCCGCTGGTGCAGCGACGAGAAGCCTTTGAGTTGCTGAACCGCAAGCGCCAGATCATTGGGGGGCGCCTTTTTTATGAACTCTGGCCAGACGAGGACACGCTTTGGGAGGGCCCAGAGGCTTGCAACATTCAGACGGGTGAAACCCTTTACGCCCGCGGGAAGTACGCCAAACACCTAGAATTCTTTTGGGCTGGCTCCGAGTTTAGGGAGCGCGCCTTCCGTGCTGCAAACCGGGTATCAAAGACTGTGCGCGGCGGTGGGTACGAAACCGCCTGTCACCTGACTGGCCTATATCCTGATTGGTGGAATGGCCGCCGCTTTGACCACCCTGTGGCCGCCTGGGCTTGTGGCAAGACAAACGAGACCTCGCGGGACATCGTGCAAGCCACACTGCTGGGGTCTGTGGTTTCCGGCGGCCAGCGCAAAGCCGTATCCGGCACTGGCATCATCCCCAACGATTTGATTGGAGAGCCTGAGTTTACCAGGGTCATCGGCAACCCGTCGTGGAAGGCTGGGGTGCAGGATCTCGTTGACCAAATCCCGATTCTCCATGTGAGCGGGGAATATTCTCACCTGGGGATCAAGGCCTATCAGCAGGGCCGGGACGCCTTTGAGGGCACAGCCCGCCACGTTATTTGGGGCGACGAAGAACCGCCGATGGACATTTACGGCGAAATGCTGATCAGAACTGGCACCACGGATGGTATCTTGATGTTGACATTTACACCACTCCTGGGACAATCCGAAGTGGTCAGGAGTTTCGAGAACACCCTGATCATCTGAAAATAGGAAGGAAAAGAATTGTGAGTGGCCAGAAAGGGCGCACCATTGGGGAGTTTCATTCCCAGGAAGCGCCAGATGAACCGTTTATGTGGAGCGGGGACCGTGTGGTCCCCGTGTTCACCATGGTGCATCGGTCCAACCATTTGAACCGTATGCACATCGTGATTCAGAACCCGGGGCCCGATGCTGAGTATATTCAGATCGTGACCCAGTTGCCCGGTCCGGGCCAGGGGCCGCTTTTAATAGGCCGGGAACTTGACTATATGCCAATCGCTGGCATCACGAAGGAAATCGCGGAAATCCTTCGGACGTTGCCAACGGATCCGAGAGAGGCGCTAAAAACAGTGGCGTAACTGGGAGAGAGCCCATGCGTAGACGCGCAATACTGATCGCTGTCGCTGTCGCCGTCCTCGTCATTGTTAGCTTGGTGGCGGGATTTGCTTCCGCTCAAGAATCTCCGTGCAGCACCCGGGAAATCATGCTGGCCAGTGTGGACGCCAAGGATTACACGATGATCCTCCGCTTTATTTCCCCGGCAAACGACATTGTTGAAGTTTTTGGCCACGACAACGGCGCGGCGTTGGTCTTGGTAACTTACGCGGAATCGGTCTTGAGGAATGTGCCTGGGATGGGCCGCATCGTCGTTGCCCCAGGCTCTACTTGTACGGTCAGCAAGGGAGATAATCTGATTGTGAACTCATGGGAGCCGGGGCGCGATGCCTAGAATTTCAGATTCCAAATATCTAATCCAAGCCGGGTGGAGTGACGTTCCCCACCTGACCGAGAAGGCCAAAAAAGAACTCCTAGCCTCGACGCCGCCCCACCTACGGGCCGCGCGTAGCAAGGGGGAACCCTCTATGGGGGCCGGGGCTATCCTCCCCGTAGACCCCATAGAATTTTCTATAAAGCCGTTTGAGATACCCCAACACTGGCCCCGGGCCTACGGGATGGACGTAGGCTGGAACCGTACCGCCGTGGTGTGGGGGGGCTGGGATCAAGCCGACGACACGGTGTACCTCTACACCGGGCATTACCGTGGCCAAGCAGAGGCTTCCATCCACGCCCAGGCCATCCGAGCCAGAGGGGAGTGGATCCCCGGGGTAATTGATCCAGCCGCCAGAGCCCGCAGTCAGAAGGACGGCCAGCAGTTGATGCGGCTGTACCTCGACCTCGGTTTGCAGATCACGCCAGCCAAAAATGCTGTCGAGGCTGGCCTCTATATGTTCTGGGAACGCCTATCCACCGGGCGTTTGAAAGTGTTCACGACCATGCAGCAGTGGTTCGATGAACAGCGCAGTTACCACCGCGACGAGAAGGGCCAAGTCGTAAAAGAATTTGATCACTACATGGACGCGACGAGATACCTTTTGATGTCGGGTTTGGATGTGGCTTGCACAAAGCCTTCGGGTAAGCGTATCTTTACCGGCGAAAGTGCCGCTGACCAGCGAGTGAACTATTGATGGCCGGTACCTACAGCACCGCAAGGGTCGAAGAATACGAGCCCCCCGTACCTGACGACGAGGCCGAGCGCAAAATACTTGACGCGGCCCAGAACGTCGTCACCGCCCTTTCTATCCAGGCTGATGATCAGGTCTCAAAGAAAGGTCAGATCGATGACCGCTGGAAAGAGGACACCCGCCAGTTCTACGGCCGGTACGATCAGACCACAGAGCAGAGCCTCAAGGACAACAAAAAATCCCGCCTGTTCGTAGGTAAGACTCGCGCAAAAACGAATACATGGGAGGCCCGACTGTCGGACCTCCTGTACCCCACCGATGATCGCAACTGGGGCATCCTCCCTACCCCCGTCCCCAGATTGGTCAAAGAGGCCCAGGTCTCAGTTGATCAGATTGCCCAGATGACCCTACAAGCCAACGCTGCCGTCCAGGGGGGCAACGAGGAGCAGGGCCTTGCCATTGCCACCGACGCCCAGGCCCTCGCCAACGACCTCTCCAAACAGAGGGCCGAAATAGCAGAAGCGCGGAAACGCTCCGAGGCTATGCAGACTGAGATTGATGATCAGTTTCGAGAGTGCTTGGATGCAGAACAGTCCAGGCTCTCCATTCACGATCTTGTGACGGTTGGCACCGGCATCAAGAAAGGCCCCGTTACCAAGAACAAGGTGCGCCGGTCCTGGGAGGAAGGTGCCGATAGCGCCGGGGTGTTCCAACTAACCCACCACGACGATCCGCGCCCCCAGAGCATGCGCGTCGATCCGTGGGCATTTTTTCCCGATATGTCGGCACGAACAATCGAGGAAGCAGAATTCACCTACCAGCGCCATCTGATGGCCAGAAAGGGCCTTAAAAAACTGGCCAAGGTCGGTGGCTTTAATTCCAACGCCATCAGGCGTTTGTTGGAGACTGGCCCTCGGGACAAGATGCCCGACTTCGTGGCCGACCTCCGTGAGATTACCGGCAGCGGCGATGGTGCCCTGGAAGATCGCTATATCGTCTGGGAATACCACGGCCCCCTGGAAGAAAACCAAGTCCGAGATTTGATGCTGGCCTCCCTCCCTATGGAGAAGCAGGAGAGCATGGCAGAAGCCATCAAGGTCGATCCGCTAGACGACACCCAATTCATCATTTGGTTTTGCAACGACGAAGTTCTTTCTTTCGGGCTGCACCCGTTGGAAAGCGGCGAAAGCCTGTACTCCGTTGCAAACTTTGAACGAGACCCGGCACACATCTTTGGCCGCGGCGTTCCCTCGCTGATGCGGGACAGCCAAGCCGCTATCAACGGTGCATGGCGCATGATGATGGACAACGGCGGCCTGTCGTCTGGTCCGCAAATTGTCATCGACCAGAAGGGCATCGAGCCCGTGAACGGTGTTTGGGAACTCCAACCACGGAAGCTGTGGTACCGGACCCCCCAGGCCATGACCGGCCCCGGGGTGCCCAGGCCGTTTGAAATGTTCCACGTTGAATCTCGCCAGAACGAACTGGCGAACATCATCACGTTTGCGGACGGTTTCGCGGACGAGGAAGCCTCAATGCCCCTCATTGCCGAGGGGGAGTCGGGCGCAAACGTCACCCAGACATTCCAGGGTATGGCCATGTTGATGAACGCCGCTAACGTGGTGTTCCGGCGCGTGGTCAAAAACTGGGACGATCAAATGATCACGCCGACGGTGCGGCGTTTCTACGATTGGAATATGCAGTTCAACAAGCGCCAGGACATCAAGGGCGATATGACCATCGACGCCAGGGGCTCCTCCGTGCTGCTTGTGCGCGACATCCAGGCCCAGAATCTAATGACCATCGCTACCACATTCGCTGGACATCCCGTGTTTGGCGCTTGGACAAAAGAGCGAGAACTGTACGAACGCTTGATTAAGGCCAACCAGCTTTCCCCGGATGAAATCATCAAGACGGTCGATCAACACACCGAAGATATGAAGGCCACGGCAGAAAACACTCCTCCTGATCCAGAGCAGATCAAGGCTGAGGTCCAACTGAAAACAACCCAGATCAAGGCTGATGCCGACACCCAGGTGGCCAGCATGAATCACCAGACAGCCATGATAACCTTGGCCACCAAGCACAACATGAAGCTGGACGAACTGAAGAACAAGCTGGACCTTGCGGACATCAATACTGGGTCCAAGGAACGGATTTTCGCGGCTGAGGTCGCTGTTGAGAAAGATAAACCCCCCGACGCCAAGGGCTCCGGGGGGTACCTGTCGTGACCGTTCAGAAGGACTCAGGAGAGTGGCGCGAAATCAAAGAATTTATCGAAGGTAAGATGACAGATGCTCAAACACGGGCTATGACACCCAGGTTATCTGAGCGCGATGCTGACACCCAGAGGGGTAAGTACGCCGCCTTGAGAGAGTTGATCGAGTTTGTGGAGCCAGGGACCACCACCACGCCCCCCATCATAATTGAAGGGGAGGGAGGGTATGGTTTCCAAGATCCGCCAGGAATTTAGCCGCCCGTAAGGGCCGCTGCCCGCCCGCGCAGTGATGCGCCGGTAATCCCAAGAAGGAGGCCGCCAGCTATGGCCGAAAAGAACGAGAACGCAGAGCCAACAGAAGCCGCTTCCTCCGTCGATGGGGAAGCGGCCACTGATGGTCCTGGCGACGAATTCTTAAAAGCCTTTGACGAATTCGCTGATAAGCCGTCGAGCAATGACGATTCTGAACCTACCGCAGAAGCATCCGCCTCAAATAATGAGGCCGGTGAGGGTGATGCGGTGGGCGAGGGGGAGCCGGAACCGACCGCCGAGGCATATTCGGGCAAGGCGCCAACCTCCGAGGGAAAAACTACACCCGCTGCTGATGCCGGTGTAGACGGCAAAAATATTTGGGATGGTGCTTCACCGGAACAAATGGCCGCTCGGGATGCCTTAAAAGGTACAGCCGACGCCGCCACACAGAATCAAAAATCTGACCGTGGACGAATAGCCGCATACCAGCGGAAAATTGATACCCTTGAGGCAGCCGCCCAAAACCCGGCCGCTGCCACTGACCCCGACGCCAAGCCGAGTGCTTTCCTTGAATCCGACGAATGGAAGGGTTTTGAGGAAGAATACGAGGATGTGGCCGCCCCAATGAAGGCCGCCCTTCTGGCTACTCAATCTCAGCTTGACGCCGTTCGCACCGAACTCAACGGAATTTCCGGTGATCGGAGCGAAGCGTATCTGGAGGCCCAATACGGCATCGTGCTTGAACAGCACCCAGATTACGAGGAAGTCCGCGAATCGAGGGAATTTTTCGATTGGCTGGAAGGCGCACCTCCATATGTGCGCAATGCTGCTCTCAAAAACGGGGAGAACATAGTCGATGGCGTTGAAGTCGTCGGCCTTGTTCAGCAGTACAAAGATTCTCCTGTGTATACCGACGCCCACAAAGGTAAGCCTGGGCTTTCAAAAAACAGACAAGCGCGATTGGATTCCGCACCCGCAGTAGATGGTGGTGGAGCCGGGGCCTCGTCTGGGCCAGGAAACGATTTTGAGCAAGCCTTCGCGTTCCACGCGAAAAAAGCTGAAAAGGAAATGGCCGCCGAAGCCCGTAATCGATAACCGAGAGTCAGCGCAGTGATGCGCCGACGCTCCTTTTGAAGGAAAAAAGATAATGGTTGACGGTACAACCACATATGGCGACATCAGCCAGCGTACAGCCGCTTGGGCGGCCACTACGATGCTGCGCCACGCGATCCCGACGATTGTTCTCGGGAAATTTGGGGCGATGAAGGAAATGCCTCGGAACAAGGCCAATACGGTCAAGTTCCGGCGCCCAATTCCTTTCTCCGCCGCGACCGTGCCACTGCAAGAAGGCGTCACTCCCACAGCCCAAAAAATGCTGTACGAGGACGTTCAAGCGACCATGCAGCAGTACGGTCGTCCTATCGAAATCACCGATGTGGTGATGGACTTATCTGAGGATCCGGTTCTGCGCGATGCCAGCGAACTTGCTGGCGAACAGGCCGCCCTCACCGTGGAAATGGTGACATATGGCGTAGTGAAAGCGGGTACCACCGTTTTCTATGCCAACGGCACCGCACGAACCTCGGTCAACACTGTAGTCTCGCTGAACAAGCAGCGCGCGGTGACACGCTCTCTGAAAAACCAGGGCGCACTCAAAATCACCAAAATGCTTTCCTCGTCCCCGAATTACGGGACGCAGGGCATCGAGGCCGGTTACATCGCCGTCGCTCATACCGATTGCGAAAGTGACATCAGGCAACTGCCTGGATTCATTCCGTGCGCCAAATACGGTTCGCGGACAATGTTGTGCGCCGAAGAAATCGGCTCTGTCGAAGAATGTCGCTACGTTTTATCGCGGCACCTTTCGGCTTGGGCGGATGGTGGCGCGACCACTTCCACGATGGTGACGACTTCCGGCACTTCCGCCGATGTCTACCCCATCCTCTACTTCGCGCGCGAAGCATACGGGTTGGTTCCCTTGAAGGGCGCCCAAGCGATCACCCCCATGGTGGTCAACCGCAAGCCTTCGCACTCCGATCCGATGGCCCAGCGCGGCTACGTTTCGTGGAAAACGTACTTCACTTGTGTGCGTTTGAACGAAACTTGGATGGCTCGTTTGGAAGTCGCTGTCACAGACCTCTAAGCGAATTTGACTGAAACGCGGGGGCGAGTCCGGTACTCCGGGCCCCCCGCAACTGAGGACTAAAATTATGATCCGTGCAGGATTTATCCACGGGACAGGAGCCGCCATCAACTGCGAACTCGGCTGGATTCCTGACTGGGTTCGGTTGGTCAATCTGACTGACGGCGATGACATCTGGGAAAACTTCCTGGGTCATGTGATCGTTTTCACATCAGGAGGAACAACTGAAATCAAAAAGGGTCAGACCATCACCGGCCTGACCAACACCAGCACCACGGGTGTTCTCCGTGAAGTCATCCTCGATAGCGGTACCTGGGCCGGTGGCGATGCCGCTGGTTGGTTCATTATGGGTGCCGACGACGAGAATGGCGCGTTTGGTTCGGAAAATGTGGAGGTCGCCGGGTCTGGCAACCTTGCCACGGTTGCCCTCCAAAACGAGGACGGTATCGACATTGACACCGAAGTCGCCGCGACCACCACGGATGCCACCGGCATCCAAAGCTACAGCGGTGATGCAGCCAACAACTACGCCAAAGGCTTCACGGTCGGTTCGACCGTGAGTGAGAACGGCAAGTTGTTTGGTTTCCTCGCCGTGCGCAACGGGCCGGGTGAAAGCCAGCCTGTTCGCGTTGCTGGAAGCACCCAGGCCGAAGCGGTCTGGTAATCGAGTTGGGGTTTGGGCCACTGGACCCCACACGGCGCGGATGGAGGGGAGTTTGACTTCCTTCTTCTCTCCATCCCGCCACCCTTTCCCTGCTGGGAGCAATTAGGAGAACGGTTATGACCATCAGTGTAATTACCCCGACAATCGCAAAGCAAATTGCTGGCCAAGCTGCCCGTGGAGACAGCTATGCCCTGGAAACACTTCTTCGGCGCATGGCCGTCGGAGAGCCCTATCAAACGTATGCCGGTTCGCCTGTTGGCAACGTGACGCCGGAAGCTATTGGTGATTGGTGCTTCGACAGCACAAATCTCGCTTGGTATCGGGCCACCGCTCTGACCACAGCCGATTGGGTTGCTCTTGGCGATCCCGACCTGGACCTTGGCGAACTGCGCCAGTTGAATACGGCAACAATCGCCGCAGCCGGTTCCAGTGCCTCGGACGCCACCGCTATCACCGAGGATGGCACCTATTACGCCACCGCGGCTGATGGCACCAAGGGCGTAGCCCTTCCAGCCGCCGCTGCGGGCACCATCATTCGTATCGTGAACACGGTGCGGACTTCGCCGCTGTTTGTTTATCCGGTAAATGGCGGCAATGACAACATCAACGACGAGGCCGAGGATGCCGCAGTCAAAGTGAAGGCTGGCTCCTACGCCGTGTTCATCTGCATTTCCGCCACACTATGGATTTGCGATCCGGCAGCCCTGGTAGGCGGCTCACGGAATCCATCAGGTACCGATCCGACCGCAAAGGCCATTTGGTTTGATGACTTTTTCGGTGATCTACTCAGCGACGAACTGCTTGCTGGCGTGGGCTCTGGAACGGGCAATGCCGTCGCCCTCTCCATCGGAGAGAATGGCCGCGCTGAAATTAAAACAGCCAGCGATGACGGTGCCATCACAGCCAACGGCTCAAGCCTCGGCCTTGGCGCGCTGAACTGGCAAGCCAACGCTGGCGGTCTCGTTATGGAGGCCCGTCTGCAAATCGACACCATCACCGCCGTAATGCTGTTCGTTGGCTTTACGGATGTTTTGCCCTCCACGATTGAGGCGCCAATTTTCCTGGTGGCTGGTGACATCGACTCTGACGCCGCAAATGCTTGTGGTGTGGGCTTCGATACCGACGGATCCACGGATCAATGGTTCCATGGTGGGGTTAAAGCCAACACCGACACCACTCCCGCTTATTCCGGCGCGGCACCGTCGGCCACCACATACTACACGGTGCGAGTTGAGGTCAGTGCCGCTGGTGCTGTCCGAGGCTTTATTGATGGCGTGGCAATCGGAGCGGCAGTGGCCGCTGCTGTCACCGTCACCACACCCTTGTGTCCGATCATCTTTGTTGCCAATCGCAGCGCGTCTGTTCGGAATGTGTTGGTTGACTATATGCGGGTCGAACAGGACCGCGGCTAATCGGGTATCGCCCCCTTCGGGGGGCGGTTACTCCATCCATGGAGGTTTAGATGCACCGTCGATTTCAAAAAGTTTATGGCGGCTTTACCCGGCCAGCCGACACCACCAATTACGGGGCCCTCGACGCAATGGGGCAGGGCGCGGGGGATTGTATTATCTCATTTCCAATCAGCCCCGCTGGCGCCGATTTGTCAGGTCGGGTATCCGGCAAGGTCGTATCCGCTCACCTAACCAAGAGTGATACCGGGGTCACGAACGATACATTCCGGCTTCACTTGTGGGCTGGCGTTCCGAGTGTGGATCCTGACGAAAACGCCGCCGTGGCCACAAGCTGGTTCAAAGAGGCCGACCAAAAACTTTGGATTGGCCAGATGGACTTCGAGACTGCCGAGGTTGGCGCCGACGCCGTTCTTTATCAGGCGCAGGATTTTCTTCCTGCCGCTGATGGGCTGCATTTCGAGATTAACAAGAAATCGGAAGGCCCTGCGATCTATGGGCTACTGGCAGCGATTGGCACATACAATCCGGCCAGCGCCGAGGTCTTTAACATCATGCTGAATATTGAGTAGTAAGCCGCCTGGGGCGACGGCTGAACCCGCGCAGTGATGCGCCGGTAATCCCTTAGATGGAAGCCCCACCGGGCCGCGTGAAAACGCCGCCACACAAAAGGAGAGCGATGTGAGAATCCAAAAGCTGCCTTTGGCAGATGCCACAACCGACCAGTTGCTTGGTTTCGCCGCCAGCAATCTTGGTATTTTTCTTCCCAAGCACACGAAGGTCGAAACGGTGATGTCCAAAATCACCCAGGCCTGGGAGAACGATTACATCCTGGTCATGGTCGAGGATGATGGGTTAGGCCCCATGGCGGGCAAGGACGGCCCCAACGAGGGCCCTACCGAGCCTTCCCCAGCGCCCGTGCAGCCAGCGCCCGCGCAAGCGCCTGAGCCGGTTGGGGTCGCTGCGCCAGCGCAGCCGATCCGTCGATCCATGAAGCCGGAATCGAGCAAGATGGATCCAAATGTTTTGCTTACAATTCACGAAGCGCCCGGGAAGGGCGGAAAGCGCGCAGTGCCAGTCTCAGTCAATGGCAGCACAATGTTGATCGAGCGTGGCAAACAGTCCGAGGTTCCTTGGCGGTTCTTCCTGGCCCTTGAAAATGCGGTGCAGGAACTTTTTGAGGAAGATGACGAAAACGAGGAATTGGTAGGCAGGGACGTTCCTTCCTATCCGTACACCGTTCATCGCACACCCTCGGGCGAGGAAATTGATGCCTGGAACAAGCGTGACCAGGAGCGCGCCAATGTAGAGGCTATGATGCAGAGCGAAGCGGACGAGCGCCATCACCAAACCATCGCGGCGAGGCACTAAGTGTCCACCTTCCTCCAACTTTGCCAAAATGTCGCCCGGGAAAGCGGCACGATTACTGGCACCCAGCCAGCAGCCGTGACCGGCCAGACCGGGCGGTTGGCGAAGGTCATCAATATGGTCGCCCAGGCGTGGATAGATATTCAGAACGTCCACGACAACTGGCTTTGGATGCGAACCGAGTTTGACGATACTGCCATCACCCAATCGACCGGCCAGTACACCGCAGACTCTTGGAGTCTCAGTGACGTAGGTGAGTGGATCACCACCCCCAAAAGCGTGTGGATCCACCTGACCTCTGGCGGCGTGGGAAATGAATCAGAACTCAAGTGGATCGAGTGGGATCTGTACCGGCAAAAATATCTCAAGGGGACGCAGACCGAAAATAGGCCGATAGAGTTTTCAATTTCCCCAGCGCAAGAGTTTTGCTTTGGCCCCGTCCCTGATGCCACTTACGCGGTCAGCGGGGAATATTACGCCACACCGCAAGCTCTTGCGGCCAATGGCGATGTTCCAAACTGCCCAGCCCGGTTTCACAATCTCATTGTGTGGAAGGCGATGCTGCTGCTGCACGAACATGACGAAGCGGTTATTCGCATCGCTGAGGCCATGCGGCATTACCCGACGGAACTCTCTGTTCTTGAGCGTTCGCAGCTACCGAAAATGTTCATCGGGGAAGGGGCTATCGTCGCATGAACCAGCGCACCACATATGTGCCGGTCAAGGGCGGGATGGACCTCGTTACCCCTGCTATTGCGATCAACGCCGGGAAGGTTCTCTCTGCGCTCAATTATATGCCCACCGACCGTGGGTACCAGCGCATCGACGGGCACGAACGGTTTGATGGGAGGCCAAAGCCGTCAGATGCCAGCTATTGGGTTCTGAATTTTGATGCCGGGAGTGCGGCAATCTCCGCGGGAAACATCGTTACGGATGGAACTTCCGGCGCGACCGGGGAGGCCTTGATAGACGCCGTGGTGTCCACTGGCACATACGGCGGAAACAATGCCGCAGGATACCTCATTCTTGTGAATTTGGTTGGCACCTTTGGGGACGGCAACGACCTTGAGGTTTCAGCCGCAAAAAAATCAGAGGCCAACGGTACGACAACGAATCGCGGGGCCACCAATGACACCAACGATGATCTTTGGCTGCAAGATGCCATAGAGACAACCCGCGCAGACATTGGCACCGTCACCGGGTCAGGCATCATGCGCGGCATCTGGTATTACAACGGCGCGGCCTATGCCTTCCGCGACAACGCGGGCGCGTCCGCCGTGGATATGTATAAGTCCACGACCGCTGGCTGGGTCAAACAATCGCTCGGATTCAAACTAGCCTTCACCAGTGGAGGCACCTATGTGGTCGCCATTGGCGACACGATCACCGGCAACACATCGTCGAGAACAGCGACCGTCACTGGCGTCACCATCCACACAGGAACGCTGGCCGCTGGCGATGCCACGGGCTACATCACCTATCTGACTTCCTCTGGCGCTTTCCAATCTGAGACCCTTAATGTCGGCGGCAACGTCAATGTGGCAACCATCGCGGCGAATGGTGTGGCCATCACTTTCGCGGTGGCTGGCAAGCACCGCTTCCGCAATAAGAATTTTGTCGGCGCCACTAATCAAAAGCGGATGTATGGCGTCGATGGCGTCAGCGAGGGGTATCAGTGGGATGGCACCACCTTGGTGCCCATCAAAACCGGCATGACTACCGACACGCCGAAGCATATTGCGGCATACAAAAACCATCTGTTCTACAGCTTCGCTGGCGGATCCGTGCAGCACTCAGGGATTGGAGACCCCTACGCTTGGTCTGTGGTTCTCGGTGCCGGGGAAATCGGCCTGGGCGATGAAGTCACCGGGATGCTGGAAGATGTTTCTGGTGTGATGACGCTTTATACTCGCAACAGCGTCAGCAATTTGTACGGCAACGCCTCCCTGGATTGGGACTTGCGCAGCATTTCGGATGACGCCGGGTGTATTGAGGATTCCGCCCAAAAGATTGGCTCCCCGATTTACATGGACGACCGGGGGCTTCGGGATCAGCGGACCACGCAGAAATATGGCGACTTTCTGATTGGCACAATTTCCCAGATGATTTCGCCTTTATTGGAAGCCAAGAAAAAGGCGGGGGTCACAGTCACAGCCAGTGTCCGGGTTCGCCAGAAAGACCAATACCGTATTTTTTTCTCGGATATGTCAGGCCTTTGTGTCTACTTCGGGCGCGGCCACGCCGAGATTCTGCCGTTCAATCTTGGCCTTGTGATTCACACGGTTTGCTCGGCCGAGGATTCCAGCGGAAATGAGATTCTTCTGGCTGGCTCCACGGACGGCTACATTTACGAACTGGACGCGGGCACATCTTTCGACGGCTCTGAAGTCGAAGCCTGGATTCGCTTCCCCTTCAATCACATTGGAACACCGACGCAGAACAAACGGTTCCACCGCCTGTCGATGGAAATGGATGCTGGTGATGGCGTTTCCCTCAGCACGGTTGCGGAGTTCGATTACGCCGGGGAGTACCAGCCCGCCGCGCACGAACTCGACTTCACTGTAGTGGGTGGCGGTGGCTTCTGGGACGAGGACAACTGGGAAGCATTTAATTGGGATTCAGCGGTGCATGGAGTGGCCGACGTTCACCTTGATGGTCAGGGTGTGAACATGAGCGTGGCGATTATTTCTCTCGCCACATACGAGGAACCTCACACTCTCCACGGCATGACCATTCATTACAGTTATAGGGGGCTCAAGCGTTAAATGGCCTATTACACGCCCACTTCGGTCACACGAAACACCAAGGCCCGCTCTGCCGACATAAACACAGAGTTGACGGCCATCCAGGCTGGTTTTGCTCTCCTGCCCACAGAGGCCGAACTAAAGCGCGGAACCTCCGACTGGGGCACCGACACTGGTGGCGCCAATGCTTACGTTGTGGCCTTGCCGTATACCCCGAGCGGATTTGTAGACGGCCTCAAGGTTTGGTTTGAGCCCGACAACGCGGCCACCGGCGCGGCGACGATCAACCTCAATAGCTTAGGGGTTAAGGGGTTAAAGCAGTGGGACGGCACAGCCATTGAGGATGGGGATATGCCCGCCTCTATCCCCACGGGCTTCCGGTACAGCGCGTCCCAATCTGCTTTCATCCAGATTTCCACGACCGGGACCGTTGCCACTGCGGCGGCCGCATCAGCCACCGCCGCAACCGCCAGCCAAACGGCTTCCGCTGCCAGCGCCACGGCGGCTGCGTCCTCGGCATCATCTGCATCATCGTCGGCTTCTGCGGCCTCAACTTCGGCTAGTAATGCCTCCACTTCGGAAAGCAACGCCTCGTCGTCTAGGTCGGCGGCCGCTTCATCCGCCTCAGCGGCAAGCACCGACGCTTCCACCGCCACCACAAAGGCTGCCACAGCCACCACCCAAGCGTCCAACGCTTCGACCTCTGCCACGGCGGCGGCGGCCGACGTTGTTTCGACCAACGCCGACGTTGTTTCGACCAACGCCGATGTTGTTACAACCAACGCTAAAGTCGTTCTAACAAACGCCGATGTTGTGTCGTGCGCAGCCCTCTTGGACTCCTTTGATGATCGTTACCTCGGCGCCAAATCTTCGGATCCCTCAGTAGACAACGATGGCAACGCCCTTGCTGCTGGGGCGCAATATTTTAACACCACAACAGATGTGATTATGGTCTACAGCGGGTCAGCCTGGGCGTCCACAGGCGCAGCCGCATCGACTTTCATGTTAACTGTGCTGGATGACGCGAACGCCGCTGCTGCGCGCACCACGTTGGCGGCATACGGTTCCGGCGACAGCCCCTCGTTCGCTAACGCCACGCTGACCGGGTCTTTCTATAAATCCGTCACCAATTCCATCACGGCTGGCGCAACGCAAACACAAGCTGGGGCAACC
>Ga0302132_10000984_pt1 | contig 16253 bp, 17 predicted proteins | sample CB9_321_MG_FD_203113 | JGI IMG/M metagenome (GOLD analysis project Ga0302132, IMG submission 203113) | Marine microbial communities from Western Arctic Ocean, Canada - CB9_32.1 | ecosystem: Environmental > Aquatic > Marine > Oceanic | place: Canada: Western Arctic Ocean | collected 2017-09-19
TTGAGATCAACACAATCGTTACCTTTTGAACTTCGCCTACTTCGGCAATGCTTCCTATTAGGTTTTTTTTTAACGCCTGTTATAGCTGCTGGGCAAGCCCCTGACTTTGCAGAGATGTTGGGGCTTGCATCGCAAGGTAATGTACAAGCCCAATACAATCTTGGCCTCATGTATGCCAACGGTGAAGGTGTGTCTGAAGACGACGCAGAAGCGGTGAAGTGGTATCGCCTGGCTGCTGATCAGGGACTCTCACCAGCCCAATCTAATCTTGGCCTCATGTATTCAGCTGGTATGGGCGTGCCTGTAAACAATGCAGAAGCGGTGAAGTGGTATCACCTGGCTGCTGATCAGGGGAATGCAATCGCTCAATTCAATCTTGGCGTTATGTATGCCAATGGCGAAGGTGTACCTAGTAATTCTGTAATAGCTTATGCGTGGTTGAATATCGCTGCAGCTTCTGGGGATAAGAATACAATTCATAATCGGTCAATTGTAGAAGCAAAAATGACCTCTTCCCAAATTACCGCAGCACAACAACTCTCGACAGAGATCTTTGAGAGGATTAAAGGAAGTAAGTGAAGTTAGACAGATGAAAAAACCATTTAAATTTTTTTGGGCGGATTGAGATGCATTCAGATGTTGGGAGATTGGAATCCTTTACCGTTTTCGATGAAAATGGAAACTTAATTGATAATGTTGTAATTCCCTAACGGGGGGAAATCTCAATTGTGATTGAAGCATTAACATTAGGGTGTTGAGTAGAATTTCACCCCTGTATTCGATTTATTTTTTATCTAGAGCATTTGCCTTTTCTTTTAATTTTTTTGTGCGTAAGCCCCACCAGCTTCCATACACATACTCAGACAGAAGATATCATCAGTCTTGAAGGGCGTGAGATAGCTTTAGAAGTTTCACACGGTAGGGAACTACCCGTCACTATCAGTCAGATGCTGAACAACATGAATTCAGGCTTGGATGAGCTTGAAGTTACGATAAAGCCGACAAGAAACTTTAGAGCTGAAAGGTACTTCAATGCTCCTGCGAATCGTTGGTCAATCAATGGATCAATTGATGCTTTCGATCGTGCTAAGCAGCTTTGTGAAAGGGTTTTAGAGAGTATTTTTTTGTGATTAATTCCAAGGCTAAAAACTATTATTTTTTAATCTTGTCCTTGTACTGGCAGAGATCAAATATTATGCAATTCTGACATTCAGGTTTACGTGCCTTACAGGTGTATCTCCCATGCAGGAGGAGCCAGTGATGAGCGTTCAATTTGAATTTTTCAGGCGTAATTTCTAGAAGTTTCTGCTCAACTGTAGCTACGTTTTTTCCTGGCGCAATGCCCGTTCTATTAGATACACGAAAAATATGGGTATCGACTGCTATTGTTGGTTGACCAAAGGCAGTATTAAGAATCACATTGGCAGTTTTCCTGCCAACCCCTGGAAGGGATTCAAGTGCAATACGGTCTTCAGGCACAGTGCTATTATGCTTTTCTACTAGAAGTTCGCAGGTATGCTGAATATTTTTAGCTTTATTGTTGAAGAGTCCAATAGTCTGGATATGGGCTTTTAGCTTAGTTAATCCAAGTGCAAGCATGGCTTGGGGTGTCGGAGCGGTTTTGAAAAGTTTAGCCGTCGCTTTATTGACTCCTATATCTGTAGCTTGAGCTGAGAGAATTACTGCAATAAGCAGTTCAAACGGGGATGAGAAATTTAGTTCAGTTGTAGGTTTGGGGGTTTCTTTTGCGAGACGCTTATAGATTTCGCTACATTTTTTTGCGTTCATTCAGAAGCCTTCGAGAGGTCTACTTCTGATCTTTGATTGATGGTGTCAACGGGAATAAATAGATTGCGCAGCGCTATAAGTATTGCAAGACCAAAGAAGGCACCCGGCGGTAGTATGGCTACTAAAGCCCCATCAAATGGAAGATTGATAGCTGCGTTAGCAGCCCTGTCTCCCAGAAGCATTTCTATGCCAGAGAATAAGCTGCCGCGACCGATGATCTCTCTAAGCCCTCCTAAGAGGATTAGTACCACTGTGAATCCTAATCCTGAGCTACATCCGGAAAGCATAGATTTGCCAACACTATTATGACTGGCAACAGTTTCAGCTTGCGCTAATATTGCACAATTGGTGATGATCAGAGGAATAAAAAGACCTAGAACTTCATGTAAATCATGAAAGAACGCGTTAGTTAGAAGATCTACTGTCGTCACGAGCGAGGAAATGATCATCACAAAAATTAATATTCGAACGCTTGGCGTCAAGCTATGCCGTATCAATGACACAATTGAGTTAGTGCATATAAGTACCACTGTTGTTGCAATACCTAAAGCTAGGCCATTTACAAGCGTCGTGGTGATGGCTAATAGCGGGCAAATTCCAAGTAATTGAATAAGGGCAGGATTCTTGTGCCAAAGACCATCTGTTATCAGAGTTTTAAAATCACTCATTGATTGGGCTCAAGATCACTTATTTCTGTTTTTAGCGTGGAAAATACAGGTTGTGTAATGAGGTCTGTTTTGTTTTTTTCAAAGTAGGCAAGTGTATCCCTTACAGAGTAGATCACTGCTCTTGCAGTAATCGTCGCACTGGTAAACCCATCAAATTGTCCACCATCTTTAGTCACCTTCCATGAAGATAATGGAGAATTAAAGATATTTTTTTGATTAAAGTTAGTTATCCAGTCTGATTTTTCAATCTCTATTTGATCACCTAGTCCCGGTGTTTCTCTATGGTTAGTGATACGGACGCCTGTGATGTTGCCATGTATGTCTATGCCAACGAGCATATAAATAGGGCCGTTATATCCCTGGGATGAACCTACGCTGAATACCACTGCAGTTGGTGATCCATTTTGGATGGCGAGATAGATAGGAAAGGGTTCCAAGCTTCTTGCAATATTCGTGTTTTTTGCGGAATTGGAGCTCTCTATCACTTCATCATAGTTTGAGGCTTTTAGTAGTTCGTCGAGTGTCGCTAACTCTCGCTCTTGTTGGTTTTTTTGGATTCTTTCGAAACTGATCTCGTAACTTCCTGACACGATAGCAGAAGCAACTATAGCGGTTGATGCCACCAACATGATTACTCGCAGACTTGATTTTTTAGTTCCGGCCATAAATTCTGGGTCTAGTAAAACGATCTAGTAATGGAACCATTGCATTCATCAGTAGGACAGCAAATGCAAGCCCATCAGGGTAACCGCCCCATGTGCGAATAGCATAGGTTAGGGCTCCAATACTGGCCCCATATATCAAACGACCTTGATTTGTTGCAGCAGCTGATACGGGGTCGGTAGCAATGAAAAAGGCTCCTATGACGGTTGCTCCACTCAAAAGGTGAAAGATAGGCGATAAGTTTTGGCTAGAGTCATACAGATAAAAAATTGCCGAAAACACTGTTATAGATGTTAAGAGTGATGCTGGGATATGCCATCGAATAATTCCTTTGTAAAGCAAGTAAAGCCCTCCAAAGGCAGTAAAACTGCTTACCCATTCCCAACCATAACTTCCTAGTTGGCCAAATAATGGCCCTGCTCTTAAGTCATTAATAGACAAACTGTTTTTTAGCCCACCTTTGATCATGTCGAGAGGCGTAGCTTGTGTTATTGCATCAATATTAAGGTTTGAAGGTAACATCCCGGTTAAGGAGTAAATGACCGTATTCCACAGATCTATTTTCGGAAATCCTAACTCTGCTACTTGAGGAGGGATCCAATGGGTCATTTCCACTGGGAACGAGAGAAGTAATATGGCGTAACCGACCATGGCAGGATTGAATATGTTGGCTCCTATACCGCCATACAAGTGTTTTGCCAATATAATCGCTGAGGCAGCACCTAATGCGGGTAGCCACCAAGGCGCCAGAGGTGGGATGGAAAAAGCGATGAGAACTGCCGTGACAATAGCGCTTCCATCCATGAGACTTGATTTGATTGGCCGATTTCTTGTGCGAAGCATGATGGCTTCTGAGATCAGTGCCGCCATACATGCAATTAGCATATTTATGCAAAGACCAAGTCCGAAATACCAAACATAAGCTGCTGTTGCTGGCATGAGAGCATAAAGCACATGCCTCATTATCACGGGAACGCTAGTAACAGGAAGAACATGTGGTGAAGGGGTAGTTGAAAATTTCATAACCGAGTTATTTGTTATCCCGGCGTTTTTTTGACCGGTCTACAGCAGCTTTTATCATGTTTTGTTTGGCACTTCTATTGATGTCCGTTTTAAGTTTTGTATGCAATTTTTCTGTATCAGCATGCTGTTTTAACAGGCGTTCTGTCTTGAGTTCATAGCGCTTTTGCGCTTCATTAGAAAGCGTCGCTTGCTCTATTTCTAACGCATGGGTACGTTTTGCTTTTCTGAAGTTTTCAGCTAGTGGGATATGACTGGGACAAACTACGTCACAACACCCACATTCTATGCACTCCTGTACTCCTAGTTTTTCCAGTTTTTCAAAATTTTTCTGTTCATGGGCCTTTAGCATTTGCTGCGGAAGAAGTCGGACGGGACACACTGGAATACAATCTCCACAGCGTATGCATGGCCATATCTCAAGTGATTTTGGAACTTCAGCTGTTTTAGCAACTACGATGCAGTTAGTAGCTTTGGTGACTGGTAGTTGGTCAGTATCCAAAGAGTATCCCATCATGTTTCCTCCGTGGATCAGTCGTGATACCTCGCCATCATAGCCGCCACAAAATTGGATCAACTCCATGATTGGCGCGCCAATTGGCACAACGACATTTTGTGGATTTCTAACTCCTTGACCCGTAACCGTAACAATGCGGTTTATCAGTGGTTCCCCTAACTGAATAAAACGGTCAAGCGCATAGGCCGTGCCAACATTCTGGCAGATGCAACCTACGTTAATTGGATATTTCCCACTTGGAACTTCTCTTCCGGTTAACGCTTCTATTAACTGTCGTTCTCCACCCGCTGGATAGATGGTCGGTATTTCTGCTAATTGAACACATTGCGTGCCTATTTCATTAATAGCATGAGACATGGCTTCAATCGCTTTAGGCTTGTCATTTTCAATGGCAATGACAGTTAACGCTGCGCCAACGATTTCCATTATAGCCAGAGCGCCTCGCAACACCTCTGTAGAGTGTTCCTGCATCAGCATATCGTCACAGCTAATGTAAGGTTCACATTCTGCGCCATTTAAGATGAGTATTTCACAGGGTGCTAAATTTGAATTAAGTTTTTGAGCTGTTGGAAAAGCTGCCCCACCTAGTCCTACGATTCCAGCATTATTAATTGAAAAAAGGCGCTCTAAATTGTTATTAGGCCAATGTGGCTTATGTGCAGTTATTCCACCCTGATCATCGGTTTCAATAATTACGCAGGTTGCGGATGATAGTTTTCCGGTAGCTGGTGCTATATGTTTCTCGATTGCAATCACTTGTCCGGAGCATGATGCATGGACTGCCATTGGAATTTTCTCTGTAGATTTTCCAATGATTTCTCCCTTTTGAAGAAGTTGGCCGATTTTTACGTTGGGTATTGCATCTGGACCGAATTCTTGACTCATTGGCACTATGAGTCGGCTTGGGAGAAATTCGCGCGCAATTTGATCGCAGCTTGATATGCTTTTGTGGGCTTTTAACTGTATTCCACCAGAAAAATTCTGGAATAACGGATATTTATGCATTTCTTGATACAAGGGAAATGCAGTCCACCGGGCAGGGTGGGAGACATAACCTACAACCGGTGCAATAATCAGAGATAACGGTATGCATGGACTGATGCACCCCAACAATGGCATCAACAGGACAAGCCCGCAAACAAAGATTACAACCGATACATAGCGCTTCATCGATCAAAGCAATTTCATTTAAGTTTGCTGTCATTGAATCTTGGCTAACTGGCGTAAAGTCATTGCCCAAAAATTCTGCTAAACGACGGACAGTTTCATCCCCGCCGGGGGGACAAAGATTTATATCTGCTTTCCCAGTGACAATAGCGGCCGCGTATGGTCGGCAACCAGGGTAACCACATTGCGCGCATTGAATCCGAGGTAAAAGACTCTCAACTTTATCAATTACTTCATTTTCTGATGTTGATAAATAGTGAGAACTTGCGATCAGTAGAATGGCAAGAACAATAGCAATGCTAGAAAAGATGATGATGGCGATAGCCATTAGATTTGCGGAAAACCTGTAAACCCAAAAAAAGCAATTGACATGATTCCTGCTGTTATGAGTGTGATGGCGGGGCCACGGAATGGGGTTGGTACATCTTCCTCTTCAATCCGTTCTCGAATAGAACTAAGCAGAATTAAGGCGATCCCAAACCCTACCGCTGCGCCTGCACCATAGAAAATAGCTTCTGCTAGATTTCTTGCTGCATTGGAATTTAATAGAGCAACGCCGAGTACTGCACAGTTACTCGCGATTAGTGGTATGTAAATTCCAAGCACCTGGTGTAAGACAGGCGATACGCGACGGAGTAGTAGTTCGGCGAACTGAACAGATGCGCCAATTACCAGAATGAATGATATAAGTCTTAGGTATTCTACGTCGAAAGGGGCTAGTAATAAGTGTTCAATAAAATAGCTAAGTGCAGACGCAATCGTAAGCACTAGGCCAGTAGCAAGGGCCATGCCTAGTGCACCTTCAAATTTTTTTGAAGCGCCTAAAAGCGGGCAAAGACCGAGAAATTGAACAAGAACAAAATTATTAACTAGAGCAGCTGAAAAAATTATGAGCACGAGCTCTGTCATATTTTTACTTAACCTTCATGCCTGGTTCTGCGCCACTGTCAGGACTTAAGAGGTAGATATCTTTCCCCCCGGGCCCGCCTGCTAGCACCATTCCTTCAGAAGTTCCAAAACGCATTTTTCTTGGTTTTAGATTTGCAACCATGAGCACAAGTCGTCCGTTTAGGTCTTCTGGCTTATACGCTGAGCGAATTCCAGAGAAAACTGTACGTTCATCTTCTCCGAGGCTGAGTCTTAACTCTAAAAGTTTGTCAGCACCATCTACGAGCTTTGCTTCTATGATTTTGGCAACTCGAAGATCAACTTTGGAGAACTGATCAATGTCTATTTCTTTTTCTTGCGTATGTTGAGAAGAGTCGATTTCAGAAAATTTGCTGCGGGTTTCTTCGATCATAGTTTGGACTTTGTCTGGATCAACTCGTTCCAACAAGCTCTTGAACTTGTTTATTGAGTGTTCTAATACTGGTTGGGTTGAATCGGACCAGATTAATGGGTCGATATTAAGAAAGTTTTCTGCGCGCTTAGCTAGAGCCGGAGTAATAGGTTTGAGATATATTATGAGCATTCGAAATAGGTTGATACCGAGCGTGCAAACATGCACGGCTTGTTCTGCTTGAGCCTGATCTTTTGCCATAATCCATGGTTTTTTCTCGTCTATAAATTGATTTGCAAGATCTGCAAGTCCCATTATTCGTCTGATTGCTTTTGAGTAGTCTCGAGCCTCGTAGTCCGCGGCAATATTTTCACCAGCAGCAATAAACGTATTCAGCAACTCCTCATTTGGAATAGTGCTTGAGAGTTGGCCTCCACCAAGTTTATGTATAAACCCAGAGCAGCGACTTGCGATGTTAACTAGCTTGCCGACTAGGTCAGAGTTCACACGTGCGATGAAATCATCAAAATTTAGGTCAAGATCATCTACGCCAGAACTGAGCTTTGCTGCTAGGTAATAACGCAAATAGTCGGGATCAAGATGTTTGAAATAGGTTGAGGCCATTATAAAAGTGCCTCGAGATTTCGACATTTTTTGGCCATCGACTGTGAGAAAACCATGAACGAATATGCTGGATGGTTTTCTATAACCTGATCCGCTCAGAACAGATGGCCAAAACAACGCATGAAAATAAATTATGTCCTTCCCTATAAAATGGTAAAGCTCTGTATTTTGATCATTTTCCCAAAATTCGCTAAATTCTGCTTCATTATCAGATTTCCGGCATAAATTTAGAAAACTTGCCATATAGCCTATGGTTGCGTCGAACCAGACATAGAAATATTTTTTATCTTCATCCGGAATTTCGAAGCCAAAATACGGTGAATCCCGTGATATATCCCAGTCCTTTAGGCCAGTCTCAAGCCATTCATTGAGCTTGTTAACCATTGAGATATCAACATGATTAGGAACCCAATCTTGTAGTTCCTCTTGAAAGTCAGAAAGTTGAAAAAAGAAGTGTTCAGATTCCCGTACGGATGGGGGTGTGCCAGAAACCACTGAAACCGCATTCTTTAGATCCATCGGCGTATATGTTGCGCTGCAGTGTTCACAGGCGTCGCCATATTGATCTTTAGCGCCACATGATGGGCATTCTCCACGTACATAGCGGTCTGGTAGAAACATTCCCTTTTTATCATCGTAGGCTTGTTTGATCGTACGTCGCTTTATATGACCATTCTTTTTTAGTTGGAGGTATATTTTTGCTGTAAGTTCTTTGTTCTCAGCGGAGTGGGTTGTTTGATAGTTGTCCACGCTGATTCCGAAGCTTTTAAAATCTGTTAAATGACTTTCGGCAACTTCTGCTACGAGTTTTTCTGGTGGAATTCCAAGTTTTTCAGCTTGGAGCATAGTAGGCGTTCCATGCGCGTCACTGGCGCATACGTAGGTGCAACGGTGCCCTCGCATGCGTTGAAATCGTACCCATACATCGGTTTGTGTGTACTCAACCAGATGGCCTAGATGTAGCGGTCCGCTTGCATAAGGGAGAGCGCTGGTAACGAGTATGTTGCGTCGTAAAGTCAATTCGAAGGGCTCCAAAATAGGATAGATACAGCATAAAAACGGAGTTTGATAAGCATAATTTTCGGCAGTTATTAGAAACAGTTGATAGTTGTTTCAATCGATTATTGCTTCTGATACGCGATTATGCCATTGGAGCAGGCAGGATGCTTAGCTGGTCTTGTTGTAGAGCCACGATATGTAGAAATTCTGCGGTACAATGCCGCCCCCGTAAGTGGCTGGTTCTTTCTTATGAGCGATAAAATTCTAGAAGCCCTTCAAAGTCATCTTTGTAAGTTCATAGTGCCCTTCACAAAATCTGAACTTGGGGGTCCTGGCAGTTCTTTCAAGATCGTCGATGAGGAAAACTCATATCGAGTAGTTATTTCTTTGGGCTACCCCAGTGATCGGAGTGGAAAAGAACTCATTGAGAAACTAAAAACTCACACTGAATCTCTTAACTTAGATAAGGATCTCACTTTTATTGTTGATTGGTCAGTTTCTCCTCACACGGTGCAACATGGGCTTAAACCGCTAGATGGCGTTAGCAATGTCATTGCTGTTTCCTCTGGAAAGGGTGGAGTAGGCAAATCAACAGTGACTGTTAATTTAGCACTAGCTTTAGCTCAGGAGGGCGCGCGCGTCGGAATTTTAGACGCTGATATCTATGGCCCAAGTCAGCCTCGTATGCTCGGGTTGTTGGGGAAAAAACCTGAAACTAGAGATGGTAAAACGCTGGAACCGCTAGAGGCTCATGGGATAAAAGCAATGTCCATAGGATTTTTGATAGATGAAAGTCAGCCCATGGCTTGGCGCGGCCCAATGGTCACTTCAGCTCTCAATCAAATGTTGGGTGATACGCACTGGGGAGAGCTAGACTATCTTATGGTCGATATGCCACCTGGAACAGGTGATATACAGCTTACGCTTTCTCAACGCGTCCCCGTTAGCGGCGCAGTGGTTGTAACGACACCCCAAGATGTCTCGTTAGCTGATGCCCGCAAAGGGCTAGAAATGTTTCAAAAGGTAAATGTGCCAATACTTGGGATTATAGAGAATATGAGTGTGCATATATGCACTAATTGTGGTCATGAGGAACGCATTTTTGGTTACGCTGGCGGCGAAAAACTAGCTGCTCAGTATGATGCGTCTTTCCTTGGCGCTATGCCTCTTGATCGTGCCATTATGGAAAATACAGACAAGGGCAACCCAACTGTGGTTGCAGAGCCCGATGGTGCTATAGCGACAAGTTATCGACAGATAGCTTTGTTAATGAGTGGGGAGCTAGCAGCCGGGGGCAAAGACTATAGCCGTTTGTTCCCAACCATTACTGTGGAGGAGGATGAATGACAATTAAGTCTGATCTCTGGATACGACGCATGGTAGCTGAAAACGGGATGATTGAGCCGTTTGAGCCTGGTCAGGTTCGAGAGAAAAATGGTCAGCGAGTTATCTCTTACGGCACATCTAGTTATGGATATGATGTGCGTTGCGCTATGGACTTTAAAATTTTCACAAACATTAACTCGGCAATTGTGGATCCCAAAAATTTTGTTGAGTCGAGTTTTGTTGATAAAAAATCCGATATTTGTATTGTTCCCCCCAATTCTTTTGTTTTGGCTAGGACAGTCGAATATTTCAGGATTCCAAGGAATGTTCTTACTATTTGTTTAGGGAAGTCTACCTACGCCCGTTGCGGAATAATCGTTAATGTTACGCCGTTAGAGCCAGAGTGGGAGGGGCATGTGACGCTAGAGTTTTCTAATACAACGCCTCTCCCTGCAAAGATCTATGCAAATGAAGGTGTTGCTCAGATGGTTTTTTTTGAATCAGATGAAGTATGTGATACCAGTTATTCTGATCGCCAAGGAAAGTATCAGGGTCAAAAAGGAGTTACTCTCCCAAAAACCTAGTAGGGATTATTGATTGGTCAACAACCATTCAAGAGACTGGATCTCTAAAATCACTTTTGATGCGTTATTTTTTTCCTGCTCTATTCGAACAGGAAGATATTGAAAGTCCTTAGCCAGCCAAAGCACAGTTTGTCGTGAAGAATTCCGTCTTTGTTGGATTAGTTTTTTTGCTGTTATGGGTCCTAACGAGGTTTCTATGATCTCCTCGCCCACTAGTGAATAGTCATATTCTCTGATTCCATCATCATCTCTTATGGTTTGAGATAGCGGTTCTGATTGCTGCATTTTAAGCATTATAGCGACCTGCATACTGCCATGATCAAGCGTGCCTGGAACGAGTGTGGATTGAGTGATCTGGTTATTTTCAGTGGTAATAACGATGTTCTCGTCCCAGTTAAAACTTACACTGTAACTGCCACGATTTCTGCCGTTTTCAAAGCTGTACTGCTGTGGTTGGATGTGATTATGGTTATAGGAAAACTCGCTTATTTCCACCAGTGTTTTTGGTGCAATAAGTTTTAAAAGCCCTGTAGCATTTGATTTTGAAGAAAAAATATAGGTGCCATTGACTTGATTTTTTATTACGGTGATTTCAGATTCGCCAACAAGTCTATCTTTATATCGAATATCGTAGATTGCCCTATAGGTGGGTACAGTATGTGCTTCTGAAAACACAGCCATGCTGGGCATTGCAGCTGACATTAACAGGCTGTAAATCAATAATCTAAACATTTGCACTTATTGCTCAGAATGTTTTGAGTGTAGAGATATTCACTTAAATAATTTGTGCTCGATGGTTCTTGTCTTTCACTATGTCACCAACAATCCAAGCATCTTCACCACAAGATTTTAGTATTGATAAAGCATTTTCTGCAACTTGTGGTTTGACAATCACTATCATCCCAATTCCACAATTGAATGTACGAAGCATCTCTTTAGTCTCTACCCCCATGCTCTCTATCCATTTGAAAATTTCCGGGATTGGCCAAGCCGATCGTTTCAACCGGGCGCCAAGCCCACTAGGGAGTACCCGAGGAATGTTTTCCGTTAGGCCCCCACCAGTAATATGAGCAAGACCTTTCACTTCAATCCTTTCCAGAAGGTGGAGGATTGATTTTGAATAGATACGTGTTGGGGTTAGTAACTGATCTATGACTGGCTGACCATTAACTAGCGTATCTGCTCCTAAGGGGCTTTGTGCTAATACGCTTCTTATAAGTGAAAAGCCATTGGAATGTGGACCGGATGACGCTATTCCGATAACGCTGTCTCCTGCGCTTATAGAACTGCCATCTAGGAGGCGATCTGCCTCTACTATCCCCACGCAGAATCCTGCTAGATCATATTCCTCTTTAGAGTGCATGCCAGGATGTTCAGCGGTCTCACCACCGAGTAAAGCTGCCCCGGAGAGTTCGCAACCACGAGCAATGCCTTCGATGACGCGGGTTGCAATGTCAACATCAAGTCGTTGACTTACATAGTAATCAAGAAAGAACAGAGGTTCTGCTCCTTGAACAATCACATCGTTGACGGACATGGCAACAAGATCTATACCAATCTGATCGTGAGCATCATGCTCGATGGCTAGTTTCAGCTTTGTGCCTACACCATCTACGCCGGCAACGAGGATGGGATGTTTATAGCGGTCTAAGGGCAACTTGAATAGCCCACCAAATCCGCCCAGCCCACCAAGGACTTCCGGACGTGTAGTTCGCGCTACAGCGGGTTTGATTCGCTCAACTAGTTTCTCGCCGGCGTCGATGTCGACACCTGATTCCTTGTAGGTGAGGGGTGTTTTGGAGGTCATTATTGATATCCTGACACTGGGTAGTAATTATGGCCGCTATAATAAGCTAGTTAATTCTATCGTGTGCAGTAATGATGCAGTCTAAATATTTTCAGCACTTCAGTCGGGCAGCTTGGAGCTTAGTAGTGCTTCTTATGTTCAATAATGCTGAATCAGCTCCTTTTGAGAACCTATACACTATCACTGTTCCTAGGGACTTTGGAGCGGGAGTGCGCAGTGATGAGGAATATGTGCCATTAGCTATGGGTCGGCTTCTGGCGCGAGTTACGGGCAGAACTAGCGCTTTTCTTGAGCCAAACCTGCAAGATCTCATAGGAAACGCTGATGATTACGTTGTGGATAAAGGTTGGCCTGATCTAGAGGGCTACAGAGTTACTTTTGATGATAGAGCCATACTCGAGTCTCTATTCCAACGAAACGAGTCTGTTTGGGTTGGAGAACGCCCTGTAACGCTTCTTTGGGTTGCGGTAGATACGGGTTTTGGTGAACAAGGAATAGTAGCTGTTGATTCTCAAGAAACAACTCACAGCGCAGATTATCTTGCAGTCGTAGATGAGGTAAGGACTCAGTTGAAGGCGGTCGCCTCTGCTAGAGGACTACCGATTAAATTTCCTTTATGGGATTTTCAGGATATGGACGCCTTGGACTTTATTGATGTATGGGGGGGGGTTAGCGATCGACTTGGACAATCATCTGAGCGTTACGGGATAGACGCTATTTTAAATGGGCGGGTTTGGGTCTCTTCACGAGGCTTAGAGGTACAGTGGACACTAGTGCGTGGATCTGATCGTTTCATACTCCCAGGAGGAAGCCTGAAATCTGGACTGGAGCAACTTGCTGATTTATATGCAGGAGAATTTAGCAGCACTGGTAGCCCGACGGCATTAAAAATCACCGTGATGGATTTGAAAACTATTGAAGATTACGCACGAGTTATGCGCTACATAGAAGGTTTGCAGGAGAGACATATGCTGGAATCTGTAGATATTGAAGAGTTTTCTGTGACGACCCTAACCTTGCGTATGATGGCGCGCGGCGGATCCGAGTTGCTCGAAAGAGTCCTTAACCTGAGCGATGTGTTAACGCCTGCTGCTTCTATGAGCGATGAATATTCTGACAGTCAACTTACATTTTTCCTGTCTCGATAGCCCTTGAAGCTTAATACTATGAGACTAAATTGGCTGCCCAATGCTATTTGCATTGGAAGAGCAGTATTAGTAGGTCCAATTGTCATTGCTTTGCTTGATGGGCGTTATACCGTGGCGTTAGCCCTCATAGGGCTAGCCGGATTCTCTGATGCCGTAGATGGAATGCTAGCCCGTAATTTTAATTGGCGAACGCGCATGGGAGAGATTCTAGATCCCGCCGCTGATAAGTTAATGGTTTTTAGCGTCTTTTTGACTCTCACCTATTTAGAACTGGTGCCGTTATTTTTAGCAGTTTTGGTGATATCACGCGATCTAGTCATTATCGGGGGTGCTATGACTTATCAAGTTTTGATAGAGCCAGTTAAGGGGAATCCCGCTTTAATCAGCAAACTCAATACCGGCGCACAATTTCTTTTTATGATGTTCGCGCTCACGGCAGCAGCTTTTCATTGGCCGCCCCCTGAATTGCTAACAATGCTGGGGGCTATCGTGATTTTTACTAGTATCACTAGCGGTTTGAACTACGTTATCGACTGGAGCAGACGAGCATGGTTGAAGACATATCTGAGCTAGCTACGGCTTTACATTCCTTTGGTGATGTGCCCGACCAGACAAAGCAGCTCTTATTGCCATTTCCTCTGCGCCCATCGGCACGTTTTGAGACGTTTATTACGGGTGAAAATGAAGTTTTATTGGATATATTACAAACTTCAAATAATGGCCAGAATCTAACCGCTCCTGTTTGGATTTGGGGTGAACCTGGGTGTGGTAAAACTCATTTATTACAGGCTTTCTGTGCTGCAGCGAAGAAAAAGGCAATTTATCTACCATTAAATGACTTAAAAAAATCTCCAGAAATACTCCAAGGACTCAGTTCTTTAGACTTAGTTGCGCTAGATGATGTGGAGATTGTGGTTGGTGATTCTGATTGGGATCAAGCGCTTTTCAGTATGTTCAATGGGCTATGGACTGAAGGTGGCATGCTGCTTTGTTCGGCTAGATATTCACCTGCAAATTTGAATTTCAGTCTTCCTGATTTAGGTTCACGCGCAGCGGGAGCTAGTATTTATCAGGTTAAAAATCTATCAGATGAAGACTCTATTCTTGCTCTTCGGGCCCGAGCTCAGTCGAGAGGGCTTGATTTGCCTGAGGCCTCTGCGCAATTCTTGATTACCCACGTGCGAAGGGATATGGGCACTTTATGTGCGTGGTTGGAAACCTTAAATCGCGCCTCGGTATTAAAACAGCGAAAGCTAACTATCCCATTCATTCGAGATCATCTAAGCTGATTATCTGTCATTGTTGCTAGCGCCTTTGCAAGTAAAGTGACCCGCTTTCCAAGGGCAAGAGCCAACGCGCGTTCATCTTCGGAGATAGCATCATTCCAATCACTTGCTATATGAGACGCTCCATAAGGGCCTCCACCGGTTCGGGTAGTGCCGACTGCCGGCTCAGTGTAAGGGATTCCTGCCCACAACATACCATGGTGAATTAAAGGCAGAGCCATGGATATAAGGGTTGTTTCTTGCCCTCCATGTAGAGAGTTGGTGCTTGTAAAAACCCCAGCTGGTTTATTAACAAGTGCTCCCCTAAGCCACAGTCCAGACGTCAGTTCCAAGAAATATTTCAGTGGTGCTGCCATATTTCCAAAGCGGGTTGGGCTTCCAAGCAGTAGTCCATCACATTCTTCTAGGTCCGTAACTGAAGCAAAAGGTGGGCCAGAATTAGGGATTGAAGGCTCTGTTGCTTCCGTATTGGTGGATACCGGTGGCACGGTTCGTATCATAGCTTCCCCACCCGCAGCCTCAACGCCCCGAGCGCTATAACGTGCGAGTTCAGCTGTGCTCCCTTTTCGAGAGTAGTAAAGTATCAGAATGCGGATGTTCATCTAAATAACTCCAGTACCTTTTCTGGCGGTCTTCCGATGCGTGCCATGTGGTCTGTTTCAACGATAGGTCGTTCAATTAATCTTGGCTCTTTCGCCATAAGCTCTATCAGGGCGACCTCATTAGCTGCCGTAAGCTCAATGCCACTTTTCTTGAATGCAGCCTCATTAGCTCTAATAAGATCTGCCGCAGTTAAGTTAAGCTTGTTTAATAATTGAGCAATGGCTTCTGCATTCAGAGGTGTTTTCATATATTCAATAACGTCCAGCTTGATACCTTCAGATTCTAGTAGTGTTTTTGTTGTTCGTGATTTAGAACATTTCGGATTATGATAAATTCTAGCTTTCATTGGTAAGCTCATATTTTATATGATTATATCCTGATTTTGAGTTATTTTTAATTTATGTTTTTATAAATAACTTAAAAATATACGCTGAATTGTTTTAGGGGCAAAACTTTCCTTGACGCCCACTAGAACCGCCTGTACCGTCTTCTGAGACTCAACTCTCTAGTTCGAGAATAAAGTGATCAATGCTCGCATTTTAATTGTAGCTCTAATATTACTCTTATCGGCTTGTGCTACCGAGCCGCCAGTACAAATGATGAGTGATGCTCGTCAGGCGATAGCTGCTGCAGAAGAGGCGGATGCTCCTAGACTGGCGCCTGTGCCGATAGCAGAGGCAAGGCGATATATCGCGCTTGCGGAGACGCAGATTCGGAATGGCAACTTTTCTTATGCTTGGCAGAACGCCCAGCGTGCGAAGAATAGTGCAGTGG
>Ga0302132_10000987_pt1 | contig 16221 bp, 15 predicted proteins | sample CB9_321_MG_FD_203113 | JGI IMG/M metagenome (GOLD analysis project Ga0302132, IMG submission 203113) | Marine microbial communities from Western Arctic Ocean, Canada - CB9_32.1 | ecosystem: Environmental > Aquatic > Marine > Oceanic | place: Canada: Western Arctic Ocean | collected 2017-09-19
AACTTCATAAATTGCTCAGGTTTAAGTTTTGGCGGCTCGCCTGCTCTTAGTTGCAAATTAAAACGTTTTGCCCACTTACGGATCGTTCCATGCTTAAAACCAAGACGTTGCTCTGCATCAGTGTAGCTTAAGCCATCATCAACACATTCTTGCAAAACCTCTTTTGCTGAACAACCAAATTTGTCGCGAATAATATGTTCAAAACTTCCTGAATATTGGTTTGCCATTGTTAACTCCTTGTTAAATAGTGTCATCTCGTTGAACTTAAATACAAGATTAACAACCATTTCTTAAGGTAGTCTTAACTATCATAAATATATAAGAATATTTTATTCTTCTCCAAATTTATTTTGAATTAAGGCATTTATTGCCTCAAGCGCCTGTGGTTCATCTTCACCTTCAGAATAAAGCGTCATTAGAGTCCCACAGCTTGCTGCCAACATCATCAATCCCATAATGCTTTTGCAATTCGCACCCACTCCATTAGATAAGACGAGCCTAGTTTCACTTTCATATTTTGACGCAATCGTAACCAATTTTGATGCCGCACGAGCATGAAGCCCGAGCTCATTAATAAGTTCTATTTCTTCTTTCAACATTTCATAGCACCTATCGAATGTGATTCATTACGATACACCTTTTTGACCCGCCTCAATAGCTTTTTTTGCCAAAGCTTTAAGCGGGAGGGAACGATAATTTAGCACTTTCAGCAACATCGGCAAATTCAATCCCGTGACGGAAATAATATCATTGTGAATCACTTTTTTAACTGCATTGTAAGGAGATGATCCCACCAAGTCCGTCAAGATCAAAATGCCCTCTTCATCTCCAATATCACTGCATTCTTGTATGAGTGCAGTTTCAAGATCCACTAGATGCTTAAAGTGTTCAACGCAAAACGCACTGACACCCTTCGACTCGCCTGGCATGATATGCTCTACCGCTTCAATAAAGGCACGCCCGATAGCACAATGCGCGACGATAAGAATTTTTACCATTTTTTAAGTTCTCTATGATTTACTGTAATAAATCCCGAACTCTCACTTAAGCGCACTGAAAGCCGTTCTGCAAGGAAAACAGAACGATGTTGTCCACCTGTGCAACCAATCCCTATATCCAGATAGCTTCGATCTTGTGCTTTGAATTTAGGTATCCAGGTCTTGATAAAATGATAGATGTCATCCTCCATGGATTTCACGTCCTCATATTGAGAGAAAAAATCAATCACTTCTTTATCTAACCCTGATTGCGTCCGTAGCTTCGGATGCCAATAAGGGTTTGGTAAACAGCGCACATCAAATAAGAAATCTACCTTATTCGGCACACTATATTTAAAACCAAAGGACGATATATGCACCTGCAGCTGTCTTTCACCCAACATTTGAAGATTTTCTTTAACTGCCGCTCTAAGCTGAATAATATTTAACTTTGTGGTATTGATTTTATTTGTGGCACTTTCATCAAGTGGTTTAAGCGTTTCTTTTTCCTTTAGCAACGCATCCACAAGGGACAACTTATCATTCGAAAATGGATGCTTACGCCGTGTTTCATTGTAACGAATCACCAGCGCATCATCATCCGCTTCAAGTGACCATATCTCTAAGTGTGAAATCTGACCCTTTAGAGTAGACAAGGCATCTGCATAGACATTACCGTGCAACTCAAAGCTTCTGGGATCAAGTCCAATCACCACCTTATCGTATAAGGCATCGCGCTCAATCTGCTCAATGGTCGTTAGCAATAAAGAAACTGGCAGATTATCAATATAAAAAAAGCCTAAATCTTCCAACAAGTGCATCACGGTCGTCTTTCCTGCACCTGAGCGCCCACCTAATAATATTAATTGCATCGTCGCTTTATTTTTACCTATATTCCAATAAATCACGTCTTAAGATGCATTCTAACAGAAGCGCCAAGGGTCTGTTAGCCTGAGCAGAAACTTTATAGGTGAGAATTTGGCAGCCAAGAACAGTTGTTGTTGTACTTATTGCCTCCACATCATGATTACATGAGAATGCTAAATCTATGGGTGCATCATATAAATCAATAATCAGTTCTAACGGTGCACTTTTGGCTACCTGAGAAGGATATAACTGATTAATATCAAAAATCCCGACATCTCTTACCGCAAGAAACCCTTGATAATTCTCAACACCTTGACCCCATACTTTTCCTTTGGTCTTCTCCATCAAAAGCACGAGATCATCGGCAATCAAGTGATGCCCTCGGTCCAATAAAGCTAACACTAATTGAGACTTCCCAACTCCGGGCTTCCCTGTAACTAAAACACCCTTACCATAAAGCATTACAAAAACGCCGTGAGAACTTGCCTTATGTATGCACATAATAATGGCGCTATGGTTTCAATGGGGTTTTGAGTGATGCATCCGCATCCATTAAAATGGCATACAGTGCTTCATTGTCTTCTGCATTACGTATTTTTTCTCTAAAGATTGCCTCTCTAAACATACCCGCAAGTTTCGCTAAAAACTTGAGATGTACATCTTTGACATTTGCCGGAAATAACAATCCCACAAAAATATCAACTGGCTCGTCATCTGGAGTGTCATAAGCTAATGGTTCTTTTAAGGTTAAAAGCGCAATATGCGTTAATGAGACTCTATCAGAGCGACAATGGGGCATGACCACACCATGCCCAATGGCCGTGCTACCAATACGCTCACGATCATATAAACTTTGGTAAATATGGCTAGCTGACACTTCGTCTGTTTCAGAGTCTTCGAGAAGTTGGCTAAGTGTTTCGAGAACGCGCTTTTTACTCTTAAGACACGCGCCCTGCAAGGTATGCTCTAAAGAGATAAAGCATGAAAGAGAGGCCATTCAATGTTCCTTGTTGAAATATCTTTTATGCGTTTGCTGCTCGGTCAGAAATGATTCAATCCTCAACTTCTGATAAAACCTCAGAAACTAAATCTTCATCTTCCTCTCGATCTTCTTCTTCAGCTCCCGCACGCTCTAAAATGGTTTTATCTACTTTATGAGACTTAAGCTTTTCTTTTAATTTTGTGACTTGTCGGTCTAATTTATCTTGTAAAAGATCAATGGCTGCATACATGTTTTTCCCATCTGCTTTCGCCACCACATCATGACCTGGCACTAAAATCGTTGCCTCAGCAATTTGTTTTCCACGCTCCACATATAAGACCACATGTGCATCTAGAATATGATCAAAATGACGGGTTAGCTTTGTCATTTTCGCCCCAACGTACTCTTTCATAGATGGTGTGATTTCAAGATGTCTGCCTGTAATTTGAATTTGCATAAGATTAAATCCTCAAGTTGCGGAAGCATTTTCCGCGTTATACACCCAGCTAAACCTGCAGTCTAGCCACCTTACCCTATCGCTAGGAAAATTAAGATCTTCACTAGTAAGCGTAGCTTTTATTATGCCGAAATGCGAATAAATTGACAAAATTTAGCAATGGAAAAGCCTCTTAACCTATTCATTATATTAGATGTGGGCAACTTGAGAGATTACAAGGAATAACAACTTAATAAGTATCAAAATTTTTTTTACATAAACTTCATGGGAAAAAGTATCTATACAATCAACTAAAAGTTATTTCATAACACAAAAAACCACGAGTAGAAAACAAGTGGTTTTAAAGTATTCATAAAATGGCATTTGTAAAAAGGTTGTCTTAAATAGACTAACTATGCAGTTTCAAGCGCCTTGATTTTTGCACTTAAACGACTTTTATGGCGTGCTGCTTTATTCTTATGAATAAGGCCTTTCACTGAATATCTATCAAGAACCGGCACTAACACCGCATATGCTGTTTTCGCAGCGGCAACATCACCCGCTTCGATTGCACTTACGGTCTTTTTAATGAATGTTCTCATCATTGAACGACGCGCCATATTATGTTGACGACTTTTTTCAGAATTACGTGCTCTTTTTGCTGCTTGTTTTGTGTTAGCCAATGGTATTCTCCGTGTAACTAATTTAATTTAAATCTAAAACGCAGGCTATTTTGACGAGATTTACAGAATAAGTCAACCAACTATTTTAGGTGGGGTCTTATTTCTTATCCTTAAAGTAAAAGCGCCAAAATGTATGCATCTAAAATTACACCACCAAGAAAAAATTTATTGGTCGAACAAACAAAGGATTTGATTTTTTAGGTTATGAATTTAAATCAGGCCATAAACTAACACCATCAAAAGAAAGTTATAGTCAGTTACGTATACGTGCTCGTAAGCTTTATGAGAAAGGAGCTGATAAAAACCAACTCTTACAACGTTGGCATGGCTGGATTTTTGCTGGTGTCAGTCGATTAGTGAGTCAGAAAGGAGGTATATAGCAGTTAAAACAACATCTATTTTGTTATTTGCAATTTAAAAGTAATCCATCATCGTAAATGTAAGCATTCAGTTGATAAACAAAATCGAACACGCACTGCCATTGTCTTCGATCTCAGCGCTACAACACTGCCCACGCCAATACCAGTCGCCTGCGGCCACGCATTGCCTACACCGCTGTCGCAACGCCCTCCTGATCAATGACAACAGTAATCTCATCGAGATTCACTAAGTGAGAAAGTATAATACTTAAGTTAAATCTAGTACGTGATAAAATTAGCGTTTACAAATATATGCGCACATCATTTTTATCATAACTTAAACTTGATTAAATCAAATGTTGATCTATTTTTTATAAAATAAATACTGAAAATCATATGAGGAAAGCATGAAAATACTTCAGACAATAGTTCCATTATGTTTAGTCTTATTTATAACAGGATGTAGTGAAAAAAACTCAAAATATCAAAAGAAACTATGTAAACCAAAAAATAAAACTGAACATATAAAAATCCCAGCATCTGATTTTGTAAACAAACAAGAAGTAACATGTCAATTTGGAAAATATCACTTATCACGCCAAGCAGACTCCAGAGATCCAGGCCATACTTTATATCTTGTTACACCACCTGAAGGTGTAGAAAAAGCATATGATTGTGACTCTAAAGCTGACAATGGAATTAATAAAATATCCATGAATTGCTTATTAGTTGAAGATGAATCTAAAGAGCATGAAACGTAAAGAATAGTTAAATATATGTAAACTTACGCCTTTAAATGCGATCATCATTTTTCCATTTAGCTGGTTAAGCCCGGATCACTTCCATTGAATTAAGATATTAAAAATATCATAAACACCAAGAATGGTCAAATAGCGAATATGACTCAAAGCTATATGTAATATAGCCTACGATAGGAATTTCCTATGTTTAATTAAAGGACGTTTAAACTTTGAAAATTTTTCATAAAAGACTGTGGAGTCAATTCGACAAGATTTTTGGTCAACAATATTTGTGAGTAACCTAGAAACTATTATGACAGAAGAGTTTGAAAGGAAGCAAGTTAAATGCCATGTATGATACTTGTAGCTATGTTTTCAAAACGTTCTTGTTCTCCAGAAGCTGGGCTAGGTGATGGAATAGATTTAGAATATTCAGTCAAACTATCCAAAGAATGTTTATTTTTAGATAACTCCAACCCTATGCCTTCATTCCATTTTGAGTACCTATTATTTGTTAATAAGTTCAAAGACCCATCATTTATCATTTCCTCGGCTTTAAGAAGACTTTTAGCTAATACATCAATGCCACCAATATGTCCGTAAAACATGTCTTCTAAATTGATGCTCTGTCTTCTAACTTTTGAATCAAAGTTAAACCCACCTGTTGTGAATCCACCTGAGTTTAAAAGCCTATATATAACAAGCGACATTTCTTCAATACTGTTTGGGAACTGATCTGTATCCCAGCCATTTTGCGGGTCTCCTCGGTTAGCATCAATGCTCCCAAGGAAGTCTAAAGCACAGGCACTCTCAATCTCATGTTCAAAACTATGGCCTGCTAAGGTCGCATGATTTGCTTCAATATTAACCTTAAACTCTTTTTCTAAACCATGCTTCTGCAAGAATCCAAACACAGTTTCAGTATCATGGTCATACTGGTGTTTTGTGGGTTCACAAGGTTTTGGCTCTATAAGTAGCTGTCCTTTAAAACCAATTTTATGTTTGTGCTCAACAACAAGGCTTAAAAACCTTGCAAAATTTTCTTTCTCTCTCTTCAAGTCTGTATTTAACAGAGTATCATAACCTTCTCTACCACCCCATAAAACATAATTATGTCCATGTAGCTTGTGTGTGGCCTCAAGTGCATATTTTACTTGTGTTGCGGCATACGCAAACACATCTGGATTAGGGTTTGTTGCCGCTCCTGCTTGATAACGAGCATTGCTAAATAAATTTGCTGTACCCCAAAGTAATTGAATGTTTGTTTCAGACATTTTCTCTTCAAAATAACCAATTATCTTTTGAAAGTTATTTATAAATTCTTTTAGGTTGTTCCCTTCTGAAGCGACATCGGTATCATGAAATGTAAAATATGGGACATCTAATTTAGAAACAAACTCAAAAATAGCATCTGCCTTGTTATAGGATTGCTGCATAAGATCACCAGATTTCCATGGGGTGTTTCTAGTAGCACCACCAAATGCATCATTTCCATCCCAACAAAAATTATGCCAATAGCAAACTGCAATGCGCAAATGCTCCGCCATTGTTTTTCCTAAAACCATTCTTTTAGAATCATAGAACTTATAATCTAATGACCCAGGTTTTGATTTTTGATTATATTTAATTTTATTAATCTCTCGAAAATATTTATTCATTATCATGCTCCTATAGCTTTAAAAACTTCTTTTAATTTACGGTATGTTTTTCTATATAGCTCCAACCGATACTCTAATTTTTTTTGAATAGTCAAATTTTGGTTAATTGTGTTTTCAATTTCAGGTCTGATAAAAACTTGCTCAAGCGCTAGATTACTGTCCTCATAAAGCGCTAAACGAGCCGCACCAAATGCTGGACCAACCGTAGATTCATTATGGTAAAGCAATGGCCTACCTAAGACACTCGATATAATCTTCCCCCAATATGGTGACTTTGCACCGCCGCCAATGACGGAAACATTCTCCATTGATGCTCCAGTTTCCAGAATAACTTGTTCACAGTCAGCTATTGCAAAAGCGATGCTCTCTAACACTGATTGTGTTAATTCTGCATTTGTTGTGCCATGAGTCATTCCAATAAAACTTGCCTTTGCAAAAGGGTCATTGTGTGGTGTCCTTTCACCAGATAGATAAGGTAAAAATAAAGGTATATAATTAGAGTTGCAGTGCTCTGCTAACTGAATCAAGTCTTTTTCTGAGGATACGTTACTAATACCTTTCCACCACGATAATGCACTAGCCGCCGAAAGAATGACTCCCATGTAATGCCAAGTACCTTCTATTGCATGGCAAAAAGTATGTAGCCCCTTAGCAGGATTGGGCTTGCAATCGGTTGTTGGCGTGAAATATACACCTGATGTTCCCAATGAAATCATTGCATCATTAGGATGACAAACTCCCATGGATAGCGCACCTGCGGCATTATCAGAAGCTCCTGCCACTACTTTTACTTGCTGGTTTGAACCAATAATGTTTCTAAGTTCTGTAGACAAGAACCCACTACATTCTGTTCCCTCTTGCAATCTTGGCATATGCTTTTCTTGCAGCCCACATGACTCCAGCAAAGAGGATGACCACTCACGCTTTTTTATATCCAGCCATAAAGTTCCAGAGGCATCAGACATATCAGATGAAAGTTCACCAGTTATTCTATAACGAATATAATCTTTTGGAAGTAGAACTTTATCAATTTTCTTGAAAATGTCAGGCTCATGCCGTTTAATCCATAACAACTTAGGAGCTGTAAATCCTGGCATCACTTTATTGCCACCTAGCGTCTCAAAATCAGAATTACAGGCCATCAAATCATCACACTCTTGATAACTTCGACCATCATTCCACAATATTGCTGGGCGCAAGACATTCCCCTTGCAGTCTATACAAACAGCCCCATGCATTTGCCCTGTCAAACCAATTGATTTAACTAAAGATAGTTCACTACCATAATTAGATTTCATACATTGGAGTGACTTTAACAAAGCTTGAAACCAGTCCTCTGGATTTTGCTCAGAATGCATTGGTTGAGCATTAGAAACAGACAGCATCTCAGAGTGTTGCCCAACAATCTTTTGCTCTGAATCAATTAGAACAACTTTAACACTGGAAGTGCCAACATCTATGCCAAGATACATCACCCACCCCTCCTAAATAGTTTTACCGAGATATCTGGTTTTGACACCATCAGAAAGATTTTTTTCTATATGCTCTAAAGTTACGCCTTTCGTTTCAGGAATAAGAAAATAACAAAAAAATAATCCAATAAGGGTGCAAAAAGCATAGAAATAAAAAGTATATGAGATAGTAAATATATGTATCAAAATTAAAAATGTTGATGAGACCAAAACATTAAAACCCCAGTTTCCGCAACTGGCTACGGCCATTCCTGTCCCTCTTACATTTAAAGGAAATAACTCAGACATCATTAAGTAGCAAAGTGGCCCTAAACTAACACCAAAAAATAAGATGTATCCAACAACGGATACTAAAGATAATATTTGGCTCAGTTCTTGATTAAATGTTTTTTGATAAATAACTCCCAGCATAAATAAACATACAGTCATCCCAACAAATCCAACAAAAAAAAGCTTTCTACGTCCCAACTTATCCACCACCCATATCCCCATGATTGTGGCTAAAACAAAAGCGACGCCATCAGCCAAAGATGCCAATATCTGGCCTCTTGCACCTTCAAATCCTGCATTTTGATATATAGTCGGAGCATAGTACATAATTGTGTTAATTCCGCTTAATTGTTGAAAGGCAAATAACAAGAAGCAAATCATCGCCACATTTCTAATTGGCTTGGATAATAGAACTCCTAAGCCACCATGTGGTCGTGTAATTGAATTTTTTATTTCTTGGAACTCATTTGTTACATTATCCTTCTGTCTTAATTTTTGAAGCGTTGACTTTGCCAAAATATCTTTGTTTTTCATAATTAACCAGCGAGGGCTATAAGGCAAAAACAGCATTCCAACACCTAGAATAACAGATGGTATCAAGCCTATCGCAAACATAGCCCGCCAATTTTCAGAATCTGAGAAGATATAATTAATCAAAAAAGCGGCAAATAAGCCGATGGTAATGGATAATTGAAATAAAAAAACAACGGATCCCCTTATTTTATGTGGGGCAATTTCTGAAAGATACATCGGCACAATCATAGCTGATATACCAACTGCCAGCCCCATAATTAAACGGCCTATTATTACCTCCGAGACTGAGCCTGCAAAACTTGCAATCAGCGTACCCACAACAAAAAGGATTGCTGTGGTAATGATAGAGTTTCTGCGGCCAAATAAGCCAGATAAGAATTTACTTATAATTGCTCCAACCAATGCCCCTATGGGGACAGATGATACAATCATTGATTGCAAAAAAGTATTATCTGGTGAGATGTTAAAGGTTTTAACAATAAACTGAAGTGCACCTGAAATAACACCAGTATCAAACCCAAACAACAACCCGGCAATAGCGGCAAAAAAAGAGACTGATATTATGTACATGATATTACCTTTACTAACTAATTAATATTAAAACATATATTATGTTACTTCGTAGAGTGGTCATTCTGCACTGAATGGCTAGATTTAATCAAGAATTAAATTTATTGCCTACCTTTCAGACATTAAAGCAAAACACACACTCCACCATTAAATAAATCGTTATATTTTCTAAGTAGTTAAATAATTTGTGTTGCGCACCATTTTGGTTTGACTTGTGCCTCGGTTAGAAGTTCGTGTGTGCGAAATATAAATGTTTATATGCCTGAATTTGATCTAATGACTACATATTCAGCAAGTTGTATTTTTGCAGTCAACTCATTGCAAGTTACTAACTTTTAAACTCTAAATTTTAAGCTGGTTTGAAAATGGTTTTACTACAGCCTACAAAAATTCAATTTACGTCAAGATATGATCAACAATGAGATATTTTTTTGAATTTCACGCACGAGCAACTCTGGCAGAAACAACCAATAGAATTCGCTGCGAGACAGGGAGAGGCGAAGCCGAGGTCGAGTAGTCCTCAGAAGGGCTGCCTTTCGGCTCCATTGAGAGATTGTGCGTAGCGCTTCGACCTTTGGATGCTGAAAGGTATTCCACAGTACGTAGAGCCATATACGCATATTTGCTGAAGAGATATTAGATCTAATTACGCTCTAAATTACAGCCTCATTTGGTAGGCAGTGATTTATTGGACAGCCTATCAGTCATACCGCAATTGCTGATCGGTTAGAACCGTATCAGTATTGTTTAACATTACTGAAATACACCCCTATTGCAAAACATTTACGAACTATGAATGTCTATTGCCTTGGTATATCAAACAGCAAGAATAGCTAAATAAATGTGCTTAGACTGAATCCAGTGTGTGATTAATTTGGCGTTTACAAAATGGACTTAGTTTTGCTATATCGCCACTAAAGATATAGTATAATTAGAATAAAGTAAACGTTACTATCAAAATATATATGATAAGAATGAGAAAAACAGCCCACTAAAACTGCTGAGCCACTGGCACTTGACGCCCCATACCAAAAGAACGTTTTTGAATTCGAATAATAGGTGAAGCCTGTTTGCGTTTAAATTCAGAACGATCTACCAAGCGATGCACTCTTTCTACTTCTGATTCTGCCAATAAAGATGCTTTCTCTTTTAAATCAGCTATCTCATCTTCCGACAACATATCCCCTTCAAGATACAGCTTCAAAGTAGGGTCCAGCAACTCGTATGGTGGTAGGCTATCTGAATCTTTTTGATCCTCTGAAAGTTCGGCAGATGGCTCTTTATCAATGATTGCAACTGGAATTATTTCACCATAGGTACGATTAATATAACGGGATAAAGCATAAACATCTTCTTTATAAAGGTCGCCTAAAATATTTAACGCGCCATTCATATCACCATACAGCGTGGCATACCCCACAGACATCTCACTTTTATTGCCTGTTGAGACGGCTAAAACACCATAATTATTCGAGTATTCCATAACAATACGTCCACGAATTCGTGCTTGGATATTCTCTTGGGTCAACTGAATGGGTTTTTCGCCAAATGTCTTTTCAAACTCACGACAAGATAACTGATAATCTTCGGCAATCGGTCGTGTAAAGAGTTTAATAGCAAGATTACGGCACAATGCCACAGAATCTCCCACGCTGCCTTCTGAAGAATAAACGGAAGGCATGGTAATTCCTACGACGTTTTCAGCGCCCAACGCATATTTTGCCACGGCAAGCGTCAAAGCACTGTCTATGCCTCCTGAGGAACCCAGTACAATGCCTTTAAATCCACATTTCTGGACATAATCGCGCAAGCCTACTTTCAACTGCTCAAAATACATTTTATAGATATCATCTTGATATGGGTTTTGACGAGTACTCAAAGTCGCCAACGAAGACAAGTCGACCACTTCAACAGATTCTTCAAAAGAAGCAGAAATATGCTTAATATTCCCTGTCTCATCGCAAATAAAACTCGCCCCATCATAGACGATTTCATCATTTCCACCCACTTGGTTGACATATACAACGGGTACTTTTACCTTAATGGCAAGTTGAGAGACCATTTGTGTGCGCTCTGTAAATTTACCAATATTTGAAGGAGAGCCATTCAATACAAAAATTACCTCAAGGTTTTTACCGATAAATTGCTTTTCAGGAGATTCATGGTAATAGTCTTGAAATTCAGCCCATAGATCTTCACAAATCAAGACGCCATATTGCTTCCCGCGAAACTCAAAAACAGGTGAGGTTTGCCCTCTTTCAAAATGGCGCGCTTCATCATAAATATTATAAACAGGTAGTAAGTGCTTATGGTAAACATGAATAATTTCACCTTTATCAATGACCAATGCTGCATTAAATAACGCTTTGCCCACACCTTTATTTTTTACACTTGCACCGATAAGCACTGCACATTCCCTTTCTGCGGTAAGCGCCTGAACTTTATCAATATATTGTGCCTGCTTCGCCTGAAAATCCGCTCGATCTAACAAGTCAAAAGGATAATATCCAGAGACACAAAGCTCAGAGAAAACGATCAAGTCAGCCTGACTTTTAAATGTTTCAACAGCACTTTGAATTTTCTTAAAATTCCCTTCAAAGTCGCCAATGGTGTAGTTGAGCTGGGCAATAACAATATTCATTTTAAATTTCCTATGATTTCAATCTAATACCACGATTCAAACAGTATAAAACAATGCTATACAGAATAGCACATAACAAAACCACCGCACCAAATGAAAGCCAAGGGCTAACTGTGGAAATACCTAAGCAGGCAAACCTAAATAAATCCACCATATAAAATATCGGGTTAAAATACGCAACGGCTCTCCAAGGTTCCGGCAATAAACTTAAGCTATAAAAAGTACCACCCAAATAAATCAAGGGCGTTAAAATAAAAGTGGGGAGTATCATGGTATCATCAAAACTTTGGGAAAATATTCCATTTAACAACCCACCCAGTGCAAAGAGTCCACCACAAAAAATAAAAGATCCCGCGAGCAAAAGAATACTATGCACATGAAATGCCCCAAACAACACGGCGACAAAAGAAACAATAATCCCAATCACAAAACCGCGAGCGATCCCACCTGAAATATATCCCAGTATAATAATATGATTACTCACAGGAGAAACCAATAATTCTTGAATGGATTGATTGAACCGGCTACCATAAAATGAGCCCACCACGTTGGCATAAGCATTATTAATCACAGCCATAATGATTAAACCTGGAGTAATGAAGTTTATATAATCAAAGCCACCCATCATCCCCACTTTGGAACCGATGATCTTCCCGAAGATCAAAAAGTACAATACCATTGTGATGGCGGAAGGAAGCAAAGATTGCGGCCAAATTCTGATTACACGCACAAACTCTTTCCGCAAAATTGTATGATACATGATGCAATATTCAGTCATTGTCATTTTCAATAATCCTTTTAGTATTTATATACTATACTTTCTCTGAACGCGCCACTTTAATAAAAATCTGTTCTAATTTTGCTGATTTTGCCCGTATATCTGCCACCTCAATACCTTGTTCAGTCAAGCTACTAAATAGCTGATTCAACGATGTACCTTTCTTAGTAATGACTTCCAGCGTTGTTTCATCAATGAGCTTACAGTCTCCGATAGAAACATCTTCACAAGCACAACCATTTTTTAGTGGTACTTTTAAGTCTAGAATATATTGGTCATTATCCATACTCCTCAATAAGGTTTTCATATCCGAGTCAGTATGCAATTTGCCATTATTAATTAGAGCAATACGATTGCACATACTCTCTGCTTCTTCTAGGTAATGCGTGGTCAGGATGACGGTCAAACCTTCTTTGTTTAATTGATTCATACTTTCCCATAAGGAAGCACGAAGCTCCACATCGACTCCAGCAGTGGGTTCATCCAAGATTAAAAGCTTTGGTTCATGAACCAAAGCACGCGCTACCATAACTCGGCGCTTCATACCGCCTGACAAGTGACGAATCTGATCGTTGCGTTTATCCCAAAGCCCCATTTCTTTCAATAATCGTTCTGAATTCTCATAAGCTTTAACACGAGGAATTCCAAAGTATCCTGCTTGTGTAATGAGAATTTGAAGCGCTGATTCAAAAATATTGAGGTTTACTTCTTGAGGCATTACACCTAAATGCTTACGTGCTTCAATAGGGTTCTTATCAACCGAATATCCATGAATAAAAATCTCACCGTGAGTTTTCGTAACCAATGAAGAGATCATCCCAAGTGTTGAGGATTTCCCTGCGCCATTGGGTCCTAGCAGCGCAAAAAAATCACCTTGATTGACGGTAAAGCTCACATCATCAACGGCAAGCACACCATTTTTATATTGCTTCGAGACATTTTTAACCTCAAGCGCTGGAACATTATGCATTTTATCTTATTCCCTTCAACAAGTTTAATTCCCACAGTTTACCAGAGATAAAACGCAAGGAAAGCCTATGAGGAAAATAGTTATCATTAATTACCAAATAAACCTCTCTCTGTCAAATTCTTCCAAAAGATCGTTTTTTTGTTTATTTATTACAGACCTGACTTATGCTATACTCCCTGCGCAAAATGACAAAATCGATAAAAGGACTACGTAAATATGAAAAAAGGTTATGAAGCAGCGTTAAAGGATCACGTAAACCAACAAAAATCAGCCATTTCATTGCAAAATACGGTTGGAAATTTACTCTACACCAAAGGCATTGAGCTCGTTTTTTTTAGAATCCACCTTGTTGATTCTAAAATTTCGGAAATTCTAAACCTTCACGATTATGCCACAAAAATTGATAAGCCGATTGATATTTACCTTACTGCAGAATTGGCCACGATGATTCTAGAAATGGATGTTACTGCTGCGAAGCTTGATATTGGGAAACTAGCTTTTGAATGGACTCAAGAAAATTCACAATTTGACTCAAAGAAAGATTTTCTCAAGAAAAAATTCCTAGAAATGAATCAACCTGATGCCGCCCAATCAAGACCAAGAGATGTTGTTTTATATGGTTTTGGTCGTATTGGTCGCCTTGTTGCAAGAGAGCTAATCACTCAGTCAGGAAAAGGACAACACCTTAGACTACGCGCCATTGTCACTCGTAAAGTCGATGCTGACATACTGAAAAAACGTGCTGCACTTTTAAAAAATGACTCTGTACATGGTAAATTCTCAGCCACTATCGAGATAGACACTGAAAACAATATCTTGAAAGTAAACGGACAATGCGTCCAAATGATTGAAGCCAAAGAACCTGAAGATATTGATTACACAGCCTATGGCATTGATAATGCGCTCGTAATTGATAACACGGGCATCTTTAAAGATAAAGAAGCATTGAGTCGACATTTAAAATCCAAGGGCGCTGCTCGTGTTTTGCTTACCGCACCAGGGAAAGGCATTCCAAACGTGGTTTATGGCATCAACCAATCTGACATTGATCTTGAAAACGATCGAATCACCTCTGCTGCCTCCTGCACCACCAATGCAACAGCACCCGTATTAAAGGTGATTGATGATGCGCTTGGGATTGAAAAAGGTCACATTGAAACCATACATGCTTATACCAATGACCAAAACTTACTGGATAACATGCATAAAAAACCACGCCGTGGGCGTTCAGCTGCCATTAATATGGTCATCACGTCGACAGGTGCAGGTCAGGCTATCGCAAAAGTCATCCCGAATCTAGATCAAAAACTGACAGCTAATGGTGTACGTGTTCCAACGCCAAATGGTTCATTGGCCATTATGAATCTAACCGTTAAAAAAGATACTTCTGTCGATAAGCTTAATGCTATCCTCAAAGATGCAGCCCTTCATGGTAATCTTGTTAATCAAATTAACTACCAAATGGAAGAAGAGCTGGTTTCTAGTGATATTATTGGAAATCATTGCTGCTCAGTTTTTGATAGCCATGCAACGATTGTCTCTAATGACAAACGAAGTGTGATGGTCTATGTCTGGTATGACAATGAATTTGGGTATACCAAGCAAGTTATCCGACTTGCAAAATATGCTTCAAATGTAAGGCGTTCTATTTACTACTAGGCTTTAAGGGCTATTCGGATTAATGCGTTGATACCTTAATATTATCATTTTCGTATGTCGCTTTATGTATTAAATATCGCGAACTAAAGCCCCTAGAGCATCGTGAGCTACTACACAAAGGCTGATTCGTGGTGTTTGGTGCTCATTGTTTTGCCCTCTTTTTCATAAAGCCGGGGTATAATTTATTGTCGATTCCAGTCAGTAAATCTAATTCATATAATTTTTTGATGTCTCGTGACTTAGTTTTATCCGTAAGCGATGAATATAGCGACTGATAATCAGCCAGTTATTTTAATTTATTTAAACTTAGCGAATGATTTTTTAAAATTATTTTTACAATTTTGAATTGTCTTTCATTAATTCTTCTGCCTTCTTGCATTTGAAGTAAAGTAGTGTCAAATAAAATTAATTTTATCAGTGTATTTGCTCAGTCATGTAAAAAATTGATGGTTTCAAGCATTCCTTTCAAAACAAGAACGTTATTAATTCCGCTATTGACATTGATAATCGGAGGCTTAATAACAGCAAGCATGGGGCAAAACGATATTGTCATGAGCTTTGGTAAAGAAGTCTACTCAGGGATGTTTGTCTGCGGAATTATTGGTTTAATCATTGCATCTTTTTC
>Ga0302132_10000989_pt1 | contig 16197 bp, 32 predicted proteins | sample CB9_321_MG_FD_203113 | JGI IMG/M metagenome (GOLD analysis project Ga0302132, IMG submission 203113) | Marine microbial communities from Western Arctic Ocean, Canada - CB9_32.1 | ecosystem: Environmental > Aquatic > Marine > Oceanic | place: Canada: Western Arctic Ocean | collected 2017-09-19
CGCTATCGCTAGCGGTACGACAGCGACGTTCAGTGTGGAGTTCCCGACCGGGGCGATCGCAGCAGGAACGATTATCGAGATCGACACCGAGTTGATGTACGTCACCTCCACCAGCGGGTTGAGTGTGACGGTGATGCGTGGCTATGCGGCGTCTACCGCCCCTGCCGCTGGTCATATCGACGACTCGATTATCCGGGTGAACCCTCAGTACCCGTCGCATCAGATCCTTGATTTCCTCAACGACGATCTGAATGATTTGTCCTCCCCGAACAACGGGCTGTACCAGATCAAGACCAAGACGTTCACCTATTCTGCCGCCACCCAGGGTTACGACATGAACGCTGATGTGGTCGGTGTCCACCGGGTGACGTTCACTGATCCGGGTGCTGATAAGTCGGAGCCGGAGGTACGCCGCTGGTCGATACGCCGTAACCGTGATACCGATACGTTTGCTTCGGGGGTTGCCCTGGTTCTAACTGATGCACCCATGCCGGGGCAGACGGTGCGGGTTGAATACTCAGCGCCGTTCACGACGCTTGCGAGTGAGTCGTCTACTTTGGCGAGCACCGGCCTGCACGCTGAGGCGTACGACCTGCCGTCCTTGGGGGCTGCCCTGGGGTTGATGACCATGAAGCCCATCCCAAGAGAGTCAGTGACCTCCCAGGGGTCTGTGAGGCGTGCTGAGGAAGTACCTTCGGGTGCGATCTCGGCGAGCCTTAGGGATCTCAGGTTCCGTAGACAGGATCGGATCACAGCAGAGGCGACTCGCTTGTCGCGTTTGTACCCTGTGCAATGGGTCCGTTCCGGGAGGTAGACGATGGCAGCCGGAGATGGCTTCGATGTCATCATCGACGGCCGCGGGTACATGGTGGATCACACCGCGTATCGGCGGCGGACTGTTCCCTCGCAGAAGGAACAGCGTGACACCAGCACGGACGTAGGGGAACAGACTCTTTCGGTGGCTGGGCAGTGGGTCCGGTCGCAAACCGATTGGGTTCATGGTGCCGGCCAGGAGCATTACGACTTCCCTGACTCAGACCGGGCTCGGTTCCTGTCGTCGAAGAACGTAGATGTGTTCTCGGCCAAGGGTGAGGTTTCGATTACCCGTGAGCCTGAGGCGAAGATCACCGGGACGAACTCGAACCTGTACGCCAAGTTGGTGAACGGCACCGTCTTTTACTTTTCCGACGGGACGGATTTGAAGTACGGCAACCCGAACGCATCGGCGTCACCGTCTTTCACATCCACCCCAATGGGTGGCACGATCACCGACTGGACTTCTGATGGGGCCAGCGTGTACGCCACCATCGGGTCTGCGGTCAAGAAGGGCACAGTGTCTAATGCGACGACCGCTTCGACCATCGGGTCGTTCGCAGGCGATGTCATCGAGTTCGCCAACGGCCGGCTGCTCGCCACTGACGCAGCCCGCATCGTGGAACTCAGCGCAGCCGGCGCGGTACTCACCTTCGACAAGACGTTGGCCGGGACCTGTGTTGGTATCAAGGGTGGCCCGCAGTCGATCTATGCAGCGTTCAACCAGAACGGCCAAGGGGTGCTCTACACCATTGGGATCTCTGCAACGGATGGTTCCCTTACCTACCCTGTGCCGGCCGCTGTGCTCCCCGTCGGGGAAACATTCAATGGCCCGTTCGGTATGGACACGTTCGGCAGCGTGATAGGTGTAGCGACCTCAGCCGGGTTCCGGCTTGGAGCGATCAGCCCGAACGACAACCAGTCTGTGACCTTCGGTCCTGTCATCGACGTAGGTGGGGCTGTCTATTCGGTACGCATCTCAGGCCGGTTTGTTTACTGGGGTACGAAGAACGGTGACACCTACAAGGGTGACCTGTCTACGTTCATCGAAACTTTGGTTCCCGCATATTCCAGGTTCGTCGCCTGGGATTCAGATACCAAGGGAAACGTGCAGAGCCTCGAGGTGGTGGACGGCAAGGTGTTCTTCACTGACAGCCTCGGTGAGTTGTACGGCGAATCGTATGCAGGTACTAAGTCTGCAACCGGTGAGATTTCAATGGGCGTTGTCACATACGGGACTATCGCCCCGAAGGTGATCCGCTCAGCAGCAGCACGGTTCAGCAAAGCGAACATGGCCCCCGGCACAGGAGACATCGACTACCGGAACACGGGCTACGACTACGCCGCCAGTGGTACCAACTATCGGGGGACGACACCTGTATCACCAGGTTCGTTGACCGTCAGGATCACAGACGACGAGAACATTTCAACGGATATCGCCCTCAGCGCGGCTACCACCGAAGCGGCTTTCGCCCCGACGAATGCCGACGTGTCCAATGAGGCGTTGACGTTGGCGCTAATCTTGACCCGTGACACAACAGACGCGACCACCGGCCCCGTCGTTCAACGCTGGTCACTCAACGCTCGGCCACAACCGAGCCGGCTTGAAGAAATCGTGGCCCCTCTACTGTTGCACGGCAGGGTCTCTACTAATCATGGGGCTGGCGCTGCGGTGGGCTATGACTCGCAAGACGAGTACCTGGCTCTCCGGGCAATGGCTATGACAGCGCAGACGGTGATCTTCCAGGAGGGGGAACGCACCGAGAACGTAACCGTGGAGGATTTGGAACTCGCTCCGATTCGTTATTCGGACGACGGATCATGGTGGGAGGGCACATGCCTGGTGCGACTCATAACGGTTCCGTAAGCCTCAGCACTTACATGCTGACCCGGAAGTCTCCAGGGCGGTGGGTGGATTCTCTCCCGGCTGAGATAGTGGACGAGATCATGGGGTCTAAGGCTGGGCCAACGATCGTGGCTGACTGGTTGTTGACCCTCGGGTATGAGGGTGCGACCCCTAAGAAATGCGAAGTGCTGACGACGAGCCGAAACAAACTTGCCGACGCTTGAGGAGCACGACGATCAAGTCGCCGTGCTCGACCGGCTAGGCCGCGTCGAACGTGCCCACGCTAAAGCCAAGACGGAACTAGCGATAGCCCGCAAACAACTCAGCCAACTCCGTGATTGCGAAGCGTCGCTCCGAGCCCGGCTTGAACTGTTCGAGAGACCAATGGGTAAACCCCCGACCTGGCTTACCCCTAAGCGCCCGAAGAAATCGACAGCCACTGTGCTCGTCATGCTCTCGGACCTGCACCTCGACGAGGTTGTGGAGCCTGCCGAGATCGGCCATGCGAATGCGTACAACAGGAAGATCGCAGAGCAACGGCTTGAACGCTGGACCGAGAAGGTGTTGGAGATGTCTCGGGACTACGTTGCCGGCATCACGATCGACGGGGCAGTCGTCTGCCTGGGTGGCGATCTGATCTCTGGCGACATCCATGAGGAACTCGCGGAGACCAACGAAACAACCAGCCTCGATACCGTCGTGTATTGGGCACCGATACTGGCTGGTGCTCTCCGAGTTTTGGCTGACCACTTCGGCAAGGTGCATGTGCCATGCGTGGTGGGTAACCACGGGCGGACAACTCGTAAGCCCCGGATGAAGTTGCGTGTCAAGACCAACCTCGACTGGTTGCTCTGCACGATGATCGCCAACCACCTTGCTGCCGATGACCGGATCACCTGGGACATCCCGGAAAGCGCCGATTGTTTATTCGAGATTTACGACACGAAGATCCTGTTGACTCATGGCGATCAGGTCAGTGGTGGCGGCGGGGGGTTGGGTGGTTTGTTCGCTCCGCTGTTCAGGTTCAAGGCGAAGAAGCGGGTCAACACAGAGTTCGACCTGCTAATGCTCGGCCATTTCCACACGCTGATACTGGCTCCGACTTCGGGGTTTGTATGCAACGGCAGTCTCAAGGGACCGGATGAGTTCAGCCGGCTGATGAACTTCCCTGACGAGGAACCGCAGCAGGCGTTCCTTGTTTGCACACCAGAGCATGGACCATCCATCCAGGCACCCATCTTTGTACGACACCCTAAGGAGAACTGGACATGACATTCAAACGGGACACGTTCGAGAGGTTGGCTGCCACGGCAGTCCAGGCGTTTCTATCTGTGTTCGTTCTCACGGATATGGCTACCACTGAAGCGGCTTTGGTCGCGGCTGGTGCCGCTGTGCTGTCGATGCTGAAAGCCATGTTGGCGAAGTCATACGGCACGGCAGGGACGGCTTCCCTAGTGGACTGACTTGCGTAGGTGGGGGAACCTGGGGTACGATTGCGGTGTCGCCTAGCCCTGAGGAGGGACGAGCATGGACACCGCACCCACGGACGAGCACGGTTTTGTTGCCACGATTCTTGAGACGTACATGCGTCACGAGAACACGGAGGAAGGCGGTCGTCCGACTGCCTTCGGTACTGCCTTGCGGGGGAGTTACTCCCGGAAGTGTGCCCGGCAGTTGGGGTTCTCGATTGCCGGCGTCCCTGAGACTGAGGACATCAGCCTCGAAACGCTCATCAACTTCCTGCTTGGGCGCATCGTCCACGAGAAGATCCAGGATGCGCTGGCGAATCTTGTAACCGGGTTCGAGTCGGAGGTTCCTGTTGACCTGCGACCGTTGGGTTACGACTTGTCAGGCCACATCGACGGCCGGCTCCCAGAGGGCAAGGACGTGTACGCCCTGGAAATCAAGACGGTCAATGCTTTCCCGTCGAAGTTGGTGAGGGATGAGGGGCCACGGATTGACGACCTGGTTCAGGCCGGCATCTATGCAGTGGGGCTCGAAGGTTGCGTCGGTGTCCACATGGTGTATGTGTTCAAGGAATCCAGTTTCCGGGACAAACTCCGTCAGGGTGAGATCATCGAATACCGGGTCCCGTTGGATGAACACTACGGGGATGAGTTCGGGCCACTGGGTGCCAGCACGTTGCGCGAGTTGGTGACTGAGGAACTCGAACGGTTGAAGGAGATCGGGGATCTGGTCAAGAACGACATCATCCCACCACGGGACATCCCAGGGTTTGGCCGGGTGGATGCCCCCCCTGGGTATGGGGACAAGAGGGGGCAGCCGTGGCAGTGTCGCTTCTGTCGATGGAACCGGGTGTGCTCGGTGATGCCGTCTGATCGTGTGGGTCTGGTCAATGCGCCGATCCATGTGCAGCAGAACTGGGGGTCCACCGATGCTTGATGCGTTCACGGTGGAGATAGATCACATCGGTACGGAAGCGGAAGGCCAGACGTGGTGTGATCTTCTGGACGTGGAGCCTCCGTCGCAGAGGGTAGGCCCGGTCCCGACCATCACGAAGGCCACCCCCGGTGCGAAGCGGTGGCACGTCAGGGACGATGATGGCGAACTGTATTACTCGGGGTGGCTGGTCGGGGATCAGACCTGGGAGGTGGTGTGTGATTGGGCGTCCGGTTATGCCGGTGCCCCTCACGTCTTTGATGGTCGCTGGCGGCAGGTCATCGGCTGATGGGGATTGACGGCTTCACGTTCAACACTCGGACAGCAGAGCGGCGGTTCTCGGAAGCGCCAAGCAACCTGTGTGTGTGCGGGAGAGACATCGTGAACCACACGTTGAAGGAGAAGCGGGCGTGTAAGCCGGGGTCTAAGGAAGCGATCCTGGCAGCGGAGGGGGCGGGCTGATGCGATCGGATGCTGATGGTAGGGACCGCCGGTTCGTGAAGTGCCCGTCGTGTGTGAGACATTTCATTGGGCTGCGGATAGTGGAGTTGTATGACAACTGCTGCCATGCGTGTGGCTCTGCTCTGGATATAGCCAATGCGGAATGAGGAGACTATGAGGAAGTTCGATCGACTATTGCTGGGGTTGGGTGTGGGGATCTGGCTTGGATTCCTAGTGGGGTTTCTGTGGTGGATGTAAACACGGATTCCTACTACGAGCCACCCGAGGAGCCAGAACTATGCGCTGCTTGTGACGGCGAAGGCTGCGCTCAGTGTGATGTCGGCATAGCGGGGGATGCGTACGCTGACATGCTGATGCAGCGGGCGAAGGACGAGCCCGATTACGACCGTCCATACGATGAAGTCCATGAAGCATTCAAGGAGGCTGACGATGAGTGAGAAAGAACAGCACGCTGAGGCGAGCGATCAACTGCGGGCGTTCCACGAGAAGTGGTTTCAACCGCCGAAGGCCCTGATCGGGCAGATGAGTCGGGGTGGTACGACCCTGGATTTCCTTGGGCATGGCAACGCGACTCGTGCGCTGATCGAGGCTGACCCGTTGTGGCATTGGAGGCCGATGGCCCAGGATGAGAATGGGTTGCCGAAGTTTGATCTCGATAAGAACGGGGAGCCGGTCGGGCTGTGGATTGTGCTGACCCTTCACGGCAAGAGCCTTCCGGGCTACGGTTCTGTTGAGGCTAGGAAAACAGAGAAGGTCAAGGAACTCATCGGTGATGCGATCCGGAATGCAGCCATGCGCTTTGGGTTGGCGCTGGCATTGTGGATCAAGGATGACGAACTTGGCATGACCTTCGCGGGGGCAGAGACAGTCAATGTCTCTCGCTCTAACAAGGGCGGTTCGGGGGCGGGTGCCCCTCCACCTGCTTCCGATGCCCCCGCCTCCCCGGTTGACCTGGCAGTGGCAGCAGCGATCAAGGTGGTTGCTGTACGGAACAAGGCGTTGGGTCGTAGCGACAGTGAGTTGAGGTCGCTGGCAACGGAGGCGTTGGGCCGGCCCGTGAAGAGCCGGGCGGACATCCGTTCCCACGAGGACGTGGAGAAGATTGACCGTGCGTTGGACCTGATCGAAACGCCGGCGGCAGCGCCGGCAGAAGGAGAAGCAAAGTAATGATCCGAGTGAGTGGTGATGGCAACATCTGTCAGGACATGACGCTTCGGTACGTCCAGTCGGGGCGGGCGGTCATCAACCTGCGACTGTCAGTGTTCTCGAAGAAGGTGAACGACGGGCCGAACGAGCGGTTCTTTATTGACCTGACCTTGTGGGGTGAACTCGCAGAGAACGCAGCGGAATCGTTTGGGAAGGGGGACTCGGTGCTCTTCACGGGTGTCCTTCAGGAGGAATCGTTTACGAAGCGTGACGGTGAGGAACGGAAGTCGCTGAAGATTATCGGCGACATGGTTGGCCCGTCGCTGCGGTATGCGACAGCCAAGACAACGGTGGCACAGAACAGCACGTTCCAGTCGGACGATGTGAAGCGTGAAGCGGTGAGCCGGCAGGATGAGATGGTCCAGGACGCTCGGGCTTCCACCGATGAAGAGCCCTTCTAGTGTCGTCGTCGGCGAACAAACAGAAGGGCACCCGGTTCGAGCGTGAGGTGGTGGAGTTCATCGCGGAGCGTAAGCCGTATGCGGTGGAGCGTCGGGCACAGTTCGGTGCATTGGATCGTGGCGACATCGTGGGTGTCCCTGACTGGGCGCTTGAATGCAAAGCCGTGCAGGACTGGTCGAAGAAACTCGGGGCGTTTGTGCGTGAGGCAGAGATCGAAGCGGTGAACGCCCGTGTCCCTTTCGGTGCTGTCATTGTCAAGCGCCGTAACGATTCGGTTGGCCGGGCTTACGTCGTGATGTCGTTGGACCAGTTCGTGGAGGTACTCCCGTGAGAACGCCGGGTGTGCTGAGGTGGTTCCGAACGAAGCGGGAACTCATCGAGGAGATCAAGTTGCTGGAACGTGTGTATCGGAGGGCATGTGAAGAACAAGGCTGTCGCCCTATTCAATGACCCCGCTTACCTCTCGACTTCGCCGTCTGCTCAGGCTGACCGGCTGGTCGAAGCGTGGCGGTCGGTGCCGGAAACCAGGCCGATCATCTGGACGGATCGGAAGAGGAAAGTCTTTGCTCACCGAGTTCGTGAGGCGATCGAGGCTGGCTTCGAACCTGAGATAATCATTGCTGCTCTGGGTGTCGTGTACCTGGGGCGGGAGGTCATCAGCCAAGCAGCCTGGGATACGGCGTTGGACATGGCGACCAGGAAGAATGCTGCTGTTAGCGACTATCGGTTGACGGACACGCAGCGATCCATACTCGGCGAGCAGGGACTAGGAAGGTAAGGTCAGTGGATGATCGACGTAACTACCTGGTTCGACGACGCGATCGTTGTGCCATCCAATCGGGACGACTCGCGGTTCCTGGGGGTGCGGTTCGATGACCCGGACAACAAGGAAATCATCTTGTTCTTTGGGCGTGGCGACTGGGACCAGGACCGCAGACTCACGGAGATGTGCGATACGGCCTTGTCTATTACCCGAGGCAGCCTCGCTCAACTATCCCAGTTGTTCCTTCAGATGGCACTCCACATGGACGAGGACCATGACTCCCAATCCGAGAACGGCTCAGGCCCAATCGGTTGGGAGCCGATGTAGCCCCGTGGGGACAGACCCGACGCCGGGCTGGTACCGGAAGGCTTTGTGTAAGGGACAGACGGAGTTGTTTTATACAGATGAACCTGGGCGTCCCAGTTCGGTACGGCTGGCTGTGCCGCTCGCTGTGTGTGCTGCCTGCCCTGTCAAGGAGGACTGTCTTACCGATGCGTTGGCTCGGCGTGAGCCGTACGGCATCTGGGGTGGCACGACTCCGCGGCAGAGATCCCGAATGCTAGGTGTTGATCTCAGCACCATCCGAGACCTGTCGTCAGAAACCTGGCGTCGTTATGGGAGGAAAGCCGATGGCTGATCTTTGTCCTGACTATGAGTTCCCGTCGCCTGGACGTAACAACCAGTACCCGTGGGAGACGTGGCTCGATGGGGAGTGCCGCAAGATTTACTTGGACGACATCGGTTCGATCTCGTTGCAAGAGTTCGCTCATTACTTTCGCCGGCGTGCGAAGGGTGAGGGCATGAAGGCCCACGTTCGACGGACTGATTACAACGAACGGCAGCGGGAATACATGGCGGTCATGGTGCAGGCGTACCATGACTGACGTGGTGAAGTGCCCCATCTGCAACGGCGCGCCGCGGTACCAGCGTGGGCTGCCATGCGAGTTGTGTTATAGCCGACCGACTGGGGCAGAGAAGGAGCGCAACGGTGACTGACGAGGAGACACGACGAATCCTGTTTCTTCTGTCGTCGATCTGGAACCAGAAGGTGAGCGAACCAACGCTTGAGGTGTGGAGGAAACGGCTCGGTGGCTTCGATGATTACAACGCTGTAGTCGAGAGCATCGAGAGGTTGACTGATACCTCCAGTTACTGGCCGAGCATCGCGGATGTTGTCGAGACGTACAAGGCAGTGACGCGGGCATACCGGTACCACCCAAGCACACATGCCTTGCCTCCCCCCACGGGTGAGCATGTGAGCCAGGCTGTGAGCCTGGCAATGGTGAAGCAGTGTCGGGTAAACCTGGATGCGTCTGGGTGAGGGTTGCTCTGTCGGGTCTCTTTGTAGTTTAGGAAGTCAGGGTTGTGGGGGAGGGCTGCGTTGCCGGGTCTCTTTTGTGCTGGCGCAAGCAAGGCTTTGGGGGAGGAGGTACACCGTAAGGTGGACCGAGCCCCCCGCACCGGGGGTGGGGTTCCGGGGCACAGCCTGAGGTCGGTTGCTCAGGTTGTGGGGCGGAGGTGTTAGCGCCCTGGGCATGGCGTCTGCGTAGTTTGCGGGCGGTGTGCGCTGGGCTCCTTGCTCTGTTGTCGCTTGTCGCTTGTCGCTGGCGCGGGTCGCAGGTGCTTACTGCGACTAAGAGATGGGCTGTCCCTAGCCACCAGGCCGCCGGCCATATCGGCGGCCTAGTGGTTCGGTAGTTGCTATGCCGCTGAGGGTCCAGTCCCGGCGGGGTCGTGGGCTGTCCAGGTGAGTGAGTCAGTCCAGGAATACAGTGTCTGGAAGTGGTGGGCTGGTCGGTGAGAGGTGATGGTGATGCGGGACATCTCTTCGCGATCGGTGGCGCGTCGAGCGACTGCGGCTCCCACCATCCAGGTCTCGCAGAGAACAACGAGTCGGTTGGTTAGCCCTGCCGCTGTGCCCCAGTTGGACATGAACTGGTCCTTCATCGTGACGTAGATGGGGGACTCGGGTATGTCGGTGTGGCTTCGGCTGTTCCCGTGCTGGTCTGTGCGGCCGGTCATGGTGTGGCCTCGACGACGGAGCCGTCGGGCTGGTGCCTGATTGAGGGACAGCCGGTGTGCGCTCGTGAGTACCGAGCCTCGGCGTCGGTGCCGTGCCGGTCGAGGACCATAGGGCCGAGTTCTCTGATGTGTACGGCACGGTAGCCACGGGCTACGAACTGGTTGTAATCGTAGAGAGCACGGGAGAAAGCGTGCTGCCCTGTCGATGCTCTCCAATCGCAGTCCCGGTCGTCGGTGCTGTTGGTCGCTGTGACTATGTAACTGGGGTGGGTCATGTCGTTGTCCTTTAGTGGTAGGGGGCCGCCCGCCCCAGATGGGACGGGCGGCCGTGGTTAGGAGGTGTTACTTCTTCTTGCCTGTGGTCGTGATGAGGACCTGCCCGCTGTCTTTGTTCACGTTCGTCTTGATCGTGAAGCCCAAACGGTGTGCGGCCTGGATAGTGGACTGTCGCATCATCTCCGGAGAGATGGTGAAGTCGGTTCCGTGTTCAAGCAGAACCATGCCCACGTCCTTGCCTTTCGGAATGGTGATCCATTCCGTCCAGGGGTAGAGGCCCCTGGTACCTGCCCCGTGTTTCAGGACACCGGCCCATGCAGGCCGGGATGTAAGTCGCTTCGCCATGTTGTCACCTCCCTTCTGTGGTCGGTAGTCGGTTGCGGTTATGGGGCGAGGGGCCGTGAGGCACCCCGCCCCGGTGGGGGGGACAAGACAGGAGGTACCGGACACGCTTGCTTGCGTGTCAGTGTTGGTTCTCATGCTGTCCCCCCCATCCCCCGATGGAAGTCGGGGGAGGTTGGTGTTAGTTCGTGCGGATGCGGTGGCTGACGCCACTCATCCAGGCCGGCCAGACGTGCGCTGCCGCTGTGTCGGAGTATGTCCTGAGCACGGTGTTGCTGTCCTGAAGGGCGATGCTGAGTCCTGAGACGAGGAGTTCCAGGTCCTGAACTCGCTGTGCCAGGGCGGTGAAGCCTGGGGTGTCGCCTTCGTTGACGGTTATGCGGATCGGGTCGCCCTCGATGTGAGCACCGGCGCTGGCTGCGTCGGCCTGGTCCTTCAGGAAGTGGAGTGTTCCCACATCGTTCCGGATCGACTCCTTGATAGCCCAGTCCACGGCGTCGAAGTAAGACCGCCATTCCCCGCACCCGGCTTGCATGGACTTGCCGGTGAACTCAGAGTCGAGGCGAGATGTCATGTCGCCCCAGGTGATGGACCCATCGCCGTCGTTCTGGACCTCGTGCGCTGCCTCACGCCCCGCCTCCCAGCCGGACTCCTGTCCGGCCTGGGCTCCGGATTCGCTTCCGGCTTCTGACCCTGCTTCGGAGCCCGCCTCGAACGCTGCCTCCCTGAGACTGTCGCTCTCAAGTATGCACTCGGTGACGCTGGCGACGAGTGAGTCGGCAAGTCCTGCGGTGACGCTCTCCCTGATGGGGTCCATGAACTCGTCGGTGGAGAGTACCTCCGCGAGTCGGTGGTTATCTATGTGGGCTGTTATCTCTATCATTGCGGCACCTCCTGGTGCTTGTAGAACCTGACGGCAGGATTGCCGTCAGGGATTTCACCCCTCCAAGGGAGGGGGGAGAGACCCCCCGGCCGAAGCCGGGGGGTTCGGTATCCTCAGACCAACGGGGGGGCCGGGTTGAGGATCTCTCGGGCCGCCTCGATGGCGGCCATCTGCGAAGCGACGTCGAGCACGTCATCCTGCGCAGCCTCTGGGATGGGCTCGCGGCCCATGTCCCAGTCGGGGTAGTTCTCGACTTTGATTCCGCTAAGTGCGGGGTAGTCGAGTACTCGGACTATCTGATCTATGAGTGTCATGGTAGGTACCTCCTAGTACCGGGGGATGTGTCATCCCCCGTAGCCACCAACGCCTCAGCGTTGGTGGCCCAGGGGTATTAGTTCATCGCTGTTTCAGCGTTGGCGATCATGTCGTGGAGGGTGGTCCACTCGATGGCGGTCTCGCCTACTACTGCGAGTCCGAGAACCCGCTCGGGCTGGCCGATCCGGATGTGTGTCCGGAACGGTTCGTCGGCGAGTGCAGTCAGGGTCACATAGTCGGCGTGAACGGAGACGAACATGCCTCGGTGGTCGTCGAGGGTGGCGAATGCGAAGCCCTTGTCTACGTCCAGGACGTATGGGGTTCCGCAGTTGGTGCAACAAACGGGCCCGCCGTCGGTTGGGTTATGGTGAATCATGGGGTACCTCCTAGGTACGTTGGTTGTGTCATCGCCCGTAGCCACCCAGCCCGCAGGCTGGATGGCACGGGCGTCAGAGTGCGAGGTCGCGCTGCCCCTCGCACTCTGTCCGCCCCTCGCTTGGGGGGCGGTAGACGGGGGGGAGGCGGTCTTTCTCCACGCCGGCTGCTGTTAGCCGGGAGCGTTCTCGCATCGAGTTCCGGGTGAGGAGTGGTTGCTCTTCAAACCAGTCCTCGAACTCGATGTCCTCCCGGCGCTGTCGGTCAAGCGCCCGGAAGAGCGAGGTGAGGAACGCAACCTCGTAGTCGTCCGGGTGCTCGTCGCGCCGTAGCCGCCGAAAGCGATTGGCCTCTGACCGCAGGATGCGGAAGAGGGTGCGCTCGGTGAGGGGGTAGTAGTGGGCGCGGCGTGCCCTGAACAGCGGATGGTGGAACAACATCCGAAGGTCAGGGCTGGGGTAGGAAAGGTCGGTGGCTCTGGGGTAGGTCCGTCTGCTCTTGTGGTAGGGCAAGGTGGTGCTCCTTGGTAGGTGGTCAGGTCCTTCGTCTTTACAAGGGCGTAGCCCGGCTAGAAACCGGGCAGTCTGCGGGGCCGGTAGCCCGCAGGCGACCCCCCGGCCAGAGCCGGGGGGTCAAGATGCTCTGCGCTAGAACGGCGGATCGAGTGGGTCCCAGTGGCCGGTGCGTGCTGCCCAGTTGCCCGTTGCTAGTGCTGTCGCTGCGTCGTGGTGGATCGCCCAGTACCTGACGGATTCCCGGCTGTATGGGGAGCCGTCGTGGTCGAGGTAGCCGATGTAGTGTCCGGCTGCCGACCAGCACACCTGTAAAGGTGTGCCGGGATCGTCGGCACCTGTGCCGACTGTCTCGCCTGGAAGTGTCATGTTGCTGTTCCTTTCGTTGGGGTTAGAAGGGTTCGGCCTGGTCCTGGAGGTAGGCGAGACCGGCATCAGCCGGATCGCCACCGCTCACGACCCAGCCGAACCCGAACTCGGCGCGGCGTTCGCCCTCGGTTATCTCGGCGATCTCTCGGTCGCAGGCCGGGCATCGTTCCGCGCCGTCGTGGTATTCCGTCTGGTCTCCGATGCCCAAGAGGGTGGTGCATGTGGTGATGTGGTTTCCGTATGCGTTGTCGCTTGCCATGTCGTTGTCCTTTCGTTGCGGTTGTCTCACCCTCCCGTCGGCAGAGCCGACGAGAGGGGGAGGGTGGTCAGGCGCTGCCGAGGCGGTGTTGCTCGGCGATCCAGTTCGGGTCGTCGTCGTCCGGCCCGTAGTTGGCGGCGTGCGTTACGCAGAACTGCGGATCTACTTGCGGGCATGGCCCTCCAGGGCCAGGCCATCCGCATGTATCCGCAGTTGGCGGGCCGACCGGGCCGATGCCGTATTCGCTGATGTCGTATTCGCTGTCCATTCGCTGTTCCTTTCGGTTGCGGTTGTCTCACCCTCCCGTCGGCAGAGCCGACGAGAGGGGGAGCGGGCTAGCCTCGGTAGAGCGGGTCGGTGTGGTCTGCGGTTGACAGTTCCTCGATCCAGGCTTCGCGGTGAATGAAGGGGTTGCTGAGGTAGAGGTCCTCCTCGGTGTAGTTCAGTTCGCAGTCGTCGCTGTTGCATATAGCGCAAGGCATTGTCGTTGTCCTTTCAGTGGAGTTGGATGTTCATTACCCCGTAGTAGTCAATGAGCAGTGAGATTGGGCAGGGGTATTCCCTTTCGTTGCGAATGGTTGCTGGGAACTCGATGAGCACTTCGATCATTGTCTGTAGGTGGTTCCAGTGAAGTGGCTGGTCGTTGGTCGGTATCGTTATCATTGGGTCCTTCATCTTTAGGAGGGGCGTAGCCCCGCGGGAAAGCGCGTGGTCTCGCTCCGCGCCTGGAGCGAGGCGCTCTCGCCTTCGCTTGGGCGAGAGTAAGATTCGCTAGTTGCTGTCGCTAGCAGCAGCAGGGACCGGCGCCAGCCGGGCCGAGGCTCCAGCCGAGGCTTCATCCCTGGCCCTTATCGCCAAAGCGCAGTGAACCGGGGTTGCTCCAGCCCCTTGGGCTGGCCGGTTCACGCAAGAGTGAGTCACCCGGAAGAGCCAGATCCGATCCGGCGACTTGCCTGAAACGAGGAGGCCGGCGTTCTGCTATTTGCCGGTCGCTCGTTGTCGGCTGCGGGAGCAGTCGCGAAGGTGAGGCGCACAAGCAGGCGACCGAGGGGCGAGACACGCTTGCGTGGCGAAGCGGTTGACTGCGGTAGGTGAAGGAGTCTGGTCCGGGTGGCGAGAGCGGAAGCGGTGGGATGCGGGTGCGGAACTAGGAGATCGTTAGTCGCTGGCAAGGTGTGGCAAGCCAGAGGCTCGGCCCGCGCGTAGCGTGGGAGGGAGAAGGGCTGTCATTTCACGGCTTGGTTGCTGTGAAATGTGGCATACCGTAGACAGTAGACTTCGATCTCTCAAGCGTGCTCGATGGCGAAGCCGCCAATGTATTCATGGCGGCCCTCCGGGCCGACGCCCCTCAGGGCGTCGTGCTTCGTACGCGCTGTTCCTGACGGTGCGCAGCCGATGGGGCCGGACCCGTGGCCTATCCCCTAGAGGCTCGACGCCCGCGCCGCTTGCGGTGGCGGGTGGATGAGAGAGGGGAGAGGCCATGCTCATTGGGGTCCGGTTCCAAGCCGGAGGCGTAGGTAGGTTCGGGGCGATCGCGCGAAGAGACTCGGCATCCGGGTGCGTAGCACACGGCAAATGTCCTGGTCCGAGTGGGCGAGGACCTGCCTAGTCCTTCGTGACTGGCTGCTTGCAGCCTCCGATCGGTGCCGTCCCCGTGCGGCACGGACCCCGAAACCTCCCGTCCAGGCCGAACCCGAGGGCACGAGGGTTGACCCCGCTACGAAAGCCGGGCTCTGTTCACCGGCTTGAGGCGGGCGGCCACGCCGTAGTCGATCGAGCAAGTGCCGGCAGGTCTCCGCGGTGTAGTCGTTGCGGAGGTACGACGCTTACGAATACTCCGAGGAACAAGCGTAATCGAGTGCAGCGTGTGGAGCAGAGCAAGACGAAGGTCGGTCCCTGTGCACATAGAGAGGACTCTCTGATAGCAGGGTGACGCCGACGGATTAGGGAGGAGGTTAGACCTGCGGTGTGAGTGACGGCGCAGCCGGCGCGAGTGGAATCAGTGAGTCCTCTGTGCACGTCGTTCGCTAATCACTGCTGCTGCTGAGGACCGAGAAGGGGTGCGTCGCTCGAAGCCGAGGATCTCCTCCCCGAGGCGGCCGCCTGCCGACCCCGCATTCATGGGGTCGGACGCAAGGGTCGCCGTTGACCGGAGGCTTCAGCCGGAGGTCTGAATGTCGGCGACGTGAAGCGGTTGAGCCGGAGGCGAGACCAGGATCGAGGTGCTAGCACCCCACTCCCTGCCAGGATGCCGACGCCAGGCGTAGCCGCCTCGCTTGGCGGTTCGACCCGCACTCATGGGTCGGACGTGGCGTTGGAAAGGCAGGGATCGAGGGCCGAAACCTGTCGCTAACCCTCAGAGATTGCCCCACCCAGGCAAGGCGCGGAGCGCCGCAGGTGTAGGTGGGGTCGAGGTGCGCACCGCCGAGTTCTCCAAAGCGTGCGCGCTGTGCCCAGAGGCTCGACACACACTCGCTTGTGTGTGGTGAGAAGGGGCGCAGAGACCAGCGCACAAGAGAGATACTTCGGAGCCGCCAAGGCGCGTAGCGCCCAGGCTCTTCCGAGGAGATCGCTCCAATCCGAGGTAGTCGCTGGTCATTGGCGGGCGGATTGCAGAGGCTCGACACACGCGCAAGCGTGTGATGAGAGGCAAGCCAGCCGTGTCCTATGGGGTGAGGGGTCGCGGAAGCGGCTCCGTCCCGGTGGTGGGGGTGAGCCACACTCAGTTGTGTGGCGAATGGTTGATGCAGGGGCCCGAACAAGTCCACTAAGAATGCCGGCCAGAAACCCCAAGGCTGCGCACTTAGGCCAAGGCTCTTCTCACTTGGCCGTTCAGGGTAGATCCCTTAGGCCAAGGCTCTGTTCACTTGGCCGTTAGTGGTCGCGCGCTTAGCCCCAGGCTCTTCTCACTGGGGCGTAGAGGTCGCGTGCTTAGGGCCAGGCGTAACTCAC
>Ga0302132_10000990_pt1 | contig 16195 bp, 18 predicted proteins | sample CB9_321_MG_FD_203113 | JGI IMG/M metagenome (GOLD analysis project Ga0302132, IMG submission 203113) | Marine microbial communities from Western Arctic Ocean, Canada - CB9_32.1 | ecosystem: Environmental > Aquatic > Marine > Oceanic | place: Canada: Western Arctic Ocean | collected 2017-09-19
TCATGGTGAGAGGCTTCAAGGTCTTTGAGGGGAGCAATGGGCTCTTCATCAAGGAGCCTTCGGAGCGTAAGGAAGTAGAGGGCGAGACCAAGTACTTCGCGAGCATTGGGTTCCCCAAGGACTGGTATGGTCGCGATGCGGCTAACCCTATCTTCGAAGAGATCGAGCGAGAGTACGCGGCTTACAAGGGTAAGGCTAGTACTTCACAGTCGGCCACGCCTAAGAGCAATGGTAGCAATAACATTGTAAGTGTAGGCAGTGACGACAACATGCCCTTCTAAGGTAGAAGGAGGCATCAGTGCCGGCGTGGGCTATCAAGCTCTCGCCGGCATTTGTTTTAGGAGGAACTGTGTCAGAGAACGATAGTACAAATCCAATCACAATACTATCTGCTGACCAGAGTGCAGCAAACGAGCTCATCAAGAAGCTTAAAGCAGGCAAGAATCTAATGGAGTTAATCTCCAAGACCCTTGACTCCAGCTACTTGATTGATGGGAAAAGCATGGTCCAGTGGCGTGACTACTTCAACATCAAGCTACCCAAGACAGACAACCTGACCCCAGAGAACCTCGCTTCTGTTAACGCAAAGCTATGCGATGCAATTAACGAGTCTGGTTTCTGGCACTCTCGTGCTATCCTCATTGAGCAATCAATCAGGAGCGGAGCTCAGGAGAAGTTTGACGATGCGTTCGCTACCCTGGTTGCCAGTTATAGTGGAGCGTCTAAGCTCCCAGCAGAAAAAACTCTGAGAACTCTTTCGGAGGCAAATGGTGATGGTCTAAAGTCAGCCATTTCAACAGCAACTACAAGGACCAAGTTTTGGCGATCAATTGTTGATACTCTGGACAGCCAGCGCAAGGTGCTAGAGCAGCAGCGCTGGATCATGTTCACTCAGCTTCGACTGGATACTGAAGCGTAACGATACAGACGATTCAAAAAGGAGTCATAAAAATGTCAGAAGAGGTTAATGTGCCCGTAGAAAGGGCCTTCATTACCCGGTTTGTTCCGGGCGTTGGGTTCAAGTTTGAGCCAATTGGGGATATCCCTGAACGCGAAATTTTTGCCATGATGGATGGGGCAGTGCGCCAGGTCTCTCATGCGAGACTCACAGCAATTGAGAATGCTGTCATGCAGCAGTCACATATCCTAAAGGGCCTCGTTGCCATTATTCAGGAGCCCACCACAGCTGCAGTAGATGAATCTGGCGGAGAGTAATGGGTAGGTTCGATGGGTTTAAGTTATCTAGTAATTTCCTAGCCAAGTACGAAGGACAGCAGCCTGAGTGGGGTCCACTCGGCTTCGTTACATTCAAGCGAACCTACGCTCGACGTACATGTGATTGTGAGGAGCAGTGCGACCATCCGACTGAGGAGTTCTGGGAGACGTGTAGACGTGTCGTAGAGGGCACCTACTCAGTACAGAGAAGCCATTGCAAGAATCTTGGCCTCCCGTGGAACGGGCACAAGGCTCAGAAGTCTGCACAGAGAATGTTTGATCTGATGTGGCAGTTCAAGTGGTTGCCACCAGGACGTGGCCTGTGGATGATGGGCACCAAGTTCGTTGAGAAGCACGGCTCCGCCGCTTTGAATAATTGTGGATTTATATCAACCAGAAACATCAAGGATGACTTTGCACGACCATTCATTTGGTTGATGGACATGAGCATGCTTGGCGTTGGTGTTGGCTCTGACACTATGGGAGCCGGAATGGTGACCATCAGGGAGCCTAAGATTGCTGACGAGGTTCATGTCGTCCCCGACACAAGAGAGGGGTGGTATGAGGCTACGAGACGTGTGCTAAATGCATACGTCGGTAAGGGAACTATCCCTGCAGCATGGGACTACTCTCAGATTCGTCCAGAGGGTGCCTTGATCAAGGGGTTTGGTGGCATTGCTGCAGGACCTGAGCCATTGAGGCTACTAATTGAGGACAACATCCCTGGCGTCATGGGGCCCATGGCTGAGAAGCTGATTGATTCCACCACCATCGTTGACTTGTTCAACTTCATTGGTAAGTGTGTGGTCAGCGGTAATGTCAGACGTAGCGCAGAGATCATGCTGGGGGAGCCAAGTGACACAGACTTCCTCGACCTGAAGAATGCTGAAGTCAACCCGTTTGAGCTGGGTGACAGAAGGTGGGTCTCGAATAACACCGTCAAGGTGACACCGCATACTGACTTCACTGAGCTTGCTAAGAGAACTGCAGGCAATGGTGAGCCAGGGTACTTCTGGCTAGTCAATGCCAGAGCTTACGGTCGGATGATTGACGTCCCCGACTGGAAGGACCATCGTGTCATTGGATGCAACCCATGTGGTGAGCAGCCTCTTGAGGACGGTGAGCTATGTAACGTAGTGGAGAACTTCATCTCCAGGTGCACATCTCTTGATGAGTTCCTTGAGGCCCTGAAGTACTCTTACTTGTACGCCAAGACTGTTGCTCTTATCCCATCACACTGGGAGATCACCAACGCGGTGATGTTAAGGAACAGGCGTATCGGTAGCAGCCTCTCTGGGGTTACCAGGGCGCTTACGAATCTTGGTACAACCAAGTTCATTGAGTGGATTGACAAGGGGTATCAGCACATCAGACAGCTCGACAAGATCTATTCTGAATGGCTTTGCGTACCAGAGTCAATCAAGGTGACAACAGTCAAGCCAGGTGGCACAACCCCATTGCTACCTGGTGAACCTAGCGGAGTTCATTACCCCATCTCTGAGTATTACTACAAGGTGATGAGGATTAATAAGAACTCTGTGCTTATTCCGCTGCTTGAGAAGGCCGGCTACTACATGGAGCCAGCCGTTGCTGAACCGAATGCCTTCTGCGTTTACTTCCCCGTTAAGGAGAAGGACTTTGATCGTGGACGTGCACAGGTAAGCATCTGGGAGCAAATGGAGTTGGTAGCCATGATTCAGGCCTACTGGTCAGACAACATGGTGTCAGCAACAGTGACGTTCAAGCCTGAAGAAGGCCGGGACATCCAGAGAGCACTTGAGATCTTCAGTCATCGATTGAAGAGCATCAGCTTCCTACCGCTTAGGGATCATGGATACGTCCAGGCCCCTCTTCAGCCCATCACGGCTGAGAAGTATGCAGAAGCAATCAAGGATTTGAAGGCACTGGACCTAAGCCACACTGGACATGAGGTCACTGAACAGTATTGCACCACAGATTTCTGTGAGATCAAGACGTTCATTGCTGAAAACGAAATAGAGTAAGAGGTTCAAGAGGAGGCAGGCATAGGTAAAACTGTGCTTGCCTTTTCTGTTTCTAAAATGGCCATAAGGAGAAACTATGATCATTTATGAAGGGCCGTCTCGGCTCGACAGCTCACCTATTGTAGTCATTGCAACAAAGAAGTCATCCAACAGTAAAACAGGCAACATGATTCAGACCTGGATCATTCGCTCTGACATGTATCCATCCGTTGCTATTCAACAAGGGCTGGACGACGCTATCTGTGGAGACTGCCAAGCAAGACCAATCATGAAGAAGCTCGGTAAGGGAACCGGCGACTGCTACGTAACCATGATGGCGCCCGGTGCTATCTTCCGGACCTATAGCAATGGGCGGTACCCCAAGGCAAAAACCGATAAAGATATCACTTCCTTTGCAAAGGGAAGAGTAGTAAGGTTGGGAGCCTATGGTGATCCAGCTGCAGTACCGGTGGGTGTTTGGAACGCTTTGCTATCTGAGTGCGATGGGTACGCAGGCTACACACACCAATGGCGTAAGCCAGTAGCCGATGACCTCAAGACCCTATGCATGGCTTCATGTGACAGCTACAAGGACTGGGAAGATGCCACAGCAAAAGGCTGGAGAACATTCCGTGTCGTTAGGGATACAGCAAAGATCGGAGCGAGGGAATTCAGATGCCCATCAGACCCCCTGCTTGACACAGCTATTCCCTGCGAAAAATGTAAGGCGTGTGATGGAGCTGACTTGGCTAAGCCAAAGAAGGGCTCGCCATATATCGTTGCCCACGGGTACAGAAGTAAGAAGGTCCAAGCAAGGACCAAGAGGTTGATGATTCTATGACACCAAACGATTACTTGAAGCTGTCCTCACGGACCGCGACTAAGGAAGACTTCACGCACGTGACCCTCGGACTCATAACGGAGTCGGCTGAGTTCGCAGACATAGTCAAGAAGAACTATGCCTATGACAAGCCCTTTGACAAGGTCAATGCAGTAGAGGAGCTGGGTGACCTGCTCTGGTATGTAGCCATGGCTATGCGCCTACTGGATACTGACTTCGAGACTGTCTTCCAGATCAACATTGAAAAGCTCCGGGCTAGATACCCTGATGGCTTCGACAAGGACAAGGCTATGTTTCGCGATGTGGCGACAGAGCTGGAGATCCTAGAGAGAGGGGTAAATGAGTAGTAAAGCCTTCATCGATAGCCTAGAGTCACCACTGGTGCGAGAGTTTGAGTGGAACGGAAGCACGTTCTTCGTCATGAATACCCCATGCTCTTCAGAAGATTCTATCAAGCTATTGACTGCAATCATTCATCAGGCAGTAAAAGACTTTGAGCGGCTAGCCCACCCATCCTCTAGAACAGATAAGGTTACCAGGGAGAGCTGGTCAACAGCCAGCCAGTTTCTGTTCGACAATAATTACCTAATTGATTTTGGGGACCTACAGCTGAACTTGAGTGACATGCTCTTGCACATCAGCCCCAAGGGTTCCTTCAATGTACCATCACTTCGCAGATCATTGATCCAAAAGACAAATGAGTACTGGGAAGACAAGGGCGAAACCGTGCCAGAAGGTTTCTGGACTAGCAAGGAAAACAACGAATGAATACAGCAGAGACAACACCCTTCAGCAACGTAGCCCCTCTGAGAGAGGTATCCGATAACGACCAGGCAGCCATTGACATCGTCATGAAGAGCCTCAATAAGGAGCAGGGCAAGGGGACCGTCTACCAGCTAGACGACGACGCCTTTGTACAGTGCGAAACTATTAGCACTGGCTCCCTTGGTGTCGACATGGCGACCGGCGTCGGTGGCTTCCCTCGTGGAAGGATCATCGAAATCTACGGTCCAGAGTCCAGTGGCAAGACCACCCTTACGCTACAGGCAATTGCAGAAGCTCAGAAGAGAGGCGGCAGGTGTGCCTTCATTGATGCTGAGCACGCACTCGATGTGAACTACGCAAAGAATCTCGGTGTAAAGATGAATGACATCATCCTATGTCAGCCAGACAATGGTGAGCAGGGGCTTGAGGTTGTAGAACGCTTCACTAGAAGCGGACTCATTGACCTCATTGTCATTGACTCTGTAGCCAACCTCGTACCTAAGGCAGAGATTGAAGCAGCCATGGATAAGACCCTTCCAGGTCTCCAGGCTCGAATGATGGCCAAGGCATTGAGAAAGCTTACAGCTATCGCAGCCAAGAGCAACACTACCATTATCTTCATCAACCAGGTCCGCATGCGGATCGGTGTCATGTTTGGTAACCCCGAGACCACACCTGGTGGTAGAGCTCTCAAGTTCTACTGCTCTATGCGACTGGATATCAGGCGTATCGGCTCTGTTAAGGAAGACGGTGAGGCAGTAGCCAACAAGACACGGGTCAAGATCGCCAAGAATAAGGTAGCTCCACCGTTCAAGCAGTGTGAGTTCAACATCGTGTTCGGTGAGGGCATTGATACACTGGATGAACTACTCAACCTAGCTGTCGAGAACAAGATCATCACTAAGAGTGGTAGCTGGTACTCCCACAAGGGAGTGAACATCGGTCAGGGGTCCAAGCAGGTCAAAGCTTACTTCAAATCTGAGCCCAAAGCCCTTGCAGATGTGAAGAGCACAGTAATGCTAGCTCTGTTCCCACCAGAGGAAGAGGTAGTCAAAGTATCTATTAATGAAGAAGAATCAACGACCTGAGGTAACTGACTGTTCAGGGATAATCAGCCATTGGCTGGATGAATTCAGGGCAGAGTTTGGTGGCACGCTCACAGCTAAAAGAGCTCGTCCCATCACAGCTATGTCGCCCATTACTGCGTGGACAGGACCCACAGAAAACAACTGGAGTGACTCGCATGAAGAGATGTTCTTCTCCATCAAGGAGCAGCCAGTCTTCGATAAGGGAAAGCCCAAGTGGCAGTCAGGCAAGTTCAAGGAAGTAATCTCTAGAAACTATAGGCCATCATGGATCCTTGAGGCTATCCTGTCGTCGCTGTATCAGAACTGCGGCCAAAGCCATATGGTGAGACCCAAAGCCTATACTAAGCTGGACATAGGCCTGGATGAGCACACTCTAGAAGAGGTCTCCCTGTATCTGTACGGGATGTTTGAAGACCTTCGTGACGCCCAGAACGTTAAGTATTGGAGGAGCCAGCAGGAGGGGTACAGCGGTCCAGTTAGGGCACCTCGCGTCTATGGCCACTGGAGCATCTATCCCATACTTATGAGTGATCACACTCACCCCTATGTGTTAGATGAAATACGTAAGAGAGTGAAAGGAAAGTCTAAGCTTTTCATCTGCGAACACGCTATGAGGCTAAAGAGGACCGAGACAAAGTTCTATGAATGGGTAGATAGAAATGCAGTCGAATACGCCTTCGATCACGAAGAGGACGAAGCCTGCAATAGTATCGCTAAGAAGCTCAAGCCATTTATGATGGAGTGTAAGTCATATGACAGATAGAAGCAGCTGGGATGAGTACTTCATGACTCTAGCTCAGAATATTGCCACGCGTGCAACCTGTGACAGGAAGCATGTAGGCTCTGTAATCGTAAGAAACAGAATCATCCTATCCACAGGGTACAACGGTTCCGTTAGAGGAGCTGACCACTGCGATGACGTGGGGCACCTGATGGAAGACGGGCATTGCATTCGGACAGTACATGCAGAGGCTAACGCTGTGGCTCAAGCAGCTCTCTTGGGCCATGCCCTAGATGGAGCTAGCATTTATGTCACAGCTTCACCTTGCTGGTATTGCTTCAAACTTCTTGTTAATTCAGGAGTCAGAGAAGTGGTCTTCGGTGAGTTCTACCGGGACAACAAGATTTTTGATGCAGCGGCTAAGCTCGGCATCACATTAAGGACAACAAATGAGTAGCGAATGTATCAGATGCTCGGGAGATTTTAGCCCACCAGACTATGACTCAAATGGTCGATGTGTTCACTGCAACCACCAAGGTGGTAAATCAAGGAGTAGAGATATGCTAGAGGAAGTGGAAGACTGATGGCCACCTCAACACCACTACCAGTACTGTACGCCTACTCTAAGACTAAGAAGCTAAAGCAGTGGAGTATCACCTCTCACCATCACGAGGACTTCAGTGCAACCAATGTGGTTGTGCACGGTTACGTAGGTGGTAAACAACAGACAGACACCAAGGTCATCCTAGGCAAGAACATCGGCAAGTCCAATGAGACTACACCGGATGTACAGGCCACACGTGACGCCCTGTCCCTTTGGAAGAAGAAGAAGGACAAGGGGTATGGTGAGGATCCTAACGCACCAGTCGACTACTCACAGATGCAGTACCAGCTGCCTATGCTTGCTCACGACTTCAAGAATAGAGCCAAGGATATTGTCTTCCCTGCATGGGCACAGCCTAAGTTCGATGGCATTCGTTGCATCGCAGCTAAGAGAGAAGGTGTGGTTGAGGCATGGTCCAGAGCTGGTAAGAAGTTTGAACTACTGAGTGAGATCGTTGAGGAGCTGGAAGAGCTACTAGACGAAGGCCAGTACACTGACGGTGAGCTGTACGTACATGGCTGGTCCATGCAACGTGTGGCACGAGCTGTCAAGAAGCGGCGTGACCAACCAGGTGACGACGACACTACCAAGCTCCAGTACCACATCTACGACCGGCCTAACCAAGACACCAACATGAAGGACAGGTTCATGGATGACAAGACGATCGCTAAGATCAAGGCAGCCGATGGGCTGTGCCAGGTGTCTCCTACATGGTCGATCAAAAACCTCGACGAACTCATTGCATTCGAGACGGCATTGATCCGTCGTGGATACGAGGGGCTCATGCTCAGGAATGAAGAAGGCATCTACAAGTGGAAGCACAGATCTGTTGACCTTCAGAAGGTTAAGAGGTTTGAGGACGAGGAGTACATCATCGTAGGTGGCAAGGAAGGAGTAGGCAGAGCCACAGGCCAGGTTTGCTTTACTTGCGAAACCCCTGACGGTAATCTCTTTGATGTCCGCCCAGTAGGAGAGAACAGTGTGCGTAAGAATATGTGGGAGAAGCTGGACAAGCTAATCGGCTGCACTCTCACAGTCAAGTTCCAAGGTTTGACCGACGATGGGATCCCAAGGTTCCCAGTAGGTAAGGCTATTAGAGAAGACTGGGACAAGTAGTCCTAGCAAAAGTCAACTAGCAGCTACGCCTAGTTTCATCAACCGTAGCATCAGGAGATAGTAATGAGTTTTGTACACCTTCACAATCATACGGAGTACTCACTCCTTGACGGGATCACTAAAATTAGTGAACTTCCCGGCGCGATCAAGGATATGGGTATGCCGGCCGTTGCAATGACGGACCACGGTAGCCTCGCAGGGGCCCTCAAGTTTTCTAACGTTTGTCGGGACGTGGGAATCAAGCCAATCATTGGCATTGAAGCATACTTTGCAGAAAACCGTGCACTGAGAGAGAAGGATGAACTAGAGCAGAGTTACTATCACCTGGTGCTATTGGCTAAGAATGAGGTTGGTCTGAGAAACCTCTTCAGGATGAACTCCCTTGCATGGGAGACCGGCTTCTATAAGAAGGGCAGAATAGATGACACTCTCCTTGAGCAATACAATGAGGGAGTCATTGGCACGTCTGCCTGCCTTGGAGGCAGGATCGCCCAGCTACTAAGGCGTGGCTCACGAAAGGCCGCGGAGGCAAAGATTCTTTACTACAAGGATCTCTTCGGGGGAGACTTCTTCCTCGAAATCCAAGACCATGACATCCCAGAACAGCGTGAGCTGAACAAGTTTCTACTTGAGATCAGTGCTAAGTATGGGATCCCTCCGATTCTCACAGGTGATTGTCATTACCTGAATCGGTCGGATGGTGTGGATAAGTACAGCCCACATGAGCTCCTACTAGGGGTGCAGACTGGTAAGACAGTCGATGATCCGAAGAAGTTCTCGTTTGATGAGCGTGAGCACTGGATCAAGTCCCCAGCAGAGCTAGAACTAGTGATGGATAAGAACCCAGAGTTCCCTAGGGATGTGCTGACTAACACCCTAGCTATCGCTGACATGTGTACAGGCGAGTACTTCGAGACCATTAGGGGCAATCACATGCCTGAGGTGAAGGACTTTTCTCCGTGGCCCAAGTGGCTCAAGAAGGACACAAGCAAGATCCTTGAGTACCAGGCTAAGTGGGGCCTCGTGAAGAGGTTTGACAGCGATCCGGCTGCCGTGCCACAGGAATACAAGGACAGGCTCGCACACGAGCTTTCAGTCATCACCGACCTAAACTATGCAGACTACTTCCTTATCGTTCAGGACTTTACTGACTGGGCAAGAGAGCATAAGGTTGCTGTAGGCCCAGGTCGAGGCAGTGTTGCAGGCAGTCTTGTAGCGTGGGCCCTTAGGCTCACTGACAAGGCAACAGACCCGCTAGCTAATGGGCTGTACTTCGAGAGATTCTTGAACAAGTCTCGTGTCAGTCCTCCTGATGTTGACTCTGATTTTCAGAAGTCTAGGCGTGTAGAGGTGATTGAGTACGTACGTAACAAGTACGGAGTCGAGAACGTGGCTGCCATTGGTACCCATGGATGCTTCTACCCACGCTCAGCTACTCGGGACATGGCTCGTGTCTATGGGCACGACCAGTCCTTCATCAACAAGCTAGCCAAGATGATCCCAGACAACTTTAGAGGCATCCCACCAACGGTGGAAGAATGCGAGGAGCAAGTGCCAGCATTGACTAAGCCTCCGTATAAGGAGATCTGGGACAAGGCTAAGAGGATTGTTGGGCTGCCAAGGAATGCCAGCTCTCATGCTGCGGGACTGATCATCACGACAGATGAGCCCCTCAGAAACTTCATCCCCATGTACAGGCGCAGCAAGTCCACCATGGTCGTCGGCAAAGATGCCGCACCGATGATGATCTCTGAGCTTGAGATGGATGAGATGGAGGACATGGGCTTCTTTAAGTTTGACTTCCTAGGCTTGAAGAACCTAGATGTTAGGCAGAAGACAGCTGACTACATCCTGGCTCGACATGGACGGGAGATCGACTTCGATGATATTGATTACACTGACTCCAAGGTCTTCGACCTCATTTGTGACGGCAAGCTTGCTGGAATATTCCAGCTTGAAAATTCTCTCAGGTCTATTATCATCCGTAGTCAACCTCGGGCAGTTGATGAGGTTTCCATTGTCTCTGCCCTCGGGCGTCCGGGTCCTATTGGTGCCGGTCTTGTCGACCAGTACATCAACAACAAGAGGGCGGGATCGTACGAACTCCCTTATTCTGAAAGCATTCGGAAGGTACTTAGGCCCATCCTAGAGGACACCATGGGTGTCATGGTATATCAGGAGCAGGTCATGCGTATCGCAGTAGAACTTTGCGGCTTCTCACTCGTCGAGTCCGATAACCTTCGTAAGGCTATTGGCAAGAAGAAGAGGGAGATGATGGAGAAGATGAAGTTTCAGTTCGTAAGTGGCGCTACAGATAATGGTCACAACAAGAAGGAGATAGAGGATCTTTGGGGCTACAAGGATGAGGAGACTGGTAAAAGTTCTGGCATCGTTGGCTTTGCTGACTATTGCTTTAATAAGGCTCACTCATTCGCCTACTCTGTCCTGAGTTATCAGGAAGCATGGCTTAAGACCTACTACCCAGCTGAGTTCATGGCAGCCCTCATGACATGTGAGGAAGACATGACTAAGATCTCTGTCTATGTTCATGAAGCAAAATCCCTGGGGGTCAAGGTACTTGCGCCTAGCATCAACAACTCCAAAAAAGGGTTCACTTTTCAGGGCAATGGGCTTGTCTTCGGACTAGACTCCATCAAGGGGCTTGGGGCAACAACAGTTAATGCTCTAGTACGAGCAAGACTGAAGAGGTCTTTTGTTGACTTCGAAGACTTTTATGGTCGCATTGATTCACAGAAGGTTAATCGGGCAGCAGTCGAGAAGCTGATTATCACAGGCGCGTTTGATGAGATGAACTACAGGAGAGACGACTTGCTCAATGGGCTAGAGGCTCATAGCAAGTACTTCCAAGACCTGGTAAAGTACCATCTCAAATTATCTGAATGTGCAACACGTCGCACAGACTTTGTTGTAGCACAGAGCGAGCTAGAAGCAATCGAAGCCTTGCTTGGAGAAATTCCTATGAAAAGGAAGGACAAGGTAACGAAGGACCCTGGTCATCAGGAGCGATTCGATACCCTACGCAAGGAGAAAATGCTTCTAAGGCGGGTGAGGCTCCTAAAGGAACCAATCAAACCTGAACTGGTACCCATTGAAAAATATGACGGCCCCCAGAAAATCACCCTAGAGTTGATTGATAAAGAGAAGGAAGCACTGGGATACTATGTCTCACTGCATCCGACCGACTTCCTAACACATGACAGCAGAACATCGCATATCAACGAGATCTCCCCAGGGAGTACCGGTGTGTGTAATGGCGTAGTCATGTCTGTTAAGGAAATCTTCGACAAGAATAAGAGAAAAATGGCCTTCATCTTAATTGAAGACGCCACAGGTAGAGCTGAAATCACAGTCTTCTCCAGTCAATACCATAAGTGGGACGGTAGGCTACCGCCCGGTACAATCGTTAGATTGATGTACCGTGCAGATAAGGGAGGCGAAACCCCCGTTAAGCTGGTCGTTGAGAAGATGCGCCTTATCAGCATAGACGACTAGCAACTACCCATAAAGGAACATCTATGGCAAATACAGCAAAGTTCAGCTTTTGGACTAAGGAAGAGAATGACATACTTACTGATAACAGGCCGAGCAAGACGATTCCAGAACTGGTGCTACTCCTCAGTAACGATGGTTACACCAGATCGAGCGGTGCTGTTGCACGTCGCTGTCGAAGACTGGGGCTTCAGTTTGACACCAGTAGTAGTGCGGCCAAAACAGCCAATGGAGGGCTTAAGGAAAAGGCCCTCACTAAGACAGAGCTGAAGAAGATTGAGCTAGCAGAAGATGCTGAAGTGCAGTGGGCAAAGATTGAAGCTCTCGCAAGAGAATTCGCAGTCAACCCCATCAACCGAGACCGTGGCTTTGCTAAGCCTCAGCGTAGGATCGTGTCTTTGAGTGACATTCACATGCCATTTCATAGACAGGACACCTTGGAGCAGGCTATTGAAGAAGCCAAGGGTGCTGACATCCTCGTGCTTAACGGTGACATCTTCGACTGTTATGGGATCTCTACGTTCAAGAAGAACAAGAAGATCCCCTTGATTCGTGAGTACATGATTGTGCTTGAATTCCTCAAGGGACTCGTTAAGCACTTCCCCACCATTCTATTGGTGTCGGGTAATCACGAGGACAGGTTCAGTGGAACACTTAACACAGCTCTTCAGGAGACGTGTGAGCCGCCAGTAGGCGATGACCTCATGACTCGCCTAGCTCGTGGAGATATCTACGACGAAGAAGGCAAAAGAATTGGCAACTACACCTGGGATAACGTTCACTACAACCAGCTTCAGCCATGGTGGGTGAAGGTGGGTAAGACTATCTTTTGTCATCCTAAGACATTCTCTAGGGGTCCTGGTCACACTATCAAGAAGGCGTTCGACTGGTTTCACCAGATTGATCACGTTGGAGAGTGGGATTCGATTGTGATGGGACATACCCATCAGGCAGCTAAGTATGTCTACGAGGGCAGGCTCTTGATTGAGCAGGGCTGCCTTACCAATATCCTTGAATACCAGTGGGACAATGGGATCCGGTACATTGGCCAGTCAAATGGCTATGCTGAGATTTTTCAGGACCTGCAGGGCAACACCAACTATGGCAAGAGCCGAGTTGTGTACCTTGGGCAGCAGCATGCGCCCACCCAGACAGTGGAGTACTAATGAGTGGCAAAGTAAAATTGAACGAACTCCTAGCGATGGTTAACCATGTAGATGAGAAGGTAGACGACCTAGCCCAGGCTACGTCGAACTCCTTCAATGCCATGGGCCCTGATCTGATGAAGCTGGCTATCCAGGTAATCAGTGTGGTCAAGATCCTAATCGACCGGGACATCGTCACTGAAGAAGAGTTCAAGACAGCCTTCCTTGAAATGGCAACGAAGATGAATTCTGCTTCTGAAGAAACAGAAACAAATCAGCTAGAAGATATTAAAATTTAGGAGACATTATGGGCGAAATTTTTAACGTTCTAGACGCAGCAATGATGTCTGAACGCGCCATCAAGACGGAGTACTCGGTTAACCTGTACCCCAGCGAGGGCTCAGCCCAGGTCAATGGTGTGACATATGGCAAGTGCCTGCGGGCTTCCTACCTAAGATACACAGGTGGCAGCAAGATGGAAATCAAGCTCCCCAATGGTCAGATGGGCATCCCTAAGTCTGTAAAGCCAGGCCCTAAGGCACAGTGGATCTTTGAGTTTGGTAATCAAGCTGAAGACTCCATCATCAAGGCTGCAGTAAAGGCAAAAATCTTTGTTCAAGGCCAGGTCAAGTTCAGTATCCCAGTTTCTGGCCTTAAGCTTAACGGGGCTCTTGATGGCGTGTTCCTTGATGCTAACAATGAATACGTTGGTATTGAAGTCAAGTCTATCAACGGCAACTTCGCAGAGTCTCAGGTCATTGGTACCCCAGGTATGCGTAGTCGCGGGATGAAGGGTGAGCCTAAAGCTGACCACGTTATGCAAACAGCTGTCTACGCTTGGCACTTTAGAGAGCAGATCCCACGCTTCAAGATTCTGTACATCATGAGGGACAAGTGCTTCCGAGAGGAATTTGAACTTGTTGTTCGCAAAGATCAGGAGGGGCGAAGAATCATCTACATTGACGGTGGGCGGTGGCAGCAGTTTACCCTCGACGATGTCTACGACAGGTACAAGAAGCTTGCATTTAACATCAATGCAGGCATCTTGCCACCACGTGACTACACACTCCTATATGACGATGACACCATGAACCAGTTGCTCAAGGACAAGAAATTGGCCAAGGGTGACACGGAGAAGTGGACCAAGTACAGGGATCGTGAAGCAGCCCACGTTCAGTGGAAGAAGGACACAGCTTCTCAGTCTGACGGGATAGAAGTAGACCCAGGCAAGGAGCCGCGTCGGCTTAAGAGACCAATCAAGGGCGACTGGAGATGCAGCTATTGTGACTTCAAGACACTCTGCTATAGCAAGAGCAGCAAGCCTCTAGGAGAATAAGGTGCAGGTTCTAACACAAACAGAGATCTACTTTGAAAGTATTGAAGAGCTAGTGGATGAGTGTGTCGATATCGTTGACGACGTTGACACCACCTTTAGCGGACAGACCTATACTAACGGTACAATTACTCAGCTAATGGAGGACTTGGCCCATATCTCTGTCGATGAGGTGATTGAGTTCTTTGCTGTATTGCTAGAGGTCGCTAATTGTGGTTCTGTCTTCTTGGATGCCTGCTATGACTACTGGGAACTTCATGACCCTGCCTTTTGTGAGGAAGTGAGAGATGGATTGGAGTACTGAGCTCCATTTTTACCAGCTCACATGGCCTGCTAAGCAAAGAGCAATGACCTTTTTCAAGGTCGAAACTGTAGAAGAAGCGGCGGAGCTGTTTAATGCAGCTCCGTCAATCAATATGAAACAGATCTTCAGCACTGGACTCGTTGAGTTCATTGATGGAGATTGTGTACCGTTGACACACCCAAGAGTACTCATTATGAGTAGGTATGTGAACAATTATAAGGAAGAAGAATGACAAGTCCAAACCAACTCCATGATTACCTAAACACACACTGGATCGTTGATCCATATACAGTGATTGTGGACTTTGCCAGCTGGGTGAATAACCTCAATAAGCCTGGCCCAGCAAAGCCTAAGGCTGCTAGCTACGCAAACAGGTACGTGGCTAAGCCTAAGGCGACAGTGATGGCTACCGCAGCTCCACTTGGAACCACTGCAGGGAAGCGTGCAGCAGCAACACGCAAGGCAGCGTCCACATGGGTTACGGTAGACAATAAGCAGTACATTAAGCTCAGCCGACATGCTAGCGGTGGCGTTCGTGTCCCCAGGAGCTTTGTCGAGAAGCAGTTGAATGCCCTGCCGGGCGACAGCCTACTAATCGTAGGTAGTAAGGGCATCAAGCCAACTAATGCTTACGTTCGTAAGGATGGCTCCCTGTATGTAACGAGCAAGCTTGTCAGTACTTTTAGCTCTGACGTGTTTTTTGTTCGAGCAGACCAGGGTCACCTCGTAGTGAAGGCGTAATGTCTCGGATCGGAGTCTTCTTTGATCGAGATGGCTTATTGAACGTCAACACCCATTACCCTCATCTAGTTGAAGATTGTTATCTTGTCCACGGCATAGGCAACGCTCTGGCAGCGGTGGTCGTTCACCCTAGGTTTGTTCCTATCGTGGTGACCAATCAGGGCGGAGTAGGTGAAGGGCGGTACTCGAAAGAGGACGCTATGGCGTTTGAAGCTGAACTCAGGAGAAAGATTTTCTTCGATACTGGGTTCACGATACCGGTTGAGAACTGGTACCATTCTTGGTCATCAGATGACTCCGATCCTTTCCGCAAGCCTAATCCTGGCATGCTGCTGCAAGCGGCTAAAGACCATGATATTAACTTGAACACTTCTGCTATGTTTGGTGACAAACCTTCAGATCTCATAGCCGGGGCGAGAGCTGGCTGTTGTGCGCTATACTTGATAGGCAAGGGGACTCCGTCCCTTTATGATCAAGTCAATAGCTTCATGGGGGTGATGAATGCCAAGAGACGAGCAAAAAGAAGAGCAAGAAAGGCCTGCACTTCGGATTCCTACGAATTTACCTGAACCACCAGCTTCGCAGCTGGAAGAGACTTCAGGCAGAGGGGTTGTGATTATCGACCTCTATGGAGATGATACGCCTAATGCGTATGATCAGTTTGACATCTATAAGTCAAACAACGTCTTCGATATGTAAACAGGAGAGAGAAAATGGAAGCAACAGCCCAAGCAGACAGAGTCGTCGGACAGTCTAGCGATATCATTCACGTAGACGAAAAGCAGCATATGCACGTTGAGGCAGAGGAGGAGGTAGAGGGGTATGAAAAC
>Ga0302132_10000991_pt1 | contig 16191 bp, 19 predicted proteins | sample CB9_321_MG_FD_203113 | JGI IMG/M metagenome (GOLD analysis project Ga0302132, IMG submission 203113) | Marine microbial communities from Western Arctic Ocean, Canada - CB9_32.1 | ecosystem: Environmental > Aquatic > Marine > Oceanic | place: Canada: Western Arctic Ocean | collected 2017-09-19
CGCCGCCGACGCCTCCGCTATCCACTGATGCCCACCAGCCGTCTCAGTAAGCCGTCCGACGATTCGAAGCGCACACTCTACATCGTCTAGCTTACCAGCAAATCGAGCCGCTCCTGCTACCCAAGGTTTGTTTAACATCTCGCCTGCGTCGACAAAAGCGGCGATGATAGCCTGTGGGGTGTTATTTAAGAATAGGTCACGCAGGATGCCATGCGGCTCGGAGGCATCTTCGTAGAAGCGCGTATACGTCACTTGCATGAAATCACCAGGGTCACCCGCCGAAAGCGATTCCAATTCAACCCAATCAACCTGTGGCAGTAAAGCCATCCAGTCGACGGACGCCAGTGCCGTAGGCGGCTGTATTCTTTGCTCTGGTACTTGCTCGTTATTCGGCATTCCGGCTATTCTACCCTCCTCGTTTCCAACGAACTGCCTCTGAATAGGGCTTGGACTAGGCATTGGCCGATGGGGGCCTGGATTGTCGGGTATCGGCCTGGGAGGTGCCTGCACTTCTTCCGTTGGATAAGGAGCATAGGGGCCAAGGGACTGTTGCTGTGATATCGCAGGAACGGGAGAGGCACCAGGGAGGGACGGAAGACGCCCACCACCTTTGAAGAATTCCCCGCCTGCCTTTATGGCGTCCTGCACAATCCCACGCCAAGAGTCTCCATCGCGCGACGATTCACCGCCCATCGCGTCCCGCAGTTTCTGGGCCTTCTCCAGGGCCGCGATAAGTTTGTCGAATTCATCGCCTTCGGTTTCAGTTTTCTTAGGGCGAACACCTTTATTTTTAAGAGCCGCCTCAAGATATTGAGCGCGATATTCAGGATTGCCCTCTAACTCGGACTGAAAGAGTTTTTCCTCATAGTTTGAAGACGTTGGCAAGTCGACTCCGAATTGCTTCTTCAGCATGGCACCGGCCAGGAGGCGACCTAATTCAGGGTCGTTCTGCAAAAGGCCATCCAATTCACGGAAGCCCTGGTCTTCCATCCGTTGCTTCGCGGTCTGGGACTGCGACCTAATCGAAGAACTCCCGTCACGTACGTTCCCAGCCTTCGGAGGCCCATCTATGACATAACTTTTCAGGACTTTCTGTGAATTTGCAGGACAGACGTTGTAGGTTCCGCCGCCGTACATTTCCTCAACAGCCAGTAGCAATTCTTCAAACACAGGGAATTTATCCAGCGTCGCTATCTCCCTGGTCGCACGGCCTTTGTTGGAATACTGTTTTCGGACGACAAAATTGCCACCAGACTGTTCATGCTCAAAGACTGCCCGCAACCGCGCTCCCTCACGCGGCAACTCAAATTCCGACGCATATGGGAGGTCGGAGTAATCCGGCTCCTCGTATTCGTCCTCGCTGTCACGGAATAAATGGACGTAATCGTCTGTTTTTTTACGCCGAATGCGGTCTAAAAGTCCCATTTTTCCCTTGCCCCCCCGCCCAAAATTAAGCCTTATCGCCATTCTAGCACACGTAAAAACAACGACTACCGTAAGAAATGGCAATAAAAATACGCGCTTTTATAAGTAAAAGCATGGTCTGACCACAGTTTTGTGAACGCTTTCTCGCCTGGATGTGGTCGCTTTGCGTGCTATAATTCCACACATGGTAGATTCATATCCAGCCATCCCGACGTTAATCAACAACCGTAAGAATGGAGATGTGCCAGCGCGTACACTCTGGATGCCATTGAGCGTAGACGACAAACTCATCATCCTCTGGGGCTTGTACCGCGAATATTCCAACAAAAACATATCGCGCATGCTCCCTTGCGGAGTCGACACTGTCCGGCGTTATAAGTCCAGCATTTACAGCGACCCGCTCGGAGTATTTGACCTGCCGGTCTACATCCAACAGGGAAGCAAACGATTCAAATGCACATTCTGTAGCAGTCAGAAGCCGAACAAGGGGGCAATTATCCGGCATGTACTCAGCCACGTAGTGCCGATGGAAATTGCGCGAGACATTGACCTAAGACACACCAACGGGAGAGTTGTGCTATGACCCTAGAGCCGACACGCAGACAAGAGGTCGACGGCGAGCCAGCAGTGTTCGTAACAAAATCAGGGAGCCACTCTCCCTTGTTCGCCCTGGACTTCACCGGAAGGGAAATTCCGATGTTCGTGGAAAGACAACAAAGAAACCCGCAAGGCCAACTACCAGCGAATGAGCCAAAATTCTTTTGTCCTTCCTGCGGAAAAGCCTACTTAGAAGATAAAGGAATCTCTGGGCCAAACTCAGAAACCACATACGCCTGCCCACAGTGCAACATCAACTGGCTCCGCTCGCCAAACATGCTTAGAGGCATAGGGTTGGTGATGCAATAACCATGTTCAAGAATTTTACTTTCAAACGCACCAGGGGGTCTGGTGCCATATTCAACACCGGCGATGAGATGCAAATACGCTTTGGTGGCGAGATTATCCCAGCGCATATCGTAGAAGCCACCCAATACAAAACAGCATACATCGTTAAATATCGCCCTCTCGGGCGTGAGATTACTTGCGTTGTTTCCGTCTTTCCTGGCGTTACCAACCTGCCAAACCTAACCGGCTCGCTCAACAAACCCGAAATATTCAACAACGTCGTTTGGATGTATTACCCAGACCCACAAGATAAAAAAAGAATCCACATCTGGCCCTGCCCCACTTCCCACGCAAAAGGCTCGCTCGGTTCAGACGTGGACGTTTTCTCAATCGCTCAACAACGCATAGACCACGTTATATCACTGCAAAAATATCAGAACGGTCTACTAGAAATAGTTCCCGGCACGCAAAGCGCGGCAACTTCTAAAGAAGAGAGCATGAACGAACAAGAAGTCCATCTTCACAAGTCTTGGTGGAGATAAGCTACAACACATAGTGTTTTCCGTGGTGGGCACTCCAGCACGCCCTGGAGTGCCATAGTCTCGTCAGGCGATTCCGGCCTTTTCTCACTTGATAGACAGACCGTCGTAGAGTGAAACTCACTCCGCACCCATAACAATTAACTTCGATTCTATGGAATTTTGACTGGCACACCCTAGAGCAGAACATCTTCACTCGCGGAACAGAAGTCCCGCACATCCGGCACCATTTTACCGGCTCCGCTTTGATACGGGTCGGCATATGCAAGGCTACGAGTATTTGCCGGATACGTTCTCTTGTAACACCCACCTGCCTGGCAATCTCAACAGCCGAAAGCCGTGGATTATTAAACCTCAGCCGCCATACCCGCGCTTTGGTTGTCTCCATCGCTATCCTCCACAACACACACACAATGCCCCAGCGTTAATAACCACTTCGTCCGTACGCATCTCATTTTCGTGGACAAATATCGGAGTCCCAGCCCCGTTCCACCCGCCGATGATATTAAAATCGAACCATTCGACGGCATCCTCTTCATCCATGCCGTCGGCTTGCAGGACAGCAATAATACGCTCGCAGGAATAGATAGCTAGCGGCCCATCGTGGAACCGATGCCCGACGCCAATTATGCAGTTATCGTACTCAGAACGCGGCTCCATAAGCAGAGCTTCCTCTCCGTATTCTGCTAGGTGTTCTAAAATCTCAGTTAACGTCATAGCAACCTCGGCATGTCCCACAATCTATCCCTGGAGCCATCACCCCCAACGCCCACTAACTCAGGAGTCGCAATTTCCAAGGCTTTCTCATTGCTCACCCAGAACAGTTTCTTTCCACAGTTATCAACTGGACAAACGTCCACGTCTGGTTCTGGCAATTCGTCTACCGCGACGCTCACGATATCCATCGGACGTATCAGACGCACACCCTTCGTGCCCCACCAGTACGCGGCAAAAAGATTGTGCTGGACTTCCGCATCATGATTACTGTCTGGGTCTAAAGAAGCCAGGGTCGCAACGCTATCCGACACCATTTGCAAAATCGCCGTTTCGCCATTCGTCGTGGAAAAATCATAAGCGACTTCTGCTCCTAATTCTTCGGCGATGCGCTCAATATCTTTATCCAAGGCACCTGACGCGCCCTCTAAGAAGACCAGCTTCTGGTGCACCAGGGTTGTCGGGAAATCCATGTGAAAGGCTGTCGCTCGATGATAGACCCTACTCACACAACCTTTACGCCTCTTCAACCGCTCCTGTAATTTATGACCAGTCACGGCGATTACCCGCCGCGCCACGTTCAAAATCTGGTCTTCCCAATCCTGGGACTCCTCAGACAATTCCAAGGGTATGGAGAACCATACCTGCCGATAGCTTCCCTCACCATCCTTTCTGTACGGCAACGTGACCTTTGCCATATCCCGCGCTACTTTTGACGCACAGCTAGGACAACTCTTCAGACCACAATAGCCAACGCTAGCCCATTGCTTACCGTGGTCTGCACAGAATTTCCAACCAGCAGTCATACACCTCTCTGCCAGAGTGACCTTGGGATTGGGGCGAATACCTAAGCCCATAAATTCATTTGCTTTTGAAAATTCGCCGTCCGCATACTTCAACCACGCAACATGGTCATCCTTGTGTGGGTATAAATGAGGATTTTCGAACAGGACATGCGACGCAAACTGTTTAGTATCACCAGGGATTTTGGTAATAAATACCTTGCGTCGCATTTCATCACTTTCCCAGTGTCGCGCCATCGTGACCCGCTGGAAATATTCGGACGTTCGGCTTTGACCAACATCGTTGGCTGGGCCGTCAGGTTGCCTGATTCCTTTTGGGTCAAAATCCTGCGTATCGTCCAGTGGTGGTGGCGCGTCCGGTGAAGATACGTTCCTTCTGGAGTGGCGCGGTGGATTATCTCTAACGTGTGTTAGAGCCTTGACTGCGATATCTGTGTAGCCTCGCAGACCGCCATCCTTCCGCTTTGAAAATTTGTTGTACCCCAGGACTATGTCTCTTTCGTTCAAGGCGGAAATTATCGCCTGCTCGCTGTGCCCCCGGCTGGCTAGTATCAATCCGATACGAAAGAGTGTAGTGCTCCGGTCAATATTGGCCCCGGCCATTTTTGCCGCTTGACCTGTCCACCATTGTTGGGACGCCGCGTCCAGGGAGTTTGCATCAATGACTGGTGAAGGTGGCAGTGCATCCCAAGTAGGGGCAGGTGCCCTTTGAGTGGTTTTTTCACGCTCTTGAAGCATATCAATGGCCCACTTTGGAGGCTCTTGCAGAGATGAGGTGTTGCGGATGGAATCTACTACGCTCTGGTCGAGCCAGGTGTAGTTCTCTCCCGATTGGTGGAGGGACGGAGGAGCCACCATATAGCCTTGGGACTGGATATCGTATTCCTTGGAGCGGTTCAGCCTGGTGGTGGCGACGCCTTCAGGTTTGCGGTAGTAGTAATGGTAGTGTCCGTCTCCGCCGCCAGATTTGGCGGTGAGGGTTGCTGGAAGGCCCCATCCCAACATCTTTTGTGACCATTCGGGTGAATCGGGGCCGATAACGAACAAGCCTGATTTAGCCAGGTCTATTCCGATGTTGGCCGATGGATTCGCCTGCCACCAATTCCAAATATCGATGACTTGATTGCTGGAGTCATTAACTCCCCTGGCGGTCAACGGTGCCTTACCTGCTCCGTTGTGATTGCGACCACATCCGCAATTGCCTTTTGCGTCAGGCCAACAAAGCGGTATTATGCTCCAACCCCATGCCGCGAATTGTAATGCTGATACGATTTTTTCTTGTTGCGCCACGTCTTCCACTGCCACACCTCACCGGATTTTGAAAAATAAAAGCCTCCCAGGGGTTCGTTGTTCTGCCAACTTTCCCCTGGGGGGCTAATCGCTAATTAGCTTTGGTTAAAATTAGATGAAACCCACTGTATAGTTTCCAAGATTTCATTTGTGCCTAGTTGCAAATACATCCTTCCGTCATACGTCTCGGAGATGTGCTCTGCGAGTGTCTCAGGAGGTACTCCCAGACTCTCTGTAAGGCTCGCTAGTGACGCGAACATGGCGTCGGGGGCCTTCTCTGTCGCCGTTGCCGCTGGCGGCGTAGAATTCGATTCTAGCGTCGTCACATGGCTTTGGTCAACAGGTGAATGGACTGGTTCTGCGTATCCAGAATCTAGTTCGCCCATGTCCTCTTCTTGGGGTAGCTCTCCTAGGATAGCAGGAGCCAGTTTGGCGGAAATCGAGCGGATAATCTTAGTGTTATCCGCGTCTATAGAGTCGACTGCTTTACAGATAATACGACTGTACGCAATGCCGCTCTCGGAGGAAACTTTCTCCAATCCAAACTCGGTGACAGTGCTTCGGATAGTCGAGCGTTCTCGGGCAAGTCTAGCAACGTATTTTTGGTAGACGCCCAGGGAAGAGGGCGGCAGGCTGATAGTGACCGGCAAGGCTTCTCCGTCGCGCAGGATGTATATCGTGAGCGTCTCCTTGCAGGATTTGCCCTTACCGCCACCAGCGGCGGAACCCCACTGGTTATGTGGGCAAGTTTTGCAACTGCCGCCTGGCTCTCCATTCCCAAATTCGCCATCCTCGCTGTAACAATCTGGCGGGTTGCCCTCGCGCGGCTCATTGCTTGCCCAAAATGCTCGGCGTCTTTGGGCGTGCATCACTACGCCCTGGATGCTTTTTTCGCTCGTTGTCGATTCAGCAGAAGGAACGTCGAACGACGTGCTTCCTCCGGCAGGAATCGTGATGCGGTCAAAAAGAGTGAAAAGGGTTCCGCCTGCGCTGGCGGAATCTGATAAAAGTTCGGGTAGGTCGTAAAGTCCACTTGCGTCAAAGGTCATTATGGTTCCTCTTTTTCGTGTTTTGAGATTTATGATGAGTGGCCGACGTGCCATCCATCGTGTCTATGACAGCGATAGATAACCAGCGGCGTATAGGTCAATGTGATTCTGTCGTTGAAACGGTCTACGCGCTCCTGCGCTTCCTCCTGCGTGCGGTAGAGAGTCTTGCGTCGACAGTTGGACTGCCATCTGCCCCAGTCCCTCTTGGCGTCTTGTTGCAAACGGGTTTTTGAAGTCTTTGGCCGCTTGCTACGTTTCTTAGGATTGCTCAACGATAAATTGAGTGTTCTGAGCATGTTGTCCCCCTCATGTTTCGCCACCTCCTGATGGTAGAATCGATTTACCGAAGCGGTTTTCTGTTTCGGGCACTTCCTTCTGGTGGGCGGGTTTCCATTCCCCCGGTAACCCGCCCACCGGGTTTTTTTTCTCTATTCCCGCCGCCGATGCAATCGAGAATAATAAGACTTGAGTGCTTCGCGTGTCGGCGTCTTTTAGCCTTTTTAGTATAAGGTCTTGATGCTCTTCAAGCCGTCGTTCTAATTCTTCTTGGCTGTCGAGTAACGCGCCGTGATAGATGCCGCCGCATATGCACTCGCATTTTTCCTGCTTCGCTTCTTGGCACCTGGCATCGCATTGCGCGCTGGTGCCGTCCCGGCGAAAGATTTTGATTACCTTGACCAAGGATTGCTGACTTCTGCCCCGTTCCAGATTCGGTGTAAGTTTCGATGCTCTGATGCTAGTCGGAAAGCCATCTGCCAATTGCCTACTGGGGCCTTCCAAACAAACGAGCATTCCCCGCAGTAAGTTGCGTAGACCTGGGCATCGTCGCACTTTAGGACTCGGATATGCTCGCCAGATGCTAGAAGTTTCTTTGTGTCTCCAACGGGGCGGGGTAGTCTGAATGGCCCAGTCTCGGTGGTCATGCTTCTCTCCTTACACGTTCTCCGCGTCGAGTAATTTAGCTATGCGGTTCGCGGATGCTTCGTATTCAGCCTTAGCCTCTTTGAGGCGGTGTGTGCTAGTTACGATTTCATCGCGCACCTCCTCCAGAGCGTTTTCGTATCTCTCCCACTGGGAGGCCAAACCCAGGTACTCGTCTTTGTGCTCGGCGGCGGTTTTGACGAGGTTCTGGAGCACACTCAACGTGTGTTGAGTTGACTTGTTTCTAAAGAACTCGTTTGTCTTAGGGTCGTTTAGAAAGGCTTGGGGGGCGGCGTCTTTGAGTGTCACTGTGAAAGCAGGAAGAGGCTTGTTGGGGGATGCTTTCTGCTCAGAGTCAGTGTTGGTGGTCTTTGCCGCTCGGCACTGACGGCAAGCAATCTGGTGTTTGGCGACGGATGTAGTCCACTGGCCGCATAACGCCAGGAAGTGGCCTGGTTCTTCGACTTTCCTCCATTGGGCGTTGCAGTTCTTTATCACGTCGCTTAACCACTTGAGTTCTTCTCGCGGGACTTCGACGTATTGTGTTTTTTTGTTGCTAAGGACGAACGTGGAAACGCGGTCTTCCAAATACTTACGCGTTTTTTTCAGTTGTTGCGGAGAGCCGTCTATTCGCGCCCATTGTTTTTGCATGTTTCCTTCCTTTCTTAATTTGTTAGTTAGTATGTTGCCAAATGCAACGATGGTTGTCAACATCTGTATGTCTCCCCTCCTGTTTCCCCTCTCTGTTGAAATCGTCAGAGTCTGGGTATAGAATTGCCGCATGGCAACTTTGAACGTGGCAACGCCCGAAATTGGTGACATTCTGGCTACTCTGCGAGCGCGGGGTTGGTCGGATAATGCTATTGCCCAGGCGATGAGCACTAATCGGACTACGATTTGGAGATGGCGCATCGGTGCCAGGGCACCTCACACCGGTCATCCGGTGGTTATGGCTCTGATGACTTTGCTGTCTGTGCCTCCTCCCGACGGTGCCAGGACAGAACTTGTAGGATAATTCTCGCGCGAGTTTCACTTCATCTTCTCGCGCATCGTGCCTTTCTTTTAGCCCCTGGGTAGCCTCCCCAGGGGCTAAAATTTTGTTTACTGCCTACCCATCGGAGGGTTCCCTGGGTTCTTACCCCAGAAATATTCCATCTCTTTGGCTGGCAACTTTCCGCCGTCGAACCGGCTGATTTTCGGGACGTACAGCGTGTTTGCCAACCCCCGCTGGTGGGCGGGAACCAGTTCGATGGTCGGCCTGTAGGAACCGTCTTTTAGCTTGTGGCGATTAAACCGCAAGTGCGACATTACGTCGTGCCGATAACCAGGCCCTCCGCTATTCCCGTTTGATTGGCCGTTGCTGGGTTTGATTTTTGGGTCGACGCGGACTACGTGCCAGGGGTTGGGGATGCTCTTCCGCTCCATGTTGCGCCGTATGTTTCGTGGTAGCGGCTCGGAGATTATCTCGATGCTCTTCGCCGCCGTATAGCACAGACACCAGCTAATCAGTTCTGTGAGCGATATGAGTGTTCTTTCCCACCACCCGATGTACCGTTCTGGAATTCCCATAGGGTCGCCGCAGACGATGTAGGTGGCATCGTCCATATCGGGTGGTAATTCCGATGGGTCAGCATTCAGCCTTGCAAGTCCCGCTGATGTAATGGGCTGGCCGGTTTCTAAGATGAAACGCCACGTCCGGTCAACGAATTGATAGAGGGGCGTGCCAGGCGGGTCGTTGAATCCGTTGCCTACGCCTCCGTCTTTTTCCTCTGCACTGGTCAGGAATGCGCTAGCCTGGCAGATTCTGACTCGACGTTCCGTGGCAGGCCCAGTGGGGGTTCCATCTGCGCCTAGTGGCGTGATGGGAATGTTAGCGTATTGCTCTCGGCTACTGTTGAGGATTAACGCTCTCAACACATCTGCATGTTCCGGCTCGCTATCTTCGATGAGCATGCCGTTGGTAAATTCCAGATACGTGAGTGGGAACGGCAGGAACAGCATGTCTTGGATATTTGGTGGTGGCCCACCTCCTGTAGCTAGAAAGCGCATCGCCTGACCGGTATCGAATAGTAGGCGTTTCAAGTTCGGGTCTTGGATGCGTGAGAGAACATTCTGGTCTTGATTGACCGTGGCTGACTTCGATATGTGGTCATCCGCTCCCCAGCCCAGGTCGATGTTGGTGTTGGCGTACATCAGTTTTGGGGTTTCGCCTACAGGGGCGATGATGGAGCGTTCCGTCGGCCCATTGGCGATGAGCGTTGACTCCCCCACATTCTCCCAGTTGTTCTTGTCTATTTTGCCCTCATTCTGATACCTGACAGACATTAGATATTGCCCCAGAAGAGTGTCGTAAAAACGGGGTGGCATTGTTTGGCCTCCTTGTGGATAAAATTAGCTTTCCTGAGCGTTGTGCACTGTCGGGAGGAGTATGCTCTGGTCGATAAGCAATCTGGCCTTGCTTATTCTTGTGATTGCTCCGGTCAGGGATTCTGACGCTTGAAACTGACGCCAATCGTGCTTCTGGTTTGCAGAGCATTCGGCGCAAGGTTCGCCTGTTACGTCTAGGGTGTCTTTGATGGCCTCCAGGGTGTGGAGCACCTGCTCAAATGCCTTGGTGAAAGCTAGCGCGGCAGTTTGTTCTCTGGTTAAATCTTCTATGGGTTGGCGCACGATGGCCTCCTTACGTTTTGTTTTGATTATTACGCTCGGTGATAGAACGGCCCAAGGCCCATAGTTTTCCGTGGCCTCGTTCCGATTCCTCTTTCGCTGGTTCTTCCGTTGTGGGTTCTTCCACAACTGGCTCAACTCTCGCCGCTTCGGTGTCGACCAACTCCGCTTTGGCTTCGACCTCAGCGGCGTAGGCCAACTTCTTCTGTTGGGCCGTTGCGAGCACCCTGCGATACGCCGCCTCTTGCTGGCAGTCTTTGTTGTGGTAGGTCTGTTGACGATACTTGGGCTGGAAAGTCGCGTTGCATCCCTTGCATGTAAGGATTGGGAGCGCGTTTTCTGGAGATGGTTCGCGCCACTGCCTCCCAGGGGCTTTAATGCCCTGGTATTCGGCGATGATATCGATAACATCGGCAATCGGTATGCCTCGGGACAGGAGGATGAAAAACATCCTGGCTATACGCAGGTCTTTCCATAACCGTAGTTCCACTCCTAGGTCGACTTGTGCTTCGGTGAGCACGCGTTCGTTGGTCATATTTGCTCCTAGGTGCACGGATAAGTTTGTGATTCGGCGTATTTCCACGCCCTGGAGATTGCCACGTCGAGGTATTTGGCCGACGCGGCATATTGAATGCCTTGCTTATGCAAAAAGGCCCTCCCAGCCGCGACGCGGATAGCGCGCCCCGGTAGGAGGGTTTCATATTGTGAACGCTTGATGGTGTTTATCATTCGTCTAGCACCACCTTGTTGCCGTTGCGGTCTTCGACGATGGCAATCCATTCGGGCCGGATTCCCTCTGGGCCTTTGTAGACGTACCAGTGGTCACTGCCGCCACCACCGGTTTTATCCAAGGCGTCAAACCACCAGTCTTCGACACCTTCTTCCTCGGCTAGGTCGCGCCACTTCCAGAGGTAATCTGGCGGTGTGTATGGCTGGCCCTCGCTATCCCGACGCCATTCCGGTATGAGGACGGTCAGACGCACCTGTGTTTTGTCACCGCCCTGCACCCAGCCTTGTTGACCAGCGTTGGGGTCATCGGTCAGCCAGGGAGCCTCGTAGCTGTTGACTGGTGATATTGGTACATCCCCCCTGATGATGCCCTCCCGTAGGATTGAGTCGACATTCTTTAGTCGCGTGAAGTGATATAAGCGTTGGGTCATTTTTATGCCTCCCTATAGTTTTGTCTGCACTGGTGACACTCTCCGCCGAACGCTTTCTTGTCGGTCTTGATGTAGACCGGAGCGCATTCCTCGGAGCAGATGAATCGCCGTTCTTTTTTTGCCTTGGAGCGACCTACCCTGGTAGTGCGTTTGAAGTCCAGCTTGGTGATATCGGGCTGGAATTCTTTCTCGATGCGCTCGGTCAATTCCTTTGACGCACTGGTGTAGCCATGACCGTAGGCATCGGTGGCCGGTGCAACGTCCAGACCCAGGTACTTGGCGTACTTGGCGTAATCCATATTGTGCCTACCACTTAGGGCGGTGTCTTTGACGCCCAGGGCTTTACACCACTTGTGAACTACTTCATGGATGGCCCTGGCGGTCATTTCGACGCCAGAGCAGTGGAGGTCTTCAGCGGAGAAGGCCATCTCTTGCAGGGACTCGCCCTCGCGGCTTTCCCAGCCGTGGGGCTGGCCTGCTTGTGGGTCGCTGAACCATGCGTAGCACCGGGAGCGTTTGCCTTTGGTCTGGATGGTCGGCACCACGCGCCGCTTGTCCTCCAGTACCCGCTCTCCGGTATCTTTGTGTTTGATGTTGTGGAGGTCGGTGGCCTCTTCGACGAGGATGTAGGCGAACCGAATCATGCGGACGATTTCATCGTGGGTTGGAGCGAGCGATGCGATGTTGTCGAACACCGGCTGGGGTAGAGCCTTGGCCTTCGGCTTTGGAGCGGCCTTGGCCTTGCGGGTCTTGGTAATGGTGGTAGTCATAGGCTTGCTTCTCCTTACCAGCCGTTCTTGGCGGCGAGTTCTTTATTCTTGTCAGATAGGATGCACCCGAAATCCCCTCTCAGTGCGAGGTGTGCGAGAGGGTCAACGTCCTGGGCTTCGGACAGGTGCAACTTGGCGTGATTGATGAGGCTGTTAGCTCGGTCAGAGTCACCCATCGAGATGAGTTCCTGGGCGTCGCTCAACGTGCAGAAGGCTTCCCATATCTGGGCCATGATTTGTTCTGTTGGAGTCATGCTTTCCCCCTTTTAGGTTGGGGCCTGGTTGCCCAGGCCCCGGTTAGACCCTGCTTAGGTTCCGAACTTGGGTATGTAGCCGAAGGATTTCACCAGCTTGGTGTAGGCATCCATCACGGCCTCATAGGCTTGTTCGTAGTCTTCCATAATCTCTTGCTGGTCTTCGTTTAGACTTGGGTTGAAAGCGTGGGGTTCCACTACGGGCAAGTCCCCGGCCACCTTTTCCAGAGCGATTAACCACCAGTTGTCATCACTGCCAGGGTTCCAATCGAGTTCCCTGTTAGGTACTGGTGTTGGGGGAAGTTCCCATGATGGCTCAAATTGCGTGGTCATTGGCTTTGCTCCTTGCTTATAAAATAGAAAAAGAGCGGCTATACCGCTCTTCAAAGTTCTGTCCTGACACTGTGGCGTGTCATGCCCCGCGTTGTAAGTCGCTGGTCACTGGGCTTCAGGTCACCCAACCTCCGCGCCATTAGCGCGTCCAGGGCCTTGATTGCTAGAGCCGCCCCGGTGGCTCCCTAATGTTACTCCTTGACGCTTCTTTCACTCTCTCACCTTCGTGGAGGCTCTTGGCCTCATAGCTATCTTAGCACTGTGTGTTGCCATGTGCAACAATGCCCAGCCAGTGGGGTTGGTACTGGCTGGGCATTGATAAGGTGGGTCAGGGCGCGATGCCCCTCGTTTTATTTGGTGGCACCGAAGACCCTGGCGTAGAGGTCTTCGGGCAATTGCCTCCGGTACTTTCGCACCATCTTTTTAGCGGCCAGGGTCTGGCGCGGACTGAGACTCTTTGCCATCCCTAACTGCTTCCCGAACTGAGTGTCGACTCGGTTGAATCCCACGTCGTCCAGGGTATGTGCGCCGTCGCAGAGTCCGGCGAGCATCTGCACCATGAGGTGGACGGCTTCCATCTCATCTTTGTCCATCGTGGACAATTCCTTCTCGTCTGAGACTTTTTTGACCGTTGCTTTCTCTGCGGTCTTCTTAGCCCCCAGGATGATTGCCATCAAGGAACTGTCATCCAGCGCGACGGTTGGGTCATCGAGGGCCGCGTCTAGGACGGCTTGCTTCTCTACGAGAATCTGCGCCATCCTGGCGTCCAGCGAACCGTCGACTACGACGTGTTGGACAAGGACGGAGTCTTTTTGACCGATGCGGTGTAACCGGTCTTCAGCCTGGGACATATTCCCCGGCACCCAGTCCATCTCGGCGAAGACCACGGTGCTAGCGGCGGTCAAGGTGAGTCCTACGCCAGCGGCCAGGATGGAGCCTACGAACACCCTTGTCTTAGGGTCGTTCTGAAAGGCTTGGACAGCGGCATCCTTGTTGCTGATGCTATCCCTCCCAGTCAGGCGCACCGGATTGTAGTCCGCGAGGGCATCCATCAGGATATCGACCACGTCATGGTGGTGGGCCATCACAACGATTTTGTCGACCTCTTCCAGCAACCCTTTGACGTGCTCGGCAACATAAGGGGCCTTTGCCAGAGCAGTGTCATGGCGCAACTGTGACATTTCCGCGAATGCGGCCTGCACTGCGCTGTTAAGGGCGCGTACGGCGTCCGCATACTCTGGAGTGTCTTCCTGGCCGTCTAGGGCGTCCAGGCGGCTCTGCGCGGCCTCCAGGGCGGCTTCCCACTCTTTGATTTTCGCGTTTTCCGACTTGATGACGCTGGCAAGACCATTCTCGGGCAGGGCGATGATTTGCCGGAGTTTGTCCGGCAGTTCCGTGAGAACGTCTTTCTTCAATCGGCGAATCATGAAAGACTCGCGTAGTTTATTTTGAAGTTCATCCAGATTGGATGCGCCGTCCATGTCCCAGCCAAACCGATTCTTTGTTGCGGCGCAGTAGCGCATGGCGTAGGGGAAAAATTTGGGGAACACGCTGGGTGCCAAGAGGTTGAATATGGCGAACCCTTCGCGGGGCCGATTGGGTATCGGAGTGCCCGTTAAAAACATCTTGCGCTTGATGCTGTCCGCGATGGCTTTGACGGCCTTGTACCTCTTTGTTTTTTCGTTCTTGACGTAGTGGGCCTCGTCGACTATGAGCAGGTCATAGTGGCGGCTGGTCAGGGCGTCGACGTGGCGGGACAGGATATCAAAGTTGATGACCAAGATATCGGTGTCCGGCAGGTTGTTGCTAATTGCGATACCAATCTCCATCGGGCGGGTCAACCAGACGTTTAGCTCAGTCCGCCAGTTGATGCGTAGCGACGCAGGGCAGACTATGAGTACCCGTTTGATTTCGGGCATGGCATTCATCACGCCGATGGCCTGGATGGTCTTTCCAACTCCCATCTCGTCGCCGAACAGGGTGTTGGCGCGGGAGGTTGCGAATTTGATACCCGCCTTTTGAAATCCGAAATATTCCTGGCCCTCCGGTGCCGGGATATCCATATCGGCGTCGACGGCCCTGGACAGGGACGCCGTTTCCGCGATGGCCTCTACGGCGGAGTCCAGTGACGTTTTGACTTCTGGCGACATATCGGCTGTGCCGATAAGGCGCAGGGCCTTCTTCGGGTCATCAGTCCACCAGACCTTGGTCTGTGGATTCCAGCGGAACCCAGCGGCCTTCGGGATGCCGCGCTCTTCGAAGGTGCCGTGGAAGACGTACACGTCGTTTGCAAAAATAAGTTCCATGCGCTATCTCCTTGGAGGCTAGATTAGCAGTTTGTGTTGCTCTTGGCAACGCTGTCAGTGAAGAATCCGCAGTCGATAAAAGCCAGGGTCGATGCTAGTGCCTTTGGCAGAGTCTCGACAGGCCCTTCGATTATCCAGTGGGAATAGCTACCCACTGGAGTCTTTCGGCTGAACACCGGGACGTAAATGACTTCTTCTTCTATATCGGGGAACGCCTCTGTTGTGTATTTGTAGACCCAGACGCCGTTTCCGAAATTGACTTCTTCTAACATCTCGTTAGACCGCGCTTCGCTGGCATTCTGTTCAGGCCCAATGAGCGTTGGCCCTCCATCGCCAACCAAGGCGCGGTAGCCGTTGTCCAGGGCGATGTAAGGATTCTTGAGCCTTGGCAGTACCGCCCAATAGTTGGCATCAATGGGTACGTGGGACGCGCCAGTGACGTGTTTATATGTGTTCACTTTTACACCTTTCCTTTACCGCGTTTGCGGATTTTAGTGAGAATTTTAGCGATGTGGCCGCGCACTTCAGGCTCACTGGCGGTGCGCGTATGGCTGGAGCCGGTGCCAGCGTGCCCGTAACGGCTCTTGGTGCGCTTTGCGGCGCGCTTGTCAGTCTTAGTCATTAGACCACCTCAAACATCGGCATTGTGGTTTCCGCCACAACGACGCGCACCGTGGTTGGCGTCCAACCACGGTGGCGTCCAATATGGCGATTTGTTAGTATCCGTGCCTTGGAGATATGAGGGACAATCCCCTCGGTGACAGCGTTGGCCCCGCCACGTTTGAAACTAGCGTTAAGGGCGATGCGGTAGGCTTCAAGGTTCTCTTTAGTGGGCGCGCCATCGTCTCTGACTTGCCAAACCAGTGGCATGGGGATTAGGTGCGGAGTGCTGTATTCGATTTCGACTATGTATTTTGGAATGTGGCGTTTAGCCATTGTTGGCCTCCTATTATTTAGTTAAAGTCTGGCGCGTTCTGTCGGTTGAATTCGTCGTTGTCCCTGCGTTCTTCATCACATCCGACGCATATGCTACCGACCATATCAACCCTGCGTAGTTCTACTAACTCCCCGTTCT
>Ga0302132_10000995_pt1 | contig 16162 bp, 11 predicted proteins | sample CB9_321_MG_FD_203113 | JGI IMG/M metagenome (GOLD analysis project Ga0302132, IMG submission 203113) | Marine microbial communities from Western Arctic Ocean, Canada - CB9_32.1 | ecosystem: Environmental > Aquatic > Marine > Oceanic | place: Canada: Western Arctic Ocean | collected 2017-09-19
TGATTCTCGGCGTAATGAGTTTGAGTCTTGTCATCGTGATGTTGAACAATGTCACACTAAATGTAGCACTTCCAAATCTTTCTACTAGCCTTGGCGCTGATAATTCTGAATTGCAATGGATAATGGATGCATATGCCCTTGTATTTGGTGGAACCCTTCTTGTGATGGGGGCATTGGGTGATAGATTTGGCCGTAAGGGCGCCTTACAGGTTGGATTGGTAATAGTTGGAGTTGCATCTGCTTGGACAGCATTCTTTGCTGATTCATCCACTGATGTCATCCTCGCCCGAGCAACGATGGGGTTAGGAGCGGCATTGGTAATGCCATCTACATTGTCAGTCGTATTGGTCGTCTTCCCTCCTAATGAACGCGGGAAAGCCATTGGCATTTGGGCTGCGATGGCAGGAATTGGTGCCCCTATTGGCCTGCTTGTTGGTGGTTGGGCAGTTGAAAATTACAATTGGGAAATGGCGTTCTTGATTAATGTCCCAGTCATTCTCATCGCCTTAGTTGCGGGTGCAATTATTGTACCTCGTTCAAAGGATGAACAACAACGCCCTCTTGATGGTGGCGGGGCAATTTTATCGGTACTTGTTCTCGGATCTCTTCTGTATGGAATTATTGAGGGGCCTAGCCAAGGTTGGACCGATATTCGAGTGGTCGGTGCTTTTGCCACCTTCTTCATTACAATCCTCTTATTTGTGTATTCGCAAAAGAAAGTTGAATACCCTCTCCTACCTTTAGAATTCTTCAAGGACAAGAGGTTTACAATTGGTCTAATCGCTATTTCAATGGCGTTCTTTGTTATGTTCTCATTCATGTTTATGCAAATGCTACACTTCCAATTAGTACGAGGTCATTCTCCTTTATCGGCTGCCATTCGCTTTCTTCCTTTGCCGTTTGGTTTGATGCCAGCGGCAGCCAATAGCGATAGATTAGTTGCGAAATTCGGTCGGCCAAATGTAATAGCCACTGGTTTATGTCTCGTGGCAGTGGGATTATCCCTCTTTACCTTGGTAAATATTGATACCAGTTATCCACAAATTGCTGCAACATTCTTCCTCCTAGGATTGGGTATTGGATTGACCATGGCTCCATCAACAACAGCAGTGATGGATTCCATTCCCGAATCCAAAGCGGGTGTTGGTAGTGCTACAAATGATTCGAGTCGAGAAGTCGGTGGTGCTCTTGGGATTGCGATAGGGGGCAGTATACTCAATGAGATTTACCAATCGTCAATCACCATCCCCGCTTCGGCATCTGCGCAATCCAGTGTGATTCAGGAATCATTTCCTGCGGCGATGACGGTTGGTCAGCAAATGTTAGCGGCTGGGAATCCAGAAGGTGCATTGCTGATTGCATCTGCTAGAGAATCTTTCATAGAAGGAATGGTTGGAGCCTGTATTGTTGCAGCCATCGTAGCGTTATTAGCCGCAATCATTGTCAAATTGAAAATGCCAGACGATGATGTGAGTGAGGAAGAATGAATGATGAAAAACACTACTTGATTTTTGCTTCATTCGCTAATTATCTTGTAAAAGCACAAGAAATCCCTCAATAATTGATGGTGCAAATCCGAGCACACACACTTCTGAACCAGCAATTAGGCTAGCATGATTCCCCATTTCTCCTGCTAAATCGTAAGCCCCTGCTTTTCCAAGCCAACTTTTTGAATCTAGTAACTCACCAAATTGATTATCGGTTAACTGGTTAATTTCAACCGTTGCATGTTCAACAGAGGATTTCTCCTCCCAACTATCTCCTTTCCTAATCAGAAGGGTGGTTCCAGACCAAACATTGTGCCTTCTTCCATTTAGCCTAAGTAACATTCCAGCTGCAGAGGCACGGTCAATTGGTTGGCCTAATGACTGCTGTAAATCATCAGGATCTTCGACTAGGGTATCTGCTAATAAAATAAAATCTGGGATTTCAATTTCTCCTATCTGTTGAATTGCAATTTCAATCTTAGCCGATTCAACTTTTGATGCTAGAATTTTTTGCACTTGACTTCTCACATCTAAGCCACTTGGCGGTAGTTGCTCATCACTGAGTAATCCTGCCGCACTAAAATCAACGAAATCAGCATCAAGTCGCACTTTTAGCCATTCATATCGGCGGCTTGAGGCACTCGCAAGGTGCACTTTGCAACGGCTCATCAACTACACGGGATGGGGAGCGCGTTTATCATGCGGACCATTGTAGGCGGGAGCGGGGAATAAGAGTGAGCGGTGCACAAGAACGGATTCCAACCTACATATCGGGACTTGATGAGAATATGCAGGGGGGTATCCCTAAAGGCCATATCGTGCTTCTTGCAGGAGTATCAGGCTCAATGAAATCAAGTTTGGGTTTCTCTATGTTGTACAACGCCGTGATGGAAGGAAAAACCTCAGGTATCTATGTGACTTTAGAACAAGGAAAGGACAGTTTGGGAACTCACATGGCAGGAATGGGGATGGATGTTCAAGACCCACGTGTCCGAAGTAGCATCGCGATTATTGACCTGGCAGATCTTCGAGTTCAACTAGATTCACAGGGTATGTCAGAAAGCGTAGATTGGATGGGACAACTCATCAAGCAATTAGCTAACTACCGTGATAGCATCGGCTTTGAGGTGGTTGTTTTTGACAGTCTTGGCGCATTCTTTACACTAACCAAAATGGAAAACCCTCGTGATGAAGTATTTCGCTTCTTTGAAGCAATCCGTAGAATGGGGTTGACTGGAATCGTTATCTGTGAAATGATGGGTGAATCAAAGAATCAGTATGGTGAGTTTGGAATTGAAGATTATCTATCTGATGGTGTAATACATCTCACAATGGAGAGGACTGGTGATATTGTGGAGAGGAAGGTCTCCATCGTTAAAATGAGGCATACAAACCACGTTCTTGGCTACCAACCATATCGCTGGGACTCTAGCAACAGTCGATTTACAGTAAACTGAACATTGATGGAAAACCATCGTGAATTGGTAATTCACTCTACAGTAACTGATTTCGCAAGATTGCGGGGTTTGTCTACATCTCTACCAAGTTCAACTGCTACATGATATGCTAACAATTGTAGTGGTACCACAGTCAATAATGGTGACATCACACTATGAGTAGCCGGCACAGCAATGGCAATATCTGCTTCCATCGCCGCTTCATCATCACCTTCATCATGAATAAGAATAATCTTCGCTCCCCGCGCCTTACACTCCTGCACATTTGATAGGGTCTTGTCTCTAAACTTGTCATTAGGACATATCACAACGACTGGGCTGCCCTCCTCAAGCAAAGCAATTGGTCCATGTTTCATTTCTCCTGCAGGGTATGCTAGACAAGGGATGTAAGCGACTTCCATCAATTTCAGCGCGCCTTCACGAGCCACTGGTGCAGAAGCCCCTCGCCCAAGGAAGAGCACGTGAGGAGCATCCTTCACTGCCTCAACAGCTTCCATGATTGGCCCAGTATCTTCTAGATATTTCTCTACCTGATTTGGAATTGCATTCAACGCTTTTACTACCTGTTTACCATCTCGTTTAGAGAGGGTCCTAGCACGTCCAATTTGTAAACTGAAAATTGTCAATGATGCAACCATATTAGAGAATGCTTTGGTAGACGCAACTGCTTGTTCTGGTCCGGAGTGAATATACACACCGCGGCCACATTGCCTAGCAATTGATGAGCCAACCACATTGATGACGCCCATCACTGTGCCACCCTTTAGTTGGATCTCCTTCACTGCCGAAAGGGTGTCTGCAGTCTCTCCTGACTGACTTACTGCAAGGTAAAGCGATGATGGAGAGATTACTGGATTATTGTAGCGGAATTCGCTCGCAACATGCGATTGAGTTGGCACTCTAGATAACTCTTCAATCGCTAATCTACCAACTTGACAAGCGTGTAGAGCAGTGCCGCAACCAATTAATCGGATATGTGAAATATGTAACAACTTTTTTGCTGATAAATCTAAGCCACCTAACTTTCCATTACCTTCTGATAGAAGGGTTCTTCCTGAAATACATTGACGAAGAGATTCTGGTTGTTCATATATCTCCTTTAACATGAAGTGGGGGAAATCACCCAATTCAGCTTCCCCCCAGCTCTCCTCAATTGTAGTAACTGTTGCATCAGAACTAGCACCATCAAGCCGTGAAGTTTGAACACCCCCTGCTGTTAACACTGCTAAATCGCCATCTTCTAGGAAAATCACTCGTTGAGTATGTGGAGTGAGGGCATGTGGATCACTGGCGATAAAAGTCTCACCATCCCCTACCCCTACAACCAAAGGAGACCCGTTTCTTGCACAAACTATCATCTCTTCATGCTCAAACAAAGCGCACAATCCCCAAGTTCCTCGTGTTTGTCTCAAAGCACGGCGTACTGATTCTAGAGGAGATAATCCATCACTTCGAGCCCTTTGAATCAAGTGGGCTAAAACCTCAGAATCAGTTTCAGACCGGAGTGTTACTCCTTCAGCGATTAACCAATTCCTCAGAGCACGTGAATTTTCAATGATTCCATTGTGGATGATTGCAACGGTTCCATCTTCCGATAGGTGAGGGTGTGCATTTTCCGTTGTAACTCCACCGTGAGTTGCCCAACGAGTATGTGCAATTCCGCAATTCCCATTCATGTCCTCAGGTAAGATTGACTCTAGATTTGCTACTCTCCCGATACATTTTAAATGAGATATTTTAGAATTTAAAATCGCAATTCCGGCGGAGTCATAGCCGCGATATTCAAGTCGCCTTAATCCGTTTATCAACAGGCTGGTTGCTTGCTGGTTTCCAATATATCCAAAAATTCCACACATAATAAACACCTCACAGATTTATTCGCTCCGAGCATACAGGACATTGTACATGCTTCAATTCAATAGATTTGACCTTGAAGTTTGCACCACATTCACAGATAACATCAATCTCAGGGGGAGGGGGTAGAGTTCCTAGTTCCATCGGAGTAGGAGGCGGTGGTAATTCACCTTCTAATTCTGAGGGTGAAGGCGGCGGTGGTAATTCTTCAGATTTTGGCCCTGCTGCTTTGCGGCGCTCTTGCCGCCTTTTTTGCCGCCGAGTGGTGCCATCTTCTTCCCCATCTTCATTATCAATAAAATCAGTTTTACTGGCATCTGCTCCAATTGATTCTGAAGTATTTTCATCCTCAATATCAACTATATCGGACTTTTCTGAAGAATCAATATGTTGAGACTCATCTTCTTCGATTATACTTACATAATCTTCATCAACATCAATGACCTCTTCATCATCTTCAATTTCAACTGTTAATTTTGGACCTTGTCTACGGCGATGAGTGATTATCCCTGCAGACGCCAAGAATATCAGCAAACAGCCAACCGTTAAAGCGGCTCCCACAATTCTCACAGCCAATGTAAAGGTGCTAGCATCTAGGCCAGTCCAAATTCTAATTCTATCAAGTATGCCGTTATTCGATAGATCTAGTGCACTGTCATCAATAAGCATCCTAGCTCGCCAATCTTGAGTTGGCGAGAGGTAAAACAGGTGAGTTTCTCCAGCAGTGTCAGAACGCCCAACGCTCATCAATTCACCTTCACCTAGTGGAGTACCAATGATCGTTTGATTCGCTTCAATAATTGAGTAGACAATTTGGCGCCCTGACGGACCAACTGAATCATGGAACATCTGGATTCCACGATTGGTTTTAACGAACTGAATCATACCCATTCCTGGCGCTGACAGATTTACCGTATCTTGAGTTTGCATACTGCTGTCAGCTCTGACAACTACTAGGGTGGCGTCTTGGCCTGTTCCCTCTCGCCATGCCATCACTACTACATCCGTACCTTCACTATCAGGGAGAATTGCTAACTCGTTTATCGTGGTTTGGTCACCCACGGCAATTTTGAATGACCAGTTACCAATGCCCAATCTACCATGGGCATAGAAGGTTCCAACCCTCTCAACACCGGTTTCATCGTCTCGGTTTGCTTGATAGGTGATGTGAGTCCAATCATCACCATTTGCCACTTTTACACTGCCTTCTCTGTTAATTGGTGGCTCTAAATCAGACACTATATCTTCAGTCAAGTTCCAAGATTCGCTATCAAGAGGGGATTCTGCTGCAAGAAGGAAAATAGATGTTTCATCATCGTAAGTTCCACTCGTGAATAAATCTCGATGATAGCCACCAATCAGCGCTTCGCCACCATTTACTGACAAATCAATTCCCCAATAAGTCCCCTCTGCTAACATCAGAGAGGGCAACAAATCCATTTTTGCCGTAGAAGTGCATGAAAGGTCAACAGATGAGAAAGTTAGGGTTGAAAGAGTAACACCGAATTGGTCGGTGTATAGACGAGTCCAACTCACATAAGCACTATCTGATTCACCATTATCTATTGTGAATTCACCTGCCCAATCATTTTCTAATTCAAGGCAAGTTATGAGTTCATATTGAGAATTAATTCGGTGTACCCAAAGTGAGGAACCCTCACCTGTGAACATCAGATTTTCTCCCCTAAGCCCGAAGAAACCGAGTACTTCATGCCCCCCTGGTAGGTCTAAACTTCTTGCCCCTTGTAATTGAGCTTCGTCTACTAGTAAAGTGAACTCAAGTTGATTATTATCTGGATTCAAATCTTGGCCACCTTCAAGGGAAACGGTAGCACGGAATTTCACCAGTCCAGGGTCAAGCGTACCTTCATGTAAAGTGAAAGGAACCTCAACAAAACCAGCACCAGGCACAATGTTTAGACTACGCCCACTCTCCAATGACTCCCACCCTAAGTTACTCCATTTTTCTAAACTGAATGTTGCTCCTGAAGAACCATCTCCAGCTAGGTTTTCAACTCGTATTTCTATGGTAACATCACCGTTTGGATTGGTTACTGATGGTTTGGTAATTGCAGCACCTTGGCGTATTGCAAGATCTACTCCACTAGGCCTGTTGTTGATAGTGAAACTTGTTGAAACCTCATTGTTGTCTTCACGTGATTCATCTTCTTGGTCACCTGGGTCAATGATTACCTCAAGGTTGTGCGAACCTGCTGTAATAGGATAGAATCCAAGATTGATTGCGAGTGATTTAGTTGAATCTAGTTTACCAATTGATTGAATCGCTACTTGCGAGCCGTCATCAATTAAGATAACATCAAAGTTTCGTGCATGAGCATCTCCGCTATTGCGAATTGTGACCTCTGCATTTAGGAAAGAACCCACAAAAGCGTCACTCAGAGGAATACCATTCTCAGTGATAATAATGTCACTAACCGGTTCAAGGTCTGGTGCTACTGGTATATTATCCACATTGATATAACGGTCAATTGGGTCACTAATCCGACCATTATCTGATACAAGTCGAGTGTAAAGCACCCATCCCCCATCATAAACTTCAGTTGAATCCCACGTCGCTGACCATTCTCTTGCATCACAATCATCTCTGTCTGCCTCAACACAAACGTAAGGATATGCAATATTATCTGTCGCTAACTGCCAATCATCAATTGAGCCGATTCGATATTCAATTCTCTGACCATTAACAGCCTTGTATTCACCCTTTAGTTCAACATCTCCAGACACCGAACCATGCCCACTTGGTTCAATAAGAGTTAATGTGGTTTCACCAATTTTATATTCAGCCCATGCAGGTTGTGACCATCTTCCCAAATTATCTAATGCGCGGACTTCCATGTAAAGTCCAGCACCATCATGCCATAATTCAGGAGTGAAATCAAATGTCCAATTGTCAACACCAGTTGCATTTGACCAACCGAAGGCTGTACGATTATTCAGATTTGATTGTCCCACCCAATAGGTGTATCTCGCTGATACTCGAATCGAAACAATACTGTTGTTTGAATCAAATAATTCTGATGTTGGAATAGAAGCGTTGCCACGCAAACGATAGGTATCACCTACATTCATCCATGTTCCGTTATTTGGTAAATGGAGACTTACCCAACGGCCTGCAGCACTTGGGCTACCACCACCACCATCACCACTCTTTTCAAGAACTTGAACCGCGTCAACCCGCCCAAATCCTTCACTTGCATTCCATGATTGGCCATTTATGGATTCGATTTCATCAACGACAAACTCACTATAATTTTGTAATGCCGATTTTACATCACCAGGTTCGTAAGATGGATTGGCTTGTAAAATCAAAGCACATAATCCCGCTACAACAGGAGTTGACATACTAGTCCCAGACATCTGGGTGTACGAATCGTCCGCTAAAACGGTACCACCGATAGGCCCACTAGCAGCGTGCTGAACAGAGAAAATATCGGTTCCCGGAGCAATTACATCGGGCTTCAACTCATCCCATGAGTCATCATCACCATCATCATTACGTGGCCCATAATTTGAGTAATCTGCAACAACATCATCTGTTCTAACAACTGTATCAACATCATCGGAAGCGGCAACTGCAATACAACGGTCAGCAGAAGCTGGAGATGACACGTAGTTGGCACCATCGTTCCCCATTGCACAAATGGGAACTATTCCAGCATCCCACGCATCATTGACCAAACGTGCCTCAGCATCTGAACCGTTATCACCAGAGTCTTGGCCACCTATTGGTGAGCGAGCCCTACCAAAAGACATTGACATAATATCAATTCCATTACTTGAAGCATTATTTCCCCAATCGGTATTCTTGTTATTGATTGTCCAGTTCATACCAGCAATAGTGTATTGAGAATTTGAGCGCCCAATATCGGTAAACACCTTGACATCAACTAGGTATGCGCCAGGCGCTATCCCAATGTGATTCCTGCTAGCATCGCCCGTCCCAAGTGCAATACCAGCAACATGAGAACCATGTCCTGCTGTATCATCAGGGTCAACTGAACCATCTGATGTTTGGCTGTTCAAAGAATCTGTAGAATCAAAACCAGCCAACCATTTTTGGTCGTCATATGAGTTAGCATCATTATCAGGGTCATCGTTTAAATCATCAAAATCGTTGAGAGAGCGATGTTCATTATCAACTCCTGAATCTAGTATTGCGATAACAACCCCGTCACCGCGAATACCCAACATATCAGCACCACTTGTGTAAGTTTCACTGCTTCTTGCTTTGATAGCCTTGGAGGCAACTACCATAGAGGGAACCATGACATTTTGTTGTTCAATCACTACCACACCATCTAGATGGTAAATATCCATCAATGCGCTTTGAGGCACTTTGTCAACAATTATTGAATCAATTTCTCCAACGGTGAAGAATCTCGCTCCGCCTTCTTCATCGACCCATCCGTGCGAAAGAAGAATTTCTCTGACTTGATCCATTTCTTGTGCTTCTGGGTGCCAAGCAAAATCAATCACTAAGGCAAGAGTTAGTCGGCCATCATCACCAGTTATTGCGGTTGGTGACTGTGATGGATAAACATCTGCTAAGATGTATTGGAGCCTGTCATCCATGCCGTTCCAATCTAAATCCGGGCCGTATCTAAACCACCATTGATGGTCTTCATGACTCCAACTATCATCTGGGATGTCTGGAAGGCGAACAGGAGTTGGACAAATTTCTGTTTGCGAACAGAATAGAGGAGGGAGCCCCTCAACTAGGATTGGTGGTTGTGGTACTGGAGAAGCAGAAGTTGGTGACTCCCTGGATTGGATATCCAGTGAGGGATTTTCATCTGCATAAGAAAAAGTCAGAATGATGCTAGGGGCAAGCATCAACAAGACGAGGAGAACTGCGGTTCTATTAGTCCGGCTTGACAAGAATCAATCCCCCAACGGAGTCTAAGACTCCGGAGTGGGATATAAGCACGATTGCAGTCGGTTTACATCAAAGTTGGTTACTCCATAGGAGTAAATTCTCCAATTTAAGGCCACAACAGATGCTTGCGGCTCTTAGAACAAACCAACTTAGTAACTTCATTGTTTATTTCAACATCTAATTCCGAATCGCACACCGAACACCGAGCGACTTCTGATAACTCCTCAAGCCAAGCCCGTCGAGTCTCTAACTCATCGCCTTCTTCTCGCAATCTTTCCAAGACTTTTGCAGCCTTTCCTGTAAGAGGTTTTTCTGCATCTTCCCAAGGGTCAAATTTGAGCCCACCCATTTTCTTTTTCCGAGAAAATTCTTCTCCCTTTTCAGCAGCGCCTGCACTCGGACCAAGGTCACGGATTTCAGGTTGGGTTGGACCTCCCCTAGCAATTGTTCGACCAAGGGCATAACAGACGAAGAAACCACCGACGTGAGCTAGGTGAGCAACTGATGATGTCCCTGTCCAACCGCCATACAACATACCGACTTGAACAATTTCTAAACCTACTTTCAAAAGTGCAATCAATGACACCGGCCACTTGCGAATTAACACTAGAGGAAACTCAATTTCATCTCTTGGCCAACACGCCAAATAGGTCCCCAGTAACCCGAAGGCTGCTCCACTCGCACCCAAGGCAAAACGGAATTCACCCCAATGGGAAAACCACCATGCAAGGTTCCCAGCGAGTACGCCGATCAGGTAAACAAGAAGGAACCTCTTTCTTCCAAGACGCTGTTCTAAAGGTACACCAACCAAAGCAATTACAAGCACATTTCCCAATATATGCTGAATTACAATATCGCTACCACCACGGCCGACAGCATGTAGCCAGCCAGCAGTCAGTAATCGATGAAATTCTGATGGTGAAGGTTGCCAATGTGGGTTAACTGCAAAGGCTACAGTTAGGAAGTCGCGAGTGGTGTCAAAGTATTGCAGAATTGATTGGAAAAACCAACAAGCAAGGAGGGAAATCACGATGGCTAACGAAATCGGAATCCGCTGTCGCCAAGCGTATGCGATGGGAGCAATTGCTAAGATGAGGAAAATGAGTATTAAACCCCAGCCAAGGGTTGTGACACTTGCCCACTCAAAACCAGCCATCTGACTCATACTGCCGAAAGGGAAGATGCAAATCACCCTATGGGTGGATGCGGAGATATCAAGCCGATAAGCACTCTCGCAGACTCGTGAACAGTGAGGTGCCATTGTTAGAGTTGTCTTCACTGACAGTGAAGAGAGGAAAATCAACGGTCTTAAATTCCGTTGATTTACAGATTATTAGCGGAGATGTAGTTGTTCTTGTTGGAGAAAATGGCGCTGGTAAATCCACTCTCATTGAAGCCGCTGCTGGTATCCTCAATCTAAGCGCTGGAAAAGTACAGCATCGCGGCCAATCAATCAGAGATTCAGATGGCCGCAGAACCCAACCACCACCCTTCGGATTGGCTCTACAAAGTGGTGGGTTTTCACAAGATGAACTTGTCAATGAGCGGGTTGCAACTGCAGCATCAACCTCTAGAAGGGATACTAATGAAGAGTGGGTTTCAAACCTCCTCGAGGAATGGGGTTTACGCCACCGTTCCCAAGACAGAATAGCTTGGCTTTCTGGTGGTATGAAGCGTAAGGTCGGAATTATTGCCGGACTCACACCTGCTCTGGCTAGCGACGAGCCGCGCCTTATCCTCCTTGACGAGCCTTCTGAAGGGCTAGACGAGAATAGTATTCAAACGTTGAAAAATCAAATCTCAAGCCTAGCATCATTGGGCCACGCTTTCATCATCGCTACGCATGATGAAAGCCTCTCTAATTTAGCCACAAGATGCATCACTATGAGCGATTCAAATATTACTGAGGACAAGGTTGAGAAAAATGAAAAAGGTGATGATTTGAAAGTCAAATCTTTACCAATTAGTAAGGTGGATACCTATGCTTTGAAACCACAAGGGAAGTGGACTTCAACTCTTGAAAAAAGAACTAGGATTTCAGCCATCAACCGTGCCATTTCTGGCTTGATTGCTTTAGTAGTAATAGTAGGAATGTTATCTCAAATTGAACCACCTACAAACAACTCTTGGCTTGCCCTATTGGCTCTGACTCCTGCATTGATCTCAGCACTAGTAAGACCGGGTTATCTGAACCACCTTTCAGACTCCCGTGCGGGCGATTGGTGGAACGCACAACTTGGGAAGCCATTACAGATGAGTTTTCGAATTGAAAACCAATTTTACGTTCCTTTCCTACTGGCACTTTTGTCAATCTATTTCTTGTTTGGAAATATCCCACAAATGTTGGTTGTTTCAGGGGGTTTCATTTGTTTTACATTAGCCGCAGCAAGAATTCATTCTCTTGAGAGCACATTTCCCCGCCAGGGAGCAAACCTAGTGTTACTACTTCTATTGATTCTAATTTGGCCATTTCTGTTATCCGTTGATCTATTAGCCATGGATGGATTCTCTATCAATAATGAAACCATCACCCAAGTACTTGCTACTTATCTGATGCCTTTGGCAATTTGGATTCTTGTGCCTTTGATTGCCTCTGAGTGATAAAAGAAGGCCATCACCTTGAAGGGTGAAGGATTATTCACCAATTTTATGAGAAGGGAGATGCTGACTGTTGCGGTCGCTTTGACTCTACTCGGATTGATGCTAGCAGCTATCACTTTGTGGCTTGGATTCACTTGGGCTCCCGGCGTAAACCCTGATGATTGGAAAGCACCAGAAGCATACCGCATTTTATTTTGGCATGTACCTGCAGCATGGGCTTCATTCCAGGCGTTCACTCTACTTTTTATCGGCTCAGGAGCATGGTTTCTCAAGCGCTTGGAATGGGGTTGGAAACTACACGTTGTCGGTGCTCAACTTGGACTTGTTTTCGGCCTGTGTGTAATTATTAGTGGACCTATTTGGGGCACTGCTGAATGGGGGACACCGTGGGATTTAACTGATGTGAGATTGAACACATACGCAATTCTAACCTCCCTCTCACTATTCCTTGTGATGGGACATCAAGCACAACCAGATACTGAAGATACACGAGATACTTTTTCATCTGTAGGTTTGTTTGGATTCATTTTAGTACCCATTACAATAATGGCAATTAGAATATGGCAAAACCGTCATCCAGGACCTGTTATCGGTGGTGGTGAAGGCAGCGGTTTAGACCCTCAGATTCTGATGGTTTTATTATTCGGTTTATTCTCTTTCCAAATCCTAGTCGCAGGACAGGTGATGTTACGATATATCATAGTCGGTTTAGAAGACCGACTCACCGAGATACAAGGAAAATTGGATACGAGGTTTTGAGATGGCAAGTGGAACATTATTTCTAGCGATTGCGTACATAGCGATGATTGGTATCATCGGAGGATGGACTTGGAAACTACTCGCCCGCGTAGGAGAGTTATCAGATCGGCTCTCTGCTGCGGAATCAACACTGGGAATCTCTCAACCAAATGTAGAGGAAGAATAGTACTGAATTTAGGCAACCAAAGGATTCAAGCGCACCGCAGGTGGCGAAAACACATCAGGAGGACATCGTCATGGCACTTGGCAAGGCATTTTGCGTGTTGTGTGGCAATGAAGGTGAACTGACCTCTGAGAGATTATGCACACCATGTTTCAAAGACAGAACCACCCTTTCAATTCTACCTGAAACTATCCAGGGATTTCGCTGCCCAAAATGTATGATGTATCTACATGAGAAGCGCTGGGGTCACCACCCCGATGAAGAATACGAAGAAGGATTAGTCGCGGAATCAATTGAGGTTTACAATAATACCAAATCCTTAGGAATCGGAATATTAAGAGAAGTCATGGATGATAGAAATACTAGACTTTCAGTGCAAGTTAGCGGATTAATCAGCGGGATTGAATTTGAGAGCATTCATTCAACAATGGTGAGAATTTCAAATGCTGTTTGCCCGACTTGTACGCGCAAAGCGGGGAATTATTTTGAGGCGACCGTGCAACTTCGCTCATCCGGTCGCCGCCTTTCAGAATCCGAATTGAAAGCAATAAGGGATACTTTTGACGATTATTTAAGCGGAATTGCCCCCGACCCGATGTTTTTCATAAACAGCGAGGGAGATGTTCAGGGGGGCTATGATATGGTTCTAGGCAACAAAACACTTGCGCGCGGATGGGCAAAGCACCTGCTGAAAAAATTCGGTGGAACTTCAAAAGAAACAAACAGTGTGGTCGGACGAAAAGACGGAGAAGACCTAACAAGGTTGACGGTATTATATCGAAAACCAGCATTTGATATTGGTGATGTGATTCGCCGCAAAGACAAGTATTGGTTAATCGCTTCGTGGCAGAAAGAAGGTGCAATCATCTCAGCCGTTGAGCGATTACAGAGGACTGGCTTAACTTGGAGAGACTTAGAGAAGACTAACGTGGTTAGCCGAGTGAGTGAACAAGTAGTGATTGAAGTTTTGAATCGAGATTCTTCGGCTGCTGAATTCATGGACCCAGGTGATTGGAAAGTGAAGGCGGTTTCACTGCCATACGATGATGATGGTCTACAGAGTTCTTTGCGCATCGCTTTGATAGCCGATGAATGGGTCGCTCTACCTACATTAGCAGACGGTGGTATTGGTGGGTGAAACAGAAATTGCAGATTTGGTTGCGTCTCTTGATAGCGAAGATATGCTTGGGTTTCTGCGCCTTTTCCCCCGTGATTTTGCTGCGCAGATGAAGATTGATGAAACAATTGAAGTCAACCCTACAACACCCTCATCTGTTCTGTGTCTAGGAATGGGTGGCTCGGCAGCGGCAGGAGATTTCCTAGCTTCGCTAGCAAATTATCAAGGTGGTACTCAAGTTACAACTTGGCGTAATTATCAACTTCCAAATTGGATAAAGGATGACTCATTAGTTGTCGCAACTTCATATTCAGGAAATACCGAAGAAACTCTTGACGCCACCTCTGAGGCGGTTGAAAAAGGCCTTGACACTGTAGTGATTTCAAGCGGTGGAAAACTAGCGGAATTTGGCAATCATATTTCAGTTCCAGGAGGACAACCTCCTCGCTCTGCTTTTGGCCACCTATTCGGGGCACTGCTGCGCACAACAATATCTCAAGGAATTATCCCAAATGAGGATTTATCGGGTCTGATTCAGAGATTAGAAAAGACTGTTGAAGAGTTTAATTTTGTCAATAATCCGGACTCACCTTCACTTGCTCTTGCTCAAACTTTGCTTAACCGAGAAGTTGGGATAGTTACCGCTGCAGAACTAGAATGCGCCGGAACTAGATTCGTTAACCAACTCAATGAGAATGGAGGGATTTTTGCTCGCTCTAATTCGCTCCCAGAGATGAATCACAATGAGATAATTGCTTGGACTGATGAATCTGCAAAAAATAGCCAATCCCTCATTTTACTCACTTGGAGTGGAATGCATGAAAGAGTTGAGAAGCGAGTTGATTGGATGATGGAAAATGTCGAAATTGATGTCGCTTGGCAACTTCATTGTGAAGGCGAGTCACTTCTCGAAGCAATGCTTTACTCTTGTATCGCAATGGACTGGATTTCCTGCGCGGTAGCAATTTTACGCGGTAAAGACCCTAGTGCTATTGGTTCTATTCAAAGTCTAAAAGAACATCTTGGTCAGTAGAGTTCACCTAGTACAAGACGAGGATCGGGGAAATCTGTCAAACTCTGTTCTCTTTCGGAAGGTGATACCACACCAGGTAAATCATGAGTGGTTGGCTCAACAAGCGAGAGCTGAAAATGTAAATGCGGCTCCCAGCCCCCATTCTCAGAAAATTCACCAAACCACCCCAACACTTCACCAGCGGACAATTTCTGACCTATCTTTTTACCATCCAAAGAAGTACTGCTTAAATGACCAAAAAGGGCCCACACATTCACACCATCAATAACCTGTTTTGTTATCACGACATTGCCATAATCTCCAGCCGCAGGATTGTAGCCAAAATGAGATATTTCGCAATCGGTAAAAGCGTGACACTCGGTCCCTATAGGACCACCAATATCGATACCCATGTGGATGTATCGCTTTCCCTCAAATATGTCGGTGTTGTATAATCCCCGCCTATCCTCATCGTAACGTCCAATTGAGTATTCATAATTTGATTCCGGAATCACCCCACCTGTGAGGTCTAAAACACCATACTTTTCAGGAAGTTTCACGACTTGGGAAAAATCCTGCCTTGCCCAATCAATTGACGCCTCCATGATGTGGGCGATACAGTGTTTACACTTGAAATCAATGATGTGATTTTTCGCATCACTTGAAGAGTGATGCGCTCTAGGAGATGTGATGGAGGGAGAGTTTGCGACTATTCTGTGGCATCTTGTGGCTGGCGCTACTCTGCTGTTTGGAAGTGGAATCTTTCCAGCACTTTTCATTATCAAAATTCTTGACCCTCTAGCAGACACCTTTCG
>Ga0302132_10001002_pt1 | contig 16099 bp, 20 predicted proteins | sample CB9_321_MG_FD_203113 | JGI IMG/M metagenome (GOLD analysis project Ga0302132, IMG submission 203113) | Marine microbial communities from Western Arctic Ocean, Canada - CB9_32.1 | ecosystem: Environmental > Aquatic > Marine > Oceanic | place: Canada: Western Arctic Ocean | collected 2017-09-19
CCTTCGTAACGTTCCTGAGGACCTAATCCGCTACCACACTTGCTGGGGAAGCTGGCACACACCACATACCACAGACCTCCCCTTTGAGCACACGGTGGACATCATGCTGAAGGTGAAGGCCGCAGCATACTCCGTAGAGGCAGCGGACGCGCAGCACATCCTGGACTACAAAGTCTGGGACAAGGTGAAGTGGCCGGACGGCAAGATCTACATCCCGGGTGTCGTCGCCCACAAGACCGCCACCGTGGAGCCGCCAGAGGTAGTTGCAGACCGTATCATCACCTATGCCAACATCATGGGCAAAGAGAACGTCATCGCCGGGACGGACTGCGGCTACGGCGGAAGGACGTATCCGGACGTGGGTTGGGCCAAGATGCGGGCAATGGCGGCTGGCGCTGAGCTGGCCACCAAGCAACTCTGGGGGTAGCAGGCAGCCCCCGATAAATCGGGGCAGGTCTGCATCCATGCTCCCTGACGGGGGGATCATAGTCCATGCATTCAAAGGCCGTCGTTCTGCCCAACAGTGGAGGAGCGGCCATTGCCTTCTTTGCACTGGAAGGTATTGATTTGACCACGAGTACGCTGGGCAAAAAGCATTGCGTGATAAATGGCGAATATTGGTGTAAACTACCGCATCATATTCAGTGATAGCTTGAATTCGGGGAGGAGGACGTTATGGGGCTGAGTCTGGATCACACCATTGTTCCGTCCAAGGGCAAAGAAGCAGCGGCAAAGTGGATGGCAGGCATCCTGGGCGTGGAGTACACCGGAATGTGGGGCCACTTTGCTCCGGTCAAAATCAATGACCTCTTGAGCTTTGATTTCGATGACCGTGAGGAGTTTGAGTCTCACCACTACGCTCTTTTGGCCTCCGACCAGGAGTTCGATGAGATATTGGATCGGGTCAAGGGAGAGGGTATCCCGTATGGCAGCGGCCCCCGAGAGCGCACTGACATGGAGATCAACCACCTCCATACTGGGCGAGGATTTTACTTTGAGGACACGGATCGCCACGTCTGGGAAGTCATCACCCACACCTATGGTGAGGTTCCTGGGCAGTCGCAGCCGTAGCAACTGACCACGAATAGAGAAAAACAAAGAACCCGCTCCACGTTGATTGGAGCGGGTTCTTTGCGTCTGAAGGCCTTTCTTAGGTAACCGTCAGGCAGATGGGTCCGGGGTCTCACCCTGGTGTGATATCCTGCCAGACATGGAGTTAGGTGTGCAGCCCATGGTACGAAGGTCCCTGCTGGTGGTGTCTCCGCTGGACGATGGAGCACTAACAGACGCGGCCAACAGCGTAGCTGACGCCATTGTGTTGGATCTGGCGTCACGTATTCCCGAACATCAACGTGGTGACGCGCGACGTGCTACTGCCTTCCCGCTGGAACGACTTTCGAGCGGTGGCGCTGAGCTACTCCTGTGGACGGATGCCGATGGCATTGAGGCTGACCTCACGGCGTGTGGTCGGGGGGCTATCGTGGGAGTGCTTACAGCCGTTGATACACCAGAGGAAGTCCACATTATCCATGAAGCTCTGAACAGGTGGGAAGCAGCCAACAACGTTCCCACCAGCGCGACGACCCTGGAGCTTGTTGTAGCTACTGCCAAAGCGGTTCAGAATGCGGACAGACTAGCCGCTGCGAGTCCTCGAACCGTTGCGATGGCTTTGGACGACGCGATGCTGCTTGGCGAACTGGGTGTGGCAACGCCTGACACTTCAGACACGTTGCTTTACCATAGAGGGCGAATGGCTGTTGCTGCACGCTCGGCAGGTATCCAGGCCCACGCGTTGTACTATGCAGGAGCCACGGCGCATGACCGGGCGGTGGTTGCTCGACAAACGGGACTTCGGGGTTCGCTGTGTTTCAACCCTGATGATGTAGCTGCGATCAACGTCGGCTTCAGCCCCTCTCGACACGAGGTTGATGCGGCCCGGCAGGTGCTTGACGCCATGCAGGTGGCCATCGAAGGTGGCAGAGGCGCTGTGGCCGTTTCCAGCGGACAGATGGCTGATCTGGCAAACGTCCGAGGGGCGAACTCAATCATCGCGTGGGATGAGGCTGTACAGCGACGTGACGCTGCTAAAACCATGACGATAGCTCCTAGTTCATAAGGAAGGGAACCTACACCTTTGGCAATTGAGGAATACCTTCAACCCGGCGAGCGCATCGTCGCTTCCTGCGCAGATGTCTACGCCACAAACCAGCGGTTGATCCATTACACACCACGCTCCAAGAGCCTGACATTCAGGGAGTTTGGGTATCCACACGTCAACACCATCAAACTTGTACCAAAAGCGCGGCTGTCGACAATGGTGCTCGGCTTCTCTGTCACCCTCCTCAGTCTTTTGGCCGGCGTTGGGAGCCCGTTCCAGGTAGGGGTTGCCGCCTTGGGAGTCGCTGCCATGAGTGTGGGGTTGCTTATGGGTGACAGGTATCTACAGGTCACTGGGGATGAGAAGGATGACACCGTTGAGTGGCGGCTGAGAGACGCATCCCGTAAGAACGGTAAGGAATTCATTTCTGCTGTACAGCATGCGATGCTTCCTCCCGTTGAGCGTGTGACCATTGCGGCGACCCCTGAACCTGCCGCTGACCACTCCGGAGCGATTCCTAGATCGGTACTGCTTGTTCCTGCCGACCGCCCTGAGCACGTGCGTGAATCGCTATCCAGTGCGGCTGACGTTGTATGTCTGGATATGACAACCGCCGTGCATTCAACGAATCGAGAGACCGCCCGACTCATGGCCTGGGGAGAAGTTGCCGCAGCAGCAAGCTCCTCCAAAAGCGTGTGGGCTCGCATCGGTGTTGATTCGTTCCGAGAAGACCTGGACGCCTGCGTTTGGCCCGGGCTTTCGGGCGTAGTGATCGCAGCTGATTCAGTGGAACGAGTACGACTCATTGAGGAAGCATTGGCATCGCTGGAGGAAGAGCGAAAGTTACCCCAGCAAGTGGGTATTGTTGTAGCACTGGATACGGCCGCCGCGGTCTGGGCTGTCCGTGAAACGCTTGCTGCCAGCCCCAGGGTGATGGCTACGGTTGTGAGTGCCCATGACTTGTTGGAAACGCCGGAAACAATTGCGTTGAGGCCAAGCTATCCGGACCCGGTGTACATGCAGGGTAGGATAACCGCTGGTGCCACCGAAGCCGGGGTGCCGATGATTGGGTTGCTTGGAACGGACATCGTACCAGGCCATCTGGCTGAGGTCTTGGGCCAGGATGTTGGGAAGCGGTTGACTCAGGCTGCAAAGACGTCTAGAGATGCCGGGTTCATTGGTGGTATGACGACGCACCCGGAAGTTATTGACTCATGCAACACGGCGTTCCCCGGCTTTCACCCACCACTGCCTGCACTCCAACTACCGCCGCCACTCCCTGCAATGTTGCAGCCCGTTGTGCCCTCGTACTTTGAGGTCAAACCGGAACAATCGGCTTTAACTCCAACAGCATCCGCAGTGCAACTAGTTGCGGCATCGAACAACGGTGTAACCCCGCAAGAGTCGAATACGTGGCGACCCCTCGCGGCACCTCGCCAAGGAGAGACTCCTTACCCACTGTCCGCGACGTGGCGTCCGGTTGTGCCGTCTGACTTTGAGCGGTCAGCTCAAAAGAGTTAGGCCTCAGCGATGACTGCTGTCCGCCGCTCTATGTTGTTCACCCCGGCCAACGTGCGTCGCTTTATAGAAGGCGTCTGGAAGCACAGTCCTGACATGGTTGTGCTGGACCTTGAGGACTCCGTGGCGCCTGACGAGAAGCAAAACGCGCGCGACATGGTGCAAGAGGCGATTCCCCTTGCACAACGAGGTGGCGCAGAGGTGGCAGTCCGCGTCAACGCCGACACTGTAGTCGAGGACTGTACGGCCGCGATTTGGCAGGGCTTGTGCGCCGTGGTTTTGCCCAAATCCGAATCCCCCGAGCAGATAACGGCGTTGGACTCGTTACTCACCAGACTTGAAACCGAACGGTCAATGCCTGCAGGTTCTGTTGAGATCATGCCCATGATTGAAACAGCGGTAGGGGTTCAGAACGCCTACGCCATCGCCACGAGCAGCAGGCGTATCACGTCGTTCGGAGTGTTGGGCGAGGCTGACCTCACGGCGGACCTGGGTGCTTCCTTCGACGCCCTGCAACACCACGATGTGCTGGCGTACCCTCGTGGCGAAGTCGGTCTGGTAGCACGTGCTCTGGGGCTTACGGTGAACGGCCGAGCGTGGACATCGGGCAAGGCGACCATCGCCGACTACGGCGACATCGAAGCACTGGAACGGTCTATGCGGGCGTCATGGCTGGCGGGGTGTCGCAGCACCTTCTGCATCCACCCACGACAGGTCGCAGCCGCCAACGAACACCTGCGACCATCCACCCCTGACGTAGCCGAGGCCGTTGAAGCCCTGCGAGTTCACGCCGAAGCTGACCGCGCGCGTCTCCCCTATGGCGTGCTTAACGGGCTGGTCATTGATGCTAAAATCGCTCAGGCTGCGCGTCACATAATCGAGTACGCGGCAGCGTGTGACGCCAAGGACGCCGCGAAAGCTAGCAGTCGGGCGGAGATTGAAGCGGAGGAGCGGGATGGGCCAGTATAAAGCTGCGTTGTTCGACCTCGATGGCACGCTGATTGACCGTGTTGCGGCGTTCGGGCGTGTAGCAGGAGCGCTGCACGACGAGGAGCTTGCCATCCAGGCTGTCATTTCCCGTGACGACTTCGTTGAGTTGATGGTGGTGTGGGATGAAGATGGAAATGCTCCAAGGGAAGATGTGTATGGCCTTATTCTACAATACTGGCCTGGGGTAACCCGGTCCCTTCAAGAGTTGCTGGCATTCCACAACCGGACACAGCCCATCTCCACGTTGCCCGACGAGCGAGTTGTGGCATTTTTGCGAGAGTTGCACGCCACCGGGATGCCTTGGGGTGTCATCACCAACGGGGGCTCGACCCAACGGCCGAAAGTAGCATCGTCAGGGTTTGACGATATAGTGCCGTTCGTGGTCGTGTCTGGCGAAGTGGGGTACGAGAAGCCTGATCCACGTATCTACCAGGACGGTTTGAAGCAGCTAGGCGGCATATCGGCGGCTGACACGCTCTTTGTGGGCGACAACGTAGAAACGGACATCGGTGGAGCGCAGTCGGCGGGGATGCCAACCGCGTGGGTGAAACGAGGCCGCGAATGGCCAGCAGCCAACCAGCCGCCCGACTACCAGATAGATCACGTTGATGAGCTACGAGCGATGTTGCTGTAACCAGGCCGGGGGCACATCCCCCGGAGCCCTGTGCTCCTTCGGCAAGCTCAGGACAGGCTCCGGAGAACCCCTCTGGACTCCCCAGTGTTGTGGCGCATGTAGGGGACTGGCCTGAGGGCCAGGCGGCCCAAGTTTCCCCACCCTAACCCTCCCCTACGAGGGGAGGGAAACTCTCCAGATTCTTCGTCGTTCGCTCCTCAGAATGACAATGATTGACGGCCGTCAGGCCATGTGCCGGGGACTGGCCTTTGGGCCAGGGGGGTAGTCCCCTAGCCGCAGCGATAAGCGTGCCCCACCCCTGATTTTTCGTCGCGTACTCCTCAGAATGACAAGGGCCTCGTAGCCTGGGTCAAGGCTCAGCCTTGCTAGACCAGGCCGTCAGTGCGGAGGGCGGTGAATGTCTCCTCAAAGAATCCCAGCGTCTCCTGGATATCCGCGTCTGTGTGGGCAGATGAGACGAGGCCGGAGCGTCCGCCCATCAGGTCCATGCCTGAGTTCAACGCAGCCAACCGCAATTGCCTTACCAATGCTGGTGGCGTCGCGCCCTGCGACTCCGATGGGTGCTGATGTTGGTCGTCGGAGCACTGGCACTGCATGCCTAACCGAAGCTGGAATATCGATGCCATGCCGTAACAGCAGCCGGGTATCTCCATGCGGGTCATGAGGTCGTTGATGCCGCGTCGCAGCACGATGGCTGTGGCGTCCGCCTTGGCATTGTGCTCACCCGTTGCAACCAGCTTCAGCGCCGCTGTGCCTGCTGCTGCTGCCAGAGGGTTGGCGTTGAACGTGCCTGCGTGGCCGACACGGTTATCGCCGTTGCTCTCATCGTGGGCGATCATGTTCAGGATGTCGGCTCTACCGGAGACAGCACCGCCGGGGAGCCCGCCCGCAAGGATCTTGGCCAACGTGGTGACGTCCGGGGTGACGCCGTAGAGGGCCTGAGCGCCTCCGGTGGAGATACGGAAACCCGTAACCACCTCGTCGAAGATCAGTACGACGCCGTGCTTGGTTGTGGCGTCGCGGAGTTGCTGAAGGAACTCTGGGTATACCGGTATCTGGCCCATGCCAGCGCCTGTGGGCTCAAGGATGATTGCTGCGATATCGTCGTGCTCCTCCAGCGTGCGTGCTACTGCGCCAATGTCGTTGGGCTGCAGGACGTAGGACAGCGCTGCGACTTCCGGGGCGATGCCACCCATGTTGCGACCAGAGCCCGCCAGTAGGAAATCGTGCCAGCCGTGGAAATGGCTCTGGAACTTAATGACCTTGTTCTTGCCGGTGAACGCTCGAACCAACCGGAGGGCCAGCAGCGTGGCTTCCGTACCGGAGGATGTGAAGCGCACACGTTCGGCTGAAGGGATGAGCTTCTGCACCAGACGTCCCCACTCAATCTCCTCCATAGTGTTGGCTCCCAGGTGGGTGCCTTGGGTCACCTTGTCCGTGACGGCCTTCACCACATCGGGGTGGCCGTGGCCGAGGAGCAGCGCACCGTGGCCCATGACATAATCAACGTACTCATTGCCGTCCACATCCCACTTCCGGCTCCCCTTGGCGTGGGTCGCCACAACGGGGAAGGGCATCAGGAAACGGTTATCGTGGGTGACGCCGTCTGGGAAGATATCCATAGCATCGGCGTAGGTCTCCTGGGACGTAGGATGCTTGGCCTGGTACTGTTCTTCGATGGTCGGCATGGTGCGTCTCCTGTGTTTGTTTATCGTGGGTCTGCGAGTTGTGTATGTATCTTGAGTAGGACTGGAACCGTCTCGGCGGGTCTTCTCGAAAGGCCACACTCCGTTGCGACGCCGAAGCTGCTGCACGACTTTGCTGCTGCTGCCACTCGAGCTTGCGCGCCTTCCAGGCCGTCCGTGTTGTGGATGAGGCCCAGGAAGAAATCCGTGCCATCGGGCAACTGCAGCTCTTTAAGAGGAGCGAAGTAGGCATCGTCGTTGCGGTCAAGGGGAACGGGCATGTGCATCCAGGTGACCTGGCGATGGACGCCGCTCACGATGCCGTTAGCCACGCGAACCATGATACCCATGTCCGCAGGCTGCTTGAAATGCCGGTGGCCAGAGTCCCCGTAGCAGAAGTGATAGCCCACCTGCGCCGGCTCCGGGACGGCGTCTGTCAGTGCAGCGAGCCGGGCGGGTATCTCCGACCACGGGTCTTTCATGATGGTGTCATAGGCGTCTTCCAGGATGGCCAACTGATATACGAACTCCCACTGGATGGCCAACTCACTGAGGGGTATGGCGTCCAGTATCTGATCAAGTTCGCCCATTAACGCCTTCTCGTTGATAGGCCCCATGAGGGCGTGGGTGTCTGTCTCAAAGTGGCCGATTGCTGGTTCTAGCGGCGCCGGTAGCCCCACCTGGAACCGCACATGGGCAGGTATCTTCCCCTCACCCTTCAAGCGCTTGAACACGGCGTAGGACTCTATAGCGGCTTCGGCGTAGCCCAGCGGGCCAAGGTCTATATCGGCAGCAGTGACGCCGTATTTGGCGCGGAGTCGAGGTCGCTGCACGTAGGCGTCCGGCGCGGGTTCAACGTCCTCAAACTTCCCCCCCAACTTGTTGAAGACAGCGCGCTGCCAGGCGATCCAGATCGCCCGGTTGCCAAGCTCGCCGTCGGGAAGTCGCTCGATGTGCTGGCCCAAGGAGTCGACCAGGGTGGTCATGACCTCTTCAACACTGCCCAAGGGCACGCTGCCGATAATCTGAGCGCCTTTGGGTCTGTTGTCTGTGGTCATCGGACACCTCGCCACGAACAGGATTTCCTCGTATGGTCACGCATTATCTGTGGCAAGGTGCGACTTGTCTACGCGTGGCCGCGGTATCGCTAAAGAACGGAGGAAAACGGCTGACGGCTATGCTATGATGGCCGGACGAAATCGGAACCCCCATCCTAGCCTTCCCCCATAGGGGAAAGGAATCATTTACTACAAGGACAAATCGATGAAAAGCTACTTGACCCACCTGGAATGCACGGGCTGCGGGCTGCGGCACGATGCTTCTGAACTCCATACGGTGTGCACGGCCTGCGCCAAGGTGCTGTACCCGCGATACGACCTTGCGGCGGTGAAGAAGATGCTCTCTCCCTGGGACCTGGCCCCCCGCGAGCAAAACATGTGGCGGTATTTTGAGGTGTTGCCGGTGCTGGACGCGACGAACGTAGCAACGCTGGGCGAGGGCGGTACGCCATTGATGCGGGCGAACCAGCTTGGCGAGTCGCTTGGGTGCACGGACCTGTACATCAAGGACGAGGGGCTGAACCCTACGGCATCGTTCAAGGCGCGGGGGATGGCTGCTGCGGTGTCCAAGGCCAAGGAGCTTGGCGTCACGAAGATGATGGTGCCATCGGCTGGAAACGCAGCGGGAGCGATGGCCGCCTACGCCGCCAGAGCGGGGCTGGAAGCGCACCTGTTCATGCCGAAATCAACACCGCAGTCGAACATCCTGGAATCGGGCATCGCCGGGGCAGAGGTTGAGCTAGTGGATGGCCACATCGGTGACGCAGGCCGCATCGCACGGGAACGGGCGGTCACAACACCCATGTTCGATATGTCGACCATGAAGGAGCCGTATCGGGTCGAGGGCAAGAAGACCCTGGGCTATGAGATTGCGGAATCGTTGGAATGGACTCTGCCGGACGTGATTGTGTATCCAACGGGCGGCGGGACGGGCCTGCTGGGGATGTGGAAGGCCTTTGCGGAGATGGAGGAGATGGGGTGGCTGCCGAACAGTAAGCGACCGCGGATGATAGCTGTGCAGGCTGCCGGGTGCGCGCCGGTGGTGAAGGCGTTCCTTGAGGGTGCCGATCACTGCGAGCCGTGGGAGAACGCTCAGACTGTGGCTGCTGGGCTTCGGGTGCCCGGCCCCTATGCGGATTATCTGATCCTGCAATGCCTACGGGAGAGCGGCGGCACGGCCTTGACGGTCACTGACGACGAGGCCCTGGCGTGTGTGCGAGAGATTGCCGTCGCTGAAGGCATCTTCGCGTGCCCCGAAGGCGCTGCGACGCTGGCTGCACTGAAGAAGCTACTTGCTGACGGGACTGTCGGTAAGGACGAGCGCATCGTGCTGCTGAACACGGGCAGCGGGCTCAAGTACCTGGACTTATTTCAGCCTTAGGCTGTTTTGTGGGCTACGGCCCTGATAGCGTGATTTCTAACTACCGACGAAGTAGGTCAGCTTTATGACGCAAGGCACCGGATGCCCCCACGAGCACCGAACCCACCTTGGCGAGGAGACACGTCGGGAGGTGGAGTCGTTCTTCGATGGGCTTGAGGTGTCCACAGGCACCGTCGATTTGTTTGACGGAGCGGACACCAGCGTGCTCGACATCCGGAACGCTGACGCCGTCTCCTGGTGCCGCGACTGCTCCCACGTCCTCATCACCTGGCTAATCGGCGACGACCCACTGGACATGCTCTTCCCCGATGTCCGGGCTGAGGGTTTTCTGCGGCGGAGGTTTGGCCTCTTTTGAACCGACCAAAATCACTACTAATTCGTTAACTTTCCTGTTACTCGTGCGGTGTGCGAGGGGACTAAAGCGCGTATGGCCTCCGGCGGAGACTAAAGCCGTACATGTGTCGCTGCGGCGTTGGGACTAAAGCGCGTATGGCCTACGGCACGAGGCTTTGTACCTGTGGCGCTTTCTGTTACACTGTGGGTTAACGCATTGAAAGCAAAGGCCCTTTTGGGGCATAAATGCCCTACAGGGCCAGGAGAGAACACAACAACTATGGGAACATTCAAGAATCCGTCACGGGAAGTTTGGCACACATCGGTCTGCTCACGCTGCAACAAGGTCATCACTCGGATCAAGTTGCCGGGACTGTTCAAGACAACGTCCCACCGCATCTGCGACGCATGCCTATCAGAGGGCGGAGCGGCCCAGGGCGCGGCAGCAGCGGCAGCGGGTATCGGCACCGGAGCACCGGCGGCAGCGGCGGCACCTGCAGCAGCACCAGCACGTAGGCCAAGGGGCGGCGGCGGTGGAGCACCACGTGGTGGAGGCGGAGGCGGTCGACGTGGCGGAGCAGCACCAGCGGCTTAATAGCCCGTCAACCTAATATCGTAAGCGCAGAACCAGTCGTCACCTTCGAAGGGGCGGCTGGTTTTCTTATTACGCATAGCAGTTAAGGGAGGAATCATGGCGGCGTATCTCATTGCAGACATCGAAGTCCAGGACGCGGCAGCATTCGAGGAATATCGCGAGCAGGTTCCGGCCACGCTGGAACCCTTTGGTGGCACGTACATCGTCCGAGGGGGAGCGGCAACGGCGCTGGAGGGTGGCTGGGAGCCCAAGCGCATTGTTGTGCTGGAGTTTCCCAGTATGGATGCCCTACAAAGCTGGTACCACTCCGATGCCTATAAGGGTCCCAAGGCAGCCCGAATCCGTGCCACGATGACACGGGCTGTGGCGGTTAAAGGCGTGTAGCACAAACCTGGACCAACTCGTTAGCTGATTGGCACATCCGTGCTAAATAATGTATGGTTCCATTAAGCATCACACCGTGGACGAGGAGCGGTTTGAGACACATCCTGCACGCTGACATGGACGCCTTCTACGCGTCTGTAGAGCAGTACGACGATCCGACTATCCGAGGTAAACCTGTGCTCGTCGGCGGCTCCCCAACATCGAGGGGCGTGGTCGCTGCAGCATCGTACGAGGCCAGGAAGTTCGGCGTCCACTCCGCCATGCCCATGAGCTCCGCCGTCAGGCGATGCCCCAACGCCATCATCGTGCGCCCCCGCTTCGACCGCTACCGCGAGATATCGCAACAGATACGAGCCATCTTCCATCGCGTGACGCCGCTAGTTGAGCCCCTATCGCTGGACGAGGCCTACCTTGATGTTACCGACGTGGTCACAGAGGACAGGACGGCTGAGGCCATTGCCAGGGAGATCAAGCTGCGAGTCAAGATGGACGTGGGGCTAACCATCTCCGTAGGCGTGGCCACGTGCAAGTCCGTTGCCAAAGTGGCTTCTGACTTCGACAAGCCTGACGGCCTGACCGTGGTCCCACCGGGCACCGAGGCCGCTTTCTTCGCGCCGCTACCGGTGGGCAAGCTCTGGGGCATAGGGCCGAAGACTGCTGAACGCTTGAAGCCGGACGGCATCAACACCATCGGGCAGCTGGCCGAAAGGCCTGAGTCATGGTTCATCCAGCGGTTTGGCAAACGTGGCCCGGAGATGCGACTGATGGCGATGGGCCAGGACGACCAACCTGTAATCACTGAGCGGGAAGCCAAGTCCGTCAGCGCGGAGACCACGCTGGTTGAAGACATAACTGAACTTGAGGATTTACGCGCCATCGTGCGGCAGCAGAGCGAGCGGGTGGCAGGTCACCTTGAGGGCTCAGGGCTGCAGGGGAAGACGGTTACATTGAAGCTGCGCCTGTCCGACTTCACCACGTTCACTCGACAGATGACGGTCACGCACCCCGTCTCCGACGCCGACCAGATTGACGCGGTGGCGCAGATCATCATGGAGCGGGAGATATCGCCGGGCCGGTGGTTTCGCTTGATTGGCGTGGGCGTCTCCCATTTCGGTGAAGAGCCGGACAACCCGCAGCTCACTCTCTTTGGCGATGATGACGACGCCGAGCAGGACGAAGAGCCCGATGAGTTGAGCAACGGTTGAACACGGAGTAGCATGGGCACATGGAAGTTATTTTAGGTTCACCACGAGGGTTCTGCGCTGGCGTTGTGCGGGCAATCGACATCGTCGAGTTGTCGCTCGAGAAGTACGGCAGCCCCGTCTACGTCCGCCACGAAATCGTCCACAACCCCTTCGTCGTCGATGACCTGCGCGCAAAGGGCGCCATCTTCGTCGATGAACTTGATGAAGTACCGGACGGGGGCATGGTCATCTTCAGCGCGCATGGAGTATCTCCGGACGTGCGGAGGGAAGGCGAACGACGCGGCCTGAATGTGCTGGATGCTACGTGTCCACTGGTGACCAAGGTGCATGTAGAGGCGGTGAAGTTTGGCGGGAATGGCCACACTGTCCTACTGGTAGGCCACAGGGACCATCCGGAGACCATTGGCACGTCAGGGGAAGCGCCTGACCGGACGATTGTTGTTGAGACGGTGGAAGAGGCTGAGGCGGTTCAGGTGCCTGACCCCAGCAAGGTGGTGGTACTGACCCAGACGACGCTGAGCGTTGATGACACCAGAGAAGTCGTTGATACCTTGCGTGCCCGCTTCCCCAAGGTGATTCTACGCAACGATATCTGCTACGCGACAACCAATCGCCAGATGGCAGCGAAGGCTCTGGCCCAGGAGTCTGACGTGGTGCTGGTCATCGGCGCGCGCAACAGCTCCAACTGCAACCGGCTCCGTGAGGTGGTTGAGGCCGCCGGCGTCCGAGCGTACCTGGTCAACGGCCCGGAAGAGGTGACCGAGGAGCAGGTCAAGGGTGCGACTAAGGTTGGCATCGTGTCCGGTGCTTCCACTCCTGAGACGTTGGTGGAGGCTGTCATAAAGATGCTTGAACCGAGCAATATCGTATACAGGAAGGTCATTGATGAAGATGTGACCTTCGTTCTGCCGAAGGAGCTTCAAGTCGAAGGCTCCGGCACACCGGGGTCCCACGCAGCGGACATCGCTGGCGGCCGGTAACATCGAGTTCTAATCACGAAAGGGGCTGTTATGGCTGAGTTCAAGGTTGTTCGGGCTGGTGACGAGGAAGTTGAGGTATCTTCTGGCCCCCTCACACGGGTCGCCGGGATATCGGAGAGTCTGGTGGGCGCAACAGGCATACACATGGCCATCGGCTCTGTGCCACCCAACAGCAAATCCAGCCCCCACACGCATATTAACTGTGAGACAGCGCTCTATGTACTTCGAGGCCACGGGCGCTTCCTTATCGGCGAGGGGCTGAAGGAGTCCATCGAAGTTGGGCCTGGCGACTACATCTTTGTCCCGCCCGGTGCGCTCCACCAACCCATCAACGACCACCCAACGGAGGTCTGGGAGATGATCGTCTGCAGGAACTCGCCTGTAGAGATTGTGGAAGAGTACGTTGTCTAGAGGGGACTAAAGCCCGGTATTGCCTCCGGCGGAGACTAAAGCCGTAGAAAATCCCCTTCAAAATAGAAGGGGCTTTTTCTTTTTAGAAGCTTGTTGAATCGAAGTTGCTACCCGAGAGCAGCGATACCGAACGCAGCGATGTCCTCGTCCTGCTGGCTGGTCGCGCCGCCTACGCCACAAGCGCCCACGGTGACCTCGCCCTCTTTGATGGGCATTGCGCCCTGATGGAAGACGAACCTACCGCCGGACTGCAACAACGCGGACTGCATGATGGGCAAGTTTGCCCGTTCAGACAACGCACCCGACGGTTGGCCGTAGGTGGCTGATGCAAAGGCTTTGCCCTGGGAGAAGTTGGCAGTACCCCACCGTGCTCCGTCCATGCGGTACAGGCCCAACAGGTCTCCTCTGGCATCTACTACTGCGATGCTGACCTTCACGCCCATCTCAGCCGCTTTGGCGTTGGCAGCTTCCATTATCTTCTTGACTCCATCCAAGTTCAGCGCCATGTGTTTCCTCCATAAATTTTTGGCATATGTTTCTGGCATGTATTTGTAGACAGGCTCGGAGTATAGGTTTCGCCCTTTACAGGGCCAAGGCAATGAGTATATTGGTTTGCGACACCACTCCTTCGGGATCCAGAATCTTCTTGGATTCCGGCGAAGGCCGGAATGACGAGTATGGGCCGGAAGGACGAGTATGAAATTGAAACACCCCACGGACCAGACTTAGACGGCGGACGATTCGTATATCTGGTTTATCAACTCCCAAGTTTTCACGGCATCTGCGAAATTGCTGGATGGCTCACGAGACTCCTTGATGCAATCAATGAACTCCCGAGCCTGGTGCCAGAAGCCCAGCCAGTGCTCAGGCTCGCTGCCTGCTGCCTCGCCGAAAACCTTAGAATCGAACACCTCTTGCTCACCGCTATCGGCGACGATTGTGCTCAGGCGGTCTGCATCGACCGTGGCGGTGATGTTCTTCCCGTGGATCTCTGCACGGAAGTACCCCGCAGCCGTCGCACCAGGTTGCAGCGATGCTCCGCCGGTGACCATGCTGTAGTGGAGTTGCCCGACGACGCCGTTTGAGAACTCCACCTGCGCCATGACGTTGTTTGCCACAGGGCCCGGTATGTAGATCGTGTCCACGTGGCTGGTCACCCACTCCACGTCACCGCCGGCCAGCCATCGCAGGTTGTCCACCGCGTGCATGCCGTCGCTTGTCAGTTGATCCAGCGCACCGTTGCCGGTGATTCGGTTGAAATCGCTGGTGGATTTCAGGTTGGCTACCATGACTGAATGGATGGGCCCGCGCTCCTCCACACGAGCTTTCAACGCCGTCATGGCTGGAACGAACCGACGTTGGAAACCGACCATCGTCAGGGACTTGTTCACCTCTGCGTAGTGGGCCAGCACCCTAATCTGGTTCACGTTCAACCCCGGAGGCTTTTCAATGAAGACGTGGCGACCCTGATTGAGGGCATAACTTGCCAGCTCGAACGTGTCCTTCGGGTTCGTGATGATGAACACCGCCTGAGGGTCCACTTCTTCCAGCATTTGGTTGTAGTCCTGATAGGTCTTGGGAACCCCCCACTTCTGAGCGGTCTCATTAGCCTTGTCGGTATTGAAATCGCACAGTGCGGCTATCTCCACATCGGGAAAACTGCTGACCGGTGGGTAGTGTCGCCAGTTGGCTTGTTTCCCCGCGCCGATGAAGGCGACTTTTAGCTTACCGTTGTCCATGGATGATCCCCTTTCTGGTGTGTCGAAGTCACGGGGTTCTGTTGGTACGGCGGAGTATAGGTTTGGGATTGTAGAGGGTCAAGGCGATCGGGAATGAAAAGATGGTTGGTGTATAGATTCCATATGTGTCATTCCAGCGAAGGTCGGAACCTCAGAGGGCTCTTATCATCGACATTCTGGACATCTGCCTCCGCAGGTGCGACGTCACCGTTATTTTAGACGCCTGCTTCCGCCGGTGAGGCCGTGGAAGGTTGACACCCGATGGCGTCGGAGTATCCTAAAACGCATCCGTTTATCCACAATCAAGAGGTATTTTAGAGGAGAAGACATGGGCGAGTGGCTAGGAAGAGAATACAACTACACCGATTGGAGACCTTCTCAGGACGAGTTCCAACTCCTGAAGGAAATCCATCATGCAGGGGATGTTGCTCCGGATTTCACATTGCCGTTGCTTGATGGCGGAGAGCTTAGCCTCTCTGACTTGAAGGGCAAGCCTGTGGTGATAGAGTTCGGTTCAATTACCTGACCCCCCTGCCAAGGGGAGTTTCCCCTTATGGATCAGTTGGCTCGCGACTACGCAGACAAGGCGCACTTCGTGTTCATCTACGCTCGAGAAGCCCATCCAGACGATTTCCCTCAGTGGCCTGAGCACAAGAGCATCGAGCAGAAGTTTGAGCAGGCCAAGATCATGAAGGAGCGGCACGGCACACCCCGCACCATCGTGATTGACGACCTGGAAGGTGCTGTTCACCGAAAGTGGAGCGGCATGCCTAACATGAGTTGGATCATCGATCACACAGGGCGGGTATTCTTCAAGGCCGGTTGGACCGTTGCTTCCGACCTTCGTGCGGGACTTGAGGATTTCTTCGAGCTTCGAGAGAAGATGCGAGAGGGCTCAACCGGGCGTTACTACAAGGAGTACATCACAGCCACACCGCGTATGCGTGATGGCAGCGGCCAACCCTCGCGACAGCAGAAGGAAACTGTTGAACCTAGCGGCTAACCATCCCGATGTATCGGGACTGCACCCACACTGCCTGACGGTTACCTAAGTCGAAATAAGAGAAGGGCCTCCCTAATGGGAGGCC